>Ga0257127_1000022_pt1 | contig 173364 bp, 168 predicted proteins | sample SI060_135mmetaG_FD_190152 | JGI IMG/M metagenome (GOLD analysis project Ga0257127, IMG submission 190152) | Marine microbial communities from Saanich Inlet, British Columbia, Canada - SI060_135m | ecosystem: Environmental > Aquatic > Marine > Inlet | place: Canada: British Columbia | collected... | reverse complement strand
AGTGCCAATCAGGACCTTATGAGGCCAAACTTGATGCTTTACGGCATTCCTGATGATTGGATTGAGCGATATCAGGAGCAGATGTATTCAGCAATTGACCCGGTGATCCAACACTGTCTCAAAACAGAAGTATCTACGAGCTGGCAAGAGGCCTATTTGAACTGTGGAAAGGGTTTCGATGCCTTTATTGATGAGGCGCAACAATTTGGAATGGTGAATGGATATGCTATTGGTAAAAAGTCCCACTCATATAGCGGTACCGCATCGATTACCTCATTTTCAGTAGGTGATTCGAAAATCTCTCTGAATCAAGAGATTATGATTCAAACTGTTCTGCCCCATCTGAATGAGATTCTGACCCGGCCTAGCTTTTTGATTACGCCTCACCTTACAAATCGTGAACAAGAGGTTTTGCAATGGGCGCATGTGGGTAAAACTCAAGAGGAGACTTCAAACCTTTTGAAAGTGAGTGAGAGCACGGTGAAGTTTCATTTACATAATGTTTACAAGAAATTGAATGCGGCTAACAAGATCCAGGCAATTTCTGCAGCATTAAAGTTGGGAATTATCGATTTAGAGTGATACACGCTCATGTCCATGATAAATGTTTTGCATTAACCAGAAGAGACCATCCCCTAAGCAGAACAGATGGACCGGTGTGTTGTGTTGGTGGTTGATGCATGTTTTGAGTGAGTGAGCAAGATGAGCCCCTTTGTCAGCGGTTAATGCAGTCTGTACAAAATCATACCCAATGAAAGTGAGTGATACAGAATCATTTCTTTCGTGATCACATAAATTGTCTACAACAAAGGACATAACCATGCCTCTGCTGGGCATATTGAAGTTGAAAACCCCTACAATATGTGGAATATTTGATATCTCGATTGAATCCCAGTGGTATTCTCCAGTATTCCTGCTCATCAATACAGTCGTATTTTCCTTGTTAAAATAGACTTCTGGGGATGGCCAACAATATTCATCAATAAAGGATGCTGTCAGAATCTCTTGGGTTGAGATAAGGCTTAATTCACTGTAATTTATTATATTTGTAGGTGTCATGGTTTGTTTCTGAAATCAAATAACTGGGGGTTCTGATGAGATATACGCTAAACAGTGGATGCTTGCCAGAACAGGCAGGCACTATAGTGAATATCAAAGATGTGAGTGTATGTTGAGGCTTATTTTCATGCTTTGGGCTTTCTTACTGTAGTACCAACACCTCCCGCACCAGCTCTACACTCCAGTCTTCAATCGCTGTCCCTTTCGTCTTCAGGTTTGCGACCATGAAATAGAAGCGCTGTGCTGCTTCAGTATCAAACTGTAGACGGTCTCGAATATAGTAGGGTGGGATCGATTGGTAGCGCATAATCGCCTCTACCTTGGCCACCTTGCCTACGGCCTTGGGGATGCGATAGTGTAGGGTTCGGACTCCGGGGATTGCGGGGTTGAAGGGTTTGGTGGTTTTTTGCGCCCGGTCTATGGTTGAGAGTGAGGTATGTTCAGCATAGGGGCCATCGGCTTTCCACCCTTTGGGTAGGAGACGTGTGTCTTTGGCTTCTGCGACAATTTCGAGGAAGGAGGTGGTGAGTACCATCTGACCCAGTGGCGGGTTCTCCTCACCGGGATCACGTTGCTCATGCTCTTTCCAGGTGGCTGTGCGCTCTTCAAAGAGGTAAACCTCATCGGTCTGGTCGATAATGGTATCCCCGGTGGGTATTTTGAGCGGATCAGTTGTCATCTCGCTGTTCAGAACGGTGCCGGTTGTGCTATCCACAATCTGTCCGATGCTGTTTGTACTGCCAGAAGACCAGAGTACTTTACCGCTGCTATTCAGGGCGTTGAACTCAACGAAGGCGCGCCTGAAACCCACTCCTGAGGGAAATTTATGGCCGACAAGATTTTCAACAGTGAGGTCGATCTGGTAATCATCAGAGGATGCTGTGGTCACCTCACTCAATGCCATTTTGACCGTGCTGTTTTTGGCAAAGTAGCTCATCTCCTTCTCTGCAAGTAGCAGTGGCGGCTGTGCAGTGGGCATTCCACCTGCATTTTTGGCGGAGTTGCCCAGGGTATCCGGGAATTGCTGGAACATCTGGTTGGCAAACAGGTTCATTCCAACCAGAGTATGACGACGGTAGTCCGGCTTGATGTCCGGTGTGATCAGACCGTCTGCCGCACGGTTGTCTAGTGGCGGCAGAAAGGCGGTCTCTACGTTGGCAATGATCTCTGAGAGTGAGGCCGCTTTTCCACTAGAGTCATCCGGTAACCTGGAGGGCATATGGCACTCTTGGCAACTCTCTCCACCTTCGGCTGAGAACTCACTATTGAGCCATTCAGGGTAGGTGGTCTGCTCATAACTGGCGCGGTAGTGCCCCTTCACAGGAGGTTCAGTGAGAATCGGTGTGATTACGGTGTGACAGGAGCCACACAGTGCGCTGCTTTTCATCTGTGCGCCATGGACAGGCTTGATGCCGATGGCCTGTTCCATCAGATAAGGTTTGATGGTTTGATCCTCATAGGGGCCGTAGACTTGACCGGGTTGTTCTGGAAAGTGGAACTGTCCGGTAAAGGTGCCGGGGGTGCCAAGCCCTTCCGCCTCAATCTGGTGGCAGAGGGTACAGGTGATACCGTCACGGCCTAATGCCCCCCATTGGGTTTCATTGTTTATTTCGCTGCTGGGTTCCAACAGTGCATAATCTGCAGAGAAGAGTGGCCCTTTATCGGTGGTATCTGCTGGCAGGATCTGCGCCGGATCAGCAGGGTCGCCATGATCAAGGTGATATTGGCGCTGACCGGCGGCCTGATGGCAACGTGTACAGAGGTTTGAAATCTGGTCAGCCACCTGCGGCTGGTTGTGGCGCTCCCACTCCAGTTGGACGTTGAAGATGGGATCACGTCCTGCGAGCCCCATCATCGAGGCACTCCACTCTGCATAGGGGGAGATATCCCAGAGTTTCTGTTTGGATGGGTCGGTTGTTTTGTCTGCCACATCGGGAGTTACCATATTGGGTAGTTTTTGCCCTTGCAGTACGTAGCTCCAGTGGCAGCCGTTGCAGTTGTCAGAGGTGATATAAGTATCTCGGCAGTCTGTGGTAGCCTCTGGGTTGTCTGTACTGTTGATGTTTTGATGTGCTTTGCAGGTTGATGCCGGAAGCTCTTTAGGAAGAGCAGGGGTGTGGGTGAAGATAAAGTCGAGTGGAAACCAGTTCAACTCAGCCTCATTTTTGGGCAGGGTGACATTGGATGTCTGTTGGTAAGCCGTGAGAATATCCGGGTTGGGTTTGCTAAGCGGGGTTACGCTCTGCTGCTGGGTTAACAGGCGCAGATAGGTCTGCATGAAGTCATTGAGAAAAGCTCCGTACTGCTTCTCTTTCACTGCCTGTTTAAACTCGGCCAACAGTTTGTCGAGCAGTACCAGAATTCTTTGGTTACCTCCCGGTAGGTGTGCCTGGCTCTCTTCAAGCTGCTTTTCAGCTCCGGTTTTATCCAGCAGGGTAGCCAGAAACAACTCTTTCTCTGCGTCACTCATAGAACTCAATTGCTCCAGTGACTGTTTGAAGTGGCCCATGAAGCTGGAGGCATCTGCCTGTGTTAGTGCCCCCAAGAGTGGTTGGCCGCTGACACCCAGCTGTTGGAATTGGGCAGAGCCGCTAGCATGGGCAAAGCTTTTTCCTGCAACTTGAGAAGGCTGTGGTGTTGTACTGTTGTTGGTTTTTTGGGTAAACAGTCCAGGAAAGGTGTGGTCGACCCAGGTGTACTGCTGTGGTGCCCCCTCAAGATTGGAAATGGCTGCAAAGGTGAGCTGATCATTATCTGCTGCGGCATGGCAACTGAGGCAGAAGTTATCGCCGGTTTGCCCGTAAGAGACTGGTACCGGAGCATTGTAGGGAGGGGATTTGGGGAAGAAGAAGAGATACCAGATCCACCCGTCCTGACTCAATTTGCTATTACGTACCATGACCGCCCAGCCGGTGGTACGATCAGCTCCATAACGGTGATCCGTGGGGTCTGAGGCATACATCTGTTTGATAATGATTTCACCGTCAGGAATTTTACCTTTGCGGTCACTCTTCAGCCATTTGACAACACCATCTGAGTAGTAGATCTGTACCCGCTGGTGGGTGTCAAAGCCGATGCCCTGGATGACCGGTCCGGTTTGGCGAATGTCTTTGGTTAGAGTGGCGACATCGTGTGCCCAGCCAAGATGCCCACCTTCCATCAAAAAGAAAAGCAGGGCAAGGCTCTGCTCAGCACTCATCAGTTGTCCACTGGCAGTCTCTTTCTGAAAGCCAGCCACTTTCTGCGTTACTCCCCAGAACAGATTACTTTTGAGGCGTGCTTCAATGCTGTGGATTGAGTCAAAATTTTCCAGCGTCACCTTGCCATCATAGCAGCGACTGATCCACAGTGGCTGTTTCTGGGGCTGCTCTGTTGCGGAGCTGCCGCAACGGTAGATTGAGTCGTCAGTAGATGCAGTAGCTATGGAGCCTAACAGCGAAAGTAAGAGCAAGAGCAAGAGAGTAGTTGCAGTGTATCGTTGTAGGGTGTTGTTATAGCACTCGGTGTTATAAAGAGACGGTTTGTGGCCACTTGGTTGAGAGATGTTGAACATAACTTCTACTCCATTCTTTTTTTTGGGTTACGAGTTGTGTGAACAAGCTATGATTTCGGGAGCTTGATACCAATACTCTGATAGGTCTTAGAAAGAACCTGCAGAGTGTCGCTTTCATGCTCTTTCACCGCCTCTTGGAATTTATACCAGTCAGTAGTGTCGGGCGTTTGATCTTCTCTCCAGAAGAAGTCATCTTTAAATAAGGTGAACTTACTGGTGAGCCCTTGGTGTGTGTCGGGCAGACCATTCACCTCTGTCTCTATTGCAGCATCAAACCAGGTGCGCTCATCAAACGCTTCCAACCAGGAGATTTGTGCCTTGTAACGTGCCAGTCGCGCTTTTTGATAGCGATTTTTGCTTCCGGTATAGGTGGGTCCCATCAGTTTAACCAGTTGTTTTTCTAGCGTACCCCAATGAGTGGTGTGGTCCGGTCCACCAGAACTTTTCTGATAGGAGCAATACTTGAAGAAGAGAGTCTGTGCGGCAGAGAGAAAGCGGTCACGGTTGCTGATCTCCTCTTGAACCAGTCGACTGTCAATCCAGCGATGGCTGACATAGTCGGGATGGTGCTCTGCATCGGCATGACCGATATCAGGTTTAGGATCTATGCCGATATTATTGAAGTAGTCATACCAGCCAACAAAATTCTGGTGTGCCCAGGTGTCTACATAGGCGTGTGTTGCAATACCGATCCGGTAGAGTCGGATGTCGTGACTGGAGTGGAGCGCCAAGTCGAACATGGTGTTGGCATTTTCACTATTGGGGGTCGTATTTAATAGGTGCATTTTACCATCACGCCGTAACGCTGTTTCTGCATCGGGTTCTCCGGGGATAAAGTGGAATACCGGGTACACTCTCATTAAGGTACGCTTTGGCTTGAGAATATTCATGGTCTGGCTGATGAAGTTGGAGTAGGTTGTCTCTCCGGAACGGTTCTGGATGGTGTAGCTAACATCATTCTCATCCACATACTCTGAGGCGTAGGCGATGATTTTGGCATCCGCTTCCGTAAAGCCAGCCTCTTTGGCGATCAGCCCAGTAATCCAGTAGTGAAATTCTCTATTCATAATTTTATGCCCTCTTCAGGTGGAATATTTTTATACTATTTATACTTCAAGAGTGATTACAGGTGTACCTGCACATTAGTACAGGTTGAGGTTATTTTTGGCCCCCAGCACTGAAGAGAGTCTATTGCGAGGTCATAACAAGGCTCTCGACCACTATCTTGACCAGCTCAAGCAACACCTCAGAGGCCGAGGCATATAGGGAATGCGGCGACTACTACAGATGAGGCGCACCTATCCGGCAGAGCCCTTTCAGGCAGCAATCGATCAAGCTGACCACTATGGCCTGCAGCGCCTTGAGCAGATGATTCTGGAGCGGGTGCGAGGTAATCAAACTTCTCTGGGAGTGGTCGATTGAGAGCTTTCCTTTTGAGCAGCAACCCAAAGTATCCTCCTCACAGATTCGCTCACTGGTCAGTCTCGACTTTATACAGCGGACAGAGAATAATGTCCTGATCAGTCCAACAGGAACAGGAGAAGTGGACTGGCGACAGGGCTACTACGAGAGGCATTGATCAATGGCTCTCGAGGGCACTTCTACAATGCACAGGATCTGATTGATGAACTCTATGCCTCATTGGCCGATCAATCCTCAGCTCGCCTACTGAAACGGCTTGCCAACTATGATCTGATCGTAATTGACGAACTGGGTTACCTGAATCTCAAACCAGAGCAGGTCAATGCCCTCTTCAAGTTGATGGGGATGAGATACCGGCACAAACTGACCTGTGTCAGACAGAAAGCACCTTTGCCACCCTTAATCAGGCCTTAAAGCGGCTTGCAAAAAACAAAGAAGAGTTCTACTGGTACTGAATCACCCTGAAATACCGTTTCACAACAACCTCAGTGAGCGGGATATCCGGGAATATGTAATCAAGCGAAAAATCAGCAGCGGAACTCGATTAGAAAATGGGCGACGGTGTAGAGATACCTTCCTTAGCCTGATCAAAACCTGCAGAAAACAGAGCAACTCGGTTTGGGACTTCATCAGGGATCGAACATCTGGCGAAAACAGGCCCCCCTATCTACCAGATTTTCTGAGTGGAAAAGTCCGTCTGTTGAAAGTGTAACTGCATGGGATTATTGAAAAGTTACTATTCCGGGCCTTTCCAACCCAGAACTTTGCCTTCGTCAAACCAGATATAGCTGTGTAATTTAGAGGTAGGGTGGTAGTACCAGGAGGAAAAGATCCGCTGTTCTATGCGGTTGGGGTTACCGATTAACTGTTTCACTTCGTACTCTGACATCTCTATCTTGATTCGCTGCCATAGGATGGATTCTTTCCAGAGTCCTTTACGCTGGTTGCTCTGGAACGTTTGTTCCAGTTTATCAATGCGTTGCTCGAGTTGATTCAGACGTTCGTTGAGTAGCTGAGCATTAGATGCAAATGATGCACTGCTGTAGAGCAAGAAAGTACCTAGTACTAGAGATGTTATTTTCATATGAAGAGATTATATTTAATGGATTTGTTCTATAAAAGAGGGAAGCCCCTGAAAGTAGAACTTTCAGGGGCTTTTATTAACAACTTACACTGTATTGATTACAGTTTCTTGGCATCGTTAAATGCGTCAGAAGTAATGTTGTCATACCAGCTCAGAGCATACTGAACTTCACGTACGCGGTGGGCAGCATTGCGCTTGTCACCACTTGGTGTAAGACCACCGGAGACCTTCATCACCTTGGACTTGTCAGCAGCAAGCTGATAGACCGCCGCTACAGAGAATGCATCATTAGGTGCAACTACGCTGTAGCAGGTGTTGGTGTATGCTGGAATTGGTGCGCCCTTACCATTAAGTGCGGCAACAATGCTGGCAGCACAGATCTTGGCTTCAGAGCTGGCAGCATAGCCAGACTTAGGTAGACCCTTAGCGGCACTAGAGTCACCAATAACGTAGATGTTTGCACGTTTTTTGGATTCAAAAGTCTGCAGGTCAACTGGACACCAGTCACCATCGGTTAAACCGTTGTTGATGGCAACTTGGCCCGCCTTCATGTCTGGAATGACATTCAGTACATCACCCTTGAACTCTTCGATAGAGCAGACTGCTGTGTTGCTGCCAGCTTCAACGGCTTCAATTGCACCACCTGCAGCACCTTTCACCCAGCTTATCATTGAGTTGTCACCACCATCTTGTGATCCATCAAAGCCGTAATGAATCTTCCATGCCTCACGGAACAGGCCAAATTTAGAGAACTTATCCTTTGGATCCAGAACAATAATCTTTGATTTAGGCTTGTTGACCTTGAGGTAAGCCGCAATCTGGCTGACGCGCTCATAAGGTCCGGGAGGGCAGCGGAATGGGTTGCGCGGTGCAGCAACAACGACAGTTCCACCATCCTTCATGGAGTGAATTTGCTTGGCAAGAAGGGTCATCTGATGACCGGACTTGTAAGCATGTGTAACCGATTGGTTGGCAACTTCTTCACTGTGACCTTCAACATATTTGAAATCAACACCTGGTGAGACAACGCAGCGGTCAAATGCATAGTTGCCACCACCGGCTGTCTTGACGCTGTTATCGCCAATTTCGGTTACGTTGTCGTGAACAATGTTGATTCCCATTGCAGCCAAACCTTCATAGGTGTGGGCCAGCTGGTCCATAGTAACCATGCCTGTGATCGTCAGGTTACTGGTGAAACCAGTATAGTAGGTCTTGTTGGGTTCAATGATGGTTACATCAATGGCAGCATCGGCACGTTTGATGTATTTGGCACAGGTTGCGCCACCCAAACCACCACCGACAACAACAACACGCCCTTTGGCACCAGCAAAGGCGCTACTGGCAACTCCCAGACCTGTAGCTACAGAAGCTGCGCCCAGTGCGCCGCCCGATACCTTCATAAAATCTCTACGATTGAATTTACTCATTCTATTTGCTCCTCCTTAGCGCTGACTAGCATAGTAGTTGATGATGGCATCAATACCTGCATCACCTTCTTTTTTATGCAGTTTCTTAACTTTTTTCTTCATCTTCTTTGGCATAGAACGATCACCGTTACTGAAGTCCTCCATGCTGTAGTGGAGATATGGCATCAGCTGACCAGCAAGGATGCCGGAGTCATCATCTGCAAGGGCTCCACTTTCAGAATGGCACTTTTCACAGTACTTATCATGCAGCTTCGCGCCCTTGGCCACTTTAGCGTTATCAAAAGATTGGTCAGCGCGTGACTGTTCCTGACTGGCGTAGTATCCCGCCATCATTGCGATTTCATCTTCACTGTAGCCTTTTGCAATGCGCCCCATAATGGTGCTTTTGGTGTCGCCAGACTTGTAGGCATTCATTATGTCAGTGATATAGGTGGCAGACATTCCGCCAATGGATGGGATGGCTGGTCCAACACTAGCACCATCAGTGCCATGACAGCCGGCACAGGTGTTAGAGAGCATGCTAGCATCAGCTCCAGTCATGTTGTCTCCTGCAGATACTGCAGAGAAACTGATTGCGCAACCACCGATAATGGCCATGGCAAGTTTCGTTACTTTCATATCTCCTCCTAAGAAATATTGAAATGTTTATAAAAATTAATATTAATTTTGTTCTTTATGATTATTGAAAATAATTTCTTTAACTACGTAGAACAGAGCAATCATAGTCTAGTAGAATCTTTATATGCAAGCAGAAAAGAGTCTATTTGTATATCTGGCTATTCTTATGTAGATCTGGCGATCACTGCACTGAGAATCAATCGAGTGAAATTTTTGAGAAAATGAGATTAATCGGGGTTTACTGTTTTCTCATTATTTCCCTAAGTAGGGTACCTAAGGATTTGTGTCGGTGAATTTCAGCAATTTGAGGTATGGATAACCCTTCATGATCGGTTAGCTGAAGGTTGGCACCATGTTTAATGAGTAATTTAACAAGGGTGGAGTTACCACGGCTTGCGGCTTCCATGAGTGGAGTCCAGCCATCACGGTCCGTAGCGTCGAGCTTGGCATTGTGCTCTATCAGGATAAGAGGGATGCCAACACTGTCTTGGGTCACGGCATAATGGAGAGCTGTGGCACCATTGTCATCTGATATATTGGTTGATGCACCTCGTTTTAACAGGATCTTGATAACCTCGAAATCTTGACGCTGTGTTGCGATCATCAAGGCTGTTTTTCCCTTGTTGTCTCTGACGTTAATGCCGGCATCTGCGAGCAGCAGCATATGGATTACGTCAATGTTGCTTTGTGCTACAGCAGTCATCAGAGCGGTGTTGCCGTGCCGGTCAGCAGTATTGAAATTGCTGTTATAGGCCATCAATATGGAGATCACATCGGCTTCACCGCTGCGAATTGCTATCATCATGGCATCAAGCCCGTTACGCGTTTTGATGTGTGAGTCAGCACCTGATTTCAAGAGTAGTGATACAAGGGGCATGTTGCCTTCATCAGCCGCTGCTGAGAGTGCGGTATATCCACCTTCAGTCTGCATGTTAATACGCGCGCCATGGTCCAGCAGAAGCTGTGCAATAGGTAACTGGTTATCTTCTGCGGCATAGATCAGTGGAGTATGCCCCAATTTTCCGGTTGTATTGATGTCAGCGCCTAAGTTGATCAGACGCTCGCTTTCACTGTAATCGCCGTTAAGAACGGCCTTTAACAGTGAAAGGTCAAGATCAGGTGAGGCCTGGCAGAGTGCAGAAGTAGTCAGTATTAACAGGGTGCCAATAGCTGTTATCAGGTTTTTTATAGTACTAGTCATAATTTTGTTTCCCCCATCAAGATGCATCTGTGTTGGCATCATCATCTACCTCTTCATCCTCATCTTCGGGTTCGTCCGGCTCACTATGGGCAATTCCCTTGTGGCAATCTATACAGGTTTGACCTTTTTCAGTGGCTCGTCCATGTTTTTTTCTGGCGCTGCGGTCTTGTGAGTCTAAATCCATATTTTCAAAACTATGGCAGTTACGGCACTCTCTGGAGTCGCTGGCCTTCATCTTGTCCCAGACACTGTTTGCCATCTTCCAACGGTAGGCATTGAATTTTTTCAGAGCGGCTTCTCTGCGTGTGTTAGCTTCTTCACTCATATCGTCTGAGTATGGCTCACCATAGTTCGGGACACATAGGTCTGAGCCCTCCTTGACCGGTATGTAGAGATCGGGACAGCTACCATTCTCCTCTGTGCTGACCAAGTGGAGTTCATCGGGTTCAATGGTTCCCAGAACCCAATGGTAGACATCTTTGGCGGCCATGATTTTGGCTTTTATTTTGGGGATAAACTGCTTGGGGACATGACAGTCGGAGCAGGTTGCCTGTACACCAGACTGATTGTTGTAATGAACGGTGTGTCGGTACTCTTCTAAATTGATCTTCATGGAGTGACAAGAGGTACAAAACTCCATTTCATTGGTTGCAGCAAAGAAGACATTGGTGCCGCCCAGTGCTGCAGCACCTGCCAAAAAGATAAGAATCGGAATGATCAATTTGTTCATTGGGTGTATTTCTCTAGAGATTATTATTTCAGTTGTTGGGTATTGAGGATTGATGGCCCCGCTATTTACCTAACCGGGATGCATAATCAATGACAGCCTTTATATCACTGAATTTGAACCCCTGGATCTGTTTGACCATCTTTGGGTTGGCATTTCTGCGCTTGCCATCTTTGATCCAGATGAATTGTCGCAGCATATATTCATAGTGTTGGTGTGCAAGTTTGGGATAAAAGTTTTCAGAATCACCTTCGCCGTTTTCGCCATGACACTTGGAGCAATTGGTTGTGTAGAGTGACTTTCCATGTTCCAGGTTCCTGCCATCGCCATTTTGATTGCTGTTGTTGGTTGGCATGGAGGTGATGTAACCGGTTACATCCGCAATATTTTGCGCACCACCTAAGTATTTTTCAGTTGAGAAAGGATACATTGAAGGGTTATCACGATTGAGATTACGTATATCTAATAACTGTTTGATCAGTACAGGCTGGTGTTGGCCGGCAATTTGTGGGTAGGTGGCGGTGGAGCGGAAATTGCCAATGCCCGGTGCCATTCCCCACCCGGTTTCTGTATGGCAGTGCGCACATGTCTGATAGAGTTTTTTACCATGTTCGATGTCTGGGGTCAGTTCCATGGCTTCAGTAATGTCGCCGCCATAATCGAAACCGTCCCAACTGAGTGAAACAGAAGAAAATAGTGTTGAAAGCACCAGTAGTATAAGGTTTTTTAGCATGTCTTTCCTCCCATCGACTTTACCAATCCCCACCATAATCAACTCTGACTGAGATCGAAAGCATTATGGAGAGGTTACCTGTTTTTGCTTAATCATACGCAATACATGAGAGACTGCAACTACATATAGCTACACCAAAGAGCCTTATAGGATGGATGATTCTCATCGGGATGCTGGACTTCTTAAATAAAACGGTGTGGAGCAGATAGCTCTTTCTGGATTGCTGTACTAGAATACGCCGTTTGCTGTGAGCGGATGGATCAGATGAATGCTCTTTTCTGACCGCTTAATTTCTTTAACGACTGAATCGAGATTTGACATGGAAGTATCTGTAGAAACAACCGAAGGCCTTCAACGTACTATGACGGTTACCGTTCCAACTGAGCGAGTAGAGAAAGAGATTTCCAGCCGTCTCAATCGCTTAAAGCAAACTGTGAAGCTGAATGGTTTCCGTCCGGGTAAAGTTCCTATGACGGTGATCAAAAAACGATTTGCTGATTCAGTGCGCTATGAGGTGGCTGAAGAGTTGATTAACTCCAGTTTTGGAGAGGCGGTGAATCAGGAGAATTTATCTCCTGCAGGTGTGCCAAAAATTGAACCCGGAGACTTCTCTAAAGGAGGAGACATAACCTATAAAGCAATCTTTGAGGTCTACCCTGAAGTTAAAGTCGTCGACTTTGGCGGGATCACCGTTGAGAGACCTTCTGTAGATCTAAGTGATGAAGATGTCGATAAGATGGTCGATAATTTGCGTGAGCAGCAGAAGGGGTGGGGAGAGGTTGAGCGTGAGAGCGTGGATGGTGATCAGGTCACCATCGATTTTACCGGCACCATGAATGGCGAGGCCTTTGATGGAGGGACTGCGGAAGCCGTTCCTGTCGTCTTGGGATCCGGCGCGATGATTGCGGGGTTTGAAGAGGGAATTGTTGGGATGAAGGCGGGGGATGAGAAGAGTATCGATGTTACCTTCCCGGAAGACTACCCTGCTGAACCACTGGCTGGCAAGGAGGCGCAGTTTGCGATTACTGTGCAGAGCGTTTCCGAACCACAGCTACCAGAGATCGATGAAGCATTTATCGAGAAATACGGAGTTAAAGAGGGTGGAATGGAGGCGTTCCGTAAGCAGATTCTGGAAAATATGCAGCGCGAGTGTGACCAGGCCATTGAGCAGGTTAACAAGGATCAGGTGATGGATGGTCTCTACGAAATTCATGGTTTTGATGTGCCTTCGGCACTGATTGATGAAGAGGCAGCCCGTATGGCTGAGAACATGCAGCAGCAAATGCAGAGCCAGAACCAGAATCAACAACAGCCAAGCCTGAGTCCTGAGCTGTTCAAGGGGCAGGCTGAACGTCGTGTAAAACTGGGGTTGGTGCTTGCAGAGGTTGTTCGTGAGCATAATGTTCAGGTTGATCCGGTACGAGTACAACAGCATATTGGTCGTATGGCAGCAGGATATGAGAACCCTTCTGAGGTGGTTGAGTGGTATAACCAGAATCCTCAATATATGGAAGGCGTGCAGAATTTGGCGATGGAAGAGCAGGTGGTCGATCTGATCATGAAGGATGCGGTTATTCGTGATGAGGCGATGAGCTTTGAAGCTCTGATGCAGAAATCGAACGCTAATCGTGCGGAACAGTAACCGTCACAACTGCTTGTTGGAAATTAACGGAGAAAGATATTGAGTCAAATAATTGAGAATGTTGGTGGCATGGTTCCGATGGTTGTTGAGCAATCTTCGAGAGGAGAGCGCGCCTATGATATCTACTCCCGACTCCTTAAGGAGCGGGTTATTTTTATGGTAGGGCAGGTTGAAGACCATATGGCAAATCTGGTTGTTGCTCAGCTGCTGTTTTTGGAATCTGAGAATCCTGACAAGGATATCCACCTCTATATCAACTCTCCCGGAGGATCGGTCACAGCAGGGCTTTCGATCTACGACACCATGCAGTTTATCAAACCTGACGTGAGTACCATGTGTATTGGGCAAGCTGCCAGTATGGGGGCACTTCTGCTGGCAGGTGGAGCAGAGGGAAAGCGCTACTGCTTACCACACTCCAGAATGATGATTCATCAGCCTTTGGGCGGTTTTCAAGGGCAGGCATCTGATATTGAAATACATGCTAAGGAGATCCTCAATGTGCGTGAGAGACTCAATACAATCTTGGCAAAACATACAGGTCAACCGATGGAGCAGATTCGGCAAGACACTGATCGGGATAACTTTATGGGGGGAGCAGAATCTGTAGAGTATGGTTTGATAGATCAGGTTCTTGCAGAGCGAGAGAAATAACCAACAATATTAGTTGGATATTATCAGGTGAAGTCATGTATAGTCTTTTACTGTGTTACCCTTACGGAACATAGTGAATTTGAATGTCCAATGAAATTGAGAGCAAAGGTATAGATTCAGATGAGTGACAAAGAGGATGACAGCAAACTACTCTACTGCTCTTTCTGTGGAAAGAGTCAGAATGAGGTTCGTAAATTAATAGCAGGACCTTCGGTTTATGTTTGTGATGAGTGTGTTGAACTCTGTAATGACATTATCCGCGAAGAGCAGGAGGAGAATGATGAGGTCTCTGCAGATAATGCTTTGCCTATTCCAGAGAAGATCCGCTCCACGCTGGATGACTATGTCATTAGTCAAGATAAGGCAAAAAAGGCACTCTCTGTAGCGGTCTATAACCACTACAAGCGGGTTGAGGCAGGCTATAAGCGGGATGATGTCGAGTTGGCGAAAAGCAATGTATTGTTGATCGGCCCAACCGGTTCAGGAAAAACGCTGTTGGCAGAAACGCTGGCCCGAATTCTTAATGTCCCCTTTACCATGGCTGATGCAACCACGCTGACTGAGGCGGGGTATGTGGGTGAAGATGTCGAGAATATTATCCAGAAGCTGCTGATGAAGTGTGACTATGATGTTGCTCGAGCAGAGAGTGGCATTATCTATATTGATGAAATCGATAAGATTACCCGTAAATCGGATAATCCTTCCATTACCCGCGATGTTTCTGGAGAGGGAGTCCAGCAAGCACTACTCAAATTGATTGAGGGTACTGTTGCCTCTGTACCTCCGCAAGGGGGCAGGAAGCATCCGCAGCAGGAGTTCCTGCAAGTGGATACCAGCAAGATTCTCTTCATCTGTGGAGGGGCTTTTGCAGGCCTGGACAAGATTATTCGTGATCGTTCAGAGCGAGGAGGCATTGGTTTTTCTGCAGAGGTTAAGAGTAAGGAGAATGAACGCTCTATTGGTGAAGTGTTGACCGATGTAGAGCCTGAAGATTTGATTAAATATGGTTTAATTCCTGAGTTTGTCGGCCGTCTCCCTGTAGAAGCCACCCTGGAAGAGCTGGATGAAGAGGCCCTTGTACAGATTTTGACAGAGCCAAAAAATGCACTGACTAAACAGTACAGCAAGCTGTTTGAGATGGAAGGTTCTGAACTTGAAATTCGGGAAGATGCACTTCATGCAATTGCTCAGAAGGGGATCTCTCGTAAGACAGGGGCACGAGGGTTGCGTTCAATTCTGGAGCGGGCGCTACTGGACACGATGTACCACCTCCCTTCTTATGAAAATGTAGAAAAAGTGGTTGTTGATCGTTCAGTCATTGACGGGAAATCAGAACCTCTGTTGATCTTCGAGGGTGGTGAGCAGAGAAAGCTGGCAGCGTCCAAGTAATTACACCACTTTTGGAGTGGTTTTGAGAGTTTGAAGTGGTGTGATGGCTCTTTATATGGCCTGGAGTCACTGTTTCATACATGTTAATTCTCCCGACTCTTGAATTTTATTTTTGGGTATTATTTCAAAGAGTTGCCTGACGACAATGGGTAGTAGCTCAATATGGATGTACTAGAACAAGAATTTGCTGTTTTACCGCTGCGAGATGTGGTGGTTTACCCTCATATGGTGATTCCACTATTTGTAGGTCGTGACCGCTCCATCGCTGCCCTTGATGCGGCTATGGCAGAGCATAAAAAGATTCTGCTGGTTGCTCAGCAGAACGCTACCAAGGATGAACCGGTCGCAGCAGATCTGTTCGGAGCCGGTACGGTTGCAACCATTCTTCAGTTACTCAAACTTCCTGATGGTACGGTCAAGGTACTGGTTGAAGGGGGCGAGCGCGCAAAAATAAGTAGCCTGGATGAGATGGATGGTTACATGCGGGCACAGGTTGAAATACATCAGGATAGATTGGAAAACACATCTGAGATCAATGCATTATCAAGATCTATTCAAGGACAGTTTGAACATTATGTAAAGATGAACAAGAAGATTCCGCCAGAGGTTTTGACCTCGCTGGCCGGGATTGATGACCCGGGTCGCCTCAGTGATACTGTAGCGGCACACATGACGCTCAAGATTGATGAAAAACAGCAGCTGCTGGAGACTTTTGACGTTCAGGAGCGAATGGAATTTATCCTCTCTATTATGGAAGGGGAGCTCGATATCCTTGAGGTTGAGAAGCGGGTGCGAGGTCGTGTTAAAAAACAGATGGAGCGCAATCAGCGCGAGTTCTATCTTAATGAACAGATCAAGGCGATTCAGAAAGAGCTGGGTGAGTCTGAGGATGGAACGAATGAGTCTGAAGAGCTGGAGCGCAAGGTCAAGGAGGCAGGGCTTAGTAAAGAGGCGCTTGAAAAGGCGGAGGGAGAGCTGAAGAAGCTGAAAATGATGTCCCCGATGTCTGCAGAGGCCGCTGTTGTCCGCACCTATATTGAGACCTTGATCAATGTGCCGTGGAAGAAGCGGACTCGCTTGAAGAGTGACTTGGCTCGTGCTGAGAAAATTCTCAATGAAGACCATTTTGGTCTGGAAGAGGTTAAAGAACGCATTCTGGAGTACTTGGCGGTCCAGAAACGTGTCGGTAAGATTAAGGGTGCTATTCTCTGTCTGGTGGGGCCTCCAGGTGTGGGCAAGACTTCATTGGGACAGTCAATTGCGCGAGCAACCAGTCGGAAATTTGTCCGCATGGCTCTGGGTGGGGTACGTGATGAGGCGGAGATTCGGGGGCATCGTCGTACCTATATTGGCTCCATGCCTGGAAAGATAATCCAGAATATGACCAAGGCTGAAGTGAAGAATCCACTCTTCCTGCTGGATGAAATTGACAAGATGGCGATGGATTTTCGTGGTGATCCGGCTTCAGCACTGTTGGAGGTGCTTGACCCTGAACAGAACCACACCTTTGCAGATCACTATCTCGAAGTTGACTACGATCTTTCCGATGTAATGTTTGTAGCAACGGCAAACAGCATGAATATTCCTGGTCCACTACGTGACCGCATGGAGGTGATTCGTATTCCGGGCTATACCGAAGAAGAGAAACTTAATATTGCGCAGCAATACCTGATCCCCAAAAAGATGAGTGAGAACGGGCTGAAGAAAAAAGAGGTAAGCTTTAGTGAAGAGTCCATTCGTCAGATTGTTCGCCACTACACTCGTGAGGCTGGTGTGCGAAACCTAGAGCGCGAACTCTCCAAAGTGATGCGTAAAGTGGTCAAGGAGTTGGTGCTTGAGAGCCACAACAATAAGGTTTCCGTCTCCGTACGTAATCTGGAGCACTATCTGGGGGTTAAGAAATTCAGATATGGTATCGCCGATGAGAGAGATCAAATTGGTCAAGTGACCGGTCTTGCTTGGACGGAAGTCGGGGGGGAGCTGCTGACCATTGAAGGCGCGGTAATGCCGGGTAAGGGTAAGTTCTCGGTGACTGGTCAGTTGGGTGATGTGATGAAAGAGTCGATTCAGGCCGCGATGACCGTAGTACGCAGCCGCTCAGCGCAGCTAGGAATCAAATCAAAACGCTATGACAAGAGTGATATTCACATTCATGTACCGGAAGGGGCTATTCCAAAAGATGGGCCGAGTGCCGGTGTCGGTATGTGTACAACCCTGGTATCGGTGTTAACGGATATTCCGGTGCGTGCAGATGTGGCGATGACTGGTGAGATAACCCTGCGGGGTGAGGTATTACCGATTGGTGGTTTGAAAGAGAAGCTGTTGGCGGCACACCGTGGTGGAATTACAACGGTACTGATTCCAGAAGAAAATAGAAAAGATCTTAAAGAAATTCCTGAAAAAATTCTGAAGGATTTAGAGGTCAAACCTGTGCGTTGGGTGGAAGAGGTCTTAGAGATTGCGTTGCGTACCCCTCCGATACCTCTGAATGATGAAGAGATAGAGGCAGAGAGCGAAGAGGGGAAAGATGAGTTGTCTGAAGAAAAGCCAAAGGGTAAAGGCAAGCCAAAATCGACTACGGTGCAGACACACTAAAAAACTATAAAAAAAAACCTTTTTGAGCTGGCAATAATGAGAGGTTTACCGTACACTAGCGCGCGCTATCCAAGCAGGTGGTCGATGTTAGATTGCCGGAAGGGATAGGGTGCTTAGCTCAGCTGGGAGAGCATCGCCCTTACAAGGCGAGGGTCGCAGGTTCGATCCCTGCAGCACCCACCAATATATGGAGCGGTAGTTCAGTTGGTTAGAATACCGGCCTGTCACGCCGGGGGTCGCGGGTTCGAGTCCCGTCCGCTCCGCCATATATGAAGGGCGTGCCTGATATCAGGTACGCCCTTTTTTTATACACTGTTTTTACTGTTTTTCTCATCCGGTTAGGCTGAAACAAAATTTACATAGGGGAAGTTGAAAAATGCTACAGAAGATTCATGACCAGGCACAGAGCTGGGTCGCATGGGTTATCGTTGGATTGTTGATTATTCCATTCGCACTCTGGGGCATAAACTCCTATTTTGATGGAGGCGGAAGTGCAGTTATAGCGGATATTGACGGTACTGAGATTACACTACAGGAGTATCAGCGCTCTCTACAGCAACAGCGACAGAGAATGCGTTCCCTGTTAGGAACAAGCTATCGACCAGAGATGTTAGAGAACCCTCAGATGCGTCGCGCAGTGCTGGACGCAATGATTGAGAATGAGTTGCTGTCACAAAACGTTGCGGAGGATGGTTTTCGTATTGGTGATGGGCTGCTTCTTGGTCAAATTGAACGGGTGGAAGCGTTTCAACAGGATGGTGTTTTCAGTCCTGTAATCTATGAGCAGGTGCTGGCAGCACAGGGAATGAGCAAACCGTTTTTTGAGAACAGCCTGCGCGGTGACCTGATGCAGTCTCAGCATCAAAATGGTTTTCGGACAGCCTCTTTCGTAACGCAGTGGGAGCTTCAGGAGGCTACACGTCTGCTGGAACAGAAGCGGACCATGAAACTACTTACCATACCGGCAACAGTTGAGAGGCTTGAAGATCAAACGGTCTCTGAGGAGGCTGTCACGGCCCACTATCAGCAGAGTGGTACCACCTACGAAGTACCGGAACAGGTTTCGATTGAATATCTGGAACTCTCTGTGAGCCAGCTTGCTGAAGGGGTTTCAGTCGATGAAGCTGAGCTAACGAAGTTGTATGGCGAGCGCAAAGAGAGCTTGATGGCAGATGAAGAGCGTAACGCACGGCACATTCTGATTGAGTTGGCTAAAGGTGCGAATGATGAGACCGTTGCAGCAGCTGAAAAGAGACTCTCTGAAGTGCAGCATAAACTGGCCTCAGGAGAGTCTTTTGAGTCTCTGGCAAAAACTTACTCGGATGATCCTGGTTCTGCAACAGCAGGTGGAGATTTGGGTTTTTTCTCCAAGGGTATTATGGTGCCTGAATTTGATGCTGCTGTTTTCTCAATGGCGGTCGGGGAAACTTCAGAACCAGTTCGGACTGACTTCGGTTTCCACCTGATTCGTCTTGAAGAGATTCAGGCTTCTGAGTTGCGCCCATATGAGGAAGTTCGTGATGAGCTTTTGACGGAGTTGAAAAGACGTCAGGCAGAAGAGCTTTTCTATGAACATACAGAGACAATCTCTAATATTGCCTATGAAGAGCCAGATTCACTGGATGGTGCAGCAAACACAGTGGGGCTGACAATCCAGAAAAGTGAACTGTTTAGTCGGCAGGGAAAAGGTAAAGGGGTGACTGGTGAAGTTGCAGTTACAGCTGCAGCATTTTCAGATCTTGTTCTGAAAGAGGGTAAGAATAGTGATCCAATTGAGTTGGCAGAGGATCATGTTGTTATCCTTCGATTGCTGGACCATCAGGTTGCACGTAAAAAGCCGTTAGAGAGTGTGCGTGATGAAGTGGTTCAGGCAGTGCTGAAAGAACGTGCGCAGGCTCTGGCTCTCAAACAGGGTAAAGAGTGGATTGAAAAACTCAGTAACGGCTCTGCTGATCATGAAGTTGCTGAGCAGACCGGTCTTAAATGGGGAGAGCAACGCTCTATAGAGCGTAATGATCGCTCAATCCCTTCTGAAGTGGTGACGGAGCTATTTCGTATGAGTACACCGGAGGAAGGTAAGAAGCGTTACCAGGGGGTTGAGCTGGTGCGTGGTGGTTATGCCATTATGGCACTCAAGAGAGTCGATGAGGGGCGGTTAGAGGCTCTGGATGAGCCAAAACAGAAGTCTTCACGGCTTGAAATGGCAGACCGTAATATGAGAAGCCACTACCAGAACTATATTGCCCATCTGCGTAGTCAATCAAATATCCGGGTTTATGAAGATCAACTGTAGGAACCAGCCTTAAATAGCGAACTATTCAGCTTTTCCGTAGTGGGCTCTCTATTCTCGGACAGTCACCTAGATGTCTTAATATTTAGACATGTTGATTTCAAGGTGGTTGACTGGTGCCATTATTTGACCTACTATTAAGACAGATTTTTTTGTGAGGATAGAGGGCAAGTCCAATGGGGGAAAAAGGCCTCAATATGGATGTTGAGTAGTGGTATGGGAGGAGGTCGTTAGATTACGCTTTAGCCAATCTAGTGGATATTGCGCCGATCATCAGGATGATGGTTGGCGTTTTTTTTCGAGTGAAAGGATATAGCGAAAGTGGATTCTGCCAGCTGGAAAAGGTGGCCAGATGATCATTTAAACAGGCAATAAAAAACCCGCTGATGCGGGTTTTTTATTGCTCAAAAATAATAAGTCTTACAATACGTCTTTGAGTGCTTTAGCAACAGTGATCTTTAAAGCATTCTGTGCAGGTTTGGCAGCAATTGTAATTGTCTCACCGGTTTGTGGGTTGCGACCTTCACGTGCTTTTGTGGCTTTTTTCTTATAACGCTTGATCGTCATCAAGCCTGGAAGAGCAAAGCGGCCAACCGAACGAGGTTTAACATGACGTTCAATAATAATGCCTAAGCTTGTCAGAACATCAGCAACTGCCTTTTTGGATAGACCAGTATCCTCGGCAATAGTTGTGATTGTCTGTGCCTTTGTAAAGGCTTCTTTTACAGCGGTGGTTTTGGGTGTCATTACAGGGGGTTCTCCTTCTTTCATATGAAAACAACGATATCTACTTGAACTAGAGTGTAGAGTATCGATCACTCTTCAAGAACGGTGATTGTGTATGTATTGAGAAGTAATGTGAAGCTATTTTTTGTTATTTTAAGAAAAAAAACAGCTCATTCGACTCTGAATGAGGAATGGGGCCGGTGAAGGCGGGTAGCCTAGTGTTAATTCAGGCCAAATGAGATATATTTTTGGCTGAATGGAATTGGAAATATGCCTGCTCAGGAGGCTCTCTATTGTCGGAGTACTAGGGAACCTCTGAACAAGTCTGGGTAATTTGAATTACGTCCATAGCGTCCAAGATCAAGGCGCACCCCAGAGTATCTCTCTCGACGTAATACGTCTCACCTTGAAAGATCGCAGCCAATAGCAGGCTATTAGCAAGATTTTCAACCGAGGAACGAGGTCGAGCAACGAAGATATTGGGCGCTATGGGCGTTAGACATTTACACATGACTTATTCAGGGGTTCCCTAGGGTAAAACAACAAGCTGATTCAATAACTGCCCCAGCAGAATGCCATCTTCATAGGAGATAGTGTGCGAGGCATGGGTTGATAGTGTTGTTCCCCGGCGTCGGATGGCAGGAATGTTATTCATATCCTGACTCCAATATGGGACAAGAGCATCTTTAACCTTTGATGGGGGTTGTCGACGAATAATGGAGTAGTAGTGGATGTCAGGGTGTGGCTGAAGGTTGAGCCAGTGCAGTAGTGTTCCCGGTTTGGCAAGTGACAGCCCCTTGATCATCGTGCGTGAGCGCCTCAATGCCTTATATTTTTTATTGGCAACAATCTTTGGTAGCAGACGCAAAGGATAGGGTAAGGTCGCTAAGTCATAGGCTAGGTCTGCATACGGACTGCCTAAATGTGGAGATGCTATGGTAAACAGCCCTTTGATTGCAGGTATACGGTTATGGACCACGACCATCCTCGCAACAATTCCGCCTGCAGAGTGCCCAACCAGATAGATGGGCTCATCCGGGTGGTTGTTTGAGATCCGTGTAATCATCTTTTCCAGAAGATCGCTCTGCTGCTCTAAAGGGATCAGCGTGGGGAAGTCAACCAGGTAGAAGATTCGGTTCCCACGATTAGTGCGAAGAGGCTGAGCTAAGAGAACGCCGTTGGGGCCACCTCCGCGAATATAACCGGCACGCTCCCATCCGCTCTGTTGCAGTGCATCTGCAGCACCACTGCGTTCCCATGAGTTGCTACTGCCCAGAAGACCATGGAGCAGAATGGCAATCTCAGCATTTGCTATATTGTTGAAGCTGAGTAACAGCGTAAGTAACAGGGGGGAGAGGAGGCGGTGCATCGGTGAATGATTCACTCTTTTCTTCAGCGCGTCAATCATTAGTGCAGACTTGTCTCTTGTAATGTTGGAGTTTGAGTAGGGTGGTTACATTTTGTGTTGTTTGAAAGGCGACCAGTTCCAGCGGTATCTTACGTATCTGAGCAATACGTTCTGCTATGCTAGGGAGCTGTTCGGGGCTGTTTCTCGTCCCCTGGGCCCAGATAGGTGGAAGATCTGGAGCATCGGTCTCTAATGCGATGGAGGTTAATGGAATCTTCTCAACAACTCGTTTGAGTTTGAGGGCATTGGGGCGAGTGATGACACCACCTATACCGATCAAAAAACCTGCATCAATATAAAGTTTTGCCTGTTCGTAACTGCCACTAAAGGCATGAACGATTCCCTGTATGTAATTATGCTTCCTGGTACGCTCAATTACCTCCTGATGCGCCTTTCGGACATGAAGGAGTAGTGGCTTTCTGTAGGTGGCTGCAATTTCAAGCTGATCGGTAAAGAGCGTACGCTGTGCATCGTGAGTGTCATCTTTATGGTAGAAGTCGAGCCCAATTTCCCCTACTGCAACAGTTTCAGGGTGGGCTTGTAGCGTACTGTTGAGCGCATCGCTGGAGTGGTGGTTGTGATTATCGATAAAGAGTGGATGAAGCCCGGCAGCTACCTGGATGTTGTCATGCTGTTCACTCAAGCTAAAGGCTCGATGCCACTGTTGCTCTACAACTCCGGGGATGATGATCTGAATAATATTGAGTTCATTACAGCGGTTGAGGACATCGTTGCGGTCAGGGTCAAATTGAGGGTCGTCTAAGTGGCAGTGAGAGTCAATCAGTGGAGAAGTCATTTAAGGAATCTCATGATGTTTGATGAAGATCAAACAAGCCAGAGTAAGAGGATAGACCAGATTGTCATGAAGTGGTGAAATAGGATGCGTATTCAACAGCGGATTCAGTGGAGAACAGCATGCGTTCAATATCGTCCATTATGACACAACATCATCGTCTTTGTGATCAACACTTCTCAGATATGGAGAACGCAGCTGCTGAGCAGGAGTGGGGTACTGTGGACCAAGCTTTGACACTTCTATGTAGCCATATAGAGGACCATTTTTCAGAGGAGGAAAACTTTCTGTTTCCCGCTTTTGAGCAGCAGGTCGGGAGTAGCCAGGGGCCAACTCAAGTGATGCGAATGGAGCACCAGCAGGTACGAGAGCTTCTTGAAAGTTTAAAGAAAGCCGTTCAGGAGCGCTCTCAAGATCAGGTTATGGGCTATTCGGATACCTTAATGATCATGGTTCAGCAGCACAATATGAAGGAGGAACAGATCCTCTATCCAATGATTGATGAAGCGTTAGGAGATGATCAGCCGGTTCTGGGGCAGCTTGAGCAGCTGTTAGATTGATGTTGAGTGGAGAGAAGTGCTGTGATGTACAACATTGTGCTCCACCAGAGCCAATGCAACAGGTCATTGAGGCAGTTCAAGAACTTCATGAGGGTGAATATGTGCGGATGATGCACCGCATGGAGCCATATCCACTCTATTCAATGTTGGATGATATGGGCTTTACCCACTGTTTGGTTCTTGATGGAGAGGCACCCTATGAAGTGATGATCTATAAGCGTTTAGATCAGGTTGCTGAAAACCGGGTGAAGGAGCGCTATAACGTCATGCAGTCAGGGTAGCTATGAATACGGCACATCTCTCGATTGACTATACGCCGCCAATTGAGGTGCCTTATCGGTTTTTTTTGACAGCCCCGGTTTTTGGAGGGTTATTCTCCCTATTGCTGATGTTTGCAGGAGAGACACTGCTGGAGAGCCGCTGGAGTCTCACGATGATTGGTGCCCTGCATCTGCTGACTATTGGGGTACTGTTGATGGTGGTGATCGGCGTGCTGTTTCAACTTCTTCCCGTAGTCGGTGGGGTGCAAATACCCTGGCAGAGAAAACTCTCCATAGGGGTGCATAGCTCAATAAGTGCAGCGTTAGTGCTCTTTACTATAGGCTCACTGTTTTCAGTGACCGCCTTGTTTATTCCTGCAACGATACTGTTTGTAGTGGCGCTGACCCCTTATCTGGGTGCATTACTTGTGCTATACCGGAAGGTAAACAGCTCTGAGTTTGTGACTCAATTACGTTTTATCTACCCGTTTCTCGTGCTTTTTTTGTTGCTGGGGCTGCAGCTATTGGCGGGGTGGGGCGGGTTATTGAGTCGTGTTACAAGAGAGTGGACTCATATACACCTTCTCTGGGGGTTAGGAGGGTGGTTCACCCTACTTTTGATGGCAGCCAGTTTTCAGATGATTCCAATGTTTCTGGTGACCGATGAATTTCCTCGGTGGCTTCGAAAATGGCTCATACCCACGGTTGCGGTAGCGCTCTACGGTTGGGGGATCGGAGAGATGGTCGGTGTTGGATTGTTAAGTAACCTGCTAATGTCTGTTGTAGCGTCTGGACTGATGCTGTTTGGTGTTGTAGCACTGAAATTGATTATCTACCGAAAGAGAAGAATGGTTGATTCAACGATCCACTTTTGGGTGATTGCTCTGGGGGCAATGGTTGTGAGCGGTACAGTATTATTAGTCAGTCAATGGTTGTTGACGGACATTCCTGCCTGGTTAGGGTTGTTTCATATCTTGATTGTATTGTTACCGATGTTGGCAGGTTCATTGCTCAAAATTACACCATTTCTGGTGTTTCTCCATCTGCAGCAAAGAGCTATTCAAAAAGCTGCAGAGGGGGGGAGATTGTCGCCACCAATGAGTCTGTTTCAGATACTTCCGGCAAGTAGTGGCCGCCGACTACTCTATCTCTATCTCTCCTCACTGTTCTTGCTGATTATTGCAATATTCTATTTACCAGCGGTTCATTTGGCAGGTTTTGCGCTATTGCTCTTCTTTTCATGGTTTGGGTGGATTGTGCATAGCTGCTACCACGTCTATAATACCAACGCTTGATGCGAGCGTGGTGGAATTGGTAGACACGCCAGATTTAGGTTCTGGTGCCGCAAGGTGTGAGAGTTCGAGTCTCTCCGCTCGCACCATTTTGACTCTTAAAAAACAGAATGTTACACTGTTTTGTGTGATTGTTTTACGCGCTGTTGACGCAGTGTCTGTTTTGAGGGGAATGAAATGGCAACGATTCGAAAGCGCGGAAAGCAGCAATATTACGTTGAAGTGCGCAAAAAAGGCTGGCCTCGTCAATATGCAGTCAGCCTGCACGGTGGAATACGCTTGGTCTTTGAGCCTGCCAATATCCCTGTGCCTTGCCATGATGAGGGTGGTATCAACTGGTTGCGAGTAACAAAAGTACGCATCATCTACATTGGAGACTATCATGACTGAACTAACAAACACCTTTCAGCCTGACTGGGTCTCCCCGCCTGGAGACACCATTTTTGATCTGTTGGAAGAGAAGGGGTGGAGTCAGGTAGAGCTCGCACAACGTACTGAGTTCTCCACAAAACATATCAGCCAGCTGATCAACGGTAAGGCCACTATTGCAGAAGAGACCGCTATCATTCTGGAGCGGGTATTGGGGAGTAGTGCCCGTTTCTGGTTGAACCGTGAAGTGCAGTATCGCGAAGCGATCGCACGTGAAGAGGAGTTCAAATCATTGGAGCAAGAGAGCGGTTGGCTCAGAGAGCTGCCCCTTGAGCTGTTCAATTTCGGTCTGTAGTGCCTGTAGCTGATGACTTGGATCTTTGGGGGGAGTGAAAGGGCCGGGTTTGAAACTGGTGTGTGGCCTTATTGCCATCAATGCGGATGGTGTGGAAGAGATCACGAATGGTCGGATCAAGATGAATCTCTCGGTTCAGTCTCCAGAGCAGATCTGCCTGTGTGGTCGATTCATCAAATTCAATACCTGTACGTGCGGCAAGGTCTTGTGCCAGTGCCTCAGCAAGTTGGCGTAGTTTGATCAGTGTGGTGTTGGGGTCGCTGATAAAGGCCTGCTCAGCAGCAGTGGCCAGCTGCAGAAAAACAGGGTTGTACGGGTTCAGAAAGTTGAAGTTTGTTGAGTCAGTCACTGTTTCAACTTTTTATGAGATCAAGGCTGTCATCTGGGAGTGAAGGCGAGAATCAAGATTTGTAGCCTCCTTGGCCAGGTTCACCTGCATGGTGGTATAGGCGGTCTCTAGCAGAGTGGGGTCTACTGGTCGTTGACGATCTTCTTGAAACCATTTCAGTACATTGGATAGGTGCCAGATTGAAGATTTACCTTCATGAACTGGGCTGGGGAAGTCTTGGGTATGATTAAGGATTAGCTTTCTTATGTTTTGGCGTGAGAAGCCCAGTAGCTCGGCAATGTCGGTAATACCGACCAGGTCTGGGGTTGCTTCAGTGAGATGTGCATCAGGAATCGCCTTTTTGACATCACCAATTGCGGAAAGGATTGCTTCGTTGGCACCGTTAGCTTTACGGGTAAATTGTAGTGCGATTTTGCCGGGTTGCCCGATACCGATCAGTGCGTCGTCACAACCGGATGTTGCCAGTTGCTCAACATAGATTTCGCTATTGAGTTCCCCTTTGGGGAGTGCAAATTTTAGTGTGAATTCAAATAGTTTCATGGCTGGTTCAATTAATTTGTGGTTGTAATACAGTGGTCAACTACTCTGTAGATTTGTCGTGCATGGTTGACTGCATTTCTGGGGGTGCTCCAAATGCTGGTTATACAGAACTCACCGCATCGGCACTCGCTATTATTGGTTGGGCAGTAGATTTTTCCCCAAGCATGACTGCCGCCACTTTCTACTCTCCAGCCATGTTGTTCGGCATATTGCAGTGCCTTTTCAATCTCTTTATTTGGGTGTTTATTGCGTTGCATGGGAATATAGTAGGGTATAGTAGTTGTGAACAACCCAGTTGTCAAATGACAACTGGGTTATATGGTGTATTTCCACTTATGTAGACAATGTAATAAATTGTATTTTTTCAATTTATTACGATATGTTGCATAGGATAGCTTCAGCACCAGCTGTCAGTGTCTTCTAGTGCGTGAAAGCTAAATGGTTTTAAGTGATCTGGGCTAAAGCTGAATTTTTCACCGTTATAGCGTCCGGTTTCTATGCTTGTCACCACCTTTTCCAGCTTTGAGGAAAAAGTGGTGTCAGGTGAAAGATATAGAATTTCTTTCCATCGTCCATTTTTTCGCTGTTTCAGGTGCTCAACAATTATTTCAGCATATCGTTTACGGCTTTTTATTGTACGCTTAATTTCAATTGAGACGATCGTTCCATTGGGGCGTGTTGCGATGGCGTCAGGCAGTTTGACTCCTTTCATTCGTCGCCCTAGGTGCCGCATGTTCTCTTATTGTACTCTGTGATCTTGTTCTGTCAATGCTAGACATTGAAGTGGACACTGTAATACCATGTATTTAATTAAATTATTGACAAATAATGAATTAAATCTAAAATATTCAGGTGTATGTTAGACATTAAATAGGTCGGTAAGCAAGCCATGTCAGATCAAATTATTGAAATCCTACAAAGGGGGCCTGCCTCCTCCAAAGAGTTGCAGATTGCTACTGGAATGCTTCAAAGGACAGTGGCAAGGCATCTGACTGCGATGGGTGACCGGATAATCAAGATACCTGCAGGAAGATCTCCGAAGTATGCCCTTGCTGTGAATGCGTTTGGCAGCGGAGATGATCTTCCATTATTCATTGTTGACCCTTTTGGTAATAACACGTACATTGCCCGTGTTCGTCCATTGGCCCATGGTGGTTACTATGTACAGCCACTTCCAGGGATGCCTCCGGTTTTGTTGGGGGAGGGAAGAGATGGATTCTATGATGATCTGCCTTACTTCCTACAGGATCTTGGGCCACAGGGCTTTATTGGGCGGCAGATAGCCGCAGATCTTTCATCTCGGTCTGATTTCTTTCCGCAAGATCCAAAGGACTGGAATATAGAGCACATAGGGAGGTATTTGGTTTCAAATGGTGATGACCTTCCGGGCAACTTCCAGTTTGGTGAACAGTCGGTAATACGTGTTCGTCATAGGCCGATTGTAAGCACGGTCGACGATTACCCTGCTTTAGCAGATGAAATAATGAAGGGGGGAGTACCAGGGTCTTCTGCCGGTGGGGAGCAGCCCAAGTTCACTGCATACTGTGGTGATCGACTTGCCCACGTTATCGTGAAGTTCTCGCCAAGAGGAGATGAACGGGTAGCCCAGAGGTGGAGAGACATTCTAATCACTGAGCACTATGCGGCTGAGATCATCAATGAAAGGCATCCTCTGGCAGCTCAGACGCGGTTGATAGAAGGTGATGGGCGTCTGTTCCTGGAGTCACAAAGATTTGATCGGAACAGAGAATTTGGTAGGTACTCTCAGCTTTCGCTGCAGTGTGTTGATGCTGAGTTTGTGGGTAGAGGCCGTGATTGGCACTTGGTCATGCTTGAGCTACTGAAGCAGGATCTTGTTAGCTGGAAACATGTATATGATGCGACCTTGCTGTGGATGTTCGGGCGACTGACTAACAATACAGATATGCATTTAGGGAACCTTGCTTTAGGAATCGATGGGAATGTGTTCAGATTGTTGCCTGTATTCGATATGTGTTCAATGGGATTTGCGCCCAAGAGTGGCGAAGTTCAAATAATGAAATTTGTCCCTCCTGCATTGGACTCATTAGCTGTGATTGATCGAGTAGATCCACGAGCGGCATTGGATATGGCAATCCAATTCTGGGATAGGGTGGCTGCTGATGATCGGGTATCAGATGAGTTCAAAGAGTTCCTAGGTAATGGAAACCCTGTGGCCCCCTTGATGGAGGGGATTGAAGGGTAGTAGATCGTCGCTCTAAAGGTGCAGGTCAGAAAGAGCTCCGTTGGACCTAGGTGAGCGTAATGGTATGCCTCATGCTGTGCTTAATTTTGAAGTTCATGAAAAGCGCAGGCTGTTGTGGTAAGCCGGACACTCTGCTTTTTTGGCTAAAACAGATCTGGGTTACAATAAACGCCATGAATAAATTCTTCAACACAGCGGGTCCCATCAGGCCGGATGACCATTACCATATCCCGTCACTGGAACGTATCGATTGGGAAGAGGTAAAGGTGTTGATGGCCTCCAAGAAATATTTTCTGCTCCACGCCCCCCGTCAAACTGGCAAAACCAGTGCCCTGCTGGAGATGATGGAGACGCTCAACCGTGCAGGGGAGTACAACGCCCTCTACGCCAATATAGAGGGGGCACAGGCCTCTCGCAATGATAAAGAGACAGGGATCAGCGGGGTATGTAGTGTAATCGCATCCGCCTATAGAACCTGGTTGGGAGATGAGCGTCTCAGAGATTGGTACAATGAAGTGGGGAGAAAGGTAGAGGTAGATAACAGGCTAACGGCACTGCTTGAGCAACTTGCAGAGCTGAGTGAAAAACCCATAGTCCTGTTTATCGATGAAGCAGACGCCCTGATTGGAGACACCCTGATTTCTCTGCTACGCCAGATCAGGGCGGGCTACGCCCAGCGCCCGGATCACTTTCCCCAGACCATTGTTCTCTGTGGACTGCGGGATATAAAGGACTACCGAATCCACCGCTCCGATGGAGAGATTATCACCGGCGGCTCTGCCTTTAATATCAAATCAGAATCACTGCAGATGGGGAACTTTACCCGGCAAGAGGTAGAGTCTCTCTACCAGCAACATAGCGAAGAGACCGGGCAGCCCTTCGCCTCGGAGATCTTTGCAGAGCTCTGGGAAGACACCAAAGGGCAACCGTGGCTGGTTAATGCACTCGCTTATGAGATGACCTGGAAAGAGAAACCCCTGAGAGATCGTAGTCGCCCCATCACCTTGGAGCACTATCAGGCGGCAAGAGAGCGGTTAGTGCAATCCCGATCCACCCATCTTGACCAGTTGGCAGATAAACTGAAAGAGCCAAGGGTGCATCGAGTCATCTCCACCCTGCTTGCAGGAGAGCAAGAGGAGAGTGCCACACTGTACAATGATGACCTCCAATACCTTGCTGATCTGGGGTTAATCACCATAAGACCAAAAATAGCCATCAGCAACCGCATCTACCGTGAGATCATCCCCCGAGAGCTTACTTTTAACACCCAGTACACCATAGCCAACCAAGAGCAGCAGTGGTATCTCACCCAAGAGAACAGACTCGATATCCCAAAACTCCTGACCGCCTTCCAGCAATTCTTCCGTGAACATGCCGATAGCTGGATAGAAAAATTTGACTACAAAGAGGCGGGTCCCCAGCTACTGATTCAGGCCTTCCTCCAGCGCATCATCAATGGTGGTGGAAGAATCAACCGGGAGTACGGCCTGGGGAGGAAAAGAACCGACCTCTCGATAGAGTGGCCAATAGACCCGGATCAAGGCTACTTCGGAGAGGTACAACGGGTCATCATAGAGCTAAAGATCCTCCATAACAGCCTCGATACTACAATTGAAAAGGGTGTAGAGCAGAGCGTTGAGTATGCAGACAGCTACAACGCAGCAGAGGTCCACCTCATCATCTTCAACCGTAATCCGGAGATCAGATGGGATGATGAAATCTGGTCCAGACAGATCAGCTATCAACAGCGAGAGGTAGGGGTATGGGGGTGTTGATCGGAGCCCTATGATGGACTCAAATTAAGGCAGGTGATTGAATAGGTATGACATAACAATAGATGAAGCCTCTGAAGAATTTGCTGAATATTGGAATGCTTATTTCATCGACTCGATAGAGTGTTCGATCAGTGAGCTTGCAGATTGACTGTGGTCAGGGAAAGAGGCTGATCCGATCTGGGTAGTGACTTTAAGGGTTTCAGTATTGCTGCTTATTTCAAGCTGATTGATGGCTGTGTGCAGGTTAGAGACCATCTTGTGGGCATCTTTTGCAGATGTTTCGGGTAAGATAATTGCAAAGTGATCATTGCTGAAGCGGGAAGCCCAGTCTGTGGGGCGAATTATAGTTTCGATACTGCCAGAAACGGCAGTTAGTACCTCTTTCTCTGTGGCTTTACCGTATTGATCCAGGATGGGGTTGAGGCCATTAATCTTGATCATGATTATTGATAGGTCACGGAGAAAGTGAGCCGCTCTATTGAACTCATTATCAAGGATTTCACTAATGGTTTTGCGGTTGAGTAGCTTCGTTGCGAGATCATTCCGTGAAAGCTGTATCAGCTCATCGGTATTGTTGCGGATGGTCTGGTCTTGTGTTTTCTTAATGGACTCCATTTCAAGCCAATGGAGTCGGATCTTTTCCAGGAATAGCCAGGCCAAGATCACGGAGATAACAAAGATGCTGAGATGCTTAATTATTTCTCGGTTAATCAGTTTATGGACGTGACCAAAGATCTGATCAGATTTCAGGGTAACACTGATGCCCCCCCGGATTTCGCCAATTTCATACCCCTGTCGTATATGGCATTGGAGGCAAGGCTTTTTAACGAAAAGAGGTGCCATATACCGGAAGACATCTGAAGAGTCACTTGTGACCCTCTCATATATTTCATGATTGCCACGTTCGAAGCTCTCTAATGCATGTTGTTCCCACTTATCAGCCCTGTTTTCAGGGCGAAGTGGTTCCAGGCTGGTGATGTGAAATTGAATGCCACTCTCTGGCTTGATTAATTCCGCCAGTTGTCGTGTCATATAGGCTGGATTAACCATCGTCAGAGAAATACCGGTTTTTGTAATGACATCCCTGTTGTAGATTTCGAGGTAAGGATTAGGTGGAGTCTTTTCAGTCTCTGGCACATAGACAGTGCGGTGTCGTGCATTCCATAAACGTGTAAGCTCTACAAACTGGAAAATGTTTCGTGCACTCGTTGTTGCTTGATCTGTGTGATCATCATGGATCATATAGATGTTTGATAGAAGTGAGTAACCGATAACACCTGCCCATAGAAGGAGGGGGACCAGCCATAGCTTGCGGTTGAGAAGAAGCTGAATGGAGAAGGGGTTTATGTGAACTTGATTGCTCATGATTCAGTCTATAGTACCTTTTAATGCTGTATGGCTCCAATATACCCGGTATAGGTGCCCCCTGAGCAGCCTCCTCTTATTGGCAAACCAGAACAGTTACTCTTCAGGTAGGTTAAACATTACTTTGCTGTGCTGTCTTCCATAGAGTATAGGTGTTTGTACCAGCTTGACAAGGTCCTCTATTTTCAAATATTTGGTGACAGTTCTTACTCTTTCCAGCACTCCAGGTTTATGGTGGCGTTCAGCTCTCCATCCGATATCCAGATCTCTCCATCTTGAATCGTTACCTGTAGCGTCATACTCTTATGAGCCAGTATAGACAGTTCATCACGCTGATGGGGCGGGAGGTTGTAGATGTGCAGGTTACCGATGGTGGCCAACTTGCCGGACATCTTTTTCCACCAAATTTCAGCACTGTGACCACTGTAGAGGTAGAGGTAGACCTCTTTGCCTCTGCCGCATGCCTGGCGGATACGCTTTTCATCGGGCTGCCCCAATTCAATCCATAGCTCTATTTCACCACTTAGGGATCGTAGCCAGAGGTCCGGTTCATTGTCGGTACTGATTCCCTTGGTAAATTGTAGAGATTCATCGGCATGCCGAATAAATGTCAGCAGCCGGACCATCATACGATCTTCATTTTCAGAGGGGTGACGGGCGATCGTAAGCTGATGGTCATTATAGTAGTTGTGATCCATATCTGAGATCTGTACTTCTGCTTTATAGATAGATGCCTTGAGTGCCATAGTATTCTCTTGAGGGTTTATGAAGCAAAAGTAAGCAATTACTCTTTCGGTTTCAGAAGTGTATCCCAGCAGATAATTGTGCAACCACCTTGAGTTTGTCGGTCTCGCCCCTCTGTGATACAAGAGGCATTGCACAGGTTATAAGGGTTACACTGATCTCTGTTGTTTATAGAATCTAACCACTGTTGCTGTTCAGTGTTGAGTGATACATACCAAGCAACCGGCAGGTTACAGGAGCCTTGTTCTACCAATCTTGTCCGTTCAGCCTGAGCCGGGTCCGGTAGAAAGGTTTCAATAGGGGCGTAGTGTCTATCAATATACAGAACGCCCCCATAGGGAAACAAGAATGACAGCAGGGTGACAGAAAAAACCCAGATCGCTCTCGTGATCATGGTAAATCAATCGCGACTTCTTCACCGGTCATCTTATTGAGATATATCTCCTGACCATCCTCCTGTCTAAGAAATTGCAGATACTTTCGGGTCTGGTCAGTGTGCTCAATAGAAAGATTCTGGCTGAGAGAATCTTCATACCTCCAGCCTTGCGGTGTAATCAGCTCAACAATACGACTGTTGATTAAGCGGCAGGATGCAACATCGGCATTATCTAAATCGATTTTGGTACGACCAAACTCAATCCAGTCACAAGGAGTCGTAGGACCACTTTCCTGATCGACAACAACGAGATCAATTGTCTTTTTGTCCTGAAGAAAAATCAATCCATGATGTTCCAACAGCGCAATATATTCTTCGACCTCAGTGGGTGAGTTAAAACCAATACGAATCAGCTCATTGTCACCACAGAGGGTCTCATTTGGGACAGTCTCTAAAAATGATTCAATTGAATCAAATCCACATTGAAGTGCCTTAACCCGTATTACAACCGAGATGGCCTCAATCAGCACCGCCATTGGAGTTACTGATTCGCAATCTTCAGTGCATCACGCCCATTGTGTTTGGCTTCAGCTTCAGTCACCCATAGAGGTGTACGACCACGACCTGTCCAGGTTTGTTGGTGGTTGTCAGGGTTACGGTAAACAGGAGCTACTTTAGCGCGTACCTTCTTCTTCGCGGCACGTCCCTTGGTCTTTGTTGTTGCTGCAAGCTTCTTAACGGTATCAGAGCCATATTTCCTGGACAGGGCTGCCAGCTCTTTCTCGATCTTGGCGTTGATATCATTTTCAGTTTTTCTGCGTTGTACTTCCGCACTGACCTCTTTAAGAAGTGAATCCAGTTTCTTGTCAGTCATTTTCTTTACGTTCATGGGCTACCTTTAATGGGTTGTTTAAAATTACCAGCGTTACACAGATGAATACATTATGAAGTATTCATAAGGAGATGTTTCGCGGAACAGGGTAATTGTACTGGATAAGTACCCCTGTAACACCCTCAACGACAACCAATAAGGTCATTTGAGTGGTTTGGCAGTGAATGAGAGTTGCTTGATAAGAGACCAAGAGCAAGACTTTTGAAGCAGTTGTTCTGACTACAGAGGATAACGGTCTGCCTTCAATGAAGTGGTGCCCCTCTCCACCAAAGTGATTTTTCAATCTCCTCCTCCAGTGGTGGGGCGCGGGCGATTATAAAGAGTTATCGAGAGGGCATCAATTGATGAAATGTTATAAAAAAATATAATTGTCTATAACACTTGTCCGATTCCAATGGACTGTTTCATCTTGCCAAACCAATAGCCGCTACAAAATCAATTGATTGTAGTCAATTTGAAAAATCTGTTTACCCAGAACAGATTGCGTAGCTGGTTCCAATCAGGCACTATGGTTGGATAATTCACATGCAAGAGGTGTGGTTATGGAAAGAATCCTGTGGGATGCCAAGAAATTCAGTGTTGGTTATACGTTGATGGATGCTCAGCATCAGCAAATTGTTGAGATGATTAATGGGTTGATTGACCTGTCCGAAACAGAGTTTACAGTCCAGGAAGCGCTACACGCTTACGTCAAGATCTCTCAGCTTGTGGTTAAGCACTTTGGTGCAGAAGAGGCAATTTTACGCCTAGAGGGGACGGACTTTCTGGAAGAGCATACCAAGTCACATGACCTGTTCTCTGATCAGCTTGCCGACAGATTAGCGCATTGCAATGGACTCGGCCTTGAGGATAGTATCAAATTTCTTGCGAACTGGTGGGTAGCTCATATCCTGAATGAGGATATGAAGTATAAGCCACTTTTTACGGATATTTAATCACAGCGATCACACCAGGAGACGAGTTTGTGAAAGTTTTAATTTGGGATGAATCACTCAGTGTACAGATTCAGGAGATCGATGATGATCATCGTAAACTTGTGGATCTATTCAATATTCTCGGTCAATCTATTGAAGAAGAGAGTTCATCGGACTATATCGAAGCCGTGCTGGAAGAGCTGATCAGTTGTACCGATTGGCATTTCAAACATGAAGAGCGGTTGATGCTCAAATATGGTTATCAAGGTCTTGTGGCGCATAAGGCAGAGCATCAAGAGTTGATCAATAGTGCCAAAGCAGTGCAACAGAAATTTCTGCAACAGAATGGGATGATCTCAAATGAAGATATCGCATTTCTGGAGCAGTGGTTGACGGGGCATATCCTTGGGGCGGATATAGAGATGGGTTCCTATCTTGGTGAAGTCATGTAAAGAGTATCTCTATTCTCAGGCAAGCTCTCTCTTTCTCTCTCTGGGCTGACGATATTCTGTCAGCTGTAATGGGTAGAATAATTATCTTATTTTAATCAATAAGTTGTTATTGTTGGAACAATAAATGCTGTGCTGTTCGTTGCATATAGGTCAATGGGGCAGTGGGGGATTATTGTGACAACAGATGTCTTGAATAGATTGAACTCAGTTGAGCTCAAAGAGAGGCTCAGAGCTATTTTTCAGAAAAATAGAGAGAAGCAGAGGGCATACCAGAAAAGCCAATTTTTCTCGCAATTCACAGAGGTTGAGTCACAAGAGGAAGCGGACTGTCAAAGTCAGCTTTCGACTCGTGATTATCCGGGTGGCTGTCCGAGAGTAGAAGTCGTAGCGAGGGGAAGCTGATTTGAGACAGGTTTTTCAAGAGCACCATCCGGGATGCAATTAACGCTTCAAGAGATCGCTTTGTGTAAAAACTTTGCTGTCAGGGTGAAAGGCCATCCATGCAAACCAAAATGAAGAGACCGTCACAATGGGCCGGTTATCCAGATCAGTAGCCCGGGCGGTGTTGGTATCCTGGTCATAATATACTCTGTAATTTAATCCGTTGAACTGCTCTGTAATCGGCGTTGTTGTGCGCGATAGCTCTGAGTAAGGGTAACCTTTGAAACGACCATTCACCTCTATCCCAAGTACCCGCTCTTTCGGGTGGTATCCGGGGTCTACTGTCTCAACGGGAAAATAGATCCCCTTGTGATCGGTGTACCCTTTATATGGGTCACGATCATAATCGCGCTGGAATCCAGTCTCTCTGGAGAGCAGGGTCGTGTCTGGATGGGCGCTTTTCCACAGCCCCCAGGTGGTATGGGTGGCTGGAATGGAGTGTAGTTTTGTTCCCTGCATCGGGCCGCTGATGGCTTTTCCCATAAGTTGCGACCAGAGTGAGCTGCTTTGCCGGTCGTAGAGCAGAACATCACTATTATAGAGCAGGCCAGAGACCCCAAACTCCAAATCACCTTCTGAAGACGTGGAGCTGAAGACCATGCCGGAGCCACAAAGTGGGCAGTAAGAGGTGACAATAGAGCGTCCATTGACCTTATCGTTAACCACTTCATGCCAGTTTAAGATGGCAATGGGGTAGGCGCGGCTGATGTTGTCGATCTCAATACCCAGCACAGATTGATGATCTTTAATTTCACTCTCTGCGACTGTGGAAGAGAGGAAGTGTGGTGTATCAATCGAAGGAATGCCATCCCGTGGGGGGCCACCCGCATAGATTTTTTCTAATGGAATCTCGCTGTTACTCAGGTCAAATCCATTGGTGGCAGAGATTGAGGGTTCTGTAAACAGAAGTGATACGGCAAGCAGGAATCTAAACATCAGCTTCAGACCAAACGGCGAACTCATTTCCGCTGGGATCACTAAAGTGAAAACGCCGTCCACCTGGAAAGGAGAATGTTGGTTTAATGATAATGCCACCGTTATCCTCAATCTTTGTTTGGGTACCTTCAAGGTCGCGACTGTAGAAGACGATGAGTGCACTGCCGAGTTCTGTGGATGCAGACAGCTCCGACTGGTAGAAACCGCCATTGATATCATGGTGTGAAAACGAGCTGTATTCCGGGCCATAATCGGTAAATGTCCAGAGGAAGACCTGAGTGAAAAAGATCTTGGTTGCCTCAAGATCTTTGGCGGGTAACTCAATGTAGCTGATTGTTTCGTGCTGATTCATCTTAATTCTCCAGTCGGTGTATCAATAGTCGCATGAAGTTCCTTCATGTGCCAACTGCTCCCACTCCTGGCCGGGGAAAAACCGGGATGGGTGGACAAGTCTGGGTAATTTGAATCACACCACATCGATGGAATAGTAATTGCTTTAGTTTTTGATGTGGGTATAGAGATGCGACGTATCTTTGGCTGGTTTATTCGGAAAGGGGCAGAAGAATGAGAGGCATTATTGAAAAAATACTACATGATCTGATTAAAATCATGACAGGATATTCTCATCAGTTTGATGGGGGAGGACTCACTCAGGAGGAGAAGATGGATTTATTGCGTGACTATCATCGGTAGTCAGCAACAGTCAGTAGCAGTCAGCAATAGCAGATAAAACTTAGTCTAAAATTATCCGGGTAACCCGCTATAATGGATAGCCTACGACCTCTATTCTCGGGCAAGTTCCCGGATTACTATGGTCCAATCGATTGATTTATGAGTCGGAAAGGCACTTCTAATAATAGTTCTTTTGTCGTGACTTCCAGGAAGCAGGGCACGGAAAACCGCAAGGCACACCCGTTTCGGAAGAAAAGTAGAGCTTGTTAGAGGTGTCCCGGATTAGGCTCTTGTGTCTGGAGGAAATTAGCTATGTTTAGGGTAAATGCGCTATCGCTGTTATTACTGTTCTCAACCTTTACGGTTGAGGCAGCGAATTCAATTCATGACCTTGTTGTGTACAACGACCTGGAGCGGGTTTCTCGTTACATCAAGGAGGGTGGGGAGGTGAATCAGGCGAATCGTTATGATGAACGCCCCCTCCATCTGGCGCGCACTCCGGAAATGCTGAAGTTGTTGATCAAAGGGGGGGCAGAGGTCAATATTGAGAACCATTTTGGAGACTCTCCACTGCTACAAGCCGTTTATAAAGGGGATCATGGGTTGGCAGAGTTACTGATAGAACATGGTGCCAATATTAACCACAAGAATCGATTTGGAGATACCCCGCTACGTGAGGCGGTCAGTCGAGACCTGATTGTGATGACTCAAATTCTGATTCAGCATGGGGCAAATCTGGATGCTCAGAGCCGCTTTGGAGAGACTGTTCTCCATATGGCAGTGCGCAAAGGCAACCCTATGATGGTTCGTGAATTGATGCAGTCAGGTGCAACAGCGAATATACAAAATGAAGATGGTTACACGCCACTGGATCTGGCAGTAGGTGGAAAGATGAAGAGTGAATTGAAGGCCGGATCACGACAGAGGGTAAAATAGTCGTGTGGCGTATCTGGCTGTTAATACTTTTACTGGCGCTGCTGATAATGGTTGTAGTGCGCTATCTGAAGAAACAGTAGAGGATGCAACTTTTCGACTGTTTCATGAAACCCAGGCGTTGAAGCGCCTCCCACTGACCTCTCGGCTATCTGGCCCCATTAGATAGAGGTAGGCTCCCATCAGGGACTCTGGGGTCGGGTTATTGTTGGGGTTCTCACCGGGAAAGGCTTTGGCGCGCATCACCGTTCGCGCAACCCCCGGATCAATGGTGTTGACACGAATACCATCGGCCTCAAGTTCATCGGCAAGAATTTGTGACATTCCTTCGTTGGCAAACTTGGAGGCAGAGTAGGCTCCCCAGTAGGCGTGCCCTGATTTACCGACACCTGAACTGGTGAAAATTATGCTGCCATCTTCGGACTGCCTGAGCAGTGGAATACAGTATTTGCTGAGGAGAAATTGGGCCGTTACATTGACTGTAAAGACGGTCTCCCACTGTTTTAGCGTGTAGTGTTCGATTGGACTGAGGTCTCCGAGGTGGGCGGCGTTGTGGAGTAGCCCGTCCAGATGACCAATCTCCTGAGCAATACCTCCTGCCAGTCCTTGGTAGGCCTCTTCATCAGCCTTGGCAAAATCAAGCGGAAAGATATAGGGCTGTGCATGACCTGCTTTAGCGATGAGGTCGTAGGTATCTTCTAAACGAAATTGGGTACGGCCAACCAGTAGTACGGTAGCGCCATGCTCGGCATAACGTACAGCGGCGGCACGACCCAGCCCGCTACCGGCACCGGTTACCAGAATCGTGCGACCTTGTAGCAGTTCAGGGTGGGGAGTGTAGTTCTTGTCCATTGGGCTATTTTATCTTATCGGTTTGTTGTGTCTTGTTGCAATAGGCGTGGCATTTATTCGCTCTCATCAACCTTGGACTCCAATACCTTGGGCGTTCTGGAACGTTTCTCTATGGGGTTGGGTTCTGGCAGCTCTTTTTTGGGGTGAATGCCCATCTCTACAAAACGCCGTGCACCGGGCAGTACATTTCTCTCCAGAGAGCCGACCGCCTTGTTAAAGGCATCTACACCGCTATCCAGACTTTTGCCTATTTTTGCCAGATGAGTGCTAAAGGTTGTGAGGCGATCATAGAGTTGTACGCCGACTTCACGAATGGCCTCAGCGTTGCGTGCAACCTCCTGCTGTTTCCAGCCAAAAGCAACTGCTCGCAGTAGTGCAACCAGACTGGTTGGCGTTGCCAGAATAACCTTCTCTTTCAATGCGTCTTCCAGTAGTGAGTGGTCACGTTCCAATGCGCTGCTGAGAAATTGATCCCCCGGAATAAATAGAACCACGAAGTCGGGACTCTCAGCAAATTGGGACCAGTAACTTTTGGCAGCGAGTTCCTTGACTCTTTTGCGAACATTGCGGGTGTGTCGTTCCAGTTCAATATTTCGTTGTTCATCACTGTTCGCCTCGGTGGCATTGATATAGGCATCCAGAGGTGTCTTTGCATCAACAATAATGGCACGTTGATCAGGTAGGTGGATCACCATGTCCGGGCGCAAAATACCCTGCTCTCCATGCGACTGCTCCTGTTCAACAAAATCGGCATGTTCCACCATGCCGGCCAACTCTGCCAGCCGTTTGAGGGTGAGTTCTCCCCACTGTCCTCGTACTTCCGGTCGGCGTAGTGCCTGTACCAGGTTACGGGTCTCCTGCTGGAGCTGTTGCTGGGTGAGGGTGATGCTCTCCATCTGCTGGGTCAGTGCGCCATACTGTTGTTTACGCTCCTTTTCGATCTCATGGAGCTGTTTTTCACTCTTTTCCAGTGTAGTAAGGATCGGTTTTAGTAGCGAATCAATGGCCTGTTGGCGCTGTTTCAGTTCGCCGTCCGATTGGGTGTGATGTTTGCTGAGAGACTCCTGTGCCAGTTTCAGGAAAGAGTCACTATTATTTTTCAGTGCTGAGGCGGTCAACTCCTGAATCATCTGGTTTGTCTGGTCCTGGTTTTCGTTGCGAGCTAGCTTCAGTCGATCTTCAAAATGGCCGCGCTCACTCTCCAGGGTTGCCTTAAGTCTGCCATTCTCCTCTCGCAGATGGCTGTTTTTGCGTTGTTGGCGCTCATTCTTAAACCACAGCAGTAGAGTGATGGCAGATGCAACCGCAATTAAAGCCAGGAGTGTTAGATCCATTGTAGAGTCTCTTCAGGGTGATCAATGATCGCATCTGCATTCCACTGTTCAATGGACTCCTCAGGGGCGAGGTATCCGAAACGGCAGGCCAGAGTTAACATCTTGGCTCGCTTGCCAGCCTCAATATCCCGTTGTGCATCCCCCATATAGATACACTGTTGTGGCTGTACCCCCATCAGTTCGCAGGCAAAAAGAAGAGGTCTGGGGTGCGGTTTCGGGTGTTCGGTGGTGTCACCACTAATAATACAGGCGGCACGAGCGGAGAGGTTAAGCTGCGCCATTAATGGATCGGTAAATCGGGCCGGTTTATTAGTAACAACCCCCCAGGCAATGGAGTGCTGTTCCAGTGTTTGAAGAAGAGCCCCCATCCCCTCCATCAAAGTGGTTTCACGGGTCAGATTTTGCAGATAGACATCGAGTAGCTGTTGTCGGTAGTGCTCAAAGGTTGCTTCATCTAACTGTGTTCCAAAACCGAGTTCGATCAGGGGCGCACTGCCATTTGAGGCAACGGGTCGAATCGACTCAAAAGAGAGAGGCTCTCTGTCAGCCTTAATCAGGGTCTGGTTGAGGGCATAAGCGAGATCGGGGGCGGTATCTGCCAGCGTACCATCCAGGTCCAGTAATACGGCATCAACCATGACTTGTATCAGAGGTCCCCTAATGGTCGGGCATGGGCAAAGTAATTAACATCCACATTAGAACCGAGCGTAAAAATCATCGTCAGTGGGTTGTAGTGAACTCCTGTCAGGTCATCTAAAGCAAGTGCAGCATGACGACACCACTGCTCCATCTCCGCAGGCTTGATAAATTTATCATGCTCATGGGTCCCTTTAGGGAGCATATTGAGAATGTATTCAGCGCCAATAATAGCCATTAAATAAGACTTTAAATTACGGTTGATGGTAGAGAAGAAGAGGTCTCCTTCAGGTTTCACCAATCGGCTGCAGGCCTCGATGGTGGAGGCAGGGTCTGGAACATGTTCAAGCATCTCCATACAGGTGATGATGTCATAACTGCCGGGCGTCTCATCGGCTAAATCCTCTACAGAAATCTGTCGATACTCAACCTCCAGTTTTGACTCCAGAAGATGGAGTTTGGCAACCGAGAGTGGGGCCTCCCCCATGTCAATTCCGGTAACCTCTGCTCCAGCCTTGGCCATCCCCTCAGAGAGGATGCCACCACCACAGCCGACATCGAGAATCCGAGCTCCGTCCATGGTAGCAAAGCGCTCAATATAATCGAGCCGTAGTGGGTTCATATCATGGAGTGGCTTGAATTCACTGTTTCGGTCCCACCAGCGGTGGGCGAGAGCCTCAAATTTGGCAATCTCTTCTGGGTCAACGTTTTGGGTTCTATCGTTCATGCGCCGATTTTACCCTGCCATTCGGTTGTCTGTCGCTTCACTTTTTCGCTATCCACGGTGATTAACTCCCCTTTACGCAGCAGGTGTTGCCCATTCACCCACACTTCGGTTACCTGATGTCGGGCGGTGGTATAGACCAGATGAGAAGCTACATCATAGAGGGGGAGGTTATTAAGTGTATTGAGGTCGATAGCAATCAGGTCAGCGGCTTTTCCCGCTTCAAGAGAGCCAATGAGTTGCTCCAGCCCTACAGCCTTGGCACCATTGAGCGTCGCCATCCTCAGTGCTTGATGGGCATTGAGTGCTGTGGCATCCTGCGCAACCCCCTTGGCAAGCAGAGAAGCGGTACGCATCTCACCCAGTAGATCAAGATCATTGTTGCTTGCAGCGCCATCGGTGCCCAGAGCGAGATTGACCCCCGCACGCTGTAACTGACTGACCGGGCAGAAGCCGCTGGCCAACTTGAGGTTAGATTCAGGACAGTGGACGACGGAGACGTTACGTTCTGCCAATAGTGTGATCTCCTCATTGTTGAGTTGAGTCATATGGACAGCAGCCAGCCGGGGAGTGAGTAAACCGAGTTGGTCAAGCCGCGCAAGTGGACGTACTCCGAACTGTTCAATGCTGTTGTTGATCTCGTCGGCAGTCTCATGAATATGCATGTGAACCGGAAGATCGAGCTCGGAGGCAAGTATACCAACACGTTCCAGTGGCTGGTCTGAGACGGTATAGGGGGCGTGTGGTGCAAAAGTAGTATGGATCAGAGGTGAATTTCTATACTGCTCATGAATAGCGATACCCTTCTCAAAATACTCATCCGGGCCGCTGCCCCATGCTGTAGGAAAGTCGATCATCAACAGGCCAACCACTGCGCGCATACCGCACTGTATTGCACTCTGTGCGGTCACTTCCGGGAAGAAGTACATATCATTGAAGCAGGTTGTTCCGCCCCGGACCATTTCTGCAATGGCCAGCTCTGTGCCATCCTCAATAAAGCGTTCATTAACCCAGCGCTGTTCCGTAGGCCAGATATGTTCCTGTAGCCAGGTCATCAGAGGAAGGTCATCCGCCAAGCCGCGCATCAGGGACATTGCTGCGTGTGTATGGGCGTTGACCAGGCCGGGCATGACCGCATGACCGCTCAGATCAAATTGGTTGTCTGCCTGAAATTGCTGTTTTGCGTCCGGAGTCGGGAGTATCGCAACAATTTTTCCATTGTCTATACAGAGGGAATGGGAGTGAAGAGTGGTGTTGACCGGTTCAATCGGTACCACCCATTCGGCATGAATTAGCGTGTCAATCGTTTGCATCCGGTTAAGATTCCTTCAGTTTTATTTTTATGTAAGCTGTTCATTCGTTTCTGGATTCAGCTCACACTTGACCTAAGGTATCATTTTAAAGGAATGACTTTAATAAAAGAACCTTTGTCGGTACGGACCTGTATGCCTAGGGAACCTCTGAACAAGTCTGGGTAATTTGAATTACGTCCATAGTGTCCAAGATCAAGGCGAAGATCGCAGCCAATAGTAGGCTATTAGCAAGGTTTTCAACGAAGATATTGGGCACTATGGGCGTTAGGCATTTACACATGACTTATTCAGAGGTCCCCTGGTACTCTGGCAGCCTTATATTGACTGTTATTTCATGTAAGATATTAAACTATATTCTCAACCACTTGATACCGAAAATGTATGCAAAAAAATACCGGGTCAAATAATCCAAAGAAGAGCACACTAAACTAAAGCAGTTATCCTCAAGAGGGCGGGTGGTGGCTCGTAAGCTGAATCACGCCCAAGTACTCCTTGAATGCAGATGAAGCATCTGGATTAGAAATCCAGAGAGACCAGGATATAGCAAAAGCCGTACAGATTAGCCTGAAGAGTGTGGAAAAAATCCGTAAACGATTTGTTGAGGAAGAGCTTGTAGAAGATAATTTAGTACAGCTTTGTCTTTCGGTGTTAGATATATTCATTGCCAATAATTTATATTTATTATGCAAGGTTATTGAATGCTGTATAGTGCCGGTCATCTTGCTTATGTTGTGTTTTATGTCGTGCTTTATGTACGTTCAACTGTTATTTAATACTCCGCATTAATATAGTGCATGTAAATAGGCGGTCCTTGATGAGAAAGACACTTAAATGGTTTGCTATATTAGCTTGGTCTATGATGATCTTCAGCGCATTTGCTGAGCAGACATTGCATGCTACTCTTGTGTCGCAACCTCCTGAAATTGATGGGAACGCTCGGGATTCAGTTTGGGCCAATGCACCAACCATCACTACGATGGACAGGGTTGCCGGTATTCCAGTCAAGCTACAGGCAGTGCATGACAACAGCAATCTCTTTCTGAAAGTGGTGTTTCCCGATAAAAATGAGACTAGGGAGCATAAAACTCTGGTCTGGGACAAGACTTCAGGGATCTACCGTACAAGCTTTAAACGAGAAGATTTCTTTGTAATTAAATGGAATATGAATCCGTTTCCTGTTGACCTGACGCTCTCATCCGATCAGAGCTACAAGGCAGATATCTGGTACTGGAAGGCGTACCGAACAGATCATGCCGGTTACGCAGATGACAAGTATCAACTCTATAGCACGGCACCAACCAAAAAGGCTCAGCGCCTATACAGCAAGCAAGGCAATACTTTCTATCTGGCACGCCGGGGAGATGCAGGCCAGCCGGCCTATTCCGGAACAATATTTACTGAGTACGTTGGGGATGAGGTTGCAGGCATCAAACAGCGTTCCCCGCAGGGGAGTCGAGCCGATGTCAGGGCAAAGGGCCATTGGAAGAATGGGTATTGGACAATCGAGTTTGCGCGAGCATTGGATACAGGGCATGGTGATGATATCTTACTGAGCAGAGAGAGGCGTGCGCAGTTTGGTATTTCACGTTATGAGGTGGCAGGGAGAGAACCGAACCCCACTCTGGATCAACCGCTTGCGGGAAGTGGTGAGGTTGGGGAAACACTGTTTCTACAGCTAAAGTGATTCAGTAATGTTTTCCAGGCTCTCTATATTTACCCTTCAAATGTTAGGCGGGGCTCTCTTGTTGCTCATCCTGCTGATGGTTGCCGGAACAGCTACCTACAACGCAAGACAATCTGATAGCTATATCCAGACCGTAGCTAATCACAATATACCTACCCAGCTTAAAATTGGTGAGTTGAGAAGCCTGTTGTCAGAGTCTGAACGAGCTTATGAAAACTACATGCAGCAACCAATGCAGAATTATGGGGTTTTAGCACAGCTTGTTGAGAGGTTGGAAATTCTGTTTGATAATTTGCGGATAGCTGCAGACCATAACCGAGCATTAGTTGATCTCTTAGAGTCGCTCTCATCCGGTGCAAGCAAGGTTATTGCAGAGAAAGAGCTGTTATCCAGTGGTCAGAAGAGAACCCATGATGAAATTGTTGCAGCTCTTGAAGAGGTTGATTTGCTGCTGAGCCAACTACATCAACAGTGGAATCAGATATCGGATATTCCACTAAGCAACAGGCTTGTAAAGAGGTCTGCGAATCTGCGTAATGCAGTGGAGCAGGCTGCTCTTGATCTGAGAGAGACTCATAGGGTCAATCTTCAAGATATCATCCAGCCTCTCCGGGCGAGTTATAGGAAGATATCCTCTGTTTCTGAGCGCATCCATCGTGAGAGTGAAGTTCATGGTGATGTCGATACGCACAACTATTTATTGGAGCAGATGGATATGCTGCAAAAGAGAGTTGAGCGGTTTGAGGCGCTTGTGCATGTCTATGATCAAGAGTCCAGACAGATGGATCCCTCTGCATCACAAATTATGATATTAGAAAAAATGACCTCTGATCAGATAAAACTCAGTTTGAGTTTCCTGGCGAGTGCTCAGAATCTATACCAAGACCATTACCGTGATGAGATGAGTGAGTTTATTGATCAAGGTTATGTCAACCAAGTTATTTTTATGATCTTGAGTCTGGGGGCTGTTCTGTTAGTGTTGATTGGTGCTTACTTCTCTTACCATATTCTCAATCGGCCAATTAATGATTTGATTCAGTACAGCGAAGAGATTGCAGATGGGCAATTTTCCCGGTATCAGCATAGGAACAATGTTGTAGAATTTTCGAAGCTGTTTTCAGCTTTTGAGCAGATGTCACGGCATCTTCAACAGAAGCAGAGTGAGCTGGAGGAACATATCCATCAATTGGAGGTCTCTAGTGAGGCCGTTATTCGGGCGGGCCAGGTAAAAGATGACTTCCTCGCATCCATGAGTCATGAGTTGCGTACACCTCTGACATCGATCATTGGTAACAGTGACTACCTGATTGATCAGGAAACAGATGCTGAAAAACAGGATGTCCTAATCGCAATTGAAACAGCGGGTAAGGCTCAGTTGGCACTGGTCAATGATGTTCTGGATATGTCAAAAATTGAGTCTGGCAAGTTTTCAATCGATACTTTTCCGTATGATCTAGCCCGGATGCTGAAAAATGTTGAGGATGTTGTCTCTATTCGCGCACAAGATGCAGGGCTGAGTTTAGAGATCAAACAAGAGGGCAGAGAAGAGTACCAGTTGCTGGGAGATGCAAACCGGATTAAGCAAATTTTGACAAACATGCTGACCAATGCAGTCAAGTTCACCGAGCAAGGAGATATCACGCTCACTTGTTGGCATGATAATGATAGTCTCTATTTCAGGGTGGATGACACCGGTATAGGGATGTCCGAAGAGACCCTTAAAAGATCGTTTGATCGCTTTGAGCAGGCGGATCGCTCCATCTCAAGAAAGTTTGGAGGAAGTGGCTTAGGGCTTTTTATCTCTACTAATCTGGCTGAAATGATGGGAGGTAAGATAACGGCTTCAAGTGAAGTGGGGGTTGGTTCAGCTTTTTTGCTTACGATCCCCTACCGTCAAAGTGATACACCCGTAAACCAGAGTAAGGCCAGAGAAACGGCCCTATTAGAATATGAAGAGAAATTTACAGGGGAGGTCCTGATTGCAGAAGATACCCCGGAGCTACAACTATTAGAGCGTAGAATACTGGAGAGGTGTGGAGTCACCGTTCAAATAGCGAATGATGGTGTAGAAGTGGTACGCTTGGTTGAGCAGCATCGTTTCGATTTGATCTTAATGGATATGCAGATGCCCAATATGGATGGTATTGAGGCGACCAGGCTGCTAAGAGAGAGAAATAACAGGACCCCAATCGTTGCCTTGACGGCTAATGTGATGCAGAAGCATCGAGATGCTTTCAGGCAGGCAGGGTGTGATGGTTTTCTCAGTAAACCGATTGATCGCTTAAAGCTTAGAGAAACATTAAAACGGTTTTTGGTGGCTGCAGTGGATATTGAGGTATTGGAGTCGGCTGAAAAGCCGGATCAGCGCATAAAAGAAAGAAAAGCTACTGATACCGGCAAAGAGGAGAACAATAGAAGATCTTATCACCGTAGAGTTCGGGGTAGAGTACAGGATGCGGCCAACCAACGTCACCCTGATGCAGATGAGTTTGTAGATGATGAGTTAATGGCTGTTTTTGGTGAGAGTGTGGTCAAGCATAGAGCAGATCTGGAAAGTGCTCTGTTGGATAAGGATTGGGATAAGATTAAAGAGGTGGCCCATCCGATTAAAGGGAGCGGGACCTCATTTGGTTTTCCTGTTCTCACAGAGAAGGCCCGGCTGGTCTGTGATGCTTACGATAACGAACAGCCAGAGGATCTGCCTGACCTAACCCGGCATCTGATTGACGAGTTGAACAAGGCCCTTTCTTAAGGAACCTCTGAAAAAGTCTGGGTAATTTGAATTACGTCCATAGTGTTCAAGATCAAGGCGAAGATCGCAGCCAATAGCGAGCTATTAGCAAGGTTTTCAACGAAGATATTGGGCGCTATGGGCGTTAGGCATTTACACATGACTTATTCAGGGGTTCCTTAACAGGAGGCCGCTTCGGGTTCAGGCAGTGCTTCAAGCCGACCGGCTGAATGTCTGCAAGGCGTATTGTCGATGAGCGGCAGGATGCAGCAGAGCCACCTAGGTGGCTGCCCGAGAAGGCTGTTGAGTCAATTGAATAATCGCTTGAACGCACGACCTGCTGGTAATGGTAATCTGACTCTGGGTTGCGGACACAGAGAGGAGCGGATATTGCCTATTTTATTGAATACTGATATAATGGGTCGTTATCTACCTCCTGCGGGCTCCCTGTTATCCAATCACTTACTGTGAGGGTGAGAATATAATGACAATCAAGGGCAAATTAACATCGATCTCCGTTAGCCTGTTACTGGTTGGGCTCTTGCTTGGGTGGCAGAAATCTGTGATCGATGAGGATATCAGCAAGCTGGAGAGAGCTAAATTAACACTCTCTACTATCGAGAAGAACCTGCTAAGCATGAGGCGGTCAGAAAAAGACTTTCTCTTACGTCATAATCTGAAGTACAGAGAACGTTTTCTCACAACCTATTTTGATGTGAAAAAGAATATTCAGCAGCTACACGTCTATATGAAGGGGTATAGAGGGAAACATAAATATGCAGAGCAACTGGCCCCTTTTTTTGTTCAGCTCAACAGGTCTCTTGATCAATATTCCTCTTACTTTCAGATGCTTGTCACAATACAGTTGGAGATTGGAGCTGATCAAGAGAGTGGTCTCCGTGGAAAGGTGCGCAGTGCTGCCCATACTGTAGAAAAAAGCATTCAGGATTTAGGTGACGCTAATCTATTGGGCGCACTGTTGATGTTAAGAAGATATGAGACAGACTTCCTGCTTCACCTTGATGGTCAGTACCTCTCTCGGTTTGAGAGTAGCTTTAAGTTGGTTGGTGAAGAGATTAAACATACCCATCTACGCCCGGATAAGGGTGTGAATGATGAGGATACTCTACATTCAATAGATTTGGCGCTGCATGTATATCACTCCCTTTTCTTGCAGTTGTCAGAGAAGATTAAACAAGTCGGTCTGAATGAAAATGAAGGGGTAAAGGGAGAGATGCGCTCTGTTGCTCATCAGGTGGAAGAGCTGTTGGAGCGTGAAAGTAAGCAGTTATATGGATATATTGCACTACACATAGATTCTCATAAAGAGATTCAAGCAGCTACTGCGCTCTCAGTTTTCTTGATGTTGCTGTTGAGTATCGCTCTGTTGGCAAGAAGCATTATTCGATCTACAGGCCAGTTAACCGAAGAGATTCGAATGGTTAAAACTGTTGGAGACCTCTCTAAACGTGTCGAAATCTATTCACAGGATGAAATCGGAGTTTTAGCGGCATCATTTAATGAAATGGTTGAAAAGATAGAAAAGGAGCATGAAGAGGTTATCGAGTTGCTCGAAAAGACACGAATCGCTGAAGAGGTGGATCATGCTAAGAACAATTTTCTGGCTACAATGAGTCATGAGCTGCGTACCCCACTAGCATCTATCATTGGTAACAGTGATTTATTACTCAATAAAGTGAAAGATACTGCACACTTGGAGATGATTCGCTCGATTCATAGGTCTGGAAATTATCAACTGGCTTTGGTTGATGATATTCTGGATATATCGAAAATTGAATCTGGTACTTTTACTATTGAAGATGGTCCGTATACCTTTGTAGAGTTCATTCAAAATATCGAGCAGACCTTTTCTGTTATGGTGAAAGAGAAAGGGATAATCTTCACGGTAGAGCAGAAGAACCCGGAACCATTTCAGCTATATGGAGATATACAAAGAATCAATCAGGTTGTAATCAATCTGATTGACAATGCTGTTAAGTTTACTGAAGAAGGCTCAGTTTCATTAACTACAGAGGTGGTTGATCAGCAGCTGTACTTTACGGTTAGTGATACAGGGATCGGGATGCCCGCTGACGTAATCGATCAACTATTCAAACAGTTTTATCAAGCCGATAACTCGATTTCCAGGCGCTTTGGAGGTAGTGGACTCGGGCTGTTTATCAGCATGAATTTAGCCAAAATTATGGAGGGAGATATTCGGGTTGAGAGCGAAATAGACGAAGGGTCAATCTTTACCCTGGTGCTCCCCTATCAACAAAGTGACCTGCCTGCTGAGCAGTTTGAGGCCGGGCAGGAGAGTAGCTCCGTACTAAGCGTTCGTCTGACAGGTAATGTGTTGATTGCTGAGGATACCCCTGACCTGCAGATATTTGAGCGGAAGCTGCTGGAGAATATGGGTCTGACGGTTACTGTTGCCAGTAATGGTGAGGAAGCTGTGAGTCAGGAGCTGGAAAATCGATTCGACTTGATCCTGATGGATATGCAAATGCCGGTGATGGATGGGATTGAAGCGACCAAGCTGCTGCGTGCGACAGGAAGTGAGGTACCGATCTTTGCTCTCACCGCGAACGTGATGCAGAAACACCGGGATGCCGTCGATGAAGCCGGGAGTAATGGTTTTATATCGAAGCCGATCGATATTAAAGAGCTGATTAGTTCAATTAGGCCATTCCTGAAAGAGAGTCAAGAGGGGGGAACTCAACCAGAAATCGAGGTAGGGCAGCTCGTTGATGATGAGATGAAAGAGGCCTTTATTAAGGTTGTACGCGAGCGAAAAGAGGGGCTGAAGGTTGCGGTCGAAAACGAAGACTGGCCAGCTGTGAGAGGGTTGGCGCATGCAGTCAAGGGCACTGCCGCCACATTTGGGTATACAGCGCTCTCTGAATTAAGCAAAACCATACAGAATCAGGTAGATAATGCACAGATGGGGGAGGTGCCCGCTTTAACTGAGAAGCTCATTAATGAGTTAAGTGAAGTGTTATCAGATTCGGAATGAGCGCCTGCAATGGGTTGTCTGTTCTCATTCAGGTCTGTAGCTACCAAAAAAAGTACCCCTCATCTCTAAATCAGTTGCTTTTGATGGATGATTTGGAAGGGGCTGAGCAAGCCGGACCACTTGATATCGAACTTGAAACGGTCCGTGTGGTGATCCAAAGAAGCGGTTAAAATTACCTGGGTGCTTGTCCGAGAATAGAAGTCGTAACGAGGGGAAGCTGATTTGAGATAGATTTTGTCATCATTTGAGGCGAATAGTTCCACTATTTAACGAAAAGGATGGAAAAATATGGCCAAATTCAGCTTTTCCGCAGCAGGCTCTCTATTCTCGTACAAGCTCCTAGGTGTTTGTCCTCAGTAGATTCTCTATTCTCGGGCAAACTCTCAGTGATCATAAAAAAACAAGTGAGGATATAGAGTCATGATGATGGACCGTAAAGAGTCTCCTGCGATTCAGTGGGATGGAGAGCAGTTGATTTTGCTGGATCAGCGGTTGTTGCCGCAAGAGGAGATCTACCTCACGATTCAGGATGTGGAGGGGGCGGCAGATGCCATTCGCAGTATGGTGGTGCGAGGAGCGCCTGCAATTGGAATTACGGCCGCCTATGGAGTAGTGCTGGCGGCACGCAATCGCCTGGGAGTGGATGCAGCTGCCCCGGCTTGTGTGGCATGGCGTTCAGCGTTGGAAGATGATTTGGATGAGTTGAGTCAGGCGCGCCCCACAGCGATCAACCTCCATTGGGCTATTGAGCGGATGCGTCTACTGTTGGATGGTGGTGAAGAGGGTCTGCTTGAGCGTCTGCAACGTGAAGCTGAGCAGATTCATCAGGAGGATATCGATGCCTGTAAAACCATGGGGCGGTTGGGGGCGGCCTATATTGAGTCTGGTAGCGGTGTGTTGACGCACTGTAATGCGGGGGCATTGGCGACGGGTGGTTATGGAACGGCATTAGGTGTAATTCGTGCCGCCTGGGAAGAGAAGAGGCTCTCTGCGGTGTATGCAGATGAGACACGCCCCTGGCTGCAGGGGGCACGGCTGACTGCATGGGAGCTGATTCGGGATCAGATTCCTGTTTCACTGCTGGCGGATGGTGCCTCGTCCTGGCTGATGAAGCAGAAAAAAGTGCAGTGGGTTGTGGTGGGGTCGGACCGTATTGCAGCCAATGGGGATGTGGCCAACAAGATTGGTACCTATGCGGCGGCCATTGCTGCACGCTATCATGGGGTAAAATTTATGGTGGTGGCACCGACCTCTACCATTGATCGCGCAGTTCCTCATGGTGACCAGATCCCGATTGAGGTGAGAGAGTCTCAGGAGCTGTTTGCCTGTCTTGAGGGGGGGCGTATTGCGGCTCAGGATGCAAGTGGATGGAATCCGGTGTTTGATGTGACACCGGCAGAGCTGGTTGATGTAATTGTGACTGAGAAAGGGGTGGTTGAAAAACCGAACCGGGAGAAGATCGCGGCACTGTTTGAGACGTAACCGTTGGGCGTGACAGAGACGACATTTCTATCTGTTTTCCTGCTATAATCGCCGCTTTATTTGGGGCTGGAATTGGGTTTGGCCTACAATCGTGAATAACAATATTAATGACTGAATTTGCAAAGGAAATCCTCCCGATCAATATCGAGGAGGAGATGCGGAAATCGTACCTCGACTATGCCATGAGTGTAATCGTCGGGCGTGCGTTACCAGATGCTAGGGACGGGCTGAAACCGGTTCATCGCCGCGTGCTCTACGCGATGCATGAGTTGGGAAATGACTGGAACAAAGCCTACAAGAAATCGGCCCGTATTGTCGGTGATGTAATTGGTAAATATCACCCTCATGGTGATACGGCTGTCTACGATACCATCGTACGTATGGCTCAACCCTTCTCACTCCGTTATATGCTGGTGGATGGACAGGGTAACTTCGGTTCTGTGGATGGTGATTCTGCTGCTGCGATGCGTTATACCGAGATCCGCATGTCCAAGATGGCACATGACCTGTTGGCAGATCTGGATAAAGAGACCGTAAATTTCACCCCCAACTATGATGAGAGTGAGCATGAACCCGCGATCATGCCGACCCGGCTTCCGAATCTGCTGATTAATGGCTCAGAGGGGATCGCAGTGGGGATGGCGACCAAAATTCCACCCCATAACTTGACGGAGGTGGTGAGTGCCACCATTGCGCTGGTAGATAATCCTGAGCTGGAGATCAGTGATCTGATGGAGTATCTGCCGGGGCCGGACTTTCCAACCGGTGCGATTATCAATGGTGTCAAGGGTATTCATGAGGCTTATAAAACAGGGCGTGGGCGGATCTATCTGCGTGCCCGTACCCATGTTGAGGGGGAGGAGGGCAAGAAGCAGACTTTGGTCGTGGATGAACTCCCTTTCCAGGTCAATAAAGCAAGGTTGTTAGAGCGTATCGGTGAGTTGGTGCGCGAGAAGAAGATGACTGGTATCTCTGCATTGCGTGATGAATCCGATAAGGATGGTATGCGCATGGTGATCGAGCTTAAGCGCGGTGAAGTGGCTGAAGTGGTGCGTAACAACCTCTTTAAGCAGACCGCGATGCAGAATGTGTTTGGTATCAACATGGTGGCGCTGGTAGATGGTCAACCACAGCTATTGAATCTGAAGCAGGCTCTGGAGGTCTTTATTCGCCACCGTCGTGAGGTGGTGACCCGACGTACCATTTTTGAACTACGCAAGGCGCGTGAGCGCGCCCATGTATTGGAAGGGTTGGCGATTGCACTGACCAATATTGATCCGATTATTGCGTTGATCAAGTCTTCAGCAAACCCTGCCGAAGCGAAGACAAAACTGATGGCACAAGGGTGGCCGCCGGGCATCGTCATCGATATGTTGGACCGGGGTGATGCAGCCGATACCCGCCCCGATAATTTGGAAGCGGGTTATGGCCTGGTTGATGCGCTCTATCACCTCTCGCCAGTACAGGCACAGGCGATTCTTGATCTAAAGCTTCACCGTCTGACAGGGCTGGAAAAGGACAAGATTCTTGATGAGTATAAAGTGCTGCTCGACAAGATTGCAGAGCTGCTGAAGATTTTGCGTGACCCGGATCGGTTGATGGAGGTGATTCGTGAAGAGTTGGTGGAGATGCGTGAAAAATATGGAGATGAGCGCAAAACTGAAATTACCCAGAGTGAGGCAGATCTTTCGTTGGAGGATCTGATTAACGAAGAGGATATGGTGGTAACCCTCTCTAACGGTGGGTATGCCAAGGCACAGCCAGTTGCAGACTACAGTGCGCAACGTCGTGGTGGTCGCGGCAAGAGTGCTGCCGCAACCAAGAATGAGGACTTCATTGAACGGTTGATTGTGGCCAACAGCCATGACACCATTCTCTGCTTCTCAACGCGTGGGCGACTCTACTGGCTTAAGGTTTATCAACTGCCGCAGGCGGGACGCACAGCGCGTGGTCGTCCCATCAATAATTTGCTGCCGCTGCAGGAGGACGAGCGCATTACCGCATTCCTGCCGGTTCGGGAGTATGCTGAGGATCAATATGTCTTTATGGCCGCTTCGAGTGGTATTGTTAAAAAGACCCCGTTGAAGGACTTCTCCCGACCTCGCTCAGCCGGCATTATCGCAGTTGAGCTACGAGATGAAGATGAGTTGGTGGGGGTTGAGCTTACCAATGGTGAGCGAGATATTATGCTCTTTGCCAGTGGCGGTAAGGCGGTACGCTTTAATGAGTCCACAGTACGCGCGATGGGACGTACCGCGCGTGGGGTGAAAGGAATGCAATTGGAAGCGGGTGAGTACATCATCTCTCTATTGGTTCCCGAGAAGAGTCATATTCTCACGGCAACAGAACATGGTTTTGGTAAACGCACACCACAGGAGGAGTACCCCTGCAAGGGGCGTGGTACTAAGGGTGTGATCTCGATCCAGACCTCTGAACGTAACGGCGCTATTGTCGGTGCGGTGCAGGTCAATGAGGAAGAGGAGATTATGATGATCTCGGATGGCGGCGTACTGGTACGGACCCGTGTTTCTGAGGTCTCTACTCAATCACGAAATACCCAGGGAGTGACCTTGATTCGTCTCACCAGGGGCGAAAAGCTGGTGGGAATTGAACGTGTTGAGGAGAGTGACTCACCGGATGATATCGGTGAGGAAGAAGACGATTCTTAAAAGTAACTATTAAAAGTAACTATTAAAAGGTTACGAAAAAGGTTAAAGAATTTGATAGTAGCTGTTCAGATTGTCCCTGAATAGTTACTCTGAAAATATAGTCTTACGTAAAGGGTAGAGGTCATGGGCGAAGGGGTGCTTTCGAATCCCTTTTGTCTTGCCCTCCTGTTGCGTGAGGAAATCTGACTGAAATGAAGAGGATAGAAAGAGATGGCAAGAAGCTACAACTTTAGTGCCGGGCCAGCGATGTTGCCGGCTGCAGTGATAGAGCGCGCACAACAGGAGATGCTGGAGTGGGGTGAGTCTGGAATGTCGGTGATGGAGATGAGTCACCGTGGCAAAGATTACATGTCCATTGCGCAGAGTGCAGAGCAGAATTTACGTGATGTGATGTCGATTCCAGAAAACTATAAGGTACTGTTTCTGCAGGGTGGCGCTTCGAGCCAGTTTGCCATGGTGCCGATGAATCTGCTGCGTGGTAAGAGCGGTGCAGACTATCTCAATACCGGAATGTGGTCCAAAAAGGCGATTGCAGAGGCTAAGCGTTTCTGTGATGTCAATGTCGCAGCGGATACCTCTGAGGGTGGTTTCTGTGCAGTTCCGACACAAGATTCACTGAAGCTGAATGCCGATGCAGCGTATCTTCACTACACCCCGAATGAGACCATTGGTGGTGTAGAGTTTGACTATGTGCCAGAGACGGGTGGTGTGCCACTGGTCGCCGATATGTCCTCAACCATCCTCTCGCGGCCGATGGATGTCTCCAAATATGGAGTGATCTATGCTGGTGCACAGAAGAATATTGGTCCGGCAGGGTTGACCATCGCCATCGTGCGTGAAGATCTGATTGGCAGTGCGATGGACAGTACGCCAGTGATGTTCAACTATGAGACACACGCCAATAATGGCTCTATGTACAACACCCCGCCAACCTACAGCTGGTATATGGCAGGGCTGGTGTTTGAGTGGATTAAGGAACAAGGCGGATTGGCTGCGATGGGAGAAATCAACCAGCGCAAGGCGGGCAAGATTTATGACCTGATCGACGGTTCAGATTTCTATGGTAATCCAGTCGACAAAAATGGTCGTTCATGGATGAATGTACCGTTTACACTGGCGGATGCTGAGCTGGATGGTGCATTCCTCGCGGGTGCCGCAGAGCGCGGTCTGGTCACCCTGAAGGGGCACCGCTCTGTCGGTGGTATGCGTGCCAGCATCTACAATGCGATGCCAGAAGAGGGTGTCGATACACTGGTTGAGTTTATGAAAGAGTTTGAGAAAGAGAACGCCTAGGTGCTTGTCCGAGAATAGGAGTCGTAACGAGGGGAAGCTGATTTGTGACAGATTTTGTCATCATTTGAGGCGAATAGTTCCACTATCTTAACGAAAAGGATGGGGAAATATGGCCAAATTCAGCTTTTCCGCAGCAGGCTCTCTATTCTTGGACAAGCTCCTAGGTGGCTCTCTATTCTCAGACAGGCACCTAACTCGATTAACTACTTTGTGGGGCCCTACCTCTTGCACAGAGGTGGAGCCTCTCTAACCCCCCCAATAATTTTATGATAGGAGGTCATCAATGAATAAAATTCTTACCTTAAACAATATTGCAGCGGTCGGTTTGGACCGTTTGCCACATGACAACTACGAGATTGCTTCTGAGATCCAGCACCCTGATGCTATCCTGTTGCGCTCTTATAAAATGCACGATATGGAGATTCCTGAGACCCTGAAAGCGGTCGGTCGTGCCGGTGCGGGTGTCAATAATATTCCGGTCGACAAAATGACCGCGCAAGGTATCCCGGTCTTCAATGCGCCCGGAGCCAATGCCAATGCAGTAAAAGAGCTGGTGATCGCCAGCATGTTGATGGCCAGCCGTAATATTGGGCAGGCGTGGGACTATGCCAAAAACCTTGAAGGGGATGATGGCATGATCGCCAAAGATGTCGAGGCTGGCAAGAAGAAGTATGTCGGATTTGAGCTGCCTGGACGCACCCTGGGGGTGATTGGGCTCGGTGCAATTGGTGTGCAGATTGCCAATGCCGCGATCTCATTGGGAATGAAGGTGGTGGGCTATGATCCGACCATGACTATTCAGAGTGCCTGGAACCTCTCCGCTGAGGCGGTGCGTGCGCATAGCGTGGAGGAGCTGCTCTCCGAGTCGGACTTCATCACCTTCCATGTGCCATTGATTGATGCGACACGCAATATGATTAACGCCGACCGCCTGAAAATTATGAAAGACAATGTGGTTATCATGAACTTTGCCCGTGGCGGTATCGTGGATGACACGGCGGTGCTGGAAGCGCTCGACTCTGGCAAGGTTTACGCCTATATCAACGACTTCCCAACCAACGAGAACAAGAACCACCCCCGTGTGGTCTGTCTTCCACATTTGGGTGCATCCACTGCAGAGGCAGAGGATAACTGCGCAATTATGGTGGCAGATCAGGTGAAGGATTATCTGGAAAATGGCAATATCACCAACTCGGTCAACTTTCCGGAGATGAAGATGCCGCGTACCGGCGGTGCCCGTATCGCTGTGGCCAACTCCAATGTGCCCAATATGGTGGGACAGATCACCTCACTGCTGGCGGGTTCTGGTATAAATATCGGCGATATGATGAACAAGTCGCGTGATGATATTGCCTATAATCTGTTGGATGTGGAAGGTGAGGTTGGAGAGGGTGTGGTCGAGAAGATTCAGGAAATCGATGGGGTACTCTCGGTTCGAGTGCTCTGATCGATCCATTGAGTACGAACAAAAGGCCTATCGGTTGAAAGATAGGCCTTTTGTGGTTTCTGAGGCTAACGTTTTAGGTCAGGTTTAAGGTAAACTGGCGGGATGTCTGGAGAGAACCGATTAACTGAAATTCGCGACGAGATTGACCAGCTGGATGAGCAGATCCAGCAGTTGATCAGCCAGCGTGCAGCACTGGCGCAGGAGGTCGCAGAGACCAAACTGGCTACTGCTGAAGTCGGTACGCCGGTTGAGTTTTACCGTCCTGAACGTGAGGCGCAGGTGCTGGCCAAGGTGATGGAGCGCAACCGTGGACCACTGGGTGATGAGGAGATGGCACGACTGTTCCGTGAGGTGATGTCTGCTTGTCTTGCTCTGGAGGAGCCGATGCGTATTGCCTTCCTCGGGCCAGAAGGCACCTTTACTCAGGCGGCGGCACTGAAGCAGTTTGGCCACTCTGTCAACACACTGCCGATGGCCACCATCCCTGCAGTATTTCATGATGTGGAGTCAGATCAGGCCCACTATGGTGTGGTCCCCGTTGAGAACTCTACCGAAGGGGTGATCAGCCATACACTCGACATGTTTATTAATTCACCGCTGCGCATCAATGGGGAGGTGGAGTTGCGGATTCATCACTACCTGATGAGTCAGCATGGTGATCTGGGGCAGGTGAAGCGGGTCTACTCTCATCAACAGTCACTGGCGCAGTGCCGGGATTGGCTGGATGAGCATCTGGCGGGTGCCGATCAAATCACCGTATCCAGTAATGCCGAGGCGGCACGTATCGCCTCGAAAGAGCCAGATGCCGCAGCGATTGCGGGGCAGGTGGCCTCAGAGATCTATGACTTGCAGGTATTGGCTCGCAATATTGAAGATGAACCCGATAACACCACCCGTTTCCTGGTGGTTGGCAAGCAGTCTCCCTCCTCCAGTGGCCGTGATAAAACCTCACTGCTAGTCTCTACCCATAACCGCCCCGGTGCACTCTACGAGCTGCTCTCTCCGTTTTCTGATAATGGAGTCTCGATGAGCCGCATTGAGTCGCGCCCCTCCCGTCGTGGTAACTGGGACTACCTCTTTTTTGTCGATATCGATGGTCATGCTGAGGATGACAACGTCAGGCGCGCGCTGGATAAACTGGAATCTGGTGCCACCATGTTTCGTGTGCTTGGTTCCTATCCGAAAGCGATTCTTTAAAGATCACCTCTAAAATATGTCTAGCTGCGATTTAGTCGATCATGCGGTAACCGGTGTACAAGGGTTGCGGCCCTATCAACCGGGAAAGCCGATCTCGACACTGGCGCGAGAAATTGGCTTGGCAGAGTCCGCCATTATCAAGTTGGCCTCCAATGAGAATCCACTGGGACCCTCGCCTAAAGTGAATACGGCCGTTGCAGCAGCGCTGGGTGAGCAGGCACGCTATCCGGATGGTGGGACGGTTGCGCTGCGAGAGCGATTGGCACAGCACCATGATTGTAAGCCGGAGCAGATCACGCTGGGCAATGGTTCGAATGATGTGCTCGATCTGATTGCGCGGGTGTTTCTTGGAGAGGGGCGTTCTGCACTCTTTTCCGGGCACGCCTTTGCGGTCTACCCGCTCGTGACTCAGGCAGTTGGTGCCGAGGCGATTGTGGTGCCTGCCGAGCAGTGGGGGCATGATCTGCAGGCGATGGCCGCAGCAGTTCGAGAAGATACCCGCGTGGTCTGGATTGCGAACCCCAATAATCCAACCGGTACTTGGGTTGGTAAAGCTGCGCTCTACAGCTTTTTGCAGCAGGTCTCTGCTGAGGTGGTTGTGGTGGTGGATGAGGCCTATATTGAGTTTGTGGCGGACGCAGACTATCCCGATAGTACACAGTGGCTGCAGCAGTTCCCAAATTTGATTGTCACTCGCACCTTCTCCAAGGCGTATGGTCTGGCTGGATATCGCGTAGGGTATAGCCTCTCCAGCGAGAGGGTGGCCGATCTGCTCAACCGGGTACGGCAGCCCTTCAATGTGAATGCATTGGCCCAACTGGCGGCAGTTACGGCGCTGGATGACCAAGTACACCTGCAGCAGGGCGTTGAACTCAACCGCACTGAGATGGAGAAGATGACCCACGCTTTTAACCATCTCGGGTTGGAGTGGATCCCCTCGGCAGGCAATTTTGTTTCGGTCGACTTGGGGCAACCGGCAATGCCTATCTTCGCTGCGATGGAGCAACAGGGGGTGATCACCCGCCCGGTTGCCAATTATGGAATGCCGAACCATCTGCGTATCTCGATTGGCCTGCCGTCAGAAAACGACCGCTGTATTCAGGTGTTGACCCAAATCTTGCGAGAGTCGTCATGATTCGGCGTCTGGCACTATTGGGGGTGGGGCTCATCGGCGGTTCTCTGATGCGTGCGCTCAAGGCAGAACAGGCTGTTGAGCATGTGGTTGGTTATGGGCGCGAAGAAGAGAACCTGCAGCAGGCACTGGAACTTGGGGTGATTGATGAGATCGCCACCTCGGTAGCGGATGCGGTGTGTAATGCGGATATGGTGGTGGTGGCGGTGCCGTTGGGCGCGGTCAAAGCTCTGCTGGATGAGATGAAAGAGCATCTTGCGGAAGATGCAGTGGTGACGGATGTTGGTAGTGTGAAGTGGAGTGTGGTGCGTGATGCGCAGCAGGTGTTTGATGGTGTTGTGCCGCCCTGGTTTATTCCGGGCCACCCGATTGCGGGTACTGAGAATAGTGGGGCTGCCTCCGCGCTTACAGCGCTTTATCAGGGGCGACGGGTGATTCTCACGCCATTGGATAATCGAGATGAAGCGGCGCTCAACAAGGTTACAGCGATGTGGAAAAAGGCGGGTGCCGAAGTGGTAGAGATGGGGGTGCAACACCATGATGAGGTATTGGCGGCCACCAGCCATCTGCCTCATCTGTTGGCCTATGGACTGGTAGATGTGTTGGCCAGGCAAGAGACGAGTCGGGAGATCTTCCACTTTGCAGCCGGTGGCTTTCGTGATTTCAGTCGGATCGCCTCCAGCAACCCAACCATGTGGCGCGATATTTCGTTGGCAAACCGCAAGCCGTTGTTGGATACGCTGGATCAGTTCCGTAAGGAGCTAGATGAGATTGAGGCGATGATCCGAGGGCGGGAGGGTGATGGGTTATTGGAGCTGTTTTCCCGTGCCAAGCAGGCGCGGGATGACCACTACGAATAGGTGAATAGCTGCTTGAGAGCAGTTGTACTCGCCTCTATTGATAATATTTATTTTTTGGTTTTAAGGTTTTTGTCATGTCTAGTCTGAAATTTATGGTTCAACCGGGAGGGCAGTTGAAGGGTACGATTCGTGTGCCCGGAGACAAGTCGATCTCTCACCGTTCAATTATGTTGGGTTCATTGGCTGAGGGCACCACTGAGGTCAGTGGCTTCCTGCAGGGAGAGGATAGCCTGGCAACTCTTAATGCCTTCAGGCAGATGGGGGTGCAGATTGAGGGGCCGACGGCAGCAGGCAAGGTGACCATTTATGGTGTCGGTATGAATGGGTTAAAGGCCTCGGCTCAGCCGCTTGACCTGGGGAACTCCGGTACCTCGATGCGTCTGTTGTCAGGGCTACTCTCCGGGCAGCAGTTTGATATCATCTTGGAGGGCGATGAGTCCCTGTCGGGACGCCCGATGCGTCGAGTCACTGATCCGCTGGCGGAGATGGGGGCAACCATCGAGACCGAAGCCGATGGTACGGCACCTCTGAGAATCAAGGGGGGGATACCGATGAAGGGTTTTCACTATGAGATGCCGATGGCGAGTGCGCAGGTAAAGTCTTGTCTACTGTTGGCGGGGCTCTATGCTGAAGGTCAAACCTGTGTCACCGAACCGGCCCCTACCCGTGACCATACAGAACGCATGTTGAATGGTTTTGGGGTTGAGGTGAGCCGGGAGAAAGAGAGGATCTGTTTGTCAGGTGGTGGTCAGTTGCAGGCAACACAGGTGGATGTGCCTGCAGATATCTCTTCCGCAGCCTTCTTTCTGGTTGGTGCCTCGATTGCAGAGGGTTCAGACTTGACGCTGCAACATGTAGGGATCAACCCAACCCGTATCGGTGTGATCAATATCCTGCGTGAAATGGGGGCCAATATTGAGGTACTGAATGAGCGGGTATCCGGCGGTGAACCGGTTGCAGATCTGAGAGTACAGTCAGCTCCGTTACAGGGTATTGAGATTCCGCTGGATCAGGTGCCATTGGCAATTGATGAATTTCCGGTATTGTTTGTTGCTGCAGCCTGTGCGCAAGGGGAGACGATTCTGCGAGGCGCTGAGGAGCTGCGGGTCAAAGAGAGTGATCGTATTCAGGTGATGGCAGATGGTCTAACCACGCTGGGTGTAGATGCAAAACCTACGGTAGATGGGATTGTGATTCAGGGTGGAACGATGGGGGGGGGCATTGTCCACTCTCATCATGATCATCGCATCTCAATGTCATTTGCAATGGCGGCACTGCGTGCTACTGCACCGATTGAGATTGAAGATTGCGATAATGTAAATACCTCATTTCCCGGCTTCAGCACATTGGCTGCTGCAGTGGGTTTAAAGATTGAGGAGCATCAATCATGACGGCTGGAGTGATTACCATTGATGGTCCGGGAGGTGCAGGAAAAGGGACGGTCTCTCTTGCCGTAGCACATCAATTGGGTTGGGGTTATCTGGATAGTGGTGCTCTCTATCGTGTGTTGGGGCTGTCTGCGGTACGAAAGCAGATAGCCTTTGAAAATGAGGCAGCGGTGGCAGCAGAGGCAGCTCGATTGGGGGTCAGTTTTGGTGCAGATGATCCCAATCTCGGGGTGCGTGTGCTGTTGGATGGAGAGGAGGTGACTCAGGAGATTCGTACCGAACAGGCGGGAAAAACAGCCTCACAGGTAGCGGCACTGCCTGCTGTACGTACAGCGTTACTTCAGCGCCAACGTGACTTTGAACAGCCTCCAGGTGTAGTGGCGGATGGTCGTGATATGGGAACAACCGTGTTCCCTCATGCGGGATTAAAGATTTTTTTGACGGCAAGCGCTGAAGAGCGTGCTAAAAGGCGATATAAGCAGTTGATCAAGAAAGGGGACGATGCTAATATTCGCGCCCTTCAGCAGGAAATTGAGGCAAGAGACCGAATGGACTCCGAGCGCTCAGCCTCACCGTTAAAGGCTGCTGATGATGCGATTACGCTGGATACCACATTGATGTCAATTGATGATGTGGTATCAACCGTGCTGGCAATGGCAGCAGAGCGCGGTTTGTCTGCTGAATAGCAGGGCTTGCAGCAAAGTAAATTTGGAGAGGATTGAAGGGTCAATTCTCTCTGTTTTTTTTCATGGGCCTCTTGATCGGGTGCCCCACAACCGCCGGATGGCAGCTAGCTAACCAGCCACCTGGTGTAGATTTTAGGAAAAGATATTATGAGTGAGAATTTTGCAGAACTTCTAGAAGAGAGCTTCCGTTCAACCGTCATGCAGAGTGGTGAGTTGGTCAGTGGTACCGTTATCGATATCACCGATGAGGTTGTTCTGGTTAATGCAGGGTTGAAGACTGAGGCTGCAATTCCAGCCGAGCAGTTTCGTAGCCGTGAAGGTGAACTGGAAGTTGCTATTGGTGACATCGTTGAGGTGGCGCTGGAGGCGGTTGCAGATGGTTATGGTGAGACCATTCTCTCTCGTGAAAAAGCGAAGCGCCAAGAGGCGTGGACCCGTCTGCAGGCTGCATTGGATGCGAATGAGACGGTTACCGGAATGATTAGCGGCAAAGTACGTGGTGGTTTTACAGTAGACCTTGACGATATCCGTGCTTTCCTTCCGGGTTCACTGGTGGATGTGCGTCCTGTACGTGATACCACCTACCTTGAAGGTAAGGATCTGGAATTCAAGGTTATCAAGCTGGATCAGAAACGTAACAATGTTGTGGTCTCCCGCCGTGCGGTGGTTGAGGCAGAGTATAGTTCAGAGCGCGAAGAGCTGCTCAAGACCCTGGAAGAGGGTGTGAAGATTAAGGGTATCGTCAAGAACCTTACCGATTACGGTGCGTTTATTGATCTTGGTGGTATTGATGGGCTGTTGCACATTACGGATATGGCCTGGAAGCGTGTCCGCCATCCATCTGAAGTGGTTAATGTTGGTGAAGAGGTTGAGGTTCAGGTACTTCGTTATGACCGTGAACGTAACCGTGTCTCTCTTGGGCTGAAGCAGATGGGTGATGATCCCTGGATGAATATTGCACGCCGTTACCCTGCAGGCACACGTGTGTTTGGCAAGATTACCAATATCGCAGATTATGGTTCATTTGTTGAGATTGAGGATGGTGTTGAGGGGTTGGTTCACACCTCTGAAATGGATTGGACCAATAAGAATATCCACCCATCCAAGGTTGTCGCGATGGGTGAAGAAGTTGAGGTCATGGTGCTGGATATTGACGAAGAGCGTCGCCGCATCTCCCTTGGCATGAAGCAGTGCAAGGCGAACCCATGGGAACTGTTCAGCAGTTCACACAAGAAAGGGGATCGCCTTGTGGGTAATATTAAATCGATCACCGAGTTTGGAATCTTTATTGGTCTGGATGGTGATATTGATGGTCTGGTCCACCTCTCGGATATCTCCTGGCAGGAGAATGGCGAGGAGTTGATCCGTAACTACGCCAAGGGTGATGAGGTTGAGACCGTTGTTTTGGCCATTGATGCAGAGCGTGAACGTATCTCCTTAGGCATCAAGCAGTTGGGGCAAGATCCATTCTCTACCTATGTAGCCGAAAATCCACGCGGTACTGTAGTGGTGGGTATTTTAGGTGAGGTTGATGCACGTGGTGCGGTTGTTTCTTTGAGTGAAGATGTTAGTGGTTACCTACGTGCTTCTGAAATTTCTCGTGAGCGTGTTGAAGATGCACGTACCCTATTGAGCCAGGGTGACGAGATTGAGGTGGCTATTTTGGGTGTGGACCGCAAGTCACATACGCTGAATCTCTCTGTTAAACAGAAAGAGTCTCTGGATGAAGAGAAAGCAATCAAAGACTACAATGAGGCAAATGCTGTTGAAGAGGCTGGCGCTACCACTATTGGTGATCTGATTAAGAAGCAGATGGATGCTTAACTAAGAGGGGGCGGTTGCAGTTGGCTGGGTTTTCTCAGCGAACTGCAGCCAAAATTCTACTCAATTCGAGATGAAACATGACAAAATCGGAACTGATCGAATCGTTATATAAAAAACTACCACACTTGGCTTATACCGATGTGGAGGTGGCTGTAAAGACTATTATCGAGTCGATGACTGAGGCATTAGGTGAAGGGCAGCGGATTGAAATTCGTGGATTTGGTAGCTTTTCTCTACACCACCGTCCCGCACGTATGGGACGAAACCCTAAAACGGGAGAGTCGGTGGCTCTGCAAGAGAAATATGTACCGCATTTTAAACCGGGCAAGGAGTTACGCGAGCGTGTTAATGAGGCCTGGCTGAAGAAAGACGCTTAGTGGCTGTTGATGGTCTGGCTGTAGATGGGGTTTGAGTTGTGTAACACTTTTCAAAGCCTGCTCTATTTGAACATCGGTAGCACTGGATGAGTCGATTTATTAAGGAAATTTATCTGTGCGCTTAATCACTCTGGTTCTGTTTCTGATTGTGATTGCTCTGGGGACACTGTTCTCTGTGCTCAATGCATCACCCGTTCCCTTTGACTACTATTTGGGACAAGGTGAATTTCCCCTGTCGCTACTGTTGGTGGCAATGCTTGCTTGTGGTGTGGTGTTAGGCATCCTGTCAGCACTTCCCTTGTTGCTCTCATTACGGATTCGTCTGCGTAAGGCGCTCAAATCCATACCTGAATGAACACACTATTCCCCTATTTGGGGTTTCTGTTACTGCCTGTAGCGGCTGCTTCCGGGTGGTGGCTGGCCAAAAGAGGAGAGGAGAGTGTTCATGAACGAACCAACCATCTCTCTTCCAGCTATTTTCAGGGACTCAACTTTCTTGTAAATCAGGAGCAAGAGCGTGCCATTGATCTCTTCTCGAGACTGTTGGAAGAGGAGCCGGAAATGGTGGAGACGCACCTTGCGCTGGGTACGTTGTTTCGACGACAGGGGGATACCTCTCAGGCAATTCAACTTCACAGTAATCTGGTCAAGAGTGAGATGCTCACGGGTGAACAGAGGGCTTTAGCGCTGTTGGAGTTGGGGAGAGACTATATGAAAGCGGGGCTGTTGGACCGCGCAGAGCGCCCTTTCCTGGACTTGCTTGAGCTGGAACTCCATCAGCAGGATGCCTACAGTTATCTGGTGATTATTTATCAGCAGGAGAAGGAGTGGGATCGTGCCATTGAGACACTGCGTCGCCAACTGCGTAGTGGACAACAAAGTCCAGTAAATGAGGCGAATAGTCGCGCAACCATTGCACAATTTCTCTGTGAAAAAGCAGAAATTGCCCGCTTTTCGAGTGATTTAAAAGAGGCCTCTCATCTGGTGGATCAGGCATTGAGAGAAGATCCCAACTCTGTCCGTGCCACCATTATTCGGGCTGAAATTTATGCAACCACGGGTCGTAAGCAGCTCGCAATTGAGAGCTACAAGAGCATTGAACGACAGAGTGCTAGCTACATTCCCAATGTGATTAAGCCGTTGCTGTCTCTCTATCGAGAAGAGGGAAAGCCAGATGAGGTATTGAGTTATCTGAGTGCACTGTTGGAAGCTCATCCCAGTACAACAGTTCTATTGGCTACGGTTGATCAGGTCCAGTTGATGCATGGTGGGCGCAAAGCGGAACAGTACCTGGTTCAGCAGTTGAAACAACGCCCTTCAGTACGCGGGTTGGAGCAGTTGATTAAACTGAATCTGACTCATGCTGAAGCACCCGATGCACGCGATGGGCTGTTGGGGTTGCAGGCATTGACACTTCAGCTGCAGGAGGAGAAGCCGGAGTATCAATGTGGGCAGTGTGGATTTCAGGCGCACCATCTTCACTGGCAATGTCCCGGCTGTAACCGCTGGAATACCATCAAACCGATTGTCGGGGTCTCTGGAGAATAGAGTAACAGCGTTATTAACGTCTTTGTCTCTTAGTACGCCATCAAACCAAGGTTAATTCAGCATTGATCGCATTCAGTGCTGCCAACGGATCTTCTGCCCCGGTAATCGGGCGTCCAATCACCAGCCAGTCACTGCCCAGTCCGACCGCCTGAGCCGGGGTCATAATGCGCTTCTGATCTCCTGTAGCACTGCCGGCAGGACGAATGCCCGGAGTGACTAACTTGAAGCTACTGGGGATCTCTTCTCTCAGTAAGGAGATCTCTTGTGGGGAGCAGACGACCCCATCCATACCGGAAGAGTCAGCGAGTTTCGCCAGTCGCAGTACCTGATCTGCCGGAGAGGTATCGACTCCCAGCTCAACCAAATCACTCTGGTCCATGCTGGTCAGTACAGTAACCGCAATCAGCAGGGGTGTATGGTCACCACTGAGGGCGCTACGGGCGGCCTCCATCATTTTGCGACCACCAGAGCCGTGTACATTGACCATCCAAACCCCGAGGTCGGCTGCTGCGGAACAGGCACGGGCTACTGTGTTGGGTATATCGTAGTATTTCAGGTCGAGGAAGACATCAAAACCCTGATCAACCAATCGACGTACTGTCTCTGGCCCAGAACGGGTGAAGAGCTCTTTACCTACCTTGACACGGCACCCGTTAGGATCGAGTTGTTCAGCCAGTGCCAATGCCTCATGAGCGGATGGAAAGTCGAGGGCTACCACAATACGGGAATCATTCATCATCAAATCCTTTTGGCCTGATCAACGGCGTTACCGATATAGTTTTCTGGTGTCAGTTCACGTAGTCCCGCCTTGGCCTCTTCAGGAATGTCGAGATTGTCCACAAACTCCAGCAGGGCGGCTTTAGTGATGCCTTGTCCACGAGTCAGGGCCTTCAGTTTTTCGTAGGGGCTATCAACGCCATAGCGGCGCATCACGGTCTGGATTGGTTCAGCCAGCACCTCCCAGGTATTGTCGAGGTCTTGCAACAGGCGACCTCTGTTGATTTCCAGTTTGCGAATACCTCTCAGGGTAGAGTTGTAGGCGATCAGGCTATGGGCGATACCAACACCCAAATTACGCAGTACGGTAGAGTCAGTGAGGTCACGTTGTCCACGGGAAATGACCAGCTTCTCGGCAAGGTGGCCCATGATTGCATTGGCAATGCCCAGGTTGCCTTCGGAGTTTTCAAAGTCAATGGGGTTGACCTTGTGCGGCATGGTAGAGGAGCCAACCTCACCCTTGACAGTTTTCTGTTTGAAGTAACCCATAGAGATGTACCACCAAACGTCACGGTCATAGTCCAGCAGGATACTGTTGAAGCGGCTGATGACATGGAAGAACTCTGCGATATAGTCATGAGGTTCAATCTGTATGGTGTAAGGGTTCCAGCTGATTCCGAGTGACTCAATAAAATTTTGTGCAACCTCTTCCCAGTTCAGCTCCGGATAGGCGGAGAGATGGGCATTGTAGTTACCTACGGCACCGTTGATTTTACCAAGAAATTCAATCTTGACGATCTGTTCACGCTGGCGACGCAAACGATAGACTACGTTGGCAAACTCTTTTCCCATCGTGGATGGGCTGGCAGGCTGACCATGTGTGCGGCAGAGCATGGGGGTGTCTGCCAGTTGATGTGAGAGTGTAGTGAGTAAATCAATGATCTCATCCATTTTTGGAAGGATAATCTGGGTACGAGACTCATTCAGCATCAGGGCGTGAGAGAGGTTATTGATATCCTCTGAGGTGCAGGCGAAATGGATGAATTCGCTAACCGCCTCTAGTTCACTGTTTCCGGTAATCTTCTCTTTGATGAAGTACTCCACTGCCTTGACATCATGGTTGGTAGTGCGTTCAATGGTCTTGATGCGCTGAGCATCATCTTCATTGAACTTTTCTACCAGGTGGTTGAGCAGGTTGAGTGCATGTTCAGAGAAGGGAGGGACTTCGGGAATTCCGTCATGATTTGCCAACATCTGCAACCAGCGCACCTCCACCAGTACACGATGTCGGATCAGACCAAATTCACTAAAGATCAGACGGAGATCGGTAGTCGCACGACCATAACGACCATCTACTGGTGAGACTGCTGTAAGAGAGCTTAAATCCATGACGTGGGTTCCTTGACTAAGTAGTAAATAAGATAGGGGCTATTGTTACTTTGTAGAGGTGCCCATAATATGTTGTGAATTATACGGGCTGTTGTAAGATAAAAGCGAGACGACAGCCATCCAAGGTGAGAAAATGGCAGAATGAAAAAAAAGCACTCGACTCTGCCCGTTCAGGGATGTGGTTCAGTAGAACAGCTGAAAAAAGATATCATTTTTCAAGAGCAGCTACTGGGGCATACACTCAATTTTCGTACAACCTGGGGGCTGTTCAGTCCACGAGCCATTGATGAGGGGACCCATCTACTATTGGAGTATCTCGATGTTGAAGATAGTGAGACAGTTTTGGATATTGGTTGTGGCTATGGACCACTCGGTGTAGCTATGGGTAAAGAGATACCTCAGGGGGAGATTCACATGGTGGATAAAGATTATCTTGCCGTTGAGTATGCCAACCGCAATGCGCTCAGTAACAACCTGCCCAACTGTCGTGCCTATCTTTCAAACGGATTGAGTGGGGTAGCGGATGATCTCTATTTTGATACGGTGGTTTCCAATATCCCTGCCAAGGTGGGTCGTGAGTTGTTGACCATACTGTTGTGTGATAGTTATCAGAGGATGAAACCTGGTTCACAAATTGTGGTTGTCACTATTAATGGGCTGAGAGAGTTTATCAAACGAAACTTTAAAGATGTTTTTGGTAATTACAAGAAGTTGAAACAGGGGAAGGCGTACACAGTCGCCAGAGCGGTTAAAGAGGATTCGTCATCACCCCATCGAGGTGAGTGAATATGGCTTGTTGTTGTAAGGGGGAGGCTGCTACTATGTATCTCAGTTTTTCTATATATCAAGGGAATGGACTCAACGATACTTTAGAGATACTCTAAGAATATTGACTAAGTATATTTTAGAGGTACTCTAAGGATATGGAACGTTTATAGAACGAGTCTTTGAATCTGCCTCTGATAAGGATGACTGCTGCAATGGATAATTTCTGGGATCTTCTGAAAGTTTTGCGTAAACAGGCAGGAATGACACAACAGCAATTGGCGGATGCCACTGGTAACAGTCGTCAAGAGCTGTCAATGATGGAAAATAGCCGTTTTCATGGTGGTTTCGACAAGGTGGATCGTGTCTTTCGTTATTTGGGTTATCCGCTTAGGCCGCAGCAGCTCTCCAGAGAGGTAAAAAATGGCATAGTTCCATTGTTGGAGACGATTCGCATTCTTGCTGTCGATGATGATCCGGAGATTTTGCGAGGCTACCAACAGACTTTTGAATCAACACAGCAGAGTGGAATCAGTTCACTGTTAGAGCTTCTACAGGCTACCTCCAGCTCAGTAGAGAGTCAGAAATTTACCATTGATACCGTTACCAGTGGTGAGGTCGGGCTGAAGCGGGTCAAAGAGGCCGTGAAGCAAAATCTGCCCTATACCCTGTTGTTTCTGGATATGCGTATGCCGAATGGTTGGGATGGTCTGAAAACAGCTCGGGAAATCCGTAAGGTTGATCCTGAAATCCGAATAATCATTATTTCAGCCTACCGTGATCATACTTTGCAGAAGATGCGTGAAGAGGTGGGGAGCCACTTTGTGTTTCATCAGAAGCCCTATATGCAGGATGAACTGATACAGCTTTCAACATTTATGGCGCATGAATGGCAGCAGGCGAGAGAGCTGCTTCATTGATTATGGCCCAATGCAAAGCTTGCTCTAACTTCGAACAATCTGTTGACTAATCTAGACCCTATAACGATGGTCTCCTCTGTGGATGCCTTGATTGGTCGTGCAGCAAACAAACATTCTGGCAGAAAGGTTCTGATCGTTGATGGAGATTTAACCCGGCATGACCATTTTCGAAAAATCTTTAAACAGAGCGAGACTATTTCAGAGGGCTACTTTGATTTGATTTGCGTCTCCACCGCTGCTAAAGCGGTGACCCTTATTCAACCAGATCAGCGGGAGCCTTTTATCGTTGCCTTTATCACGGAGGCGATCTGTTCTGGAGCGGCTGGAGAGCAGTTGTTGGAGGTTGTTCGGGATTGTGCAACAGGGGTTCACTGTGTGTTTGTGGCCGAACGTGAACGGCATGCTCAACCACTGATCCAGCTGCAAAAAGAGGAATTGCTGTTGGGGGCTCCATTTCTGGATCAGGAGGTGCTGCAGCTAACGCACTATTTTGATCAACAGTTGTGCGGTCAGTTGAAAGAGCAGGAGATGAGGCAACGTCTTGAAGGTACTCTCGAATCCGTTCTAGAGACTGTGGATGAATCCATACTGGTGTCAGACCATGAGGGGCAGTTGCTCTATGTAAATGGAGCCGCTACACAGCTATTTGGAATGGATGCAGAGAGGATTATCAAAAGTCCACTGCCGACCATTCAGCGTCTGCTTAAATATGAACCAAACCCTGCCAGAGGGGAAATTACCATTGAGAAAGCAGATGGTAGCCATCTGTTGCTCCATTATGCCTTTCGTTACTGGGGAAGTAAGCACCACAAACAGCAGCGGCATGTGCTGATATTGAGTGATTTAAGCAGTCGTGTACGTATAGAGGCGCGTGAGCAGTTTGCGGCTTTTCAGGCAGGAGTTGCCGAGATGTCTTCCAGTATCCTTCACCATGTGGGGAATACCATTCAGTCAACCCAATCCTCTTTTGCTGAGATGATGCAGGGGATTGATGAGATGCACAAGCTCAAGGAGGTTTTTGTACGTATTCAGCAACAGATGAGTTTGGCGATGGTGGAGGGTGACCTGGAGAAAGTAAAGACATCTGTCAATATGTTATCTCTGCGCCTGCCAGATGCTTTAGAAGATCTGTTTCAGCAATTTGAGCGCAATAAAGAGAGTGTATGGCGAGGGATGGAGCAGATTGCCACGGCGGTAAGACCTCAATATTTAGGGCCTAAATTAAAGGGGAGTCTGGTCCGTTTTTCAATTGTGCAGTTGCTGGATGATCTGTTTATATTGCTAGAGACTGATATGCGCAGAAGAGCCATCGACCTTCAGCGGCAAGTTGATGAGGTGGTCCCTGAGGTGCGGCTACCCAGAAACCAGCTATTGCAGGTACTAATGATTTTGATTACCAATAGTATGGAGGCGATTGGTGAGGCAATTTACCAGAAGCAACTACAGAAAGGGGGTGGAGTGATTATCATCCGGGCAGTACAAGAGGATGGCGGTGTGAAGCTGGTGATCGAGGATAATGGGGATGGGATTGATCCGGATATTCAACATAAGCTGATGCGTTATGGGTTCACTACAAAGTTCAATAATCAAGGTTTTGGTCTCCATGTGGCCGGGAATTTTGTGGCCTCTGTCGGTGGGAAATTGACCTTGGATAGTCAAGGTAAGGGTGAGGGTGCAGCTGCACAACTTTGGCTACCCTATCAAATGGATTAGACCCGCTACCGTTTTGAAAAAAATAGATGGAATAGTGGGAATAACTGTAGGAGGCATGAATCACTATAGCGAGCTTCCCACAACCTCCTCCTCTGCTGGGGGGCTCTACCTGTTCTCACCTCTGTGTGAGGACAGGTTTTTTGTCTTCAATAAGTTACATGCGGGGTGATTTTGTGTGTACGAAAGACGATTGGTAGCACAGATTGAAAATCAACAGTATACTCACCGACTGACCCTGATTTTGAATGGTTCATAATATATATCCATATTTTAAATGTGTGTTTAATCAAGCTTAAAGGAATTTGGTGATGAGGTTTCTCTCTTCTTTTCGACTCAAAACAAAACTATATTTAATGATTGCAATCCCTCTGGTTGCAATGCTCTATTTCTCGATAGATAGCCTGCTGGATCAGGATTACAAACACGAGGAGATGGAGAAGTTAGTAGAAATGAGCCAGCTTGCGTCTCATCTTAGCGCACTGATTCATGAGACACAGAAAGAGCGAGGCTCCAGTGCCGGGTTCATTGGTAGCAAAGGGCAGAAATTTGCAGATATTTTGCCGAAACAGCGTGACCTAACGGACCAGAGAAGTAAAGCTCTGAACGAGCTGCTCTCAACCATTGATATCTCTCAACACGGGACCATTATTGAGCAGCGGCTCAATGCACTATTGAGTGAACTTCAACAGATCAGTTCAATTCGCCAACAGGTGAGCCGTCTAGCTCTGCCCTTACCTCAAGTAGTGAGTTGGTATACCCAGATGAATACCAAACTGTTGGCTGTGGTAGAACAGATGCCTCATGGAATCAGCGATGCGAAATTGGTGGCTACAATTTCTGCCTATGTGAATTACCTGCAGAGTAAAGAGCGTGTGGGTATCGAACGAGCGGTTCTCAGTGCAACCTTTAGCAGTAATCAGTTTGCACCGGGAATGTATAAGAAATTTATTGAGCTGGTGACAGCACAAAAGAATTTTCTTCATGTATTCAAAACGCTGGCTTCAGAGAAGAGTCAGCAGTTTTATCAAAAAACGATGCGTCATGAATCGGTTGAAACAGTGGAACAGATGCGAAAAGTTGCTTTTGAAAAGGCTCAGAGTGGTGGTTTTGGGATCGAGGCAGAGCATTGGTTTAAAACAATGACTTTTAAAATAAACCAACTAAAAAAGGTTGATGATTATTTGGGGCAGGATATCCTGAATGAGAGTAAAACGATGCTTGATCACACAGCTCTTGTGACCCGAATCTATCTGTTTCTGATTGTTGTCCTGTTTAGTGTGACAGTCTTTATTGCCTATCAAGTGAGTACTACCGTCCGTTTATCGGTTATCCGTATTCGTGAAGCGATACAAGAAGTGGTGAATGAAGGAACCCTTTCCAGACGGACCGAAGTCTTAACTCAGGATGGAATTGGGGATATTGCTACATCTTTTAATACGCTACTGGAGAAGCTTCAGGTTTCTATTAGTGAGACCAATAAGGTGGTGGCAGGTGTTGCACAAGGTGTCTATACAGATCGTGTGACCGCAGACCTTAAAGGAGATCTGTTGACTCTGAAAGAGGGGGTGAATGGGTCAGCCGATAGTGTGCAAAAGACAATGGGTGGTCTCAAAGAGGTGATGGATGCGATCTCAAACGGACGTTTTGACTATCGTCTGGATGGGGTCGAGATGGAAGAGGAGTTCCAGCTATCCCTAATCAATGCAATGGAGAGCATGGAGCGGATCATCAATGATGTGAATCAGGTGATGAGTGCGGTGTCGATCGGAAAATTTGATGCCCGAGTTACAGAAACAGCCTATGGCGACCTGGATACACTCAAGCAAAACCTCAACCAGTCACTGGAAGCCCTAGGGGGGGCATTAAAAGAGACGGTTCAGGTGGCGAATCGAATGGGCGAAGGGGATCTGACACGCCAAATTGAGGGGAGTTATCAGGGGGCATTAGGGGTGTTGAAAGACTCTATCAATGCAACCGAGACTAACTTTGAACAGATTGTAGCCAAGGTGCGCTCTGTTGCAGAACTGGTACGCAGTGGTTCTGATGAGATTTCAAAAGGCAGCATGGACCTCTCCAGCCGGACCTCTGAGCAGGCAGCCAGCCTGGAAGAGACTGCTGCCAGCATGGAACAGATGGCGAGCACCGTAAACATGAATGCTGATAATGCAGCACAGGCAAATCAGCTGGCTGCAGAATCAGTACGACGGGCAAAAGAGGGGGGGATTGTGGTTGCAGATACCGTGAAGGCAATGGAAGGTATCAATGAATCCAGCAACAAAATTGCTGAGATTATCAGCTTGATTGATGGTATCGCATTCCAGACCAACCTTTTGGCATTGAATGCCGCTGTTGAGGCGGCTCGTGCGGGTGAACATGGGCGGGGGTTTGCGGTGGTTGCCGGAGAAGTAAGAACCTTGGCTCAACGCTCTGCGGATGCAGCAAAGGATATTAAAGGGTTGATTGAGGATACGACCAGCAGAATTGAGCAAGGTGCTGAATTGGTGGGTCGAAGTGGCGAGGCGCTTGAAGCAATTGAAGAGTCTGTGAAGAAGATGAATGATATCTCAGGTGAAATTGCAGCCTCCACCAAAGAGCAGACACAAGGGATTGATCAGGTAAATCTGGCTGTAACGCAACTGGATAGTGCAACACAAGAGAATGCGGCACTGGTTGAAGAGAGTGCTGCCTCCAGCTCTCAATTAAGTCATCAGGCAGATGAGTTGAGTAAAGTGGTTTCAATCTTTAAATTGAGCCCATCAGCACTCTCCTCTATGGCCAAAATAGGCACAGCTCAGGGTGAGTACGCGGATACCTTTATGAAGGCTCGTTCTGCACATCTGGCCTGGAGAGGGAAAATCAGAGGGTTCCTGGATGGTGTAATTGAGATGGACCAGAAGTCAGCAGTCTCACACCACGAGTGCATGTTAGGGCAGTGGCTTGACTGGGAAGGACGTGAGAAATTTGCCTATCTTTCCGAAATGAAAGAGATGGATCAAGTGCATGAGAAGATGCATACAACCATTAGTGAGATTGTGACTCTGAAAAAATCAGGCAACGAACAGGAGGCAGAGCAGCGTTTCAATGAGATTGAGCCACTCTCTAAACAGGTGGTTGATCTGCTCAATAAAATCGAGTCAGCAGCTTTCAATGATAGCCCTGAATCGGTACCGGTTGCGAGCAGTACTACAGCAGCACCAGCGACAATTCGAAAACCAGCAGCTGAGGCAAAACCAAGCCTGGTATCGGCAAAGTCATCAAGTGATTCAGAGTGGGAAGAGTTTTAAATCATAGCGGCTACTTTTGGTTATCGTGTGATCGGCAGGGTTATTGAGTGTTCGTTGTATACAGAAAACAGGCGACGGTGAATGGTATACGAGTACTCTCCTCTCTTCAGGGAGGGACCCCTCTTATGACCTATATCAGGTATGATGGGCCGTTATGGCACTGACAGACTATATTCGCACCTTCGGGAGTACCATGAAGGTGCGCTTTGGAACGCGGGTTCACAAAGTTGCGATTGATGCAGGGTTTACTTGCCCCAATATCGATGGAACAAAAGGAAGAGGAGGTTGCACATTCTGTAATAACGTCTCTTTCAGCCCTCACGGACGAAAATCACGTGGCGTAGCGGAACAGGTTGAATCGGGCCGTCAGGTAATTCAAAAACGTACCGGTGCTAAACGTTATATCGCCTATTTCCAAGCCTATACCAATACCTATGCAGATCCTCAAGCATTAGATCAAATGTACCGGGAAGCGTTAGCTGAACCTGATGTGTTAGGGATCTCTGTGGGTACCCGACCCGACTGTGTACCGGATCCTGTCCTCGATCTACTGGCCGGTTATCGTGAAGAGGGGCATGAGGTGTGGCTGGAGTTGGGGTTACAGTCGGCATTTGATACGACACTGGATCGGGTCAACCGGCTCCACTACTTTTCGGAATACCGTCAGGCAGTACGAGCGTCGCAGTTGAGAGGGTTACAGCTCTGTACTCACCTGATTGCAGGACTGCCCGGAGAGGATGAATACCATTACCGGGAGACTATGGAGCGGGTGTTGGAGTTAGGTACCGATGGCTTTAAGTTTCATCCGCTACATGTTGTCAAAGGGACGATGTTGGCGAATCAGTGGCGTCAGGGAGAATTTGAGCCAATGAGCCAGGAGATGTATGTTGAGACGGTAGTTAATTGGATTGAACAGGCCCCTGAAGAGATGGTCTACCATCGGCTGACGGCTACGGCCTCTGAAAGTATTCTTTTGACACCGCTGTGGTGTGGCAAGAAGTGGAAAGTGCTCAATGCTATTGAAGAGGAGCTGAGACGTCGGCATGTTAAGAGTCGCCAACCAGAGCTGTCTCAGGTACAACGGGTGAGGTCGATATGAAACGAGTTGATGTGGTTGTCATTGGAGGGGGCGCGGCAGGCCTCAGCTTTGGTTGCTCATTGGCGGACACCAAACTCAATGTGCTCATTCTGGAGCGTCAGTCGTTAAAGGATATTCGGTCTCCTCAGTATGATGGGCGTGATTTTGCCATTACCCACCACTCTAAAAAAGTGATGCAGGAGTTAGGGCTTTGGGAGCGTATTGATAGTAGTGAGATTGCGCCACTTGAAGCGGCAAAAGTGGTCGATGGGGCATCGGATTATACCTTGGCGTTTGACACTCACGGGCGGGCTGTGAACGAGTTAGGATATCTGATCTCCAACCATACCATTCGTCAGGCGATCTATGATCAGGTGGTTGAAGCCAATAACGTAGAGGTTCAGGCGGAGTGTGAGGTCACAGGTCTGAGTACGGATGATCAAGGTGCCTTGGTGACACTGGCCAGCGGGGAACAGATTGAGGCTGAGATGGTGGTCTCTGCCGATAACCGTTTCTCCTCAACCCGTAGAATGATGGGAATCTCAGCAGAGATGTTCGACTTTGGGCGGACCGCAATCGTGTTTCGTGCCAACCATCAGCGTCCACACCAACAGACAGCCTGGGAGTGTTTTCGTTATGGGAGAACCCTGGCACTGTTACCGCTGAATGGTGATCGGGCATCTGTTGTCATTACGGTTCCGACAAGCCAGGCAGATCGTTATCTCAATATGGAACCAGCGCTGTTTAATGCAACCATCGCTGAAGGTTTGGGTGGGCAGTTTGGTGAGATGGAGCTGGTGGGGCAACGGTATGCCTATCCACTGGTTGCAGTACATGCCAATCGCCTTCATTCAACACGCTTTGTGCTACTGGGAGATGCAGCAGTAGGCATGCATCCTGTGACGGCACATGGTTATAATCTGGGGTTACGTGGACAGGCTAGTTTAGCGAAACGTATGAAGCAGGCGATTGCCAATGGTGAGCCATTTTATGCTGAGCCGGTGTTGCAACACTATGATCATAGGCAGCAGCTTGCAAGTCGTCCTATTTTTCACGGCACCAATGCGATTGTCCGCCTCTTTACCAATGAGACATTGCCCGCAAAACTATTGAGAAAGGCGGCGCTGCGTTTTGGAAACCACTTTCCTCCAGTGCAGTGGGGAATTATCCATAAGTTGACCGAGGTGGGGGGGATGAGTGGCCTCTCATTACCCAAGCTGGATACGTTACCCTCTTTTTCAAAAATTCCACGCTATTCGGTGCGATAAGTCAGCCCGACTTTTATCTCAAGCCTCTTTCTCTACTGGCTGGTGAATATGGAGATTGTTCAGGTTTCTGGTTGAGTTTAGTGGGTAGTCGGTGTACCGTGAGTTCAATTGAATCAATTGAATCAATGGGATCACACACTGTTGGAGTGTGATGAGCGGATGGATGGAGGTTTGGGGCAGTGGTAGCAACACGTTCAATCTTTGAGCACTACTTAAGGGCAAGTCTTGTTGTTCTGCTCATTACAACACTCTTGATCGGTGGGGTTATCTACATTTTCTCTGACCGTATGTTGGAGGAGTCACTAGAAAAGTCTTTACGCTATCATGCAGAATTGCGCAAAGAGCAGATTCTCGAGCTTTTTGACCAGCAGAAACGGTGGACTAAGCAACTTTCACAAACCACAACAATACGTATCAATGCAGTTCAATTGGTTCGTGCATACCAGGAAGACGGCGTTGACTCAGAACGATACCAGCGTCTAAGTGGTTTTTTTCGCTCAGAATATCAACCTTTATTGAGAATGCAGGAGGTGGATGAACTCTTTATTGTGAGTCCACAGGGAGCATTGGTCTTTTCACTACAGCCCATGCAGAGTGAACTGGGCGTTGATCTCAGCGAGAATGGATTTTATGGAGAGACCGTGATCTCTGATCTGCTGAAAAAAGTGAAGTCAGAGCATAAACTGGTAGTCTCCAATTTTGGTTGGGTCGAACAGATGCAGCGTGCAACAGTATTGATGGGTGAACCCCTTTTTACTGAACAGAGCGATGGCGGGAAAAGGCTGTCCGGTGTGTTGGTGAGGCCGTTTTCACTGGATCAGTTAAGTTCACTCCTGGAGAGTCATAGTGGACTCGGGGAGACCGGAGATGTTGTCGTTGCCCAACAGAGGATGGACCGGCAAGGGATTAACTTTATCAACCACTATCGAGTTGATTTATTGCATGAACAAGATGAAGCATGCGCTGAACTGATGTTGAATGAGCCAGAAAGATTCTCAATGACCCATGCGTTACAAAAGCAGGTCGGGTCAGGATGGATGTTGAGCGGTGGCTGTGACCCGGTCTATGCGGTGTGGGACTGGATACCAGAGCTGGAATGGGGCATGGTTGTACTGCGTTATCAGGAGGAGGCCATTCGACCCGTGGAGACGATGCGGGAAAATATTCTGCTCTCTCTTCCTTTGCTGCTATTGATTTTGGTTGTTGTAATCTATCGATATGCGCACGCTCTGGTGCAACCGATTGAGCATTTGACAGAGGCCACCAAGAACCACCACATTGATGTCTACCCCTATGGCAAGGTCCAGGAGCTCAATCTGTTGGCAGCCTCTCTCAAAGAGATGGTTGCCGCGCAAAAGAAGAGCGAGCAGCGGCTGGAAAATAAGGTGGAGGAGCGTACGGCTGAATTGCGGCAGCAGAGCAATGAGAATGCCTCTATTCTGGCCTCAATTCAGGAAGGGTTGATTGTGGTTGATTCATCCAACCGTATTGTTCGAGTCAATAGTCAATTAGAGCAGTGGACCGGACTCCATCATGAACGTTTGATTGGGCGTTCAGTTCAGACCCTGTTTGTAGGAGAGGATGCAGGTCTGCTTCCAACTACTGGAGAGCAGATCCTGAAAAATGCAGATAAGAAACTGCAGAAAATATTGGATAAAAGGGTGCAATACCTTTATCAGATGTGTGATGAATCTTCTATTGCAACGCTCTTGGTTGATGAGCATGGCGTTGTGATACGCTCAAATTATGCAATGGAGAAGTTTACCGGTTGGAAGACTGGTGAGTTGGTGGGCCAGGGGCTGACACAGCTCATACCCGGAGAACATAAAGAGCATCATCATACTCATGTAGAGCAATTTTTCCAGAGTACGGAGTCAAGGATGATGGGGGAAGGGGTGTTTCCTCTACTCAATGCCGAGGGAGTAGTGCTTGAGGTGGAGGTGGGTCTGCTACCGTTGCATGCAGAAGGGAGACAGATCGTTTTGGTTTTGCTGCATAATCCATTTGACCTGAATCAGTGGGAGCAGTTCCAGGTGACGGAGTTTGGTGAACTCTTTGTGGAACGCCATAAAGAGCGTCACTTGAGGGGGGCTGCTGGTCAGAGTGTTGCGGTCTATGTTTCAGGGGCACCACTATTTCAGGCGGTACATGGAGAGCAGCAATTTAAAGGGGCCGTGCTGGTACTACATGACCTGAATGAGCTGATTGGTGTGGAACGCGCGCGGGAAAGTAACCGCACCAAGGATGAGTTTCTGGCAGCAATGAGCCATGAGTTGAGAACACCATTGGCCTCTGTGATCGGAAATTGTGAGTTGCTCTCTGCAACTTCACTGCAAGAGTCACAGCAGAGAATGCTCCACTCGATTGATCTTGCCAGCCGCGGACTGCTCTCCATTATTAACGATATTCTGGATATTTCTAAAATTGAATCAGGTAAATTTGAGGTTTTTGATCAGCCTTATTATTTGACTCGGCTGGTTGAAAATTTACAGCAAATGTTTAGCCTACAGGCGAGTCAGGCAGGGTTGGAGTTTGTTGTCGAGTTTCAGAGTGCTGATTTTACGGAGGCACTGAATGGAGATGTAAGACGAATCAATCAAGTGTTAACCAATCTGTTGGGCAATGCAATCAAATATAGCGATCAAGGGGTGGTGACTTTTTCCATCAATGTCGATAAAAATAGTGAACAGCTTCAGTTTACGGTTGAGGACCAGGGTATCGGTATACCTCCAGAGTCACTGAAGCGGCTGTTTCAACCCTATGAACAGGGTGATTTTGCGACAACGCGCCGTTTCAGGGGGGCCGGGTTAGGGCTCTATATTTCACACTCTCTGGTGCGTCAAATGGGTGGGTTCCTGCAAGTGGAGAGTAAAGTTGGCAAAGGCTCCAGGTTTGAGTTGTACCTGCCTCTCAAATTGAGTGCAGTCAAAGAGTCTGTCCGGCAGGATGCAGAACAATTTACTGCAGCGAGTAGTGATCTCTTCAGTGGGCGCGTGCTGGTTGCAGAGGATGCTCCTGAACTACAAATTCTATTACGACGTATCCTCAATCGTTATGGAGCAGAGGCGGTAATGGCCAATAATGGTCAAGAGGCGATAGAGCTCGCGTCAGCGGGTCACTTTGATCTGGTGCTGATGGATATGCAGATGCCGGTGATGAATGGTATTGAGGCTACAAGGCGGTTGCGAGAGTCAGGTTATGAGCAGCCAATCTATGCCTTGACGGCAAATATGATGCCCCAGCACTATCAAGAATTTGAGGCTGCGGGCTGTTCTGGTTTTCTTGGGAAGCCGATTGACCGTATTGAGCTGAGACGGACGTTAATGCAACACCTCCAGAAGGTGGTGGAGGAGTGATTGTCAGATTGCCTGAGAGATTTTAGCCTTTTTCAGAGTATGGTGTTGGCTATCTTACGTCGCCACTGATTAGCTGTAGTGTGATCCCCCATGGAATCGAGAATTGCAAGCATCGCCTTTCGTGCAGCATCATCACCATAGTTACGATCCCGCATTAAGAGAATCAATAGTTCACTGAGTCCTTCTTCAGTCCCGCCTTCCATCACAAGTCGGGCCGCATATTGGTAACGTGCCTCACTGTTGTCGGGATTTTGTGCGATGGTACTTTTCAGTGTATCCATATCTGCTGCTTTCACGGTTATTTTGGCGAATAGCAGCCGATTTTTCAGCCCCTTTATTTCATCGGCCTCTTGCTCTATGGCTGGCAGTGCCTTAATGGCTTCCTCTACCTGGTCATAATCCTCGAGTAGAAATAGAGTGGCAATCAGATCACTACGTACCCTGGGATTATCAGGGTCGTCCCTGTTGGCTTTCCGGAGTAACTCGATGGCATCATCCAGGTCCCCCTGTTGAATTAGTTTGCTGGCCTCAAGTCGTGCCTGATCTGAGGCACGCTCTATATGGTTATCGAGAACTTTGCGTACATTACTTTCAGGTTGAGCACCCATAAATTCATCAACAACAGCCCCATTGCGGAAGATTTTAACCGCAGGAACACTACGTGCATTGAATTGGGTTGCCAGTGGTTGATTTTCATCAACATTGACCTTGGCAAGAATGAACTTTCCCTCAAACTCCTCGGCCAGCTTGGTGACAATCGGCATTAACATCTTGCATGGGTTGCACCAGGGAGCCCAGAAATCGACCATCACCGGAACTTTAAAGGAGGCTTGTAGTACGGCCTCTTCAAAATTACTTTCATTTACATCGATAATATAGGGCAGATTTTCGTCGCTGCTTTCATTCATTGTTTTATGGTCCTTGTGGCCGTCGACAGCCGTTTATCGGTTCTTGGTGGTGCCTATGGGGGGCGGTGCTTATGGCCACCGTTTAAAGCGTTTCCTGCAATATTTTAAGAGTTCTTGATAGCTGGTGAAGTGGCGCTTGAAGTGCTTCTCAGCCGGTTCATCATATTCACACCAGTCATTCTCATATTCACGACAGATGGTAGGGCGATCCTTGTAGATTCCGCATGCACCACTCTTTTCCAGAAACTGACAGGGGTTATTGATCAGGAGAAACCAGCCATCTTCATCTTGATAGATATCCACGTTGTGGTGCGCAATTTGCCAGAGTAGGGTCTGAAAATCCTCTTTACTGCGGGGAGTATCAATCTGCTGGGTAAAATAGCTGCAACACTTGGTCCCCTTGCAGAAACTACACTTGTTTTCGGGGGTAATTTTAATCTTGGTCATCTGTGACCTTACTGATTGAAGATCTGGTCAGTTTTGGCTGCCATAATGAAGTCGTTACGGTGCAATCCACCAATCTTGTGGCTCCACCAGGTTACGGTGCTCTTTCCCCACTCCGTTAAGATTGCAGGGTGGTGCCCCTCCTGCTCGGCAAGCTCACCAATCTTCCGGGTGAAAGTGAGAGCATCGACAAAGTTTGGAAAAGAGTAACTTCGTTCAAGCTGCAAGATATTGTCTCGGGTTTCAAAGTTCCACTCTGGAACAGAACGAACTAAAATTGCCATCTCTTGATCGCTGACTTTGGGTGCCCCTGTCTGACAGGCCTCACAACGCTCTTCTGAAAGTGTGCACATGAAATATATAAGGTTTCTGGTTGGGATGGAATAATATTGGGTAGATATACTCAATAAGTGGGTGGCATAATAATAATCGATTATAAGGAGATGTAATGAGAGTTTTTCTAACGATATTTCTACTGGGGATGTTTTCCCTGATTGCTGAGGCAAAAAATGTGGTGAAAAATTTTCCATTCGAGCAGGTAACCGCAAATGGTTGGGTGATGCATGGTCCTCTGGGTCATCCTACAGCAGAAAATCAGGGTTTTATAAATAATCCGGGGATGATTATTACTGAAGCGGGGGTGGTACTGGTTGATCCAGGCTCTAGTGTTCAGGTCGGTGAGATGGTTTTACGGATGGTCAAGCAAGTGACCTCTGCCCCTATAGTAGCCACCTTTAACACCCATGTACATGGTGACCATTGGTTTGGCAATCAAGCAATACGGGCAGCTTATCCTGATGCTCCAATCTATGGGCATCCCAACCTGATCAAGGAGGCAGAAGAGGGAAAAGCCGGTCAGTGGCTTGCAATGATGGATCGATTGACGGAGGGCTTTACCCGTGGAACAGTTGCAGAGCTTCCTAACCGTGCCCTCAATCATGGTGATGAAATAAAAATTGGAAACCATACTTTTCGTATGCACCATTATGGGCAATCACACACCCATACAGATCTAATGGTGGAGGTGGTGGAAGAGAAGATGGTTTTTCTGGGAGATAATGCTATGTCGGGCCGTTTTGGTGGTATGCAGGATGGTACTTTCCTGGGAAACGCTAATGCGCTGCAACAGGTATTGAAGAGTGGTGCCGAGACATGGGTGCCCGGTCATGGCCCAACTGGAGGTAGTGAGGTTGTTACTACATTTGCGGATTATCTGAATACAGTTTATGGTGCTGCACTGTACGCCTTTGATGAGGGGATTGAGAGTGACGAAGTAAAACCGATTGTTGTTGAGCAGACGATACACTATAGAAATTGGGTAGGCTATGAGCTGGAAATAGGAAGGCATGTGGGGTATGCTTACCTTGAAGTTGAGGCCAATGAGTTCTAATAATTTTCTGACAGAACAGGATGATATAAAATCATGAGTAATCACAGTCCATTTGAGTTAGCCAAAAGTGATAGCTGGTTGCGTTGGCGTGATCGTAAACTGTCACAAGCACCGGCATCCCTAAACGAGCTACTGGTTGAGATCGATGATCCAAGAACCATTAGTGCCAGCGAACATCAGGCCGTGCTGGAGCGTTGTCGTCGCTCCAATATGGCAATCTATGTCAGTGCCTTGGGTGGAGAGGAGGGGACCTATATTCCTCGTGCAGTGGGTATGCGTTTTGGCTGTAATAACATCAACCATAACAGGGGTGCAGAAGAGGATGCAGTAACCGCATTAACGGTGCAGGATGATCAGCTTCATGCGCCCTATATCCCCTATACGAATAAAGAAATTCATTGGCATACGGACGGTTACTACAATCGTCTTGATCTACAGAATTACTCTAACCTGCTTCATTGTGTTCGCCCTGCGATGGAAGGGGGTGAAAATGGCTTGATGGACCATGAGATGGCCTATCTGCTGATGAGAGAAGAGAGTACAGATTATGTAAGGGCATTGATGCGTGAGGATGCGATGGTGATTCCAAACCATGTAGTTGATGGAGAGGAGTTACGTCCAGAGCGGGTTGGGCCGGTCTTTATGGTGACTGCGGCGGGTAACCTCCATATGCGTTACACGATGCGCAAGCGTAATATTGTATGGAATCAGGACCCACTGGTTCAGGAAGCTGTGGCGTGGTTGGAACAACTACTAAAGAGTGATTGTGAACATATTTTTCACGCGACCCTGCAGTCAGGGTGGGGGCTGATTTCGAATAATGTACTGCATGATCGCAGTACGTTTGAGGATGGAGATGACCCCGCTTCAAAGCGGTTGCTCTATCGTGCCCGTTATTATGATCGTATTCATTGTACTTGATTGAGTAGTTGTTCCCCATACTCAATCAGGGCTTGCAGCACCTGAATCTTTTCAGGGTTATTAACGTGCTCTTGCAGCAGGGTCGCAATCTCTGACTGGAATTGTGCATAGTGGATAGAGCTACCACTATCCTGATCAAGAATTCGATGTTGACAGAATCGTCTCCAGTGCTGTTGCTCTTCCTCGTTGAGCGATTCAGGCCAGTTACGGGCCCGAAAACGGAAAAATAGCTGTTCTAGTCGAGGGTCTTGGAAAGTAAATGTTTGGGTCGCCAACTGTTCTGGAGTGAGCGTATGGATGCGCATCATCTGTTGTTTGTCACTATCACCAAAAAAACCACTGTAGATCATGCGGTCTGGATCAACCTCTTCAGGAAAGGTGTTGAGCAGGTGTGCTTGAGAGACCTGTTGTGCGAAGTGAGGACTGTTCTGCAGTATCCCGGCATGCTGCAGCTGGAGTGATACATCGATTTTCAGGCGCTGTTGTGAATCATGATCGAGTGTATTGAGTGGTGCCAATACGGGGCATTTGTTGATGTGGACTGTTTTTAACGGAATTCTGTCAACTCCTTCGGGTAGATCCTCATTGCGGGTAAAGAGCCGCAACTGTATCTCTTGTGCAGAGAGTGAGAGCAATGGGGTAGGGTCCTGGTACAGATCGTAGACAATTACCCCGTTTGAATTGGTAGGATGACGTGCGATGGGGATCACAATAGCCAGATTGCTGCGTTCAGAAGGGATCATTGAGGAGACATGAAGCAGAGGTGTCTTTTTTTTCAGGTTAAGCAGGGCAGAGGCGCTCTTTTTGTCTCGATGATCCCAGATGTAGTGGTAGAGTTTGGGTTGCTGCTCCTTTACCAAGCGGGCCATGGCAATGGTGGCGTGAACGTCAGCCAGTGCGTCATGTGCCATGCCGTGGTCAATTCCATTGATTGCAGTGAGGTGCTCCAGTCTCATGCTGGGTTTTCCATCTTCATAGAATGGCCACTGAATCCCTTCCGGGCGAAGGGCCCGGGTCAGGCGCAGAAGATCAATCAGATCCCAACGTGAATTGCCATATTTCCATTCACGTTCATAAGGGTCATAGAGGTTGCGGTAGAGTGTGTTGCGCGTCACTTCGTCATCGAAACGTAGTGTGTTGTAGCCTACACCACAGGTGCCTGGCACTGCTAACTCATCCATAACTTGTTGAATGAAATCGACTTCACAACTTCCCTTGTTTAAAGCCTCCTGTGGGGTGATGCCGGTCACCATGCAGGCACCCGGTTGAGGAAGATAGTCCATGCCGGGGCGGCAGTAGACCATGAGTGGTTCACCAATGGGGTTTAACTCAAGGTCTGTGCGAATGCCGGCAAATTGGACGGGACGGTCACCGCGAGGGTCTGCACCAGATGTTTCGTAATCGTGCCAGTAGAGGGTGGTTTCTCTCATCAGTTTTTACCGGATACGCACTGCCTGTACGTTATCTATTTATGGGGTGTTAAAGGGAAGTATTGTATCAGCTGTCAGAGCTGGCTTTCATGGAAGTAGAAAGTTCAGTGTCTGACTATTTCTATGGGTTATAAAGAGTGTTTGTAGTTCTTGTAAAAGGGTTTCTCACGAGGTAATATGCTGGCGAATTGCCCGTAGAATATACATACTTTTGAGCTGTTTGAAGGGTATGTTTTCATAAAAGCAATTATTTAGTAGTCGGTGGTGCTCTATACACTTTAAGAAGATATAGCAGTGAATGGCACCTTTTATCTAATTTTTTCATGATCCCTTAGGGAGGTTTTTCGTGGAAGCAGCAGAAAAATATGACTTTAGTGCCGTTCGGTGGTTTTCCATCGCCGCGGTGGTCTATCTGGTTGTAGGGACCCTGGTTGGTTTCTATATCGCAGCGGAGTTGGCTTGGCCAGTATTGAATCTGGACTTACCGTATACGACTTTTGGTCGTCTCCGTCCTCTCCATACAAATGCAGTGATTTTTGCGTTTGGTGGTTCAACGTTGATGGCAACGGCCTTCTATAGTGTACAGCGTACCTGTGGTACACGTATCTGGAGTCCGGGCATGGCATGGTTCACCTTCTGGGGATGGAACCTGATCATCGTTTCAGCAGTAATTACTCTGCCACTGGGTATCACTCAGGGTAAGGAGTATGCAGAGCTGGAGTGGCCGATTGACTTGGCGATCGCCGTTGTCTGGTTGAGTTTCTTTATCAATTTTGTGATGACATTGGTCAACAAGAAGACTTCACATATTTATGTTTCTAACTGGTTCTTCCTCGGAATGCTGGTAATGATCACTTATTTACATGTGGTCAATAGCTTGGCAATCCCCGTGAGTCTGTTTAAATCCTATTCACTGTTCTCTGGTGTTCAGGATGCGATGATTCAGTGGTGGTGGGGCCATAATGCAGTTGGTTTCTACCTGACTGCAGGCTTCCTCGGGATCATGTACTACTTTGTACCGAAACAGGCGAACCGTCCGGTCTACTCATACCGCCTCTCTGTGATCCACTTCTGGGCACTGATGTTTGGTTATGTATGGCTGGGAGCACATCACCTTCAGTACACAGCACTGCCTGACTGGACTGGATCACTCGGTGCAGCAGTCTCTCTGGCAATGATCATCCCGTCTTGGGGTGGTGCGGTAAACGGAATGATGACGCTCTCTGGAGCCTGGGATAAATTGCGTGATGATTACATTTTGCGTTTCCTCATCGTTTCACTCGCGTTCTATGCAATGTCTACCTTTGAAGGCCCTGTAATGTCCGTGAAGACAGTGAATGCACTCTCTCACTACACAGACTGGACGATTGGACACGTACACTCCGGTGCATTGGGTTGGGTAGCAATGGTTGCAGCAGGTGCCCTCTACCATTTGGTTGAGAAACTTTGGAATACCAAAATGTACTCTCCAGCGTTGGTTAATCTGCATTTCTGGTTGGCAACAATCGGTGCGGTGGTCTACATCACTGCGATGTGGGTATCCGGTATCATGCAGGGGCTGATGTGGCGCGACTATGATGAGTATGGCACTTTGAGCTATACCTTCGCAGAATCTGTAGCGGCGATGATGCCTTACTACAAGATGCGTGCAATTGGTGGCCTGATCTACTGGCTTGGGGGCGTTGTAATGCTTTACAACGTGGTGGTAACGGTTGCGACAGCAAAAGACCGTCAAGCTTAAATAAGGGAGTAGATAACGATGGCTGATAAGATTTATTCAACCAAACTTCAGGATAAGATCGAGCGTAGCGCGATCTTGATGCTGCTCTTTACCATGGTGGCCGTTTCTGTCGGTGGTCTGGTAGAGATTGTTCCACTCTTCACAATTGATGAGACTATGGAGCACAATGCAAATCCTGAGATTCTTTGGCAACGTAAAGAGGGTGATACCCTGGAAACCTGGAAAGCAGGTGATGGTATTCGTCCTTACACTGCGCTAGAGCTTGCAGGGCGTGATATCTATATTCGTGAAGGTTGTTTCCTCTGCCACTCGCAGATGATTCGTCCTTTCCGTGATGAGAAAGAGCGTTATGGTCACTACTCACTCGCTTCTGAGTCCATGTATGATCATCCTTTTCAGTGGGGTTCAAAGCGTACCGGACCTGATCTGGCGCGTTTGGGAGGCAAATACTCAGATGAGTGGCAGCGCCAGCATCTGATGGCTCCTCGCTCTGTAGTTCCTGAGTCTGTAATGCCAAACTATCCATGGCTGGCTGAGAATCAGGTGGACGCTGATGGTATCGAGGCACGCATGAAAGTGATGCAGATGATGCCAGGTATAGGAAAAGTTCCTTATCTGGATTCGGACATCAATGGTGCGGCTGAGAAGATCCGTGGCAAGACGGAGATGGATGCAATGATTGCATATCTCCAGGTGCTCGGAACCATGGCTAAACTGGATTACAGCAAGACCTACCGTAAGTGATGAGTACGGAAAAAGAGATGGGCTACTTCTATACCGACTGGGCTTCGATGACAGTAAACGATTGGGTTGGATTGATCGTGACTGTAACCGTGGCGCTCGTGTTAGCGGTAGCCTACTTTCTGGTCTTTAATCCAAAGAACAAAGAGCAGTTAGAGTCTCAACGCTACCTCGTGGATGGGGTAGAAGGGGAGAAATTTCTGGCTGAAAACAGCATTCACGGAGAAAACAAATGAGTGAGAATAATCCGTTTCCAAATGAAAATAATACAGGTCACTTCTGGGATGATACCCTGCGTGAGCTGAGTAACGATCCTCCTGGTTGGTGGACCATTGGTCTGCACGCGAGCTGGATCTGGTGTCTGGTCTACTTCTTCCTATACCCTTCAATTCCTTCACTGGATCTCGAAGGGTACAGTAAAGGATCATTGGGTTGGACTGCAGTTAGTGAGTATAAAGCTGACTTGGCTGCAATTGATGAGGTTCGTCAGAAGTGGGAGGATAAGATCAATGATCCAAAAACCTCTGCTGCGATGATCCTTGCTGATGATGATCTGAAGAACTATACAGTACGATCTGCCAAGGTACTTTTTGGTGACTACTGTGCAGCCTGTCATGGTTCTGGTGGTTCAGGTAATGGTGCAATGTCTGCAGCACAGTCTGGCTATCCAGTATTGGCAGATGATGATTGGCTCTACGGTGGTACCGTCGAACAGATTGAGACAACCATCTACAATGGTCGTAAGGGAATCATGCCAAACTATGGGGCACGCCTGAGCGAAACTGAAATTGCTGACCTAGCCAAGCATGTAGTTGCTCTGAGTGAAGGTGGTGAGCATGCTGTAGGTAAAGAGTTGTTTATCAATCCAACCAAGGGTGGCTGTTTTGCTTGTCACGGTATGGATGCCAAGGGTATGGCGGCACTCGGTTCAGCAAACTTGACAGATGCTGTATGGCGCTTTGAAGTCAGTGGTGGCGGTGATCATCGTCACGCTAGTGCACTGCATACCATTGCCCATGGTGTGAATAGTGAGCTGATTGATCCTGCGTCACGAAATGCAGTGATGCCTGCTTTTGGTCCTTTGGGTAAGGATTTGAGTGCTGGTTCAGTTAAGAAGCTTGCTGTTTATGTTCACCAATTAGGTGGCGGTCAGTAAATTTGATAATAATTCCCTCTCTTATCTGCTTCAGATAAGAGAGGTTTAGCAGAGAGGGATAGTGTTATGGGAATGTTTACCGGACATGATCTAGATTTTGTACTTATAGCATCGGTAGCTGCTATTGGTGTTACTGCAATCATCGTTATCTATTTAGGGTTTAAATTGCGTACACTGATGAATACCACACATTCAGAAGACTGATTGTTAGAACTTGATGTTGTACCGGAGGGGAGCAGTGATACTGCTCCCCTTTTTATCTTGATCTTATAGAGAAAATATCAGCTAAATATGGTAAAACGTGAGTACTTTATGACTGAAATGGTTTAGAAATAGTAGGCTCTCTATTCTCGGACAGCCACATGGAGTACGAATATTCATTTTTTCGTAATAGCTTAGTAAGTTTAATGGGGTTTAGTGGAGTCTATTTGTTATGTCAGAGGCAACATCCAGTCAACGAAAGGAAGTTGATGCGCTCTATGCAGAGAGTCAAGAGTGGAAAATCAATACCGGTGAAGAGACGATTCACGCCAAAAGGATGCCAGGAGCGTTTCGTAGGCTGAAATGGATTGCCGCTTCAAGCTGGTTGCTCTTCTTTTTTGGGCCTTATCTACGCTGGAATGGTCGACAGGCTGTCCTGTTTGACATTCCCGGGCGTCAATACCATATCTTTGAGATTACTATTCTGCCCCAAGATGTCTGGATGCTTTCATTGGTGCTGCTTTTTTTTGCGATCATGCTGGCTGTGGTGACAACCTTGTTTGGTCGTGTCTACTGTGGTTTCTTCTGCTTTCAGACTATCTGGGTGGATATCTTTACCTGGTTGGAAGAGAAGCTGGAGGGATCTCCTGCGAAGCGTAAAAAGCTGGATAAAGCCTCTTGGAATGTAGATAAAATTGTTGTTAAGTTGAAAAAACACCTGTTGTGGATACTGGTTTCGATGTTTACAGGGGTCAGTTTTGTGGCATGGTTTACCGATGTCTATCAGCTATGGATTGATTATTTTACGCTGACAGCAAGTTCAACCGAGTGGAGTGTTCTGGCACTGTTTACGGTTGGGACCTATATTATGGCGGGGGTATTGCGTGAACAGACCTGTTTCTGGCTCTGCCCCTATGCACGTATTCAAGCGGTGATGCTGGATCGTGAGTCAATGATTCCAACGTACGATTATAATCGTGGTGAGCCTCGCGGACGTCTCAAGAAGGGGGAGACTGTTGAGGGTAATGGAGACTGCATTGACTGTAACCAGTGTGTTGCAGTCTGCCCAACGGGTGTTGATATTCGTCATGGGTTGGATGAGGGGTGTATTACCTGTGCACTATGTATTGATGCCTGTAACTCGGTAATGGATAAAATTGATAAACCACATGGATTGATTCGATATGAGTCGGTGGATGCGCTTGAAGGTAAACCGGTATTACCGTTGATGAAACGGCCTAGAGTACTGGTCTATCTTGTGATTATGACGCTCTCTTTTGTGGGTATTATTTATGGTCTGCTGAATATAACGGGTTTGGAAATCAAGGTACTGCATGAACGTCAGCCGCTGTTTGTTCAACTGAGTAATGGATCCATTCAGAATAAATATGAGTTGAAGATCCTCAATAAGACCAATGAACAGATGACTGTCCGAGTAACAGCGGAAGGGTTGGAAGGGGTCGAGCTGGTTGGGGCTGAGGAACCATTCGTCTCTCCTCCGGGAAAAGTGGCCCCTTATACGGTCTACCTGAGATTGCCACGTAGAGCGATGAAAGAGAGTTCTATGCCCGTCTATTTCAAATTGGAAGGGGTAGAGAAGCCTGAGTTGAACTCAAAATATGAGAGTATGTTCTTAGGACCTAGGTAGAATTTTAATCGAGGAATATTACAGATGAGTTTTTTATCCCAATCCAATAAACAGGCATTTAAAAACCCGTGGGTGTTAGGGTGGATTTTACTGCTGGTTGTTGTTGTGCTGGTCAATATAGGGATGATTATGACCGCCTTTCTGACCAATCCTGGTCTGGTTAAAGATGACTATTATGAGCAGGGCAGAGACTATGAGCGCACTGTACTGCAGCTGATCGAGGCACGCAAACGCTTGGGTTGGCAAGTATCCCTTGAGTCTGGGGTTGTTAAAGTTGGTGCGCCTTCTCAGCTTCAAATTACGGTAATGGATAGAGATGGCAAGGAGGTAACTGGCTTGAGTGGTAATCTGCAGGTTTATAGACCTTCAGATCGACAGCAAGATATGATTGTCTCTCTGCTTGAAACCGAGCCGGGTATCTATCGTGCATACTATACGGTCATGTTGAAGGGGGTGTGGGATCTTCAAGTAACCCTGAAACACGAAGAGGATACGTACACCGCTGAACAACGGGTACATGCCGAGGCCTCTTAAGCCTGCTGTTTACCTTCCCGGACTTGATCACTGCGAATGAGTAGGCACCATAAGGAGGGCTGTTACCACTGCGGCCTTCCTGTTCCAGATCAACAGCCGGTTAACCGTTTAATCCAGGGAGAGCAGCGGCAGTTTTGCTGTCACGGCTGTGGTAGTGTCTGTCAGGCAATTTATGGTGCCGGCATGGAAGGTTTCTATGAGCGTACCCCTGAAGGCATTCAATTAGCGCCTCCTCCGGAACTTTCTGAAGAGGCCGCACTTTTCGATCTTGAGGAGATTCAGTCTGAGTATGTCCGTTCTAGCGGCGGGTTACGAGAGATCAATTTACTGGTTGAAGGCATTCACTGTGCGGCATGTGTTTGGTTGATAGAACATTCTCTGGAGCCGTTGCAGGGGGTCCACTCAGCCCAGGTAAATCTCTCCGGTAAAAGGCTCCATCTTCGTTGGGACCCACAGCAGATTAAGCTCTCTGAGGCGATTATACGGCTCTCTCAAATTGGCTATGTTGCGGTTCCCTTTGATCCGGAGACGGCAGAAGGGACGCTCAGAAAACGGGATCGATCACTGCTTTATCGTCTGGTTTTCGCAGGATTTACGATGATGAACCTGTTGTGGATCTCGATTGCACTCTACAGTGGTGCAGATGAGGGTGAGTTTCGACACTGGTTTCACTGGTTAGGATTCTTGCTTGCTACGCCAACACTGCTCTACTCGGGTTTTCCATTTCTGAAAGGGGCATGGAGTGGATTGAAAGTTCGCCACTTAACCATGGATTTACCGATTGCGATTGGTGCCACGATAACTTATCTCTATTCAACGTATATCACCGTAAGTGGAAATGAGATAGGGGAAGTCTATTTTGATACCGTGGTCAACTTCATTTTTGTGATATTGGTAGGGCGTTACCTGGAATCTGCAGCCAAACGTAAAGCCGTCTCTTCTACTCAGCGCTTGATGGACCTTCAGCCGCGTGTGGCCTTACGGATTGGTACAAATGAAGAAGAGGTTGTGGCGGTGCGATTGCTGAAGCAGGGAGATCGGGTTCGGGTCAAGCCTGGACAGAGAGTAGCAGTTGATGGGTGGATGGTGTCGGGGCAGAGTGAGGTTGATGAATCGATGCTCAGTGGTGAATCACTTCCTGTCCATAAGCAGGCAGGAGACAGGCTATATGCAGGAACAGTGAATGGTCATGGGGTGGTTGAGCTTGAAGTTGAAGGGGTGCTGAAAAATAGTGCTCTGGGGCGAATTATTGATCTGGTTGAAGAGGCGCAAGCCTCAAAGGCCCCGATTCAATGTACAGCAGATCGTATTGTCCCCTGGTTTGTTATGGCAACACTTGTTCTGGCGGGGGCTACTTTCCTCTTTTGGCTCCAGGTTGATTTTGAGGTTGCACTGATGGCTGCGACCTCGGTGCTGATCATTACCTGCCCCTGTGCATTCGGTCTGGCAACGCCAATGGCGATTGCGGTTGCCTCTGGAGTCGGAGCCCGGCACGGTGTATTAGTCAAAAATGGAGGTGTATTGGAGTCATTCTCTGCAATCCGTCATCTGATATTTGATAAAACAGGGACTTTGACCCAAGGGCAGTTGCAGGTGCAGCAGCTGCAACTAGTAGCAGGAGAGCATGAACAGCGTTTCTACCAACTCGCACATGCACTGGAACGCTATTCAGAGCACCCGGTTGCTCATGCTATTGTGCATCAGGCCGAATTGTTGCTGGATAATGAGCAGCTTAATGAGGTGCAACTGAGTGATTTTCAGTATGCACCGGGGGCCGGTGTACAGGGGGTTGTTGAGGGGCGTACTCTATTCATGGGTACTGCCAGCTGGATGAAAAAGAACCAGGTCAGCTGTAGCTCAAGTCTTGAAGAGTATGCACTTCAGAGAGAGAAACTCGCAGAAAGTGTAGTCTATCTCGCAGTGGATAAAGAAGTGATAGGTATTGCTACCCTGGCAGACCAGCTGCGCAATGGTGCTTCTGGACTGATACAGCGTTTGCACCAGCAGGGGATGAGAACCTCACTATTGACGGGAGATCGCAAACAGGTTGCAGAAGCAACCGCAGCAGCCCTGGGAGGGGGGATGAAGGTGATTGCCGAGGTATTGCCGGAACAAAAGGCTGCCGTAATTCGTGAACTTCAGCAACAGGGTGAGATGATTGCAATGGTCGGAGATGGTGTTAATGATGCTCCGGCACTGATTATGGCAGATGTTGGTATCGCAATGGGTTCCGGAACAGATGTTTCGGTTGAAAGTGCAGATATTGTGTTGCTCAGCAGCGAACTAGAGCAGGTTGAGCTGGCAAGTCGACTCTCCAAGCGAACACTTAAAACAATTAGACAAAATATTGCAATCTCAATTCTATACAATCTTATTATGATCCCCTTGGCGATGATGGCCTGGATTACACCACTGGTTGCAGCGGTTTCGATGCCCATCAGCTCACTGTTGGTGATTGGAAATGCGGCGCGAATCCGGAGTGAGGTTGGGCGTCACGTGGTTAATAAAAAGGATTAGAACCGCCTCATGATTCATTGCTTGAGTAGAATAAGGTCAATAAAATGGAAGTGATCTATGTGTTGATACCCGGAATGATTTTAATGGGTATTATTTTGGTCGCAGTGTTAATCATTGCAATCAGAAAAGGACAGTATGATGATTTGGAGGGGGATGGTGCGAGAATCCTGATGGATGATGATCGGATGCCGGATGCTCCAACCCCCACTGTATCATCTACAGATAGCAGCAGAGGAGAGCAAGATGCAGAGTCAAAATGAACATCAAGATAATCCCACGGTGTGTAGAGAGGGAAAACGTCCTCATGAGCTCTTTGTATTGAATCTGATTTTCTCCCACCTGCTGGCGGTACCGGCAGGACTATCCTTTGGCTTTGGTTATTGGGGGATGCTGGTGCCGGTGATTTCCAGCAGCCTGTTGCTGCTCTATTATCGTAACAAGGTTATGGCATTTGATCAGGATTCTATGCAATGGCTTCAATCACATTGGACACAAGGGCTGAAACGGTTCCGCTGGCTCTATATTGGATATGCTGTTGTAGCGCTGTTGATCGGCTTGGTGCGTCTGTTTGTAGAGCCTGACTCTATCGCATTTGTAGCCTTGACACGCGTTGCTGTGATGCCGGCGATACTTCTGGTGTTAGCTACCTTTGTAATGTCTACTGCAGCCATTGGTCGTGCAGGCAATGGAGAGCTATGAATTGGAGGCAAAAAAAGCGGAAGAGGTTTGAACCTCTTCCGCTTATCGTTCTCTTTAATGAAAGGGGGGGGTGTTTAGAATTCACCCGTTGCTGCAGAGGACATGATTGTCAACATGTTGCTGTTGGTTTTGATCGCGAGACTATAGATCTCATCCGGTAGTACGGTATTCTCAATCAGCATGTCCAGGTTTAGTGTTACCAACCAGTAGCGTCCCGCCTTATCCTGAACCATAGAGATGCGACAAGGCATATAAGCGGCATAGACTACATTGTAGTCAGCCATCACACGGGCATCCGCTGGTCGGCAGAACTGAAAGACCTCAAGATGGCCCACTTTTTGACCACGTGCTTGTAGTTCACCCGAGACATTTTGTCGGCCTACATTTTTCATATTCAGATCACTGGCTTTTGACATCATTGCGTCAATAGCGTCTTGTGGTGAAATGCCATCGCGCAGAGCAATTTTAATGACCGATTGCTCTACATTGAAAACACCAACATTGGGCTCTGTAGCAGATACTGAGGTTGAGAACAGCAGAGTGAATAGCAGCGTAAAAAAGATATTGTTAAATTTCATGGTCAGATTCCTCCATTAATCGTCAAGCGTTGAGAGATAAGCAACAAGGTCACGTACCATGTCCTGGTTAAATTCAGCAAAGCTGCTGTCCTCTTTCTCATCTTCACCATCATGGATACGGGTGATATTTTTAAATTCTTCAATTTGTTTGGTCAGGTAGCTTGTGTGTTGACCTCGCAGAGGGGGAATGTCTTTCTTGGGTTTTCCGGAGCCATCTTTGTTGTGACAGCCATCGCACTCCTCTTCCAGATAAACTTCCTTGCCTTTCGCAACATCTCCAGGGGCCTGCATAATGCTACGTTTATGTGCAGCAGGTACATTGATATGTTCCATGTAGTTCGCAATATCTTCCATATCACTGCCGCTCAACATATCAACCATGCTGGTGATCAGCATTGGCATATGGGCCTTGCGGCGACCTTCCTGAAGGCGGTGCAGCTCATTTTCGACATAGCCGCTGGGCAGGCCGGCGAGTCGGGGGTAGAGGTCTCCAGCAACCCCTTGCAAATACTGGCCGTGACAGAGTGCACAGCTACGGCTTAGTTTTTTACCGTTCTCAAGATCGGCAGCTTGTAGCGTAAATGGAAGCAGCAAGAGTGGCGCTGCAGCAAGAGTCTTTTTGAAATTCATAGTTCCTCCAGACAGTAGTTGATAGATATTTTTTTCGTTTTTATTATTCTGAAAACGATCCAGTTGCGTATGCTACTATAAAAATTCAAGTTACAGGTAGGGCATTTTATTAAAAACAGCGTAGGAATGAGAAGTTCATGAGTCAACAAAAATATTCTTGGGTACACAGCGCGGGTGATAATGTAGTGGAGGGGTTTCACTTGTTGGGGTTGTTTGTCGTTGGGGCAACCATTGTATGGTCAGCAGTGGTTGAATATATAACGATCATCACAAAAGGGCATGCCTCTCTGGGAGATATTTTGTTACTCTTTATCTACCTGGAATTGGGGGCTATGGTGGGTGTGTTCTTCCGTACCCACCGTATTCCAGTGATCTTCCTGCTGTTTATCACCATGACTGCAATGACCCGGTTTCTGGCAATCGATATCAAGACCATGTCAATGGAGTCAGTGGTTGCCATTTCAGCTTCAATTTTGATTTTGAGTATTGCTGTGTTGGTACTACGTTATAGCTCCAGCCGATTCTCATCCAGTTCACCAGAGAGTTGCATTACCGATGAGAATGGGATGGGAGCACAGCAATATGGGGATGGCTGAGTAGAGTTCATCCCAGTTCAGACCTGACTATTATCACCCTTGAGCGATAATAGTCGGGGAAGCTCTGAATAAGTCTGTGCGAAATGAATCATGTCTGTCTATAGGGTTTAAAAGAGGGTTCAAGATCAAGGTGCCCCCAGAGTGTCTTGCCCGGCGTATATGTTTCACTTTGAAAAATCGAAACTAATCGTGAACTGTTCATAAGATTTTCAATGAAGAGTTTGGGTTCTATAGGCGTAAGACACTCGTTCATGACTTATTCAGGGTTTTCTCAGGTTCGGGTTTTATTTGAGTAAATTGCGGGTATCTGAGAAGACTTCTGATACATGCTCTTTGACGCGTACCTTGTTGTAGACTTTCAGAATCGTGCCTTTTGCATCAATCAGAAATGTGGTTCGCACAATCCCCATATAGACCTTGCCGTAATTTTTCTTCTCTTGCCATACCCCAAAGGCTTGACACATCTCTGCCTCTGGATCACTGTCGCTGAGCAGTGTAAAAGGGAGTTCATGCTTGGTGATGAAGTTGGTATGGGTGCGTGCCGTGTCTTTGGAGACACCAACCACCTCAACCCCCATTTTTCTGAAGGTTTCAATCTCATCCCGAAAATCTTTTGCCTCATTGGTGCATCCGGGTGTGTTGTCTTTGGGGTAGAAGTAGAGGATAAGCCCTTTTTCTCCTGTAAGGTCACTGAAGGCCTTCTCATTACCCTCTTGATCAGGTTTTGAAAAATGAGGAATAGTTTCGCCCGTTTCTAGCATGGATAATTCTCCGTTGTCTGAAATTAATAATATTTTTCTGTTTAAGCCTAGAATTCTAAGTTTAAGGAACCTCTGAACAAGTCTGGGTAATTTGAATTACGTCCATAGTGTCCAAGATCAAGGCGAAGATCGCAGCCAATAGCAGGCTATTAGCAAGGTTTTCAACGAAGATATTGGACGCTATGGGCGTTAGGCATTTACACATGACTTATTCAGAGGTTCCTTAAGAGTGTTGCATAAAAAATGCCCCCTGAAAACAGGGGGCATCCGGTTTGCCAAGAGAGGAGGGTTCTCAGCTTACCTTACGCACTCTTTTTATCATTCCACTTCGCAACCTCGTTGTCCCAATCATCCATACGGACATAGGGGCTTTGACGTGGTTCATTGATCATCTCTGGTTCAACCTCAATCCCCATACCTTCCAGGTAGGCGGGTAGACCAATACGCTCAATCATCTCACCGGAACGCTCATGCTCAAGTGCATTCTCGGCAAAGAAGTCGACATGGTTTTCACTGATTTCGAGGAAAGCTTCGATACCCTCTTCGGTATCTACTTTCATGAATGGAACAATCACAGTGCCAAAGAGGTCACCAATCTTCAGTGTACGTTTACCCCCCATGAGAATGGTAATACCCTTGTCTTCGCCTTGTGCGAGAATGGCGTCGCCCTCTTTGCCGGCATACTGTTGGCTCAATGGGGCAACTACATTGATACAGTGCATACAGCGTACACACTGTTTATTCTCAATTTCGAGACTAGTGTCATCGTTGACAGTCATGCACTGACCAGGGCAACGGCTGGTGATGTTATCAACGACATATTTTATCCCTTTGTCGGCAACCATCGCCTTCCAGCCGTCTTGATTGATTCTGATCTCATCTCGCCAAGTACCGATTACCGCCATATCAGCACGCTGAATAGAGTTGGTACAGTCGTTTGGACATCCCGAGAACTTCCATTTCATCTTGTACGGTAGGGCGGGGCGGTGCATATCATCCAGGAAGTTATTAATGGTGGCACGCTGCAGATTCCCTTCATCAAAGCAGGACTGTTCACAGCGAGCCGCGCCCACACAGGCGACTGAGGTACGCACTGCGGGTCCGGCACCCCCCATATCAAACTGAAAATCCTCTGCTACATCCTTGAAGGTCTCAGCGTCATTAAATTTATTAAAGGCAACCTGAACACCTTCGGTGTCTGTACCCTGGAACATAATATCTCCAGATTGACCATGCATAGCAATGAGGCCGGTACCAGCCTCTTCCCAGACATCACACATCTTGCGCAACAGAGCGCTATTGTAGTGGTTACCCCAAGGCGGCATGATGCGTATTGTATGGAACTCCAAAGCATCAGGATACATGACCTTACCCTGGTCATCCTTCAGCTCTGAGAAGCGGGGGATAACACCACCGCCATATCCAATCACACCTACAGTTCCACCTTTCCAGTAACCGCGTCGGTTGGCGAAAGATTGTTCCAGTGTGCCGATTACACCCCGCATCATCTTCGCTTGTGCGGCATCACTTGCTGCCAGACGTTTCAGCCCCGATACGTAACTTGGCCAAGGTCCCTTTTCCAGCTCATCAAGGTTGGGGGTTGGGATGTCCAGAATGGGGCTGGCGGAATTGAGTTTGGTCTTTTCCTCAGACATATCATTGACTCCTGTGGGTTTAATTGGCTGCATGAACAGACACTTTTCAGTGCTCTGTATCATGCAGAGGTTGTTTTAGTTGTAACGGGGGTTGTAAGAGACCCATTCACCATCCCACTTGGTCTTTTGGTTGTTCTGATCCATTGTGGTAACGGAGTGGTCCGGGTGGCAGGTAACGGAAACAACACCCTCAGTATCTTCTGTGATTTGTGAACCATCTTTCATAATGGCACCCCAAACTTTAATTGCTCTTCTCATGTGCGTATCTCCTGATAATTGTTAATCCATGGTATTGGGTGTAATAACCAACCAATGTAGTCAGGAATATAGACGAAGTTTGAAAAATTGTCAAATGTCAATTTATGAAAAAGTGTAATTATTTTGAATAAAGCCGACTATAACGGTCGTGAATGGAGTGTTGCGTGTCCAAAAGGGACTCCATCAAACTACTTCATGGATAAAGAAGTTAAGATTCCAGAAAGTATTATATTTATATAAATTGATGATTTTAATAGAAAAGTTGAGTTTGTTTATATCCACTGAACAAGATAGTAGAGCATCACTCCCTCCGAAGAGCGTGCGGGACCCAGTACTCGGGCCGCATGACTGTTTTCAAGCTCAGCAGCTCCTTTAATTGCCGCCTCGAAGCTGTCCACAATCTGAACGCAGTTTTCTGGAAAGCGTTTGCGACGCTGTGTTGGGGTGTAGATTACTGCAATATGTTCATCTACCAGGTCAGAAAGTGGGTCAAGGGTGATCATGTCGTGGGGGCTTGCTGTGTTTTTAAAAGAGGAGCCAATAGTCGCTCAAACTGGCTGGGAGGAACATACTGGAGCACCTCTTTTTCTTGCTCGGAAATTGCGATATCCAGCCCCCACTGCGGGTAGACCCAATGTTCAACGCCGTTCTCCATGATAAAAACCTGGTTTGGCAGACCAAAGCGGCGTTGAATGATCTCTTTGGAGAGGTTAGATTTTGGGAGATAGGTGAGGCTATTGACCACGCTCTGTTCAACACCCTTCACCCCTTCATCACTGAGAGTGATTTTGCGACTGCCGTCCCCTTGGGTAGAGATCCGCGCACCTTGATTAATCAAGGTTGTCATCTCCTTCTCGTTGACCTGGATCTCGGCAACTATGCTGGCGCGAAGGCCACCGACAGTGACTTGTTGAAAATAGGCCTCGACCTTTGAGGGGGCACCTTCAGTCAGGAAAAGGGTGATCTCTGCAGCCTCTTTCCACTGCCGTTGTGCATCATCCAACAGACTTTCCCCCAGAGTAATGCCAAACAGCTGGCTATTGCCAGTAGTGGAGAGGGTAATGTCCCATGGTGTATTGTGCTGCGGCCCAACGGATTCATCCGGGATGAAAGAGGCTGCCAAAAAGAGCAGGGTGGTCAGAAGTAGAACAGCAAGCAGTCCGGTGCGTTGCATCATCTAGACCTCAACCACTTCGATATCTGTGGGGGGAGGGAATTTCTCAACCATCGATTTGGAGAGCTGTCCGTTACGGGAAAAATGTAAAGCTTCTGACTCCATCAGGATCAATGCCAGAATCGTTATCATGACGGGAAGGGTGACCACTGCGGCAAACGGGAAGACTTGTGAAAAGGCAACTTCACCGTAGAGGTGTACCGCGTACAGTGAGCTCAGTAGTGTAATAAGTCCAACAATCATCAGTAGTAGCAGGCGGCTGCGGTTCATCGCAATGCGCCAATGACACTGCACAAACCAGGGGGCATTTTTGACCATCTGTTTGCCGTGGATCAGAATATAACTGAGCGCCAGAACAGAGACGACAGGAGTGACCATCACCAGTTGAGGGATTGATTTGATGATCCCCAGTGCAGAGATAAAGTAGAGAATATGGTTAACGATCAGGTTGGTCAGAAAGATCTCATGAGGGATCTTGCTTGCCTTGAGTTGAGCTTCATCAATATTGAATTTCATGGTTTAGTAGAGTGTCGTCAGCTGAAATAGACCAAAAGAGGCGACCATTATACCTGTAGTCAGGCGTACCCACTGTTGTTGCAGATGTTTGCTGAGTTCACCTGAGAAGAGTCCAAGACCAAACAGGGCAGGTAGCGTCCCCAGGCCAAAGCTACCCATAATCAGCGCACCGTACAAGATGCTCTCAGCGGACATTGCCCAAAGTAGTGCAGTATAGACCAGGCCACAGGGAATCCAGCCCCAAAGCAGACCGGCAACAATGGCCTGAGCGTTGGTGCGAATGGGAATCCAGCGTTGTGCTGTGGGTTCAATGAACCTCCAAAGGTACGCACCACCCTGTTCAATTTTAAGGATTGCCGTTGGCCAGAGACCGCTCAGATAGAATCCAAGCAAGATCAACAAGCTGGCCGAGAAGAGTGTCAGCAACTGGCGAACGATGATCGCGTCAGCGATAACGCCCAGTATATTGCCGATACTGGCAATCAGTGCCCCGGCTACCATGTAGCTGAATATTCGTCCGCTGTTGTAGGCTATTAGGTAGGTGGCGATATGCTGCTTGCGTTGCTGTTGTTCAATGCCAATGGTCAGTGCAGAGACAATGCCGCCACACATTCCAGCACAGTGGGTGCTGCCCAGTAGCCCCATTAAAAAGGCTGAGAAGAGGAGTGATTCTGTGAGCATAGTGTGCGAAGTATAGACATAAGCCAAAAGAGAATAAAAAAGAGTGCGTAAAAAAAGCCCGACACAGTCTATCTGTGCCGGACCTCTTAGGTAAATCAGAGGCTCTGCTGTTGTCTCAGGTTCAGAGCAGCAAGCTTCCTATGATTGAGCTAGACGCTACAAGCGGTCTCCTCTTCAACGTTACCTTTCTCGACCGCATCAATGGCCTTCTGGTCATGTTCGTTCGCAGGACAGCCACAGCTGTGGTCACCATTTGCAGCATGCAGGCGAGCCTGTTCCATGTGCCATTCTGCTACTTTGATATGTTGATCTACGTTCATATTATCGTTCCTTGTAAATATCGTGTTGGGTGAAAACTGCGCCAGTTATGATACAGTCGATATGATAAAAATCAAATTTAATGAAAGGAATCATTGTATGACAACGCTCTCTTCCCTAGATCCAGCGCATGCCCAAGAGGTGATGCGGTCCATTATTCAACGAATAGCTACGGGCCCAACCCTGAGCAAAGATGTTGATCAGGAAGAGGTTCGAATTGGGATGCGTGCAATTCTGGAAGGGCATGTGAGCCAGGTTCAGGCGGCCGTGTTTCTGATTGCACTGAGAATGAAACGAGAAACCGATGGTGAGAATTGTGGCATTTTAAGTGGTATTCAGGATCTTACCCATACAGCGACTGCAGCGGTGGATGAGGTAGTTGATATTGCAGATCCTTATAATGGTTATAATCGTACCTTACCGGCAGCCCCCTTTTTGGCGCCACTATTGGCAGAGCTGGGGATCCCCGCGGTTACTCAGGGTTTGGAGACGGTGAGCCCAAAGTATGGATTTACTCATCGACAGATGTTGCGTGCAGCGGGTGTAAATGTGGATTTATCGGTTGAGGCAGCGGCGGCTCAGTTGGGAGACCGTTCTAAGGGGTGGGCTTATATTGACCAGAAATACTCCTGCCCAATGCTGCATGAGCTGATCCCATTGCGAAACGAATTAATCAAGCGCAGTGTGATCACCACGGCAGAGGTACTGACGCGCCCAATTCGTGGCAGGCAGCAGACACATCTGATGACAGGTTATGTACATAAACCTTATGCGCCCATCTATGCAATGCTGGCACGACATGGTGGGTTTGACTCCGCACTGCTGGTGCGTGGTGTTGAAGGAGGGGTAACGGCATCTCTGCGACAGGCATCTACAACCTACCAGTTTATTGGAGAGCAACCTGAGGTGGCGGTTGAGGTAGATCCTGAGTCTCTTGGTATTCAGCATGACCTTCGTGCCCCAGCGATACCCGTTGGGGTCGAGGGTAATGAAGAGATCTCAAAGCGTGCTGCGGAGGCGGGCATTAAGGCGCTTGAGGGCAGAGAGGGAATTACCTTCGATACATTGTTGTTGAGTGCAACGCTTGTGCTACATCATCTTGGGCGCTGTGAAACACTGGAGCAAGGGGCGGAGCTGGTTCGGGATGTGCTCAAGAGTGGCGGGGCGGCCGGGCGAATCTGATGCAAAAACTACTCAATGTTGATGAGTTGGCTGAAGGAAAGATGCGGGCCTATCAGTTCGGAGGGCATGATGTTTTAGTTGCGCACACGGCCACTGGTTTTTATGCGATTGCGAATCGCTGTCCTCATGATGTGATTGCACTGGATCTGGGCTGTCTGGAGGGTGAAGTAGTGCGCTGTTCGTTGCACGGAAGCCGTTTTAGTCTGCAGAGCGGAGAGCCGCTAGAGCCACCTGCCGAGGAGTCAGTAACCGTTTACCCGCTAAAAATTGAAGCAGGGGCCGTGTGGGTTGAGTTACCAGAATAGTAGAAACCTCGCTTTTAACAATTATCGTTCAAGAATAAGCCCCGCAACCACACGGCGTCCTTCAGATAAGAGCAGGTTATAGGTCCGACAGGCTGCACCCGTCTCCATAATCTCCATGCCCGGAAAGCGTTGTAACCAATGTTGCTGCTCAGGCGTGGTAAAGAGTACACGCCTCAGGCCTGTCCCCAACAAAATTACTTCAGGAGATAGCTGAGCGATCATGTCCAAATGTGCCGAGTTGAGTCTGTTCGGGTTGTCTGGACCCCAGCCGGGGTTAATGCTATCTGGAGCCAGGAGCAGAGAACGTTGGTAGACCTTTTCTGCAATCTGGATCGTGGTCGTTGAATAGCGACGAATAGAGTGCCCATCTTCATAGGTAGCTTGAAGTAGATTCATGAAGCAAGTTTTAGAGGAGAGTTACAAGAATAGCGCTATTGTAGCTATTCTCTGTCTGGATAGAAAAGCAGAAAAGATGGCTTGGTTATGTTGGTATTTATCTTGAATCGTAGTGTTATACTTGCGCGCTGTCTTATTTTGAATGGTTTGTAGAGTGCTGGAGCAATCATCTTGATTGAAGATTTTCAGAGAATTAAACGTCTGCCCCCTTATGTTTTCAATATTGTCAATGAGTTGAAGGCAAAAGCGAGAAAGCGGGGAGAGGATATTATTGATTTTGGGATGGGTAATCCTGACCAGCCGACCCCACCACATATCGTGGATAAACTGGTCGAGGCTGCACAGCGCCCGGACACCCATCGCTATTCGATGTCCAGAGGGATTCCCCGTCTGCGTCGGGCAATCTGCAATTGGTATCGAGATCAGTTTGATGTGGAGTTAGACCCGGAGAGTGAGTCGATTGTGACTATTGGCTCAAAAGAGGGCTTGGCACATCTGGCGTTAGCGACCGTTGGACCGGGAGATACGGTGCTGGTCCCCAATCCAGCCTACCCAATCCATCCCTACGGTTTCATTATTGCCGGTGCCGATATTCGACATGTACCACTGGTGGACTCAGAAGAGGACTTTTTCAATGAGATGGAAAAAGCGATCAAAGACTCCTGGCCACGCCCCAAGATGCTGGTACTCAACTTTCCCGGAAACCCCACCACGCACTGTGTTGAGCTGGAGTTCTTTGAGCGGGTGATCGCCTTGGCAAAGGAGCATAAGATCTGGGTGGTTCATGACCTCGCTTATGCTGATATCGTCTTTGATGGCTACAAGTCACCCTCCATTATGCAGGTCGAGGGGGCAAAAGAGGTGGCGGTAGAGTTCTATACCCTCTCCAAGAGTTATAATATGCCGGGATGGCGTGTTGGCTTTATGGTGGGTAACCCTACTCTGGTTGCAGCTTTGACCAGAATGAAATCCTACCTTGATTACGGCATGTTTACCCCAATACAAGTGGCGGCTATTGCTGCACTCGAAGGGCCTCAAGATTGTGTGCAGGATATTTGTGATATGTACCTGAAGCGGCGCGATGCGCTCTGCAATGGTCTCAACTCAGTAGGGTGGAGCGTTACACCGCCGAAAGCGACGATGTTTGTCTGGGCACCTATTCCAGAACCCTATCGTGCGATGGGGTCGCTGGAGTTTTGTAAGAAATTATTGAAAGAGGCGAGGGTGGCAGTCTCTCCTGGTATCGGTTTTGGTGAGTATGGTGATGGGTATGTCCGTTTCGGACTGATTGAAAACGAGCACCGTACCAAACAGGCGGTGCGTGGTATTCGAGAGATGTTTAGAAAAGATGGTGTGATGGACAACGAATAGCCTCACAAGGGTTTTTACATGGCACCCTTTGGTGAGAAGTTGTAGAGAGAAAACAGAAAAATAGAGAATTATATGAAACCGGTTAAAGTGGGTGTGCTGGGGTTAGGTACGGTAGGCTGTGGTAGTGTAAATGTATTGACGCGCAATGCAGCGGAGATCGCACGTCGTGCCGGACGTCAAATTGAAGTGAGCATGGCGGCGGTACGTGATTTGGATCGCCCCCGCATCTGTGGTACCGAAGGTATTCGTCTCACTACAGATCCATTTGAAGTAGCCAATGACTCCGAAGTAGAGATCGTGCTGGAGCTGATGGGTGGTACTGAGTTTGCACGTGAAGTGGTGGTTGCTGCACTGAAACAAGGTAAGCATGTGGTCACTGCCAACAAGGCATTGATTGCAACTCACGGTAATGAGTTGTTTGAACTGGCACAGAAAAAGGGGGTAATGGTCGCTTTTGAAGCGGCGGTTGCGGGTGGAATCCCCATTATCAAGTCGGTGCGTGAAGGGCTGGCGGCCAACCAGATTCAGTGGCTCGCGGGGATTATTAACGGAACGGGTAATTTTATCCTCACCGAGATGCGCGACAAAGGGCGAGCCTTTGAGGATGTGCTCAAAGAGGCGCAAGAGCTGGGCTATGCCGAGGCAGACCCCACCTTCGATGTAGAGGGGATCGATGCAGCCCATAAATTGACTATCCTTGCCTCGATTGCCTTTGGGATACCGTTGCAGTTTGAGCAGGCAATGACAGAAGGGATTACTAAAATTACTGCAGAAGATGTTGCCTATGCGGAAGAGCTTGGTTATCGCATCAAGCACCTTGGTGTGGCACGTAAAGCAGAAAATGGTGTTGAACTGCGTGTTCACCCGACACTGATCCCGGAGCGCCAACTGATCGCCAATGTGGATGGAGTGATGAATGCGGTATTGGTGATGGGGGATGCTGTAGGACCAACGCTCTACTACGGAGCGGGCGCGGGCGATGAGCCAACAGCCTCTGCAGTGGTGGCAGATGTGGTTGATGTGGTACGTGCAATGACCGCAGACCCAGAGAATCGCGTCCCTCATCTCGCCTTCCAACCGGATGCACTGCAAGATCTGCCGATACTGCCGATTGAGCAGATCGAGACAGCCTACTACCTGCGTATTGCAGTAGAGGACAAGCCGGGGGTGTTGGCGGATATTACCCGTATCCTGGGTGAAAATGAGATCAGTATCGAAGCCTTTGTGCAGAAAGACAAGGTGAATGACAGCGAAGTTGGTAGAGAGGGCTCCCCGGGGGGGGGCACTGATGGAAGTAGCCAGGTGCCGGTTGTGCTACTGACGCACAAGACCTTGGAGGGTCATATGAACCGGGCGATTGAGGCCATTGAGGCGCTGGATTGTGTGGATGGTTCGGTAATGCGTATCCGTATGGAAACGCTGGATTAATAGGGAACCTCTGAACAAGTCTGGGTAATTTGAATTACGTCCATAGTGTCCAAGGTCAAGGCGAAGATCGCAGCCAATAGCAGGCTATTAGCAAGGTTTTCAACGAAGATATTGGGCGCTATGGGCGTTAGGCATTTACACATGACTTATTCAGAGGTTCCATAGATAGAAGATTAGATTTTTGGAGAAGAGAAAAATGCCATTTCGTACCCGTTACACAGGACTGATTGAAAAATACCGTAACCGTCTTCCTGTCACTGAAGAGACCAGAATTATCAGCCTGGGTGAAGGCAATACCCCACTGATCCAGCTGCAGAACATTCCCGCTGACCAGGGGGTCGATGTGGATATCTATGTAAAGTACGAGGGGCTCAATCCGACTGGATCATTCAAGGATCGTGGTATGTGTATGGCGGTCACTAAGGCGGTAGAAGAGGGGAGCAAGGCGATTATCTGTGCTTCGACCGGTAACACCTCCGCAGCGGCAGCGGCCTATGCAGCACGCGCCGGAATCACCGCCTTTGTACTGATCCCCGATGGTAAAATTGCACTGGGTAAGTTGGCACAGGCAATGATGCACGGTGCTGTAGTGATTCAGATCAAGGGCAACTTTGATGCAGGGATGCAGCTAGTGAAAGAGATTGGTGAAGTGACACCGGTAACGATTGTCAACTCCATCAACCCATTCCGCCTGCAAGGTCAGAAGACCGCAGCCTTTGAGATTATGGAGGAGCTGGGCGCAGCCCCGGATTACCACTGTCTGCCAGTCGGTAACGCCGGTAACATCAGTGCACACTGGATGGGCTACAAAGAGTATGCAGAAGAGGGGATTGTCTCCAACCGTCCGAAGATGGTCGGTTATCAGGCGGCGGGTGCGGCCCCGTTTATGCGTGGCGAGATGGTCGATGAGCCAGAGACCGTAGCAACTGCCATCCGTATCGGCCATCCACAAAGCTGGGACAAGGCGTGGAAGGTCAACGAAGAGTCGGAAGGCTGGTTTGATGAATGTACCGATGAAGAGATTCTCGCGGCACAGAAACTGCTGGCAGAGAAAGAGGGGGTCTTCTGTGAACCCGCCTCTGCAACCTCACTGGCCGGTGCGCTGCGTGACCTGAAGAGTGGAAAGATACCTGCCGGAAGTAAGGTGGTCTGTACCCTGACAGGGCATGGCCTGAAAGATCCAGATACCGCGATTCAGCAGAGCAGCCGTCCATTGATCACCGTAGAGGCGACGTTGAATGATGTGAAGGGTGCGATCCTCGATAATATGTAATAGGGGCAGCTATAGCTATGCTCCCTGTCCTTGTGGTTAAGTAGGAAGTCATCGTCATTCCCGCCTGTATGAGAATGACCGCTCTGTTGAGGGCTGGGGAGGGGGGTTGAAACGACCTCCCGGTAATCGACCGGAATCATTAAGTGGTGACCACGCCGACCCATGGAGTACTTGGCACCGTTGGAAATGAGTGTGAAGATTTTCCTGAAAATGACCCTAGAGCCAGGGTGCCTTATTTGTTGAAACCATAATTTTTTGTATGAATTGATGAGCACTTTCCATGTAGCCCCTGTCCACCTCGTAGCCGATTGGGATCTGCTGCGCCTGTTTCAATTTGAGCGGGGGGAGGTTCCTGTTGAGGTACAGCAGCAGTTGATTGAACTGCTCACGCCACTGTTTGCAGAGGAGAGAGGAGAGTTACAGTATGTCGATGATCTGCGCTGGCAGTTACAGTTACCCCAAAAAGCATCTATTCACACGACTCCTATCGATTGGGCAACAGGCGGTAACCTCCACAAGGTGATGCCGCAGGGAGAAGATGCACTGCGCTGGAAGCAGTTACTGAATGAGACGCAGATGATGTTGCATGATGCTGACGTGAAGCAGCAGTCGGGGCAGTTGGTAATCAACGGAATCTGGGTGTGGCGAGATCCATCGCTGCTGAATCGAGTACAACACTGGTGGAGCCATCGCAGATGAGAGTAGTTGAGCGTACCGTCCCCGCAGGCGATGCCCTGCCGGGAATTTCACCACTGTTGGACCGAATCTACCGCGCTCGCGGTATTACCCATAATGACCATCTCGACCACTCCCTGAAACGGCTGCTACCGATCTCTTCACTGAAAAATGTGGCACAGGCTGCGGAAATTGTTGCAAATTCTATTCGTGATGGTGAGCGCATTGTAGTGGTGGCTGATTACGATGCGGATGGAGCAACCGCCTGTAGTGTTTGTATGCGCGGCCTGGGTGCAATGGGAGCAGATATTAATTATGTGGTGCCTGACCGTAAAAAGCATGGGTATGGCCTCTCACCGCAGGTGGTTGATCTGGCGTTGGAGTATGAGCCACAGCTGCTGATTACGGTGGATAATGGCATCTCCAGTATTGAGGGGGTGGCTGCTGCTAAACAGCGTGGGATGAAAGTGGTAGTGACGGATCATCATCTGCCGGGAGAACAGCTGCCAGATGCAGATGTGATTGTGAATCCGAATCAGCTGGGTGATGATTTCAAAAGCCCAAACCTGGCCGGTGTGGGTGTTGCCTTCTATCTGGTCTGTGCCGTAAAACAGGTTATGCAACATGCGTTTAATCCTGCATCATTGTTAGATTTGGTTGCGGTGGGAACTGTGGCTGATGTGGTGCAGTTGGACCACAATAACCGGATATTGGTGACGCAGGGTATCCAGAGAATTCGTCAGGGGCAGTGTGCGCCGGGAGTGAGTGCACTACTGAGTGTGGCGGGGCGAGAGCAGCAGCGGGTGGTGGCGACCGATTTTGGCTTTGCAGTAGGGCCACGGATCAATGCAGCGGGACGCATGGCCGAGATGGGGGCAGGAATCGATTGTCTATTGTCTGAGTCGTTGGTTGAGGCACAGCCACAGGCCGTTGTGTTGGATCAGATCAACCGCCAGCGTCGTGAGGTCGAGGGGGAGATGCGCGAGGAGGCGGAGCAGATTATTGAATCACTGCACATTGATCTGGCTACCGTTCCTGCTGGTGTTGCGCTCTACCAGCCCCATTGGCATGAAGGGGTGGTCGGGATTGTAGCGGGACGTATCAAGGAGCAGCTGCATCGCCCCACCATTGTCTTTGCCAGGGGAGAGGGAGGTGTGCTCAAAGGATCGGCCCGTTCGATCCCGGGGGTACACATACGGGATCTGTTGGATCTGCTCTCTAAACAGCAAGGAGAATTGATTCTCAAATTTGGTGGTCACGCAATGGCTGCAGGCCTGTCGATCAGAGAAGAGGACTTTCAACGATTCCATGACAATTACCAGCAGTTGGTTAAAATGAGTGTAGATAGTGACCTGCTGGAAGAGGTCGTGCGTATTGATGGCGGGCTCTCTACAGAGGAGCGTACGCTGACGGTAGCTGCTGAACTACAGCAGGCGGGACCCTGGGGGCAGGGCTTCCCAGAACCACTATTTCAGGATAGCTTTATTCTCGATAGTTGGCGTATCGTCGGTGAACGACACCTGAAAATGGTGCTTCGTGATTGTCAATCGGGGAAAAGTTATGATGCAATTGCCTTCAATCAGTCAGAGCAATCCCTGTTCGAGCGGGGAGGGATGGTTGATCTGGTCTATAAGCTGGATGTTAATCGCTGGCAGGGTCGAGAGAGTCTGCAGCTGATGGTGAATGCGATCACGACAGAGGCTCCCTGAGTTAGCTCAGAAAGGAAGTCCTTTATAGTCAGGATCTATCTCCTCATCGAAGTCATCGTCATAATCACCCAATAGCCCCTCACTGATTATGGAGTCCTGCATCACCGACATCACATTGCCCCAAGAGGCGGTAAGGTTCTGTACAATTTGACTATGCTTTACACGCTCATCTAACTCTGTTGCATCGTTCATCTCACCGATTGCAATCTCCATCTGCTGCGCCAGGCTTTCAATAAAAAAATCAGGGCCTTTCATATTTTTCTCTTTTTCTCGTATAAAATTGTGGTTTATGATTTTACACTATGATTTGTCTCTTTTCCTGTTCTGGGAAAAGTTTCAGGGCGCTAACTATGAATAAAAACAAGACCAGAAAGCAACAACTCTCCACCGGAATCGGCTGGCTTACCACGGATGCTGAGGAGATTGAACGGCGGCGACAGCGTGCGCGTAAAGAAGAGTATCACCTAGAGTCGATTGATGTTGCTCGTGGAGAGTGGCAGTTGACCACTGAAGGAGGTGCACACTACCAGATTGAGCTGCGTGCACTTCAACACACCATCAATAGCTGTAGCTGCCGTGACTTTGAGACGAATGGTCTCGGGACTTGTAAACATATTGAAGCGGTGCTGTTTCAGCGACAAGCTCCAACCCGGCCCCGGATTGAGATCTGGCTTGACCGGCGTATTGCGGAGACAGATGCCCCACATAAACAACCACAGCCACAAATTCGTGTCCTCTGGCCGGAGCGTTTGGGTAGAAACAGTAAGCTCTTTCAACAGCTCTCCCCCTATTTTTCGGAGAACAGCGAGCTACTGGCTGCCCCACTAACCGGTATGGCTGCAATTCAGCAGCTCATGGATGAGCTGCCTGCGCGTAGTCGCGGTATGGTACGCATCTCATCCTTGATTGAACCATGGTTGAAGCAGTTACGTAACGAAGAGCAACGCAAACAGGTGCGTAGCCATTTTCTGAAGGATGTAGCCGTTGGCAAGCGCAGTCTCGATCTGGTTAACCTGCCTCTTTATGACTACCAACAACAGGGAGCGCTCCATCTGGCTTTTAGTGGTCGGGCGATCCTTGCTGATGAGATGGGGCTGGGAAAAACGGTTCAGGCCATTGCAGCAGCTGAGTTGCTGGCACAGACTCACCGTATTGAGCGAGTGCTGGTGCTATCGCCGGTCTCACTGAAGACAGAGTGGGAGGAGCAGATTGAGAAGTTCACGAATCGCTCAACTCTGATTGTTCAGGGCAATCGGGCGGATCGTTTGCGACTCTATCGGCAGAACCACTTCTTCTACCTCGCCAACTACGAACAGGTACTCTATGACGGAGAGGAGTTGCAAGACACCCTTGCCCCAGACCTGATTATTCTGGATGAGGCGCAGCGTATCAAGAATTGGCAAACCAAGACCGCCAATGCGGTCAAGGCGCTGAATAGCCCTTTTCTGTTTGTGTTGACAGGGACTCCACTGGAGAACCGGATTGATGAGATCTACTCCATCGCCCAGGCCATCAACCCCCATCTGTTCGGTCCACTGTTTCGCTTCAATCGTGACTTCTATCAGCTTGATGAGCGTGGTCGTCCTCAGGGGGTGCGAAATCTTGATGCTCTCCATCGTCGTCTGCAACCAATCTTGTTGCGACGTAGAAAACATGAGGTAGAGGGGGAGTTGCCGGATCGCACCATCAACACCTATTTTGTGGAGATGGACGGGGAGCAGGTGACCCGATATGACGAATATCAGATGCAGGTCGCTCGTATTATGCAGATTGCCAAACGCCGTCCGCTGAAGCCGGATGAGTTCAAAAATCTGCAGGCCAAGCTTGCTTGTATGCGTATGCTCTGTGATACCCCCTATATTCTCGATCCTGACTGCCGTGTCTCCCCTAAACTGGATGAGCTGAAAAAGATCTTCAGTGAACTGTTTGCAGAGCCGGAGCCGGGTACACAACCCAATAAAGTGATTCTCTTCTCGGAGTGGACACGGATGCTGGAGCTGATTCAGGAGATGGCAACGCAGAATGGAATTGAGTACGCTCTCCACACTGGTGCAGTTCATCAGAAAAAGCGCCGCGATGAGATCAACCGTTTCAAGAAAGACCCAGAGTGTCGTCTCTTCCTCACCTCCGATGCTGGGGCTACCGGACTCAACTTGCAGGTGGCCAATATCGTGATCAATGTTGACCTGCCGTGGAACCCTGCCAAGTTGGAGCAGCGTATTGCCCGTGCTTGGAGAAAGCACCAAAAACGGGCGGTACAGGTGATCAATCTGGTCTGTGAAAATTCGATTGAGCACCGTATTCTGCATATTCTCAGCCAGAAAAAGGCACTTGCTGACGGAGTGCTAGATGGTACTGGACCTACCGAGATGGAGCTTCCCTCCGGTCGAGGAGCACTGCTGGAGCGGCTTGAGGCTTTGATGGAGGAGCGCCCGGCAAGCTTGGAAGGTCAGCAACCACCTGAAGAGGTATCACCACTACAACAGCTACAGCAGGAGGTCGAGGCGCGTGCGCCGGGCCTGGGTAGAGCGGTGACCGAAGTGGAGAACCGGGAGGGCAACAAAACTATCGTTGCCGTTGCACCACCTTCGCAACAAGCTACCGTTAAAGAGGGGTTACAGTCGGCTGTTCAGTCGGTTGAGCTGTTGGATCCAGAGGCGCTGGCGCTACTCAAGCGGTTGGCTGACGCGGGTGCCATCACCCTTAATGGCGCAATCTCACAACTGCTGCCCGATGATAAAGCAGATCAGAAACGTGAGCGAGAACAGCGTCGCAAACAGATTCAACAGGCACAGCAGCAATTGGTCGAGGTGGAGCGTCCGCTGAAAATGGCACAGCTACTGTTTGATGGAGGCTTTGAGCAGGAGGCGTTGGCCCCGCTGACTCAGACTGTGGAGCAGGGGGTTAAACTGCTGCTCGGTGCCGTAGCTGTTGAACAGATCAGTGATACCCGTTTGCCAGAGGCGTGTATCACCTTTGTAGAGCAGTTTACAGAAATGCCTCCACAGGGGTGTGGGGGTGAGATGCTGACAAGTGGCAGTATACTGATTGAGGAGATCGGAGTTACCTTGCAGACGATGCTGATGGATGGGTAACCACTTCCATGTCTCTTGAATACGCTACCCTTGCCAACCTGCAGAGAAACCATCCTGCCTGGCGACTGTTGCGCGCTGACCATGCTCCACTGATTGCAAGCTTTCTACAGCAGTGCTTTATTGAGCCGAATCAACGGCTGATTTCACAGTCTGAGTTGGTGTCACTGCTAGAGGACCAACTGTTTACGTTGCGTGAAACGCTGGGTGATGACGCCTTCCCCAGACGGGCACAGCAGTATCTTGATGAGTGGGCTGAAAATGAGAAAGGGTGGCTGCGCAAGTTCTATCCGGTCGACTCCGATGAACCACACTTTGACCTCACCCCGGCAACCGAACGGGCGATCAGCTGGCTGGAGAGCCTTAATCATCGCGCCTTTGTTGGTACCGAATCACGGCTGATGACCATCTTTGATCTGTTGAGACAGATGGTAGAGGGGAGTGAGAGTGACCCGGCAACCCGTATTGCTGAATTAAAGCGTAAGCGGGATGAGATTGATCAGCAGATCGAACAGATTGAGAGTGGAACCGTAGAGTTGCTGGATGAGACGGGACTGCGAGACCGTTTTCAACAGCTGAACCAGACCGCCCGCGAGCTGCTCTCCGACTTCCGCGAAGTAGAGCAGAATTTTCGTGTGCTGGATCAGCATATCCGTGAGCGCATTACTTTGTGGGAAGGCAACAAGGGAGCACTGCTAGAGCAGATCTTTGGGGAGCGTGATCTGATTGCGGACTCCGATCAGGGCAAAAGTTTCCGTGCCTTCTGGGACTTTCTGATGTCTCCGGCACGTCAAGAGGAGCTTGGTGATCTACTGGAGCAGATACTGGAGCTCCCCCCGATCCGCAAGCAGCGGCCGGATCGTCGTCTTGCCCGAATCCACTATGATTGGTTGGAGGCGGGTGAACAGACACAGCGTACCGTGGCCCGGCTCTCACAGCAGCTACGGCGCTACCTGGATGACCAAAGCTGGCTGGAAAATCGTCGTATTATGGCCCTGCTTCACCAGATTGAGAGTCGGGCCTTGAAACTGCGTGAGTCGCCACCAAAAGAGCTGCTGATGGAGGTTGATGCGGCATCTCCCGATATTCAGTTGCCAATGGAGCGTCCGCTCTATACACCGCCACTGAAGCCAAAGCTGGATGACACCATTTTGACAGGAGAAGAGACACTGCTTGACTCCAGCGTTCTGTTTGAGCAGCAGTACATCGACCAGGAGCGATTGCTCGCGCAGCTGCAACAAGCCCTTCAACTGGAGTCACAGGTGACGCTGCAGAGCCTGCTTCAGCAAAACCCATTACAGCAGGGGCTGGCCGAGCTGATTGGATGGTTATCAATTGCCGGTAGTGACCCGAAACATCTGTTTGATGAGACGCAAATAGAGCTGCTGAAGTGGGAAGATGAGCAGGGGGTGGTTCGCCGGGTGGAGATTCCGCGAGTGATTTATAATCGATGACTGATGGTACGGTTTTGAGAGGACGCTGAAGAGTGAAGATACTGAAGTAGTTGGAATACTCTGGAAGGCATGGGAGCGGGGATGAGCCGGATCAGTGATAAGGAGGTCTGCCACTGAAGCTTAAATTATTGGATCAGGTTGTAATGCAATATAATTGGATTTAACGTTACCTGATCGAAGAGCAGAAAGTGGTGGTCGCTATAGTCGACCTGAAGCAACGACTGCGCGCATACTCAACCGGAAAAAAATAGTGCACGATATGGAAATCGTACCCCAATCAGATACGGACCCTCACAATAGTGATACCTTCTCTCTCGCTACCATCGCCCTGCTCAAGGGGATTGTTTATCAAGAGAACGACCCTGCGTTGTGGCAGCAGTTGCTCAAGTTTCATGCCCGTATTCGTGACTATGTGGCGCAGATTGGGCTGGAATTGATTATTGACGAAGCGGAGGGGTACGGCTGGCTCCGCACCCGTCCTGTAGTGGAGGGGGAGAGTGAGTTGCCACGCCTGATCACTCGACGTCAGCTGCCATTCGCGGTCAGTCTGCTGCTGGCATTGTTGAGAAAACGGCTGGCTGAATTCGATAGTAGCGGTGCGGAGCAACGCCTGGTGCTCTCCCGTGACGAGATTGTGGAGATGGTACGCATCTTTCTCCCACAGAGAAGTAATGAGACTAAACTGATCCAGCAGATTGATCGTCACATCAATAAGGTGATTGAGCTTGGTTTTCTGCGCAAGATGAAGGGCAATGAGCAGACGGTTGAGGTGCGGCGTATTCTTAAGGCCTTTGTTGATGCACAGTGGTTGCGTGAATTTGATCAACGGCTGGAACAGTACCAGCAGCATCTGCAACAAGGTAGCGAGTGATGATCGATCAGAGTGACGACTTGCTGGGGCAGTTTGATTTCGGTGTTGAGGAGACGTTGGCAGGATTTCGTCTGCAGAGGTTGGAACTCTATAACTGGGGTACCTTCCACAATCGGGTCTGGTCACTTCAGGCCAATGGCAACAACACCCTGGTTACCGGCGATATTGGCTCCGGAAAATCGACTCTGGTCGATGCCGTTACCACACTGCTGGTACCGGCGCAGCGAGTCGCTTATAACAAGGCCGCTGGTGCAGGTAGCAAGGAGCGCACTCTACGCTCCTATGTGCAGGGCTACTATAAGTCGGAACGCAGCGAAGTTGGCGGTAGCTCCAAGCCGGTTGCACTGCGCGACCACAATAGTTACTCGGTGATCCTCGCTACTTTCCATAACGCCGGATATGATCAAAGTGTGACTCTGGCGCAGCTGTTCTGGAGCAAGGATACACAGGGGCAGCCAGCTCGGTTCTTTGTGGTTGCTCGGCGTCCGATGACTGTTGCCGATGACTTTTCCGGCTTCGGTAAGGAGATTAATACGCTGAAGCGGCGGCTACGCAACGATCCTCATATTGATCTTTTCGAAAGCTTTCCCCCCTATAGCGCCCGTTTTCGCCGCCTCTTCGGGATTGATAACGAGCAGGCACTGGAGCTGTTTCACCAGACTGTGTCGATGAAATCAGTGGGTAACCTAACGAATTTTGTGCGCCAGCACATGCTGGAACCATTCGATGTGCAGCCTCGTATCGATGCGCTGATTCACCACTTTGATGACCTTAATCGAGCCCATGAGGCAATTTTGCGTGCCAAGCGACAAATCGAGCGGTTGACCCCGCTGATTTCTGACTGTGATGAGCAGCAGCAGCTCTCAGCACTCACTACACAGTGGCGGCATAACCGGGAGGCGATCATCCCCTTTTTTGCCAATCTCAAGAGGCAGTTGCTAGAGCGACGCATGGAACGGCTGCAGCAGGAGCAGCAACGCATTGCAGTGCGGCTCGAACAGCAGCAGCAACAGCTTAGTGAGCAGTTGGGTGAACGCGACCAAATCAAGCAGGCTATCGCCCGTAATGGCGGTGACCGGCTGGAACGGCTGCGTAGCGATATTGAAGAGAAAACCAGGGACAAAGAGCGTCGACAGCAGCGTGCCGAGCGTTATAACCGGCTGGCGGAGGCACTGCAACTGCCGAAAGCCCACAATAGTGATCAGTTTATCGATAACCGTCACCAGCTCAAGCTACAGCGGCAACAGTGTGATGGTGCAGAGGAGCAACAGCAGAACTGGATGACCGAGCAGGGGGTGGAGTTGCGCACCCTCAAACAAAATTATGAAGCGTATAATATTGAGCTGGAATCCTTGCGTCGCCGCAGCAGCAATATCAGTGATCAGCAGATTCAGATTCGCCAGCTGCTCTGTAGTACCCTGCAGATTGACCCTGAGGAGATGCCATTTGCTGGTGAGCTAATTCAGGTACGTGAGGAGGCGCATGACTGGGAGGGGGTAGCCGAACGTCTGCTGCACAACTTTGCCCTCTCACTGCTGGTGCCAGATGCACTCTATGCCGTAGTGAGCGACTGGGTGGAGCAGACACATCTCCGTGGGCGCTTGGTTTACTACCGAATTCGTCAACCACAACGCAGTGAGCAGCATACTCTCCACCCCGATTCGCTGATCCGAAAACTCAGTATCAAACCGGATTCTCTCTTCTATGGCTGGATCGAGCAGGAGCTGGGACGCCGCTTTGACTATGCCTGCTGTGAGCAGCTAGAACAGTTTCGCCGTGAACAGCGTGCGGTTACCCGCAATGGACAGATCAAAGCGGGTGGGGTACGTCACGAGAAAGATGATCGCCACCGTATCAACGATCGCAGCCGTTATCTGTTGGGTTGGAGCAACCAGGCCAAGATTGATGTACTGGAGCAGCAGGCCGCACAGTTGGAGCAGCAGATGCAGCGCACCTCTGTCCAGCTCTCTGAGTCGCAGCAACAGTTGAAGCAGCTGCGCCAACAACAGGAGCAGCTGGTCAAAATTGGTGAGTATCGTGACTTTGGTGAAATTGAGTGGCAGCAGCTCTCGCTGGAGATCAGTCAGCTGGGTGATGAGTTTGAGCAGTTGCAGTCCGCTTCAGATCTGTTGCTGGTGCTCAATCAACAGCTTGGTGAGCTGGAGCAGCGGTTACAGCAGAGTGAGATCCAGCTAGACAAGTTGAAGCAGGAGCGAACCACTTGTGAACTGAAGCTGCAGCAGTCCAGCGAGCAGATTGAACAGAGCCAGTTGCTGGTCAATCAGCTAGAACCGGAGTTTCGTGTGCAGCAGTTCGAGCAGCTGGAGATATTGCGCAGTGAGGCGTTGGGAGAGCACACTCTGAGCGTTGAGTCATGTGAGAATCGCGCCCATGAGCTGCGTGAGTGGCTACAGAGGCAGATCAATGGCAAAAACCAACGTATCAATACCCTGTCACAGCGCATCATCGCAGTGATGCAGCAGTATCGCAATGACTACCCTCAAGAGACTGAGGAGCTGGATGTTGGTATCGAGGCCGCCGAGGGGTATCGTACCCAGTTGCAGGAGCTGGAGAGAGATGGTCTCCCCGTCTTTGAGGCCCGCTTCAAAACCCTGCTGAATGAGAATACCATCCGTGAAGTGGCCAACTTCCAGTCACAGCTCACGCGTGAGGAGAACACCATTAAGGAGCGTATTGAGCGCATCAACCACTCACTGAACCAGATCGACTATAATCCTGGGCGCTATATCCTGCTGGAACGACAGCGTAACGGTGATCCGGAGATTAATGCCTTCAAACAGGATTTGCGCAGCTGTTTGGAAGGGGGCTTGACCGGTTCAGAGGAGGAGCAGTACTCAGAGGCAAAATTTGTGCAGGTCAAACGTATCATTGAGCGTTTTCGCGGACGCGAAGGGAGTGGTGAGCTGGACCGCCGTTGGACTCAAAAGGTGAGTGATGTGCGTAACAGCTTTCTCTTCTCTGCCTCAGAGCGCTGGCGCGAGGATGATCGCGAACATGAGCACTACACCGATAGTGGGGGTAAGTCTGGCGGACAGAAGGAGAAGCTCGCCTACACGGTGTTGGCCGCCAGCCTCGCCTATCAGTTTGGGCTGGAGTGGGGGGCGACCCGCTCCCGTAGTTTCCGTTTTGTGGTGATTGATGAGGCCTTCGGGCGTGGCTCCGATGAGTCGGCACGGTTCGGACTGAGGCTCTTCAAGCAGCTCAATCTGCAACTGCTGATCGTCACTCCGCTGCAGAAGATCCATATCATTGAACCCTATGTTGCCAGTGTCGGCTTTGTCCACAATGATGAGGGACGGGAGTCGAAGCTGCGTAACCTCACTATCGATGAGTATCGCAGTGAGAAGGCGGCGCGTACAACAAGTACCTAACAAAGAGAAATATTATGGACTACAATTTATTGAATGAGGCGATACAGGATGCCTCCCCCTTTGACCTGTTTCGCCTGCGCATACTGATTGATCACCTGCTCGATGACCCGCAAACCATTCTGCGGGTTCGCAACCAGCTGCGTCCGGGAATGGTCACCAGTTTTTTTGATCCAGACAAAAACTGTATGGTCGATGTCACCATCACGGTGGTTAAACGTACCCATGTGCTGGCCACCGAACTGGAGAGTGGGAAACGCTGGAATCTTCCAATCTATATGCTCAACCTGGAGCAGGTGGTCACTGAAGTGGCACCCACCACTACAGGGGTGCTGGATCGAAACTCACTGTCTGTTGGCGACCCGGTAGGGTTTCGTGGCCGTGATGGTACGCTGATTTATGGTGAGGTGGTCAAACTCAACCCTAAACGTGCCAAGATCCGTACACCGGATGTGATCTGGAATGTCTACTACCGTTCTCTGTTTCCGGTAATTGACGGAGAGCAGGAGACACGTCATCGCATCATCGATATGGAGCCGCAACAATCGCTGCTGTAACCCCATGGACTACCCCGGATGAGATCCGCAAGATTCTGCTGAAACGGTGGCAACAAGGACTCTTTCTTGCTGCACAGGTTGATGGTAATGAATCGCTATTCCCCTGGTGTCTGCGCCTGAAGGGGCCCAATAGTCATGCATTAGGGGAGTCATTTGATGAGGTGCGTAGCTGGATTCAGCAGCTGCAGAAGATGGAGAAAAGGAGAGAATGCTCTATTCAGTGGAAAACAGTCCAGCATCGGCAGATTGGTGAAAATAGGATTCCGCAGAGCATCTGTTTCGAGAGTGAAGAGGCGCTGTTGCGCATGATTGGCAAGCTTGGCGAGGCTGAGCGTTTTCAGTACGATGCCTCCCGTCTGCTGGAGCACTTTCCGCAACTGCGTGACTGGGTCATTCGCTATCCCCACAAAATCCTTCTGCATCATCAACAGTGGGAGAGCATTATCACCGTTATCGAGTGGTTTCTTAGCCACCCGCAAGCGGGAATCTACCTGCGTCAAATTGATCTTGCTCAGATCGATACCAAATTTATTGAACAGCATCGCAAGGTTCTGACGGAGCTGCTCGACCAGACTCTTCCAGCAACAGCAATCAATAGTGAATACACCGGTATCAAGGGGTTTGAGTCACGCTATGGATTGCGTAGTAAGCCTCTGCTGATCCGCTTTCGTATTCTTGATCCAGCACTCCGGCTCTCCGGTCTTTCTGATCTGACTCTTTCGGTTGAAGAGTTTGCAGTACTCGATCTTGGTGTTGAAACAGTCTTTATTACAGAAAATGAGATTAACGGATTGGTCTTTCCTGAATATTCAAAGAGTTTGGTGATCTTCGGTCTGGGTTATGGACTGCAACCGCTGCAACAGGTGCTATGGCTGAAAGCATCAGAAATTTACTACTGGGGAGACATCGATACCCATGGTTTTGCCATGCTGGACCAGATTCGACACTACCTTCCACAGGCCCGATCGATGCTGATGGATCGTCAGATACTGCTGCTGCATCGCCAGTTCTGGGGCCGTGAGCAGCACCCTACCCAACGTATGTTGAGGTATCTCAATGAGGAGGAACAGCGGCTCTATCAGCAGCTGCTCAACCACAGCCACGCAACCAATCTGAGGCTGGAACAGGAGAGAATCAGTTTTCCGGCACTATTGCAGGCACTGGATGTCTGTCGTAAGAGCTGAATAGTGGGTGAAAAAAAAGTATACTCTGGTGATGCACTTCGCTATTCGGGCAAGTCGGGATAAAAGAAAGCAGTCTGAGATTCAGAGAATTAAACTCGTCTGTTCGCCGCTGTTGCAGGGCACAAACTCCAAGATCTATCTGTTTGGCTCTTATGCAACGGGGAGCTTCTCTTCATTGTCTGATGTTGATGTGTTAATTGTGACAGATCATGAAGATGCAGCCCGTTCCTGTGCAGCACAACTTCCGGGAGATACGGTGGTGACTACTCCAGAGGCTCTTCAGCAGAAGCGAGAGCACTCACTCTTCTGGAAGAATGTGGATCAGGAGAAGGAGGTGATCTGTGAATACAGTGAGTGATCATCTTTTGTGGCTTCGTCAGGCAGAGCAGGACCTGCAGCAGGCAAAGGACTCTATGCGTGCAGGGCGCTATGAGTGGGCGGCCTATGCGGCACAACAATCTGCAGAGAAAAACCTGAAAGGTATTCTGATTTTTGCAGGAGCCAAATTTGAATACACTCATCAGCTTGTAATTTTGGCGAGACAGATTGAAGAGGCGGGGATTTCGATTGCGGATCTGCCCTCACAGGACGATCTTTTGATGTTGGCAGAACAGAATCAGCTTGCACGTTACCCGATGAATGATCTTGCTCCAAGAGATGCGGTAACCGAGAATAGAGCGATAAAATCAATCCAAACTGCGAAAGTGGTAGAGGCGTTTGTTGGTTCTCTCCTGTAAGTGTATCCCCTGAAAAGATGCAGTGTTTCACTGAACTGTAAAATTAATGGCTAATATTCAAGTCTTCCCCGTAGACCTTTCCGGGTTGGAAGAGTAGAATTCGCACTCAATCTCTCGTCCTGAGAGGAACGGTCCGAATGGAATTATTAGTAACGGGATTCATATTTGTGTAGGCGCTAGTAAGCGGCTGATAAATATAGAGGGTCCCGTTTTTTATGTGCGAAGATTGAACTATGACAACACCTGCTATTCTTGCTTTGGAAGATGGGAGTCTCTTTTACGGAGAGTCGATTGGTATTTCTGGTGAAACGGTGGGTGAGGTAGTCTTCAATACCGCACTGACTGGCTACCAGGAGATCCTTACGGACCCCTCCTATCTGCGTCAAATTGTGACGCTCACCTATCCCCATATCGGTAATGTTGGCACTAATGCAGAGGACGAAGAGTCTGCCGGTGGTGTGATGGCTGCTGGACTGGTGATTCGGGATCGTTCACAAATCACCAGTAACTGGCGCAGTACTGAAGATCTCACAGATTATCTGGTTCGCCACAATACGGTTGCAATTGCCGGGATTGATACCCGTCGCCTTACCCGTATCTTGCGAGAAAAGGGTGCACAAGGTGGGTGCATAGTGGCTGGCGAGAATATTGATGAGCAGGCCGCTGTTGAGAGTGCGAAGAATTTTGCTGGACTGCAGGGGATGGACCTTGCAATTGAGGCAACGACAAAAACTGAATATGATTGGGAGCAGGGGAGCTGGACACTGGAGGGCGGCTTGCCTGATCCGGTTGAAAATCCCGCTTCACTGCCTTGGCATGTGGTGGTATACGACTACGGAGTAAAGCGCAATATTCTGCGTATGTTGGTAGATCGTGGCTGCCGTCTGCAGGTGGTTCCAGCGGATACACCGGTAGAAGAGGTGCTGTCACGCAACCCGGACGGGATCTTCCTCTCTAATGGACCGGGTGACCCTGAGCCTTGTGACTATGCACAAAACAGTATCAAACGTCTTTTGGGCGAGAAAATGCCTCTATTCGGGATCTGTCTAGGACATCAGCTGCTTTCACTGGCGAGCGGCGCCAAAACCTTAAAGATGAAGTTTGGCCATCATGGTGCCAACCATCCTGTGCAGAAACTGGGTGGGGGCGAGGTGATGATCACCAGTCAGAACCACGGTTTTGCGGTAGATGATCAGAGCTTGCCAGAGTGTCTGGCAGCTACCCACCGTTCACTGTTTGATGGATCACTGCAAGGTGTGGAGCGTACCGATTGTCCAGCTTTCAGCTTCCAGGGACACCCTGAGGCGAGTCCTGGGCCACATGATGTAGCCCCGCTATTTGACCACTTTATCGAGTTGATGCAGCAGCGCCGGGACGCAGCTGCCGAATCTGCAGAAATGGGAGCCAAGTAATGCCAAAGCGTACCGACATTAACAGCATCCTGATTATTGGCGCAGGACCGATCGTTATCGGTCAGGCGTGTGAGTTTGACTACTCGGGTGCACAGGCGTGTAAGGCGCTACGGGAAGAGGGATTTCGGGTTGTTCTGGTCAACTCCAACCCTGCAACTATCATGACCGATCCGGAGATGGCCGATTCGATCTATATCGAGCCAATCCACTGGGAGACGGTCGAGCGGATTATTGAAAAAGAGAGACCGGATGCACTGCTTCCAACCATGGGGGGACAGACCGCATTGAACTGTGCCCTTGACCTGGAGCGGGAAGGGGTGCTGGAGAAGTACAGTGTTGAGATGGTGGGTGCGACCCGTGATGCCATTGACAAGGCGGAAGATCGCGAACGTTTCCGGGATGCAATGCACAAGATTGGCCTTGATACTCCGGAATCTGCCATTGCTCATAGTCTGGAAGAGGCGCAGCAGGTGCAGATTCCACTCGGCTTTCCGGTCATTATCCGTCCCTCATTCACCATGGGGGGTAGTGGTGGTGGTATTGCCTATAACAAAGAAGAGTTTATTGAGATCTGTGAGCGTGGTCTTGACCTCTCACCAACCAACGAGCTGCTGATCGAAGAGTCGGTATTGGGGTGGAAAGAGTATGAGATGGAGGTGGTGCGTGACCGCAAGGACAACTGCATCATCATCTGTTCGATTGAAAATTTTGATCCGATGGGGGTTCATACCGGGGACTCCATCACCGTTGCACCAGCACAGACGCTGACAGATAAGGAGTACCAGATCATGCGTAACGCCTCACTGGCGGTACTGCGTGAGATCGGTGTTGATACCGGTGGCTCCAACGTACAGTTTGCGATCAACCCTGAGAATGGGCGCATGATCATTATTGAGATGAACCCACGCGTATCGCGCTCTTCGGCTCTGGCCTCCAAGGCAACCGGCTTTCCGATTGCCAAGGTGGCGGCAAAACTGGCAATTGGTTACACACTGGATGAGCTGCAGAATGAGATTACCGGCGGTTCAACCCCTGCCTCGTTCGAGCCATCCATTGACTATGTAGTCACCAAGATTCCACGTTTTACCTTCGAGAAGTTCCCGCAGGCCGATGGCACTCTGACCACACAGATGAAATCAGTCGGTGAGGTGATGGCAATGGGTCGTACCCAACAGGAGTCCTTGCAGAAGGCGTTGCGTGGTCTTGAAGTGGGGGCCGATGGTTTTGATGAGAAGATTGCACTGGATGCGGAAGATCTCACCGAGGTACTGCGCAAGAGGTTGCGGGTGCCGGGTGCAGAGCGCATCTGGTATGTGGGTGATGCTTTCCGTGCTGGATGGAGCATGGAAGAGATCTTTGAAGAGACCCAGATTGACCGCTGGTTTCTGATTCAGATCGAGGATCTGATTAAGGATGAGGCACAGGTGAAATCGGGTGGCCTCGCAGGACTGGATGCGATGATGCTACGTCTGCTGAAGCGTAAGGGCTTCTCGGATCGTCGCCTCGCCAAGCTGGTCAATAGTGATGAGTATGCGGTACGTGCTCACCGTCACCAGTTAGGTGTACGTCCGGTCTTCAAGCGGGTCGATACCTGTGCTGCCGAATTCCCGACCAATACAGCCTACATGTACTCCACCTATGAGGAGGAGTGTGAATCCAACCCTTCGGACAACAAGAAGATTATGGTACTGGGCGGTGGACCCAACCGTATCGGTCAGGGTATCGAATTTGACTACTGCTGTGTACACGCGGCATTGGCAATGCGTGAAGATGGCTACGAGACCATCATGGTCAACTGTAACCCAGAGACGGTATCGACCGACTACGACACCTCGGACCGCCTCTATTTTGAGCCTCTAACACTGGAGGATGTGTTGGAGGTGGTGCATAAAGAGCAGCCTGTTGGTGTCATCGTACAGTATGGTGGTCAAACTCCACTGAAGCTGGCAGCTGATCTGGAGAAGGCGGGCGTGCCTATTATTGGCACCTCACCGGATGCGATTGATTTGGCAGAGGATCGAGAACGCTTTCAACAGGCTCTCAATAAACTGGGACTGTTGCAGCCACCCAATCGAACAGCGCGTGCCGATGATGAGGCGCTGAAGCTGGCAGAAGAGATTGGCTACCCGTTAGTGGTACGTCCCTCCTATGTATTAGGTGGTCGCGCGATGGAGATCGTCCATGATGCCGAGGGGTTGCAGACCTATTTCCGCGAAGCGGTGCAGGTCTCTAATGAGAGCCCGGTGTTACTGGATCGTTTCCTCAATGATGCCGTTGAGGTGGATGTGGATGCGATCTGTGATGGTGAAGAGGTCTTGATTGGTGGGATTATGCAACATATCGAGCAGGCGGGTGTCCACTCGGGTGACTCAGCCTGTTCATTGCCTCCGTATGATCTCACTGAAGAGATTCAGAACCGCCTGCGTGAACAGACTCGAGCAATGGCGCTGGAGCTGAAAGTGCTTGGTTTGATGAATGTGCAGTTCGCTATTCAAGGTGATCTGATCTACGTGCTGGAGGTCAATCCTCGTGCTTCACGTACCGTACCGTTTGTCTCTAAGGCAATCGGTCGTCCGCTGGCTAAGGTTGCGGCTCGTTGCATGGCAGGACAGAGTCTGAAAGTGCAGGGAGTCACCGAAGAGATGATTCCAAAACACTACTCGGTCAAAGAGGCCGTCTTCCCCTTTGTAAAATTCCCCGGAGTTGATCCACTGCTGGGGCCAGAGATGAAATCTACTGGTGAGGTGATGGGAGTAGGTAAAAGCTTTGGTGAGGCCTTTGCAAAGTCTCAGTTGGCTGCGGGCGGCCCACTGCCCCGGTCAGGTCGTGCCTTTATTAGTGTACGGGCCAGTGACAAGCAGCGCGTAGTTCCGGTGGCCAAGACGTTGGCAGATGCGGGTTTCGAAATTGTCGCAACCCGTGGCACAGCCAAGGTATTAAATGAGGCCTCAATCCCCTGCCAACGTATCAACAAGGTGGAAGAGGGGCGCCCTCATATCGTAGATCAGATTAAAAATGATGAGATTGATCTGATTGTTAATACCACGGATGGCAAACAGGCCATTGCAGACTCCTACTCCATTCGCCGTGAGACGCTTAACCATAAAGTCACCTACTTCACCACTATAGCGGGTGCACAGGCGATGGCGTTTGCACTGTCTAATCTGGATGACCGGGAGGTCAACCGTCTTCAAGATCTACATGAGGGAAATTAAATGAACAAAATTCCACTGACTGTACAGGGTGCAGAGAAAATGCGTCAGGAGCTAAATCAACTGAAGACCATAGATCGTCCTCAGGTGATAGATGATATTGCAGAGGCGCGTGCCCATGGTGATTTGAAAGAGAATGCAGAATATCATGCAGCTCGTGAACAGCAAGGGTTTATTGAAGGGCGTATTCAGGACCTGGAAGCAAAGCTTAGTAATGCACAAGAGATTGATATCTCTTCGTTACCACAGAACGGTAAGGTGGTTTTTGGGGTAACGGTAGATCTTGAAGATGAAGATAGTGGCGAAGCGGTCACCTACAAAATTGTGGGGGATGATGAGTCCAATATTAAAGAGGGGAAGATCTCCGTCAACTCACCCATCGCACGGGCGATGATTGGTAAGGAGGAGGGTGAGGTTGCCGTGGTGCAAGCACCCAGTGGAATCCGAAACCTGGAGATTGTTGAGGTCCGTTATATCGTGTGATTTTACTTTGGGAGCTGTAGTTTGGGTTGTTCAGCTCTGCGATAGAGTAGTGCGACATGACCGATGGTCTGAACCAGAGTGGCTTTGCTCTTCTCAACCATCTCCGCAATCAGCACCTTCTTCTCATCGCGCTCTCCGGCGTTAACCTTTACCTTGATTAATTCATGGTGTTCCAGCGTTTGGTTCAGTTCAGAGAGTACACTTTCAGAGAGACCGTTCCCCCCGATGGTGACCAGTGGATGCAGTTCATGTCCAAGTCCTCGAAGATGTCGTTTCTGTTTTCCGGTAAGATCCATGGGGTTTGATGCTCATTAAGTATTGTGGTGAAGGGCGCGTATAGTAATGGAAGGCCTTATGGAAGGCAAAGTAACAGTTGAGAATAGCGTGTGGCAAAAAGTAAAAGCAGTGGTCGCTGGTTGCAGGAACATTTCAATGATGAATACGTCAAACGGTCTCAGGTGGATGGTTACCGTTCCCGTGCAGCCTATAAACTGATCGAAATTAATGAGAAAGATCATCTGTTGCGCCCTGGGCTGCGTATTGTAGATCTTGGGGCAGCTCCTGGCGGCTGGACCCAGGTTGCTGCACAGAAGGTGGGGAAGAGTGGTGTGGTGGTTGCAATGGATATTCTGGATATGGACCCGGTTGTTGGTGCAACATTTTTGCGGGGGGATTTTCGGGAAGAGTCTGTACTGGAGCAACTGTTAACACTGCTGGGAGGGGAGCCTCTGGATCTGGTTCTCTCAGATATGGCTCCCAATATGAGTGGAATGAGTGCGGTAGATATTCCAAAGGCGATGTTTTTGGTGGAATTGGCGCACGACTTTGCACGTCAGACATTAAAGCCGGGTGGAGACCTGCTGATGAAGGTTTTTCAGGGAGATGGTTTTGACCAGCTATTACAGGGGTTACGTCATGATTTTAGTACGGTGTTGACCCGAAAACCCAAGGCGTCAAGAGGTCGTAGTCGAGAGGTCTATCTTCTGGCTAGAAAATACAGAGGTAGCTAGGGAACCTCTGAACAAGTCTGGGTAATTTGAATTACGTCCATAGTGTCCAAGATCAAGGCGAAGATCGCAGCCAATAGCAGGCTATTAGCAAGGTTTTCAATGAAGATATTGGGCACTATGGGCGTTAGGCATTTACACATGACTTATTCAGAGGTTCCCTAGTAGAGGTTGCTCTCATATCTTCAATAAAGGTTTTATCATGAAGCAGTTTTCTCAGTCCTGCATAGAGAACCGGGATCCAATTCTTTCGGTCATTCAGCCTCTGCTGAGCGGTCGGTCACAGTTGTTGGAAATTGGCAGTGGCTCAGGGCAGCATGCAGTTGATTTTGCTCAAGCGATGCCCCACCTGAGCTGGCAGTGTAGCGACCGGCTGGAAAACCATCCGAGCATCAATGCGTGGTTGGAGGAGCGCGGATTGAGCAACACCCCAATACCATTGGAGCTGGATGTGACCCAAGAGCAGTGGCCGCAACTGAAAGCAGATGCTGTATTCTCCGCCAATACCGCCCACATCATGAGTCTGCAAATGGTTGAAAGCTTTGTGTCAGGTGTGGCAAATGTGCTGTCTAAAGAGGGAATTTTTCTGCTCTATGGACCATTTAACTATAAGGGAGACTTTACCAGTGAGAGCAACCGTAGCTTTGATCAATGGCTTAAACAGCGTGATCCTGCCAGTGGTGTACGGGACTTTGAGTGGCTTAACCAGTTGGCCGAGAAGGGGGGAATGCGGTTGCAGGGTGATGTTGCCATGCCAGCCAATAACCGCATACTCTACTGGAAAAAAGTATTTCGCTCAGACACTACATTGGGTGCGTAGTCGTCATCGTGAGGAGAAAATAGGGAGGGGCTATTGAATTTAGTTATAATTACCTCCACTATAAGCTACTCTTTCATACCTTACTAAATTACTCTGGAAACCTGGTTACTTACATCATGATGAAAAATATCCTCTTGTGGGCCGTTATTGCAACTGTGCTCATGTCTGTTTTTAATAGTTTTGGTCCCCGCAACAGCAGCCAGAAAGGTGTCGACTACTCGCAATTTATCTCGGATGTTCGTCAAGGTCGTGTGAATCGAGTGGAGATTGAGGGGCGAGTGGTTCGTGGGGTCAGCGCTACAGGAGAGCAATTCACCACCTATGATCCGGGTGATCGTGGGCTGATCGGTGATCTGATCGAAAATGGGGTGTCAATCGATGCACAGCCCCCTGAGCAGCAGGGGATGTTGATGCAGATTTTCATCTCCTGGTTCCCTATGCTGCTGCTGATTGCGGTGTGGGTCTTCTTTATGCGCCAGATGCAAGGTGGAGTTGGTGGTAAAGGGGGGCCGATGTCTTTCGGTAAGAGCAAGGCACGTCTCTTGAATGAAGATCAAGTGCAAGTCACCTTTGCGGATGTGGCTGGAGTTGAGGAGGCGAAAGAGGAGGTCTCTGAACTGGTTGATTTTTTGCAAGATCCTGGAAAATTTCAGAAGCTGGGTGGAAAAATTCCTCGTGGTGTATTGCTGACAGGTTCTCCAGGCACCGGTAAGACACTGCTGGCGAAGGCGATTGCCGGTGAAGCCAAGGTGCCTTTTTTTACTATCTCTGGCTCTGATTTTGTTGAGATGTTTGTCGGTGTCGGTGCCTCGCGTGTACGTGACATGTTTGAGCAGGCCAAGAAAAGTGCGCCTTGTATCATCTTTATTGATGAGATCGACGCGGTGGGGCGCCATCGTGGTGCCGGGCTTGGTGGAGGACACGATGAGCGTGAGCAGACACTGAATCAGCTACTGGTAGAGATGGATGGCTTTGAGGCCAATGATGGCGTGATTGTGATTGCAGCAACCAACCGTCCAGACGTATTGGACCCTGCACTGCTACGCCCTGGCCGTTTTGACCGTCAGGTGGTGGTGCCACTACCCGATGTGCGCGGACGTGAGCATATCCTTAAAGTGCATATGAATAAGGTTCCGGTCGCCAAGAACGTCAAGCCCAAACTGCTGGCGCGGGGAACTCCGGGCTTCTCTGGTGCCGATCTCGCCAACCTGGTGAATGAGGCGGCCCTGTTTGCTGCCAAAGCCGGCAAACGTCTGGTCAATATGTCTGAGTTTGAGAAGGCCAAGGACAAGATTATGATGGGTGCGGAACGCCGTTCAATGGTGATGAGTGATGAGGAGAAGTCGCTGACAGCCTTCCATGAGGCAGGTCATGCGATTGTTGGATTGTCAGTTCCTGAGCATGATCCGGTTTATAAGGTGACCATTATTCCTCGAGGGCGTGCTCTCGGCGTCACCATGTTCCTTCCGGAAGAAGATCGCTATAGCCATAGTAAAAAACGTCTGGAGAGTCAAATATCCAGTCTGTTTGGTGGACGTATTGCAGAAGAGTTGGTGTTTGGTGCAGATGCGGTGACAACAGGTGCCTCTAACGACATTGAGCGTGCTACAGAAATAGCCCGTAATATGGTGACCAAATGGGGGCTGTCAGAAAAATTGGGGCCACTCTCCTATGCAGAGGAGGAGGGAGAGGTCTTTCTGGGGCGTTCTGTAACCAAACATAAAGAGGTGTCGGACGAAACATCACATCTGATTGATGAGGAGATTCGTGCTGTGATCGATCAGAACTATGAGCGTGCAGAGTCCATTCTGAAAGAGAATCGAACCATACTGGATCTGATGGCAGAGGCATTAATCAAATTTGAAACGATTGATGGTACTCAAATCAAGGATATTATGGAGGGGCGTACACCGCGTCCGCCAGAAGATTGGAGTGAGTCTGATGATGACGAAGATGATGATGGGGTTGAGTTCATCGTTGCTTCAGAGAGTGATGAAGCCGATTCAGAAGATCCTGTGGGTGATCCGGCCAATCAGCACTGATTCAGTAGCAGTATTCTGGTACTGAATGTGTCCCGAATTATGGGGATACTCAATGTAACCCCGGACTCTTTTTCCGATGGGGGGGCTTTTATTGCGCTGGAGAGTGCGCGTACTCAAGCATTAAAAATGGTCAGGGATGGGGCAGCCATTATTGATGTCGGAGGGGAGTCGACTCGTCCGGGTGCATCTGCAGTTTCGCTGGACCAGGAGCTGCAGCGTGTTATTCCAGTTATTGAAGCGATTCGTCAAGAGAGTGATGTTCAACTTTCAGTCGATACCAGCAAAGCGGATATAATGCGTGCAGCGGTTGCAGCAGGGGCAGATCTTATTAATGATGTCTGTGCCCTTCAAGGGGCCGGGGCGTTACAAGCGGCTGCTGATACGGGGGCAACAGTCAGTTTGATGCATATGCAGGGTGAGCCAAGAACAATGCAACAGCAACCCGATTATCAAGATGTGGTTGAGGATGTGCTGGGCTTTTTGTCAGCACGTATTGAGGTGAGTGAACATGCGGGCATCGACCGCTCAAAAATCTGGATTGATCCAGGTTTCGGGTTTGGCAAAACACTGGATCATAATATGCAACTATTGCGAGGTCTGGCCCGTTTTAAAATAGCAGAAGTACCTCTTCTGGTTGGGATATCCAGGAAATCGATGATAGGTACTTTGCTGGGAGGGCGACCCGTTGAGGAGCGCTTGATGGGGAGTGTCGGGGCTGCAGTGGTTGCTGTGGAACGAGGTGCTGATGTTGTACGTGTGCACGATGTGCGAGAGACGTATGAGGCTTTGGTAGGTGCAGGATTGATGGAAAGGAGTCATTTTTGAGCAGGAAGTTTTTTGGTACAGATGGTGTTCGGGGGCGGGTAGGGGAGCACCCCATTACCCCGGACTTTGTAATGCGTCTGGGCTATGCTGCGGGTAAGGTGTTGGCGCGTGAAGGCGATGGTATGGTATTAATCGGCAAAGATACGCGTATCTCCGGTTATATGTTTGAGTCTGCCCTGGAAGCAGGGTTCTCTGCAGCAGGAATGGATATCGGCCTGCTAGGCCCAATGCCTACTCCGGCAGTAGCCTATTTGACTCGAACCCTACGTGCAAAGGCAGGCATTGTCATCAGTGCCTCACATAATCCGTTTTATGATAATGGCTTTAAATTTTTCTCAGCAGAGGGGAAAAAACTGCCCGATCAATGGGAGCATGAGGTTGAGTCCCTGTTAGATGAGCCGATTCGGCTAGTTGAATCGGTCGATTTGGGTAAGGCCCGCAGAGTTGAAGATGCCCAAGGGCGCTATATCGAATTTTGCAAAGGCTCTGTCCCCGCCCATTTTTCATTGTCTGGTATGCGTATTGTGGTTGACTGTGCCAACGGTGCAACCTATGCAACGGCACCGCATGTATTTGAGGAGCTGGGTGCAGATGTCATTGTGATTGGGGCTCAGCCGGATGGAATCAATATTAACCATCAGGTGGGTTCGACACATCCTCAACTACTGGCAGACCTGGTCAAACATCATGAGGCGGACCTGGGCGTAGCACTGGATGGGGATGGCGACCGCTGCATTCTTGTGGATGAGTGTGGCGAGGTGGTGGATGGGGATCTGTTGCTCTATATTATTGCCTGCTCTCGGCAGCGTGAAGGGGGCATTCAGGGGCCTGTAGTGGGTACTTTGATGACCAACTTGGGATTGGAACACGCCTTTTCACGTCTTGAAATCCCTTTTATGCGGGCCGCTGTCGGGGACCGTTATGTGTTGGAGCTACTGCAACAACATCAGGGATTACTGGGTGGAGAGTCCTCAGGGCATCTGATCTGTCTCGACCGAACGACAACCGGAGATGGTATTGTCAGTGCGTTGCAGGTGCTATACGAGTTGGTAGAGAGTGGAAAACCACTGTCTGAGTGGAGTCGTGAAGTGGCGCGTTACCCACAGCAGATGATCAATGTGGTCTTGCGTGAACGAAGTGTGAATGATTCGCCCGCAATTCAGCAGGCACTTAAAGAGGTTGAGCGGCGTCTGGCAGAGCGTGGACGCGTGCTGTTACGTGCTTCGGGTACTGAGCCTCTGGTTCGAGTGATGGTAGAAGGTGAGGACTCTGAAGAGGTTGAGAGAGAGGTAAAATGGTTGTCAGATATTGTGCAACAAGAGGTCGGTGAGATTTAGTCACCAATTTCGATTGATTTATTGAGGCTGAATCGCTAAGATTCGCCGCTGCAATTTTGGCAACAACCTCATGTGATAAGAATGAGGGGGTTGCATGGAAGAATGAGTTTTGAATAAGGGAGTCGTCAATGCGCAAACCGATTGTTGCCGGAAACTGGAAGATGAATGGAACACTGGAGTCTATCCGTGAACTGGTTGCAGGGCTAAAAGCAGGGATCGGTGAAGTGAATGTAGCCGAGGTTGTTGTCTGTGCACCTGCGATCTACATAGCAGAGGCCTCAGCACTGACCGGAGGCACAGCAATTGCGCTGGGTAGTCAGGACCTGAGTAATGCAGCTTCAGGAGCCTATACCGGCGAAATCTCAGGTTCTATGTTGAATGACTTTAATTGTCAGTATGCCATTGTAGGACATTCTGAGCGCCGTCATGGTCGGGGTGAGAGTGATCAGTTGGTTGCTGAAAAGTTCAAGGCAGCACAGGATTCCGGCCTGACGCCTATTCTCTGTATCGGCGAACTGCTGGAAGAGCGTGAAGAGGGAGTAACCGAGCAGGTTTGTGCACGTCAGATGGACGCGGTAATCAACGCCTATGGTGTTGCAGCACTGCAGAACTCGGTGATTGCTTATGAGCCGGTATGGGCGATTGGTACGGGTAAAACAGCTTCCCCTGAACAGGCTCAAGAGGTTCACGCCTTTGTTCGTTCTCATATTGCCAAGCAAGATCAGTTAGTTGCTGATGGTGTAAGAATTCAATATGGTGGTAGCATGAATGCTGCAAATGCGGCTGAGCTTTTGGCGCAGCCTGATATTGACGGTGGTTTGATTGGTGGTGCTTCACTGAAATCTGAGGATTTTCTGACCATCTGCCGGGCTGCTGGATAGGTACTTGATCTAATGCAAACAATTTTATTACTAGTCCATGTCGTTGCAGCTATTGGCATGGTAGGGTTGATTTTAATGCAGCACGGTAAAGGCGCAGATGCTGGTGCAGCCTTTGGCAGTGGTGCTTCAGCAACCGTATTTGGTTCACAGGGTTCCACCTCCTTCGTGAGTCGGCTGACAGGGGGGTTGGCAACGGTGTTCTTTATCACCAGCCTCTCCTTGGCATACTTCGCAGGGCATAAGGAAGAGGTCTCGACCAGTGTGGTTGATCGTGTGCAAGCAGAGCAGAAGAGTGAAATTCCGTTACCAGTAGATGAGAAACTCTTCGATCAGAGCCAGATGAATAGCGGTATTCCTCTACCTCAAAACGGTGAAGAGGTTGCACCACTGATGCCATCAGGTGATGCACTACCGGCTGTTCCAGAAGGTGAAGTGGAAAAACTTAAAGAGATGGTAGATTCTGTCTCCGAAGAGAAGAAGTAAAGAAGAGAAGTAGTAGAAAAGAGAAGTAAAAGTAAGTTTTTGCCGAAGTGGTGGAATTGGTAGACACGCTATCTTGAGGGGGTAGTGGCGTAAGCCGTGCCGGTTCAAGTCCGGCCTTCGGCACCATATATTAATGGATTGGAGATTTCGTTTGCGGCTCTCCATGGTTGAGATGTAAACTTAGCCCCTCTTTTTGTTGTGGCCAAAGTTCTCATTATTGATGGCTGTTGAGTAGGATTGAAACAATAACAATGCTAGAACACTATCTGCCGGTTATGCTGTTTATCGTTGTTGGTTTGGGCGTAGGCCTCGGACCGATTGCGATCGGTTTCTTGCTGGGCGAGCACCGCCCGGATCGGGAAAAAAATTCACCTTATGAGTGCGGCTTCGAAGCCTTTGAAGATTCACGCATGAAATTTGATGTGCGTTTCTATCTTGTCGCCATTCTTTTTATTATTTTTGATCTTGAAATTGCCTTTCTGTTTCCTTGGGCTGTTGTACTGGATCAGCTGGGTGCATTCGGCTTGGCCTCAATGGGGATCTTCCTGTTAATTCTGGTGATTGGATTCATCTATGAGTGGAAGAAAGGGGCACTGGAATGGGAATAGAAGGGATACTTGAAGAGGGAGTTGTCACCACCAGTGCAGATAAATTGATCAACTGGGCGCGTACAGGATCGATGTGGCCAATGACCTTTGGATTGGCCTGCTGTGCAGTGGAGATGATGCACTCAGCCGCAGCACGTTATGATCTGGACCGTTTTGGAATGATCTTCCGCCCCAGTCCGCGACAATCGGATGTGATGATTGTGGCAGGTACCTTGGTTAATAAAATGGCACCTGCGCTACGAAAAGTTTACGACCAGATGTCTGAGCCACGTTGGGTGATCTCAATGGGTTCTTGTGCCAATGGTGGGGGTTACTACCACTACTCCTATGCGGTGGTGCGAGGGTGTGATCGTGTGGTACCGGTTGATATCTATGTTCCCGGCTGTCCTCCAACCGCAGAAGCGCTGGTCTACGGCATCCTGCAACTGCACGACAAAATTCGTCGTACCAACACCATTGCACGATAATTAATTATGGCACTGACTGACGATACCCTGCAGGAGCGGCTCGAAGAGCAATTTGAAGAGCTTGATCTGAAAATTAGCGAAGAGTTGAATGAGCTAACCGTAGAGGTAGAGGCTAGCGACTACCTGGAGTTTTGTCTGGCTTTAAGAGAAAAGCCACAATTTCAGATGGAGCAGTTGATTGATCTCTGTGGTGTCGACTATTCAGCGTATGAACAGGCAGCAGGTAAGCACTGGACAGGAAAACGCTATGCGGTTGTGCTTCACCTGATCTCCTACCGTCTGAATGAGCGACTCCGCATCCGTGTATTTGTTGAAGAAGACAGTTTTCCAGTGATCCCAACCGTTGTTGATATCTGGAAATCGGCAAACTGGTATGAGCGTGAGGCGTTCGATCTCTACGGGATTGCCTTTGATGGACACCCGGATCTCCGCAGGATTTTGACAGATTATGGCTTCATTGGTCACCCACTGCGTAAAGACTTCCCGATGACGGGGCATGTTGAGATGCGCTATGACGAGATGAAGGGACGTGTAGTGTATGAGCCGGTGACGATCGATGAACGAGTCAATACCGAACGTGTGATTCGAAAGGATAATCGTTATGTCCACTAATCCGGCAGAGATGAGTGCTGCAGAAATCCGTAACTTTACGCTGAATTTCGGCCCTCAGCACCCTGCAGCGCATGGTGTACTGCGACTGATTTTGGAAATGGATGGTGAGACCATTGAGCGGGCTGATCCGCATATTGGTCTGCTTCACCGTGGAACAGAGAAGTTGGCTGAGCAGCGGATGTATAACCAGAGCATCCCCTATATGGATCGTCTCGACTATGTCTCGATGATGTGCAATGAGCATGCCTATGTGATGACCATTGAGAAGCTGCTGGGGGTAGAGGTCCCTGAGAGGGCCCAATATATCCGCGTGATGTTTGATGAGATAACCCGTATTCTCAACCATTTGATGTGGCTGGGTACCCATGCACTGGATGTGGGTGCTATGACTGTGTTCCTCTACTGTTTTCGGGAGCGTGAGGATCTGATGGATCTCTACGAGGCGGTCTCTGGAGCGCGTATGCATGCGGCCTACTATCGTCCGGGTGGGGTTTATCGTGATCTACCGGATGAGATGCCGAAATACAAATCTAACCAGTGGCGAAGTGAAAAAGATCTGAAGCGACAGAATGAGGGGCGTGATGGCTCTGTACTCGACTTTATTGAGAATTTTACCGGGCGTTTCCCCAAGCTGGTTGATGAATATGAGACCTTGTTGACCAATAACCGTATCTGGAAACAGCGTACCGTGGATATCGGTGTGATAGATGCAGATTTGGCAAAGCAGTTAGGCTTTACCGGGCCGATGTTGCGTGGTTCTGGTGTAGCATGGGATTTGCGTCGTAAGCAGCCTTATGAGGTATATGACAAACTCGACTTTGAGATTCCTATCGGTGTGAATGGTGACTGCTATGACCGTTATCTGGTGCGTATCGAAGAGATGCGCCAGTCCAACCACATCATTCAACAGTGTGTAACCTGGTTGAGACAGAACCCTGGAGCAGTGATGGCCGATGACCATAAGGTGACCCCACCGCCACGGAGTGAGATGAAAGAGGGGATGGAGTCACTGATTCACCACTTTAAACATTTTACTGAAGGGTATAGTGTTCCAAAAGGTGAGGCGTATGCGGCGGTTGAGCACCCCAAAGGGGAATTTGGAACCTATATTCTTTCGGATGGTGCCAATAAGCCTTACAGGCTGAAGATTCGTGCCCCGGGCTTTGCCCATCTTGCTGCAATGGAAGAAATGGTGAAAGGGCATATGCTTGCAGATGTAGTTGCTGTAATCGGTACCATGGATGTGGTATTTGGTGAAATAGATAGATGAGCATGGATCGATGAGTGCAGAACTAATTTCCGATACCTCCCGCGCTGATATAGATCGTTGGGTCAATAAGTATCCAGCAGAGCAGAAACAGTCTGCGGTAATGGCTGCACTGCGTATTGTGCAAGATCAGAATGGTGGGCATCTGACGCAAGAGCTGATGGATGCTGTGGCCGGGTATCTGCAGATGCCAGCGATCAACGTCTATGAGGTTGCCACCTTCTATTCAATGTATGAACATAAGCCACAGGGAAAACATAAGCTCTGTGTCTGTACCAACATCTCCTGCATGTTGCGTAACTCCAAACAGGTGGTTGATCACCTCGAAGATAAATTGGGTATCGGTTTTGGTGAAATAACCGAAGATGGCCTGTTCTCACTGAAAGAGGTGGAGTGTCTTGGAGCCTGTGTGAATGCACCGGTGATGCAGGTCGGTGAACACTACCATGAGCACCTTGATCCTGAGAAGATCGACAAGCTGCTTGATGAGCTGAGGAAGGAGGGATAACCATGGCGAATCAGGTCTGTTTTCGTAATAATCACCTGGAAAATTCCTGGAGTCTTGAGGCCTACCAGAGCAGTGGCGGCTATGAGGTTCTGAAGAAGATTCTCAGCGAGAAGACGCCTGCAGAGGTGTTGATCGAGGATATCAAGCTCTCCAACCTGCGTGGCCGCGGTGGAGCAGGATTCCCAACAGGGTTGAAGTGGAGTTTCATGCCGCGCAATGCACCGGGACAGAAATATATTGTCTGCAACTCGGACGAAGGTGAGCCGGGTACCTGTAAAGATCGAGATATCTTGCGTTATAACCCGCACCAGTTGGTTGAGGGGATGATTATTGCGGGGTACTGTATCGGGGCATCTGCCGGATACAACTATATTCGTGGCGAATTCTGGGAACCCTACAGTCGCTTTGAAGGTGCACTGGAAGAGGCGCGTGTTGCCGGGTTACTGGGGGAAAATATCCTGGGTAGTGGGTTTGATTTTCAGCTTCATGCTCATCTGGGAGCAGGTGCCTATGTTTGTGGTGAAGAGACGGCACTGCTCAACTCTATAGAAGGTAAGAAAGGGCAGCCCCGTTTTAAGCCACCATTTCCGGCAGGTTTTGGCCTCTATGGTCGATCAACCACTATTAATAATACGGAGAGCCTCGCCTCAATTCCGGTTATTTTAGAGAAGGGTGGGCAGTGGTTCCTGGATCAGGGGGTTCCGAATAGTGGTGGAGAGAAGCTGTTCTCGGTTTCAGGGCATGTAAACAGACCTGGAAATTTTGAAGTACCACTGGGTATGCCGTTCTCAGAATTGTTGGAGATGGCTGGTGGTGTACGCGATGGACATCAACTAAAGGCAGTGATTCCGGGAGGCTCCTCGACACCTGTAATTCCGGGTGAGCAGATGATGGAAGTCAACATGGATTATGACTCTATTGCGGCGGCTGGCTCCATGTTAGGTGCGGGGTCGGTGATTGTGATGGATGAGACCACCTGTATGTCTCGCGTGCTGGAGCGTCTCTCCTACTTCTATTATGAAGAATCCTGTGGTCAATGTACCCCCTGTCGTGAAGGGACTGGTTGGCTCTATCGGGTATTGCAGCGGATTGAAGCGGGTAACGGCTCTGCAGCCGATCTTGACCTGCTTGATAACGTAGCAAGTAATATTGAAGGCAATACTATCTGTGCCTTGGGCGATGCCGCAGCAATGCCGGTACGCAGCTTCCTCAAACACTATCGTGATGAGTTCCAGTACCATATTGATCACAAGCAGTGTATGGTGAAATCGGACTGGTAGGAGAAGATCGAAATGGATAATAAAGAGTCTCTTACGATTCAACTCAATGACATTGAATACCAGGTAGAGCCTGGGCAAATGTTGATTGAAGTGGCCGATGACAACGGTATCGAGATTCCTCGCTTCTGTTACCACAAAAAACTGACCACCTCTGCCAACTGTCGTATGTGCCTGGTTGAGGTGGAGAAGGCACCCAAAATGCTTCCTGCCTGCGCTACACCGGTCATGGATGGGATGAAGGTGTGGACAAAATCACCTAAGGCGATTGCCGCACAGAAGAGCGTGATGGAGTTTCTGCTGATCAACCACCCACTCGACTGTCCTGTCTGTGATCAGGGTGGTGAGTGTGACCTGCAGGAGATTGCGCTGGGGTACGGCGCTGACCAAGCACGTTACCAAGAGAAGAAGCGCATTGTCAAAGACAAGAATTATGGACCGTTGGTTGCAACAGAGATGACGCGTTGTATCCACTGCACCCGTTGTGTGCGTTTTGGTGTGGAAATTGGCGGTATTGCAGAAATTGGTGGCACCGGGCGTGGTGACCATATGGAGATCGGTACCTATGTAGAGAAATCTCTCAGTTCTGAACTCTCTGGAAATATTATCGACCTCTGTCCAGTCGGGGCACTGCTCTCCAAGCCATTTCTTTATACTGCGCGTAGTTGGGAGATGAAGAGCTTCCCCAGTATTGCCGCACATGATGCAGTAGGCTCCAATATACAGATTCAAACCCGCAACGGGGCCGTGATGCGGGTTGTACCGCTTGAGAATGAGGCAATCAATGAACTCTGGATCTCAGATCGTGACCGTTTCAGCTATCTGGGGTTAGAGAGTGATGATCGACTCACTCAGCCGATGGTTCGTAACGAAGAGGGTAAGCTGATCACAACAGATTGGCAGAGTGCATTGGAAGCCGCTGTCAAAGGGGTTCAGGCTGTGGTTAACGGAGCAGGCGGCAGTGCACTGGGTGCTTGGACCTCTCCCAGTAGTACCGTTGAGGAATTTTATTTGCTACAGAAGATGGTGCGTGGTCTGGGCTCTTCAAATATTGACCACAGACTACGCCAATATGATTTTTCCGGTCAACAGGAACAACGCTCTCCCCGGTTAGGCATTACATTGCCTCAAGTGGAACAGCAGAATGCAATTTTGGTTGTCGGCGCAAACTTGCGTCATGAACAGCCGCTGCTGGCACATCGAATCAGAAAAGCTGCATTGGCCGGTGCTGAGGTCTCCTCAGTCCACCCTCAAGGCGTTGTCTACAACTATGCGCTGACTCAAGAATTGGCTGTTGATCAATTGACACCAACCGTTGCTGCGATTGCCAAGGCATTGGAAGAGATGGGTAAGGGGAGTGAGCTGTCAGGACTTTCTGCACTCACGACTAATGCTGTGGTAGAGGCATCCCACCGTGTAACTGCTGAATCGCTGCTCAGAGGGGATCAGGCACTGGTGCTGCTGGGTGGTTTGGCCTATCAAGATCATAATCAATCGGTGCTCTATGCATTGGCTGATGCGATTGCCGTGATGAGTGGCGCAACACTGGGTGTGGTGACTGAAGGTGCGAATGCATTAGGGGGCCAACTGGCTGGCGCAGTGCCTCACCATGGCGTGGCGAAACAGGTTGTTGATTCGGTCGGGATGGATCTTGGTACTATGGTGGAGATGCCACCCAAAGCGCTGCTCTTGATGGGCATTGAAGCTGCAGAGGATCTCGCAGAAGGTGCCGTAGAGGCGATTGGTCAGAGTGAGTTTGTGGTCTCTATTGCCGCTTTTGCCGACGAAGTTTCTAGCAGAAAGGCTGACGTTGTATTGCCGATGGCCGCCTTTACCGAAACCTCGGGCACCTTCATAAACATGGAAGGAGTATGGCAGAGTTTTCAGGGAGTGGTTTCGCCCAAAGGAGAGGCACGCCCAGGATGGAAGATTTTACGTGTATTGGGCACACTCTTTAATCTGGACGGGTTTGAGTTTGGTGACTCCGAATCTGTGTTGCAAGAGGTGAAGCAGGCCTGTGATGCGATGGAGAGCGAGGGTACGGATGAGGAGATTACCTCCTGGGTTGGCCCGGCAGATTGGGGTAACAGCAGTGCAACGGCAGCAAGTGGCGTTGCGATCTATCGTGGTGATGCACTAACCCGACGTTCGCAACCATTACAGCAGAGTTCACTGGGAAAAGCAGAGCAACATCAACACAATGAAGGGGCAACAGCATAATGTTTGAGCTTTCAGATACTGTATTGACCGTTCTCTGGACGATTGTCAAGATTGTTGTCATTGTTGCGCCATTGATGTTGGGGGTTGCCTATCTCACCTATGCAGAACGCAAGATTATTGGCTATATGCAGGTTCGTATCGGCCCGAATCGCGTTGGACCCAAAGGATGGCTACAGCCGATTGCAGATGCACTTAAACTGATGTTTAAGGAGATTATCCTGCCAACCGGTGCCAATAAAATACTGTTTGTTGTGGCCCCCATTCTATCGATTGCCCCTGCTCTGGCGGCATGGGCAGTGATCCCCTTTGATGATGAACTGGTCCTCTCCAATATGGATGCAGGGCTACTCTATGTATTGGCACTGACCTCTATTGGTGTTTACGGTGTGATCATTGCGGGATGGGCCTCTAACTCAAAATATGCCTTCTTGGGAGCGATGCGTTCAGCTGCACAGGTGGTCTCCTATGAGATCGCAATGGGTTTTGCGTTAGTTGGGGTGCTGATGGCTGCGGGAAGTCTTAACTTGGGTGATATTGTACGAGCACAGGAGGGAAACTTTCTGACTTGGTACTGGCTGCCGCTACTGCCACTATTTGTAGTCTATTTCCTCTCCGGTGTTGCCGAGACCAACCGTGCGCCATTCGATGTGGCTGAGGGTGAATCTGAGATTGTTGCCGGGTTCCATGTGGAATATTCAGGAATGACCTTTGCAATCTTCTTTCTGGCGGAATATGCCAACATGATCTTGATTGCAGCGCTCTCCAGTATTCTCTTTCTGGGAGGGTGGCTCTCACCTTTTCAGGGGATTCCAGTATTGGACCCCATGACTGCGTGGGTGCCCGGACTCTTCTGGTTGCTGATGAAGATGTCAATCTTCCTCTTTCTTTTCCTCTGGTTCCGAGCCACTTTTCCCCGTTACCGCTATGACCAGATCATGCGTCTGGGCTGGAAAGTGTTTCTGCCAGTTACGATCTTCTGGCTGTTTGTGGAAGGTGTGGCGATCTACGCAGAGTTGGGTCCCTGGTTTAGCGGTGTTTTGGGAGCCTGATGAATGGATAAGTTAAAGAAACTTTTAAAGGTCTGGACACTATGGGAGTTGTTGCAGGGGCTGAGTGTTACTGGTAAGTATCTGTTTAAAAAGAAATTTACCCTCAACTATCCAGAAGAGAAAGCACCTCAGTCCCCCCGTTTTCGTGGATTGCATGCACTGCGCCGCTATGAAGATGGTGAAGAGCGCTGCATTGCCTGTAAACTGTGTGAGGCGGTCTGTCCGGCAATGGCCATCACCATCGAGGCGGCTCCTCGTAATGAGGGTGCGCCGCAAGTGAATGGTGCGGGACGTTCCAGTAATTATGGTAACCGTCGTACCACCCGTTATGACATTGATCTTTTTAAATGTATCTTTTGTGGATATTGTCAGGAGGCGTGTCCAGTGGATGCTATTGTTGAGACTCGGATTTACGAGTACTGCTTTGAGTCTCGCACCGGTTCGGTGATCACCAAAGAGGAGCTGCTGAAGATTGGAGATCAAAATGAGTCACAACTGGCAGCGGACCTGGAAGTGGATGGGAGGTATCGATAAATGACTTCAATACTATTTTACCTCTTCAGTGCAGTGTTGCTGTTTGCGGCCTTTAAAGTGATTACTGCCAAAAGTGCAGTACATGCAGCGATCTTTCTGATTCTTGCATTCTTCACCACCTCAGCACTATGGTTACTGCTGGAGGCAGAATTCCTGGCGATCACCTTGGTATTGGTCTATGTCGGTGCCGTGATGGTATTGTTCCTGTTTGTGGTGATGATGCTGGATGCCAATATGGAGCCGCTACGTGAGGGCTTTACACGCTATTTCCCGGCGGGCGCACTGGTTGCGGCTACCATCGTGGTTGAGATGAGTGTGGTGTTGGGGGGGCGTTACTTCAGTGCTGAAAACTTTCCATCCCCGGTACCGCATGGTCCGGATTACAGTAATACCAAGGAGTTGGGGGAACAACTCTATACAGTCCATGTGTTCTCCTTTGAAGTGGCCGCAGCAATCCTGTTGATTGCCATTGTCGCAGCGATAGGACTTACCTTTCGCCGTCGTCCAGAGAGCAGGAAACAGAATATTGCGGATCAACACCGTGTGAATCGGAGTGATCGAGTTCGCTTGCTCGATATTCGAGAAGGAGATGAGACATGATTGCACTGTCTGACTTTCTGATTCTTGGGGCGCTGCTCTTCACCCTGAGTATGGCGGGGATCTTCCTCAACCGAAAGAATGTGATCATTCTGTTGATGGCGATTGAGCTGATGCTGCTCTCGGTCAATATTAATTTTGTAGCCTTCTCCCACTACCTGGGGGATCCGAATGGACAGGTCTTTGTCTTCTTTATTCTTACGGTGGCTGCAGCAGAAGCAGCGATTGGGTTGGCAATCCTGGTGCTACTGTTCCGTAACCGTAAAACCATCAATGTTGATGATCTTGGCAGCTTGAAGGGGTAGGGGTATGGAAATGAAATCAATCTACCTGAGTATTGTATTCGCGCCACTGATCGGCAGTATTCTGGCTGGCATCTTTGGCCACTGGATGGAACGCAAGGTTGCGCATATCGTTACCATTGGTGGGGTAGCGGCCTCCTTTGTGCTTTCACTGGTCGTGTTTCAGGATACGGCGATCAATGGCAACACCTTTAACGGTAACGTCTACACCTGGATGGTGAGTGGCGGCGTTGGTTTCCATGTGGGTTTCCTGGTTGATCAGCTAACTGCAATGATGCTGGTGGTGGTGAGCTTTGTCTCGCTGATGGTGCATATCTATACCATCGGATATATGCAGGAAGATCCCGGCTACAAGCGTTTCTTCAGCTATATCTCGCTCTTCACCTTCTCCATGTTCATGTTGGTGATGTCCAACAACTTCATGCAGCTCTTCTTCGGTTGGGAAGCTGTCGGTGTAGTTTCCTATCTGTTGATTGGTTTCTGGTACCAGAAAGAGACTGCAATCTATGCCAATCTCAAGGCCTTTTTGGTGAATCGAGTGGGAGACTTTGGTTTTCTTCTGGGTATTGCAGGGGTATTGCTCTATTTTGGCTCACTGGATTACGCAGAAGTCTTTGCCGGTACTGACAGCGTCGTAGGTCAGACGATCAACATCTGGGGGGACAGTGAGTGGTCAGTGATGACGCTGATCTGTATTCTCCTCTTTATTGGTGCAATGGGTAAATCGGCACAGGTGCCGCTGCATGTCTGGTTGCCAGACTCTATGGAGGGTCCAACGCCGATTTCGGCTCTGATCCATGCCGCAACCATGGTGACCGCAGGTATCTTTATGGTGGCTCGTATGTCGCCCCTGTTTGAACTCTCAGAGACCGCACTCTCTGTGGTGTTGATTATTGGTGCCATTACTGCACTCTTTATGGGGTTCCTTGGGCTGGTACAGCACGATATCAAGCGCGTGGTTGCCTATTCAACACTCTCACAGCTCGGTTATATGACCGTAGCGCTGGGTGCCTCTGCCTATGCGGCAGGTGTCTTCCATCTAATGACCCACGCCTTCTTCAAGGCTCTGCTCTTCCTCGCCGCCGGTTCGGTGATCATTGCGATGCACCATGAACAGGATATGCGTCATATGGGGGGGCTGAAGAAATATATGCCGATTACCTACTGGACTTCACTGGTCGGTTCACTGGCATTGATTGGCTTTCCCGGTTTTGCTGGCTTCTTCTCCAAGGATGCCATCATCGAGGCGGTACATGCCTCCAATACAGCAGGATCAACCTTTGCCTATATTGCGGTACTGTTGGGCGTATTTATTACGGCACTCTACAGCTTCCGTATGTTCTTCCTGGTGTTCCATGGTGAAGAGCGTTTCCATCAGGCACACCATCATCACGATGAAGAACATGACAGTGATGTTGATGAGTCTCACGGACATGGACACGCACCACATGAGACGCCATGGGTGGTAACAGGGCCACTCATCGCGTTGGCGATTCCCTCGGCCATTATTGGTGCGCTCTTTGTTGAGCCGATGCTATTTGCCGGCTTCTTCGGTGATGCCATTCAGGTGAAGCCGGAGCATGATGTACTGGCACATGTAGGGGAGGGATTTCACGGTGTTTTGGGCTTTATCCTTCACGGCATGATGGCCCCTCCATTTTGGTTGGCAATGTCTGGTGTAGGTACCGCCTATTACTTCTACATGGTGCGACCTGATATTCCTGAGGCGATCAAGCAACGCTTCTCAGGAGTTCATGCACTGCTGGAGAACAAGTACGGCTTTGACAGCTTTAATGAGATCTTCTTTGCGGGTGGCTCGAGAGGAATTGGTGGTCTGCTGTGGAAATTTGGCGATACAAAATTAATTGATGGTCTGGTCGTAAATGGCTCCGCTTACAGTGTAGGGAAGATCGCCGCGATCATTCGCCATCTGCAGAGTGGCTATCTCTACCACTACGCCTTTGCAATGATTATCGGCCTTCTCATTATGCTGGCTTGGGTACTGTACAGGTAATTATTCATGGGACTAGTCTACACAGAGATTGAGTTGAGCAACCCCAGAGAGGGTACTTTGGCACCAATGGTACAGACACTTACAGTCAACCCCGATAGCCCTAATATTCCCACAGCTGTGGTTAAGAAGAGTATTTGATTATGAGTTCAGACTCCTCCCTTTTAAGTTTATTGATCTGGATTCCCATTGTGGGCGGCCTGTTGACGTTGGCGGTTGGAGATCGTCGAGGTGCCTTTGGGCGCGTCACAGCGCTCACCTTCGCAATGATTACACTGTTGATCTCCCTCGCTCTATGGAACGGTTTTGATCGAACCACCCATCTGATGCAGTTTGTTGAGATGGTTCCCTGGATTGAGCCGTTCAACATCAATTATCACTTGGGTGTCGACGGTATCTCCATGCCGTTTATTGTGCTTACCAGCTTTATTACGGTGATTGTAGTGATAGCTGGCTGGGAAGTGATTCAGGATCGTAATTCGCAGTATATGGCGGCGTTCCTGATGATGACGGGTCTGATGAACGGAGTCTTCGCAGCACTGGATGCGATTCTCTTCTATGTCTTCTGGGAGGCGATGCTGATTCCGATGTTTGTCATTATCGGTGTCTGGGGTGGACCGAACCGTGTCTATGCAACCATCAAATTCTTCCTCTATACCTTCCTCGGCTCAGTCTTTATGCTGATCTCGCTGCTATGGCTCTATAGCGAGAGTAATACCTTCTCGATTTTGGCCTATCATGATCTGAAGATTGGAATGACCGCACAGATACTGATCTTCTTTGCCTTTCTGCTCGCCTTTGCAGTCAAGGTACCGATGTGGCCTGTTCACACCTGGTTACCGGATGCGCACGTAGAGGCACCGACCGGTGGCTCTGTTGTACTGGCAGCAATCATGTTGAAGATGGGAGCCTACGGTTTCCTTCGCTTCAGTCTGCCAATTGTGCCGGATGCGAGCAGTGAACTGGATACCTTCATGATTACCTTGTCGCTGATAGCGGTGGTCTATATCGGTTTTGTGGCGCTGGTGCAGCAGGACATGAAGAAGCTGATCGCCTACTCATCGATTTCACACATGGGCTTTGTCACCCTCGGCTTCTTTATCCCGTTCATGATCTTCAAGCAGAGCGGTAGTATGGAAGGGGCTGCCATTGGTGTCGAAGGTGCGCTGGCGCAGATGATCTCCCACGGCTTTATTTCGGGTGCCATGTTCCTCAGTGTGGGCGTTCTCTATGATCGTCTCCATTCACGCCAGATCGGGGATTACGGTGGTGTCGCGAATACCATGCCGGTTTTTGCCGCCTTCATGCTCTTCTTCTCGATGGCCAATGCAGGACTTCCCGGCACCTCTGGTTTTGTCGGTGAGTTTATGGTGATCCTGGGCGCTTTCCGTGCCAACTTCTGGATTGCCTTCCTGGCTGCAACTACGCTGATTCTGGGGGCTGCCTATACTCTGTGGATGTATAAGCGTGTGGTCTATGGCAAGGTGGGCAATGAGGGAGTTGCCGGTTTGAGTGATATGAATAAGAGAGAATTTCTGATAATGGCAATTCTTGCGGCAGCGGTATTGGGGATGGGGCTCTATCCTGCACCTGTCATTGATGTGATGCATGCCTCAGTAGATCATCTGTTACAACAGATTACGGTCTCCAAACTGTAGGAAGATAAGAAATGAAATTTGATACTTCACAACTCTCTGCTGTCGCGCCAGAAATTACCCTGCTGACACTGGCATGCGCTGTGTTGTTAGTAGACCTCTTCGTAAAAGAGGAGAGTCGCATTATTACAGGGCTGCTGACTATGGGCTCTCTGTTGGTCACAGCGGTTGTAGTTGCAGCAGGTATGAGTGGTGAAACACAGTTACTCTTTGATGGCTCGATTGTGCGTGACCCAATGGGGGACGTACTGAAGATCGCTGTTTTATTGATTACAACCATGGTCTTCCTCTACTCAGGGGATTATCAGAAGGATCGCGAGCTCTATCGTGGAGAGTACTTCGTGTTGGGGTTATTTGGTGTGCTGGGAATGATGATTTTGATATCGGCTCACTCCTTCTTGACACTCTATCTTGGGCTGGAGCTGATGTCTCTGTCGATGTATGTGATGGTTGCACTGCAACGCGATGAAGCGCGTGCCTCAGAGGCAGCGATGAAGTATTTTGTATTGGGAGCCCTGGCCTCCGGTATGTTGCTCTATGGTATCTCTATGCTTTATGGTGCAACGGGTAGCCTGGATATTGGCGAGGTTGCTATAGCGATACAGAGCCAGAGCAGCAACGCAGATCTCAATTTGGTACTGGTGTTTGGGCTGGTCTTTGTAGTCTCCGGGACCGCCTTTAAACTCGGTGCTGTACCATTCCATATGTGGGTGCCTGATGTCTATCAGGGTGCTCCAACCTCAGTAACCACCTATATCGCCAGCGCACCCAAGATTGCTGCCTTTGCGATGGTCATGCGGCTGCTGGTGGATGGACTGAATGGAATGATACTCGATTGGCAACCCATGTTGATTATTCTCGCACTACTCTCAATGGCGCTGGGTAACGTGATTGCGATTGCCCAAACCAACTTGAAACGCATGCTGGCCTATTCAGGTATCTCCCATATTGGTTTCTTGCTGCTGGGCGTGCTGAGTGGTACTGAAGCAGGTTACGAGTCAGCAATGTTCTATGCCATAACCTATGCGCTTACCTCAGCAGGCGGCTTTGGGATGATTCTGTTGATGAGCCGTAAAGGGTTTGAGGCAGAAGAGATCTCAGACTATAAAGGGTTGGCAAAACGCCACCCTTGGTATGCGCTGATGATGCTTATCCTCATGTTCTCAATGGCTGGAGTGCCACCGACAGTAGGCTTCTATGCCAAGCTTGCTGTACTGCAACAGGTGGTCTCGGTTGATCTGGTCTGGTTGGCCGTTGCGGCAGTCTTCTTCTCTGTTATTGGTGCTTTCTACTATCTGAGAGTGATCAAAACAATCTACTTTGATAAGGCTGAGGGAGAGGGGATGTCTGTAGAAAATGTTGATTTAAACCCGGTGGGCATAACGCTTTCGCTCAATGCAATGGTTGTCTTGGCACTCGGTTTATTTCCTGCCCAATTGATGCTGATCTGTCAGAGTGCAATTGGGTAGTGTTGGTAATTCAATATCCATACGATTGTAATATATTACAAAAACTGCTTGCTTTATATTAGAAGTGTCTGTAATATTCGCCCCATCGTTGATGCGGGGTGGAGCAGTCTGGTAGCTCGTCGGGCTCATAACCCGAAGGTCGTTGGTTCAAATCCGGCCCCCGCTACCAATTAAATGATTGAAAAGGCTCATCTTTTGATGAGCCTTTTCTTTTGGTGTCTAGTTTGCCCGAATGTCGGTGCCTAGCAGAGGGTGAAACTCAATAACTTACTGCTGTCCAACGGCTACATCTGGTGCTGAGTCGAGCAGAGAGTTGTTCGCAACACCGTGTAAAAGAGACTTCGCAAGGTGTGCGTACTTTTGTACCGTAGAGTATCTGGCAAGAGTATCAATCAGTAATCTTGTGAAGAGGTTAAAGAGGGGATCATCAAGGATATTGCAAAATGAGTTTCCAGAGCTAAGGAAGCGATACTGGGATAGACATTTCTAGGCGATAAGGTATGGCGATTGGACTAAAGGAAATATCACTGATGAGATGGTTCAGGAGTATCTGGAGCGACACAAGGACCCATCAAATGGAGATACAGGCAATATTATCTTGGAATAAGTAGGTGGACTTTCAGCTCATAGTTGTTGGGTTTGCGTCTGGCTCCACACCTCTTCTGTATGATAGAGGTGTGGAGCTGTTGTAGCCTATATGTCAACTACTTATCTAGCACCTTACAAATACTCAGTACTTTCTTCAGGCGAACCTTCTGCACACCCATGGCAATTTTCTCGCCTTCAGCCTGCTTACCCGCAAGTATTAGGGGAACCAGTTGGTTTCGGCGTGTATTTTTGAATGCAACCCAGTTTACTACCATCTCATTAAACTGTGCCTCTTTACCTCTTGGAGCCCTCATCCCTGCAATCATATCGCTGACTGCATCTGCACTATCACGTACCAGCTTTTGCTGCTCCGGTCCTCGCTTATTCTCATTTTTGACCAATGTAACAAGAGAGTCTCTTGCCTTCATTACCGTCGCGTGCAGGTCACCAAACTCCCCGGCACTGGTTGTAAATGTTGTAAGTGCAAATGTCATCCCTACTATTATAGGCAGTATTTTCTTCATCAAATTATCTCCATATATTTAGATAAAAATAATAATCACTCTCAAACATACTGAAATGCTAATGAATGATGGATGGATAATAACAGGATTTATTGAACTGCACACAAAAGAGCTCTATTTCATACTTTCCAGTTCGCGGTACCTATCAAACCTATATTGTTCAAGTACTGGTTTGGGACGACTGAAGCTGTCGATTATTGGATAGCGGGGGGGTGTAACACACCTGCTGCAAAGAGCTTAAAGAGCATGGGCAACTTGAAGAGTCTCAATTTAGAGATATTGAAAAAACCTTGGACACTATTTTTGAGTCGATAGAGATTCTGCTTCGCTGAAACAGATATCAGGGTTGCATCTCTATAACACCACTATCGAGTGCGTTTCCCTGCATATGGTTCATTCTCACTTGGGCGGCTAACCGTTCTACACCAACCTTTTCAAGGTGGCTCAGAGGGATGTTTCCGAATAGCGCAATAAAATCTTGCAGTATGGCGATACGTGGATAACGCGCCTGCTCGTATACTTTTTCCAATAATTGGTTCTTGTTCATGCGGTCACTTTACAACCAGAGTAGTTGCAGTGTCAAAAGCAATTCTCTGACTATAGCCTCATTTATTCTATACTCGTCCTGTTTTCAAGCAACACCTTGATCTGGAACAGTGTATTGCGCTCCTCCTCTTCAAGACTGCTCTTGATAAAGCGGATGGTGTTGTCAAATTTAGGGATCACATTGTATTTTAGTGCATTGACCCTTTTCTGTGTCTTGCGCTGCTCCTCCAATAACCGATAGAGCGCTGTCTCCACTTCAGCCAGACGGGCCATCTTCTCCGCCATTTCGGCAAAGCTGAGGCGGGTCTCATCAAGGCTGGCATCGGTTCCGAGAAAACCGACTGGCTGCAGCGGCAATTGTTGAATCGAGATTGCGGGGTACTGCACGCCCATATTACGACGTGGCAGAATCGTTGCATCCAACCCCTGAGGCATCCCTAAAGAGAGCTGGCGAATTCTAGCGCTGCCCATGCGCATCTGCGTGATGCTCAGGCAGTCATAGGCTTTTTTCAGTGAATCCAGGGCGTCACTTTTTAGCTGCCGGTACTCTTTGAGATTTTCATACACTAGGCGCGTCAGCAGCTCCCGCTTACGCTCCAGCAGGCGGTACCCCTCTGTGAGGTAGTTCACCTTGCGTATCAGCTCCAACAATGCTGATTTGGTTGGAGGAATATTGAGCCGCTCTTCCATCAGCACATCCTGTCACAACTGTGGTATTTTTGAATATCCTCTTCCGTGACCCGGCTTAACTCCTCGGGCGGCAATAGCGAGAGCAGCTCCCAGGCCAGATCCAGGGTCTCTATGATACTGCGCTCTTCATCTTCCCCTTGTTGCACAAAGCGGCTCTCAAATGCATGGGCAAACTGAAGAAAACGTTGGTCACGCTGCGATAACTCTTCAGCACCGATAATAGAGGCAAGATTACGTGCCTCCAGTGCGCGCGTGTAGGAGGCGTAAAGTTGGCTGGAGAGGCGGGGGTGATCATCTCGCGTAAACTCTCTTCCAATACCATCTTTCATCAGTCGAGAGAGTGATGGAGGTACATTGACCGGGGGATAGATCGATTTACCGTGAAGCTCACGACTCAACACAATCTGTCCCTCCGTGATATATCCGGTGAGGTCGGGGATGGGGTGAGTGATGTCATCACTGGGCATAGACAGGATCGGGATCAGTGTGATCGATCCGTGACGGTTCTGTACTCGACCAGCACGTTCATAGATCTCAGCCAGATCAGAGTAGAGGTAACCCGGATAACCTTTACGAGAGGGGACATCCCCTTTCTCAGTGGCAACTTCACGCAGCGCTTCGGCATAGTTGGTCATATCGGTGATTACCACCAGCACATGGTGGTCCAACTCATAGGCGAGATACTCTGCAGCGGTCAATGCGGTCCTCGGCAGGATCAGTCGTTCCATGGGTGGATCATTGGCGAGATTGGTGAACATCACTACATTACGCAACACACCGCTCGACTCAAATTCACTCTCAAAAAATTGAGTATCCGAATGAGAGACCCCCATTGCGGCAAAGACAATAACAAAGTTGGAGGCATCATCCGGTAGTTTTGCCTGACGTACAATCTGTGCTGCCAGACGGTTATGGGGCAGACCCGAAGCTGAAAATACCGGAAGCTTCTGTCCTCGTACCAGTGAATTAAGCCCATCAATTGAGGAGATCCCGGTCTGGATAAATTCACGTGGATAGGCACGTGCTGCCGGGTTGACCGGAGCGCCATTGACATTACGTACCACATTGGAGACCACAGGAGGACGGTTGTCACGCGGCTCTCCAATACCGTTGAAGATTCTTCCCAACATATCCGGTGAAAGTGTCAATTCAAATGGCTCATCCAGATAGCGTACCCAGGTGTTTTCAATATCAAGATTATCGGTTGACTCAAACACCTGTACCAATACCATCGTCTCTGAGGTACGGATCACCTGTCCATTACGAATGCCTCCGCTTTTGTCGCGAATGACCACTCGCTCCCCCAAGGCGGCATGAGTACCCCCTTTGAGAAAGAGTAGGGAACCCCGTGCAGCAGTGACATGTCGATACTCAAGCCGTCTCATGATGGAGTCTCCGCCTTGTCTCCTTCACTACTGACATACTCCGCATGGAGGGTGTCTAGCTGTTGCCATAGCTCCTCGGCAAACCGTTGTAGTGCAGCAAGCTCGTCATTACGGAAGGTAGATTTAATACGTCGCACCTTTCCGTTCTCGGGTAGTTGAGCCAGTTGCTCAACCGGTACACCGAGATCAATCAGCTCTTGACCGCTTTCAAAGTAGTGCAGAATCAGATCCAGCATGGCAAACTGTTTGTCTGGCGAACAGTAGCTGTCAATCTCATCCAGTGCGCTCTGTTGCAGCAACCCCTCTTTAATGGTGTTGGCGCACTCCAGTACCCAGCGCTGGCTGGAGGAGAGAGCTTCTGGACCCACCAGATTGACAATGCGCTCCAGCTCATCCGCCTCTGCAAGCAGTGCGAGCGACTCCTTACGGCGCTGGCTCCAGGAGGGATCAACCTGTTCTGCCCACCATTGTGCGGCTTGTGATACATAGTCGGAAAAGCTCTCTGTCCAGGATACGGCAGGGTAGTGGCGTGCATCAGCCAGGGGTTTGGAGAGCGCCCAGAAGGTACGGATGATCTCCTTGGTATGGCTGGTGACAGGTTCTGAAAAGTCTCCCCCCGGTGGAGAGACTGCACCGATCAGGGTTACAGATCCGGCCTCTCCAGATAAGGTGTGAACCGACCCGGCCCGTTCGTAGAAAGCAGCCAGACGTGAAGCCAGATAGGCTGGGTACCCCTCTTCAACCGGCATCTGTCCCAATCTTCCAGAAACCTCACGCAGCGCTTCAGCCCAACGGCTGGTAGAGTCAGCCACCATCACCACATCATAGCCCTGGTCACGATAGTACTCTGCCATGGTAACCCCAACGTAGATACTGGCCTCACGGGCAACTACCGGCATATTCGAGGTGTTGGCGACTAGGAAGGTACGTTCCATCAGAGAGCGACCACTATGGGGGTCTGTTAACTGAGGAAAAGATTCAAGGATATCGACCAGTTCATTGCCACGTTCACCACAACCAACATAGAGCACAATGTCTGCATTGGCCCAACGTGCAATTTGCTGCTGTACCATGGTTTTGCCAGCACCAAAGGGGCCGGGGACTGCGGCCTTCCCCCCTTTTAAAAGAGGAAAAAAGGTATCGAGAATACGTTGTCCGGTGAGTAGTGGTTCTACTGATTGTGTGCGTGAGTGGTAGGGGCGGGGGGTACGAACCGGCCACTCATGGTACATCTTCAGCGCTTGCAGATTTCCTTGTGGGTCACGAATATGGGCCAGTATCTCCTCAACAGAGTAATCCCCCTCGACCGCATGTTCTACAATCTCACCTCGGACTCCGGGAGGCAGCAGAATTTTATGCTCGATGGTCTCACTCTCTTGCACGGTACCCAATAGCCCCCCTTCACCAAGTAGCTGACCCACTGCAATTTGCGGGGAGGGGACATAGTGCCAAAGACGTTCACGGTCCAGCGCTGAGAGGGTGAGGCCGCGACTGATCTGTTCGCCACTTATTTCCATAATCTTTTTCAGTGGGCGCTGAATCCCATCAAAGATCTCTCCCAGTAGGCCAGGTCCTAGCTCTACAGAGAGTGGTCTCTGTAGCCCCTCAACCTGCTCACCGGGTTGTAGTGAGTCGGTCGACTCATACATCTGCACCAGAGCTTGATGTTTATGCAAACTGATCACCTCACCCACCAGTCCCAGTTTTCCAATCCGAACCTGTTCACCATTACGGATATTGGGTTGCTGGATGGTGACCAGAGGGCCGTTGACTTCAATCACTTTACCCATGGAGTAGCGCCCCTTTGCCATCTACCGTGGCGAAGAGTCGTTCAAAAATAACTTTCTGTAGTGCTCTCTGCTGCTGCTCAAGCAACCCCTCAAAGGTGTTGTCGAGCATAATGGAGCCATCACTGGAGGTCAGCTTTATTCCTCCCATGCTGTGGATTGGCTGATTTGACAGTAATACCGTTTTAGAGGTCACCTCTGCGGCTGTTGCCTCCCACTGCTCAGTATAGTGTAGGTGATCGTTCGAGTTTAGATGCGCGATCAGTTGCTGATCTTCAATCAGGTCTGCCCCCTCTTTAAACAGGGATAGCAGTAGAGGATGGTACTGATCTGGCTGCTGCTGCAGTGTTTGCAGGTGGTGTCGCAACTGTTCCATTACGGTCTGTACCAGTCCCCAGCGGTTACGGTCCAGTTCTGCTTGCAGGTGAATCTCACGGGCCTCTACCTTTCTTAAATATTCACGCTCTGAGAGTGACTTGGCCAGCAGCAGCTCTTTTTGTTCCATTAAATGGATTTTTTCGCGTGCATTTTGCATGATTTTTTGACGCGATAAATTTCCTTGTGAAATGTGTTCTGTGGCCAGTTTTTTGGCTCGCTCAATCATCGCAGCTTGCAGTGATTTGGTCTGGTTGCTCTCTCTACTCATGCTCTAAGCCCAGGGCAGAACTTCCGATCACACGGGTGATCAACGCATCAATGGAGGTATCCCGGTGTTCGGGTGTGTTGAGCTGGGGCAGCTCACTGATCAGGATGTTGCCTCCTTCATTACGAATCTTCTGTAGCGAGGGAAGCTCAGTATTTGCGCCCCCTTGTTCTAGATAGATTAATGTACGTTTATTGTCTGTCACGATCCCATCCAATAGCTGCTCTAATGCAGGTACAGAGAGGTCTGCATGGGTCTCAATCCCTAACAGTGAAAATCCATCCATCAGGGCTGCACTACCAATGGCAATAATTCGCATTTTTTAAATCTTACCCAGCAGCAGAATGGTTACAACTAAACCATAGATTGCAATACCTTCAGCCAGCCCCAGGTAGATCAGTGTACGTCCAAACAACTCTGGCTTTTCAGTAATGACAGCCAGTGATGCGGCACCAACCGAACTAACAGCAATCCCGGCACCGATGGTGGCAAAAGCGGTCGGTAGCCCAATGCCAATGAGAGCTAAACCGAACCCGATGGTGATCTCACGACTCTCTTGTGTTGCCTCGACAGACGCCATTGCATCCTGGGTGATGATATAGAGCAGCACTGTGATGCCGCTGGCAAAGAGCACTAAATTGATACCAATACTCCCTTTAAGACGCTGGCTTTGTGCCGCTTCCACCTGCTGAGGATAGAGCGTGAAATAGAGACCGCTTGCTATGAGCAGCAGCACACTTGCGGTGAGTAGGGTAACGATAATATGCATGGTTAATCTCCTGTGAATGAATCTCTAGCTCACTTCCATTTTGAGTGGTTTGAAATGGGTTCCCTTGCCACTGAAGTAGCGTGCAAAGCCCTCGTAATACTCTAAACGCAGACATTGGATGGCAACGATGCCACCTTCCAATATGATAATAAACAGGTTTCCTAGAACCAGCGTAATGTTATGACCTACATTATCCATCATTCCCGCTAAAGTGAATACAGCCATTGCCAGAGCTACATGGTTGAGACTGAATGCAGCAACACGCAAGAAGGAGAGGGTTGCTGAAAGATTGTTGATAATGGTGTCGATCCCTTCAATGAGGGTGATCAACCCCTTTTCCAGGGTGCTTCCCTCGTTTATCTGCCAGTTGTGGTAGAGAGAAATGGCTAACGGGAGTAGCAGGAGGGTTACTTCCCAATAAGAGAGTGGCTGCTCGGTCATCAATTGGAAGACAACATAAATTCCGCTGACGAAGAACAGGAGTCCAGCTACACCACGACCACTATAGAGTGCTGCACGACGATTGTTGAGTGACCAGAGGTTAATAATTGAGAGCAGATTGGAAATCAGTAGAAAGCCAACCCCCCAACCGAGTGCAATGAGCAGCATCAGGGTTGGGTCCTCCATTGGTGACATCCACAATGGTTGAATGATGTGCTCATTTCCAAATAGAGAACCATAAAGAAATCCAAACATCATTGAGGAGAGTCCGGTAAAAGTGGCAAAAGTGAGGAGGCCAGAAAACCTCTTTCTGAACAGGAACCCCATGAAAATGATCGCGGCACCATGACCCACATCACCAAACATCATTCCAAACATCAGGGTGTAGCTCAGGGCAAACAGAGTGGTTGGATCAATCTCCCGGTAATGAGGGATGCCAAACTGGTTTACCAGGTGTTGAAATGGTTGTAACAGCCGGAGGTGTTGTTGTAGTGATGGGACTTCAGGTATCTCATCTGCTTCCGGGTCACGTAAAGTCAGCAGGTATGGGTACTCCAGTCTGGACTGTAACTGTTGCTCAATCTCTTCAACACGCTGTGTGGGTACCCAACCTTGTAACAAAGTTAACTGCCCCCGGCCACTGAGATTGCCAGCAGCTGAGGCGAAGGGAGAGCTTTTCTGTAGAATTGCACGAGCCTCTCTGATTTTATCCTGATTATCTTCAATCAATAGCTCAATGGCAGAGTGATGATGGTCAATCTTTTGCTGTAGTTGGTTGAGCTGTTGTTGGATTTTATGGTTAAGCTGATCCGGGTAATCATAGAGCTCTTGAGGAATGGATAACTGGTGAAAGTTAGCGGCCTTGAGAATCTCTTCTACATCTTGTTGATATCTCTTTTCTGTGGCGACAGAGAGATAGAGGTGTTCATCACCCTTCTGAAAAGGCTCTATCATGGTGTTAGTAAGAGAGAGGGCACGTTGTAACGGGTTGTAATCTGTATAGGGTATGGTGCCGACAAAAAACTTCAGAAAACGGCTCTCTACAGAGAGTCGACCCAGATCAATATTAAGGTTCTGGAACTGGGTCAAACTTTTGATCAGTTTGTAGTCATGCTGTCGTTGTTCTTTAAGTGCCCGTATCTGTTCTTCATGGGTGGACAGTAATTTCCAGAGTGTCTCAATATTTTGATTGGCCCGTTGCAAGGTGTGGATGGAGACCATCTCAGTGTGTAGCTCTGGACTCAATGGCTTGTTGAGGTAGGGGATTATTTTCTTCAGGTGACCGCGGAGTCTCTGGTACGCCTGTTGATAATGGAGTCCCGTAAGTTGATTCAGTCGCTCATCCTGTTGACCCTCAAGCAGGTGGATAGCCTCCAGTTGAGCCAGTACATCGGTGGCAATCGAGGCATCTGCATCCATCATGGCAAGCGAGAGGTGCTGCAGTTGGAGTGGAGAGCCAAGCATCAGTAGGTACCCTCTACGGCTTTGTAGATTAATTTTTGGTTAAGTTTGAGAGCTTTTCCTTTGAAGACAGCCTGCAATGATCGTATCTCGGACTCTCTCAGCACAACATAGCAATAGACCCGAGTGAGTACTGAGGTGGACTGTTTCAGCGCCTTTCGGGCTGCTGACAGGGTGTAGTGTTCCATCAGTATCTCAATATCAGACAAATTCTTGACCTGTCTCAGTAGATGGTTGAGTGGTGAAGGGAGCTGATCGATCAACTCTTGAAGCGTCTCTAATTGCGCCAGTTTCATTAAGGTGGTTGAGTGAAGCTTGTTTCCTTCAGTTGCCAAATGGTAGTAAGACTTGGCAGGAGAGAGGTGATAAGAGAAGCGGTAACGGACCAGCCAGAGCAGATTAAGGCGGTCCATCACTGTGCCATAGAGGGTGCTAAAGGGGCGCTGATCTGCAACGGGCAGAAAGCGGATGCGGTGACGTAGCCCTCTGAAAAAGTGGCGATCAATGGCTGAGTCGAGAGCAAACAAGTTTTGCTCATCCTCAAATACGGTACGTGCCTGGCGGACGATATTGGAGTAGGGGGTGCTCTCCAACAGCCGTAACATCTCGTAGGGGTCATCCGCCTCCAGTAAGGTGTTCAGTGGCAGAACAGCAAACTGTTTCAGGTCGATCAATTGGTGACGAATTTCTGATTGACTCATGCCGGAAAATTTACCCCGGATCAAGGTTTTGAGGTTTGTAAGTTCATACCAGTGGGCCGCATGGTTCAACATTTCACGAGAGGAACCAGAGAATGGACGGAACAGCAGTTGAAAATCTGTGAGCGCCTGATCAATTAGCTGTTTTTCAACAGACTCATGGGCCGAGGAGTCGATTACAGTGTGGAACTGCTGTTGTAGAGCCTCCAGATCAGATTCTATAATTCCAGGCCAAGACTGCTGTTCAATCAAGCGGGCAGCGAGAATGGCGACTCGGGTACGGATATAGCTATCACTGGGATGTTCCATTTAACCCTCCCGGTTGAGTAGCAGATGAATGGCATCTGTAAGGGCCTCTTGCTGATGCTTTTCTGCCAATTGACGCAGTTGTTGATTGTGTTCGTCGTAACGAAGCTTGAGTTCAGCAATGCTCTGTTCTGCCCGTTCGTTGGCCTTATCGAGAAAAGACTGGTGTAATTCGGGTAGACGTGCATTGAACTGCTCAATCGTGGCGTTGGCATCACTCAATGCCTGCTGCTTCATGGCCTCTCTCTGCTGCTCACTGTTTCGTACAATGTTTTCAGCCTCTAGTTCAGCGTTCAAAAGATTGTTGAGCGAATCGTGCATGGTCTATTAGGTCGGAGAACCCTTTAATATCCTATTATCTTTAATACCCTGTTGTTCAAGTGTCTCATGAGCCCTTTCATGTTCCAACTCACTTACCTTGCGGGTGTAGGGGTTGGAAGAGGGTAGACAGGCAGAGCTTATGCAACTCCTTATCTATTTATGATTATAGGTTGAATTGCTAAAATAGCACATACTCAAGGTGTTTATTCGTGTGTTGCATAAGCTGTCTGGTTTGTAAGCGAGCTTAAACCAACCTCCTCAACCATGTCGGTGCAGCCAATACCAAGCATGTACTTTAATGAGGCAGTCTGTAGTTGTGATGGTTTGAAACGGTGCGATCACCTCAATATTGTCAAAGTCACCCATTAGATCTACCCATGGAATCGATGATAACCCCTGTCGCAGTTGTGTTAGGGGTACTCCGGCGCCATAGCGGTTGATCTGACTGCCTGTACCTGAAAAGGTACGAGCTATATCATGGGTAGATACAGTAAGTCACTGATAACATGTTAATTATTAGTGGCTTACTGTTGTAAAATGGTACTCCCTAGGGGAATCGAACCCCTGTTACCGGCGTGAGAGGCCAGCGTCCTTACCGCTAGACGAAGAGAGCATTAGGTCGGTATTTATACCGGACGCGTATTCTGCCACGCACAGAAAACAAGTACAATATGTGGTATGAAAATTATCGGAAATAACAAGTCAGCAATTCAGAAGGGAGGGGGTTGGTTGAAACGACTCTTTAGTTCGACGGAACAAGCGTCTACGAGAGCCGAATGTTTGGTGATCCCTCGATCAGAACATCCGATTTCACGAAGACAGATGAGCCGTAATGCGGTCAAGGTGTTGAATCGGATTGATCAGGGAGGCTATAGCTCATTTCTTGTCGGTGGAGGGGTACGGGATCTGATGTTGGAGCGAGAGCCCAAGGACTTTGATGTAGCAACAAATGCTACGCCAGATGAGGTTAAGTCACTGTTTAGAAACTGTCGTTTGATTGGTCGTCGGTTCCGTCTGGCTCATGTCCATTTTGGGCGCGAAATTATTGAGGTGGCAACCTTCCGTTCGGGGCAGGAAAGTGTTGGGGAAGAGTCTGTGCAGAGCGAACAGGGGATGATTCTACGCGATAATCAGTATGGCACATTGGAAGAGGATGCTTGGCGAAGAGACTTCACTATCAATGCACTCTACTACAATATTGCAGACTTCTCTGTAGTGGATTTCACCGGTGGTGTTGAGGATTTGCATAAAGGGCAAATTCGGATGATCGGGGATTCACTACAACGCTATCAGGAAGATCCGGTACGGATGTTGAGGGCGGTTCGTTTTGCCGTGAAATTGGGTTTTTCTATTGAGAAGAGTACAGAAAAGCCAATTTTTGAGTTGGCGGCTCTGTTGGAGCAGATTCCACAAGCAAGACTGTACGAAGAGTTCCTCAAGATGTTTCAGTCTGGACAGGCGTTAGAGACCTTTGAACGTCTGCGCCACTATGGATTGTTTCGTTTTCTATTTCCCATGACGGATCGTATGTTGGACCAGGAGGAAGGGTTTCCTCACAACTTCCTACTGAGGGCCCTGGAAAATACTGATCAACGGGTTGCTCAGGGAAAGCCGATTACTCCGGCATTTTTGATTGCGGCACTGTTATGGGAGGATGTGCGAACCCGAGCGGAGACCTCTGAAGATAAGCACCCTGAGACCGGTAAACGACTTCCTGAAAATGTACGTCTTCACAGAGCAGGTCAGGATGTACTCAGGCTACAACGTAAAAGCCTCTCTATGCCCAAACGTTTTGCAATCATGGCACAGGAGATATGGGAGCTACAGCCTCGCTTTCAGCGCCGTAATGGGCGTCAGCCGCACCGGTTTATGGAGCATCCGCGTTTTCGTGCAGCCTATGACTTCCTGCTATTGAGAGCAGAAGTCGGTGAAAGTGATACTGAGTTGGCACAGTGGTGGACTGATTTTCAGAAGGTCAATGTGAGTGAACGTGATGGTATGGTGAGTGAAGCTCCCGGAGCGGAAAAAACAAAAAAACGGAGAAGGCGCAGAAGACGTCCTCAGCAGAAGTCAGATTGATGCGAGCCTATGTTGGCTTGGGTAGTAATCTGGGGGAGCCGATGGAGCAGATTTCATCAGCACTGCATGCTATAGATCAATTGGCGGGAAGCCGGTTAATTGCGAGTTCATCACTCTATCGAACCCCTCCGATGGGTCCTCAGGATCAGCCCGATTATCTGAATGCCGCAGCTGAGATTGAGACTTCGTCAGAGCCGCTGCAGCTGTTACAACAGTTACAGTACATTGAGCAGCAACAAGGGCGTGTTAGAAAACGCCATTGGGGAGAACGAACCATTGATCTGGATCTTCTGCTCTATGGAGAGCAACAGATCAACCTCCCGACGTTGCAAGTGCCACATCCGGGACTGATAGAGAGAGCTTTTGTGTTGGTGCCGTTGATGGAGTTGGCGGGTGAGTTGTTATGGGTTCCGGGGCAGGGTGAGCTGGGTAAGTGGTTGGTGCGGTGTGATTGTAGTGAAACCATCAAGGTAGAGAAATGAGTAAAAGAGAACATCGGATAACGGTCACCACCTTAATGGGGATGAAGGCTAATCAGCAGAAGATTGCAGTTTTGACTGCATATGATTTCAGCTTTGCCAGACAGCTGGATCAGGCTGGGGTTGATGTGGTGTTGGTTGGAGATTCGTTGGGTATGGTGGTGCAAGGGAGAGAGACAACGATTCCGGTCACCATGGATGATATGGTTTACCACTCACGGTTGGTTGAGCGGGGGTTGGAGCGGGCACTCTTGGTGGCTGACCTCCCTTTTATGAGTTATGCAACATCTGAGCAGGCATTGACGAATGCTGGACGGTTGATGAAAGAGGGGGGGGCACAGATGGTTAAGCTGGAGGGGGGAGCTGATCAGGTGGAGACGGTCACTCTATTGGTGAGTCGTAACATTCCTGTTTGTGCCCATCTTGGTTTACAACCACAATCTGTTCACCGTTTGGGAGGTTATCATGTGCAAGGGCGTCAACAAGAGGCTGCACAACAGATGGTTGCAGATGCTGCTGCATTAGAGTCGGCAGGGGCCTCCATGCTGGTTTTGGAGTGTGTTCCTGCAGTGTTGGCGGCTGAAATATCGGCCGCGTTGGAAATTCCGGTTATCGGTATTGGGGCAGGGATAGAGTGTGATGGACAGGTGTTGGTGTTATATGACCTGTTAGGGATCACATCAGGTGCGGTGCCCCGTTTTGTGAAAAATTTCTTACAGGATACGACCTCAGTTTCAACGGCGTTAACGGCGTATGTTGATGCTGTTAAAAGTCGTCATTTCCCTACAATAGAACATAGCTTTTTGTAGTATTTATGAGGCAGGTTGATCAAATACCCCCCCTGCGTAAGGTGCTGAGTCAATTTCGTAGTAGAGGAGAGCGAATTGCCTTTGTGCCGACCATGGGTAATCTCCATCAAGGGCACCTGGAGTTGGTTCGACAGGCACAGCAAAGAGCTGAACAGGTGGTGGTCTCGATCTTTGTGAACCCGACTCAATTTGGAGAGGGAGAGGATTTTGAAAGCTACCCGCGGACATTAGAGCGAGATGCCCGGTTGCTGCGTGAGATGGGGGTCTCTCTGCTCTTTACCCCTACGGATACGGTTATGTATCCAGACCGCTCTTTAGAAACTCAAGATACGATGTGGGTTGAGGTAGGTGGACTTTCAGAGGTACTTTGTGGGGCTTCTCGTCCGGGCCATTTTTCTGCAGTTGCTACGGTGGTATCCAAGCTTTTTAATATGGTACAGCCAGATGTTGCACTGTTTGGAGAGAAGGATTTCCAGCAGCTGCTGGTGATACATCATCTGGTGAAGGCGCTTGATTTTCCTGTTGAAATTGTTGGGGTACCGATCTTTCGAGAGCAGGATGGCTTGGCGATGAGTTCTCGCAACCAATATTTGAAAGCAACAGAACGCAAACGGGCAACAGAGATTTATCGCTTGTTGCAATGGATGGAGCAGCAGCTGGAGTCTGGTGAGAGAGATTTTAGAGGTTTGGAGCTGAGTGCAGGGAAACGTCTGCAGCAGTCAGACTTTGTGCTGGATTATCTACAAATCTGTAATCCACAAACGCTACAACAGGCAGATCATGGTGAAAATGAGTTGGTTATTTTGGTGGCAGCCTCTCTGGGAGCTGCACGGTTGATTGATAATTGTCGGGTAAGTCTGAGATAATAGCGTTATGCGTATTACATTGTTAAAGACAAAGTTGCACCGTGCAACGGTTACTCACTCAGAATTAGAGTATGAGGGTTCCTGCGCAATCGACGGTAGTCTGTTGGAGGCGTCAGGGATCCTAGAGTATGAGCAGATCCATATCTACAATGTGGATAATGGAGAGCGTTTTATCACTTATGCGATACGTGCTGAAGATCACTCTGGGGTCATATCGGTGAACGGAGCTGCTGCACATAAGGCAGATCCGGGTGACCGCATCATTATCTGTGCCTACGGTGAACTAGATCAGGCTGAGGCCAAAGCCTTTAAACCAAGGCTTATCTATCTCAATGATGAAAACCGGATCAAGCGCACAGCACACATGATTCCCGTTCAGGCGGCATAATCGGTATTTTCACCTTTAGCTGCTGAAGGAGAGCCAAAGGTATTCTGTGTAAGAGCGGTTTATTCGCAACTTAAGAAGTTGCGGAAGGAACCAAGGTCATGTACATCTTCAAAGCCCATTGATTCAAGATAACTTTTGGCCATTCGTGTGCGTGCGCCACTAACACAATAGAGTATGATCGGACGCTCTTGATCCAGTAGCTCTGTTGCGCTCTGAATAGCCTGAAGAGGGACGTTAATCGCATTCGGCAGCGCACCTTGCGCATACTCCATTGGAGTACGGACATCGACTAGCTGGCCCTGCTCTTCGTTGAGTAGCTGTTTGGCATTCTCGCAGCTAATGTTCTGTGAAAACATTTGTAAATCCTGTAGTTATTGGTTTTATTGGGTACCCTTTACAAGGGCTTTAGACAGTTACAATACAGAGTTTGATTTTACCTTATTCAAGAGTGTTATTCAATGCTAAATATAAGGTCGATTTGAGCGATTTCTCCGAATGGCAATGGCGACACCGACCGCAATGATGAAGGCGATGAGAATGACAAGTTTTCCCATGATGTTTTCTTGAGATATCCCTTAAAATTTGGTTTGTATCTGGTTAGGTGCAGCATTTTCTATTGTAGCGTCAAATGGGTCAAGTTGAATCAACTCAGACAAAGGGCCCAGCATGGTAACGGACCCCTGCTGTCGGTCATAGCCATCATAACTGTAATCAAAGTTATAGGTGCGGTGAAACTGAATGCGTCCCCGTTTATCCCGACGCAGGCGAATTTTTTTCAGCGCAACTGTTTGATCCAGTAGTTGTGCACCATAATTTTCACAAGTAAGTTTGCTGATGGTGATGGCGCGTTCACGTGCTTGCATGCTACTGAACCAAAAAAAGATGGTTGCGATGGGTGCTCCAAACAGTAACACTGTTTCGATTAATTCTCTCATTTGGAGTGCTCTTAATTTAGGTTAATGGCCCTGGGCGGTGGAGGGGGTGATTTTATTTTGATTTAAATCAGGAATAAAATGTTTTAAGCTGAATCATAAAATTATAAATCAAGGGGGAGGGTTTGGTGAAAATTGTTCAACTTTTTTCGAAAAGTAGAGAGGTACGTGAGCGAATAATAGACTCCAGAGAGCGATTGTTCAGGGTTGCCTACTCATGGTGTCATGATCGGCACCATGCAGATGATCTCTGTCAAGAGACGATCATGACTGCACTGGAAAAGTCAGGACAATTACGCTCTGAAGATGCGTTGGATGGCTGGATGTTTCGTATTATGCAAAATGCTTATCGTAAAAGCTTTAGAAGAGCCAGTAAACAGGTTGATGTGGAGTCTCTTGAATATCATATGGAGCAAGAGCCTCCTGCCGAAGCAGATGTGGAGCGTGCAGAAGAAATTTTACAGGTGCGAGCGAGTTTGGCTCAATTGAATGAGAGTCAGCGTATGATTATTGCTTTGATCGATATTGAGGGGATGAGTTATAAGGATGCTGCTGAGGCACTGGAGATCCCCATCGGGACTGTGATGAGTCGGCTTGCGAGGGCAAGGGATAATTTGTGTTGCTTGCTTCAGGAGTCTACAGAGAGTGAACCAGCGCTCAAGTTGAGACAGCGACGGGGCAAACAGCGCCCCCATCTGGTTGTAAAGAACTAAGAGGGATTAAATGATGATGGATGAGAGAGTGGTTTCTGAAGAGATTCTCAACGCCTTCATTGATGGCGAAATTGAATCTGAAGATAAAATAGAGATTTTGTACCACCTGAGTGAAAATCCGCGACTGACAAAGCGTGTTTGTGAACTCATTCGTACAAAAGAGCGGCTTCGCGCTGCGTACCGTAGCGCAACCCCGGATCAAGAGTCAACAGCAGTGTCGATTTCCGTGAATCAGTGGAAGATAGGAAGGTTTGGCTATTTAGGTGGAGTGGCAGCGTCATTACTGGTTGTTGTTCTGTTGTTTGGGAGGGCACCTCATGCACCTTTGTCAGAGGTGGTCTTATCTGGTCAGGGGGCAATTGTTCCAACTGCTTTTCATCAAGCAGAGGAGCAGGCAGCAGTACGTATTCTCTTTCATCTGACCTCGGATAACCCGCTACGGATGGGGAAGCTGCTGGATGATGTGCAGTTGCTACTAGATCAATCACAGCAAAGTACAAATAAAATGGTCGTTGAAGTGATTGCAAACAGTGATGGGCTGGATCTCTTTCGATCAGATATTACTGCATATAGTGACCGTATCCATTTGATGAGTAAAGAGAATAATAATATTCGTTTTGTTGCTTGCCAACAAACAATAGACCGAATAGAGAGTGGTGGTACGGGCAAGGTTCATCTCCTGCCCGTTGTTGAACGAGCTGGCTCAGGCATTTCTCAGGTTGTGGAACGTCAACAACAGGGTTGGTCCTATATTCAAAGTTGATGAATTTCAAACCACCATTCATACTGTTTATGCTCACAACGCTCTGTTGGGGAGAGGGTATTGCGAGTGAAAAAGTTCAGGTAATCTACCATATTGGTACGGCAGATCCTCATCAGCAGCAAGTGGCCATACTGAATATTGAAAATCACCTGGTTGATATCCGCGCAAAACAGCTGTTGGCAAAAATCAAAATATTAATGGACCGTGAGGGAAGTCTGTTCTTTAAACGAGCAGCAGACGAGCCTCAGTTCAGGAAACAACTTGTAGCGCTCCATCAACAAGGGGTTCAAGTTCTGCTGGAGGAGTCCGCACTCTCTGCCCAGGAAAAATCAGAGTATAGGCAGCTAATTAATCAATTAAATGTGGAGTGGGTTGACCATGCCGTCTTGAGTCTGGTGAATTTACAGCAACAAGGGTACGCCTATATCCCTTATGTTGCCCGGTGATAGAGTATGGTTTTGGCTCATGAAGGGGTATATAATTTATCAGTGATACACTCTATCTGTAGGCTGTTTGAGTGAGTGATTACCCTAGGAGTTTTTCCGTAGCAGATTCTCTATTCTCGGACAAGCTCCTGGGTTAAGCCAATAGTTGAAGCAAGATTGTTTAATTATATTTATGATAAATAAGGAAAAAATATGAATACAAAGCTGTTAATGGTGTTGAGTGGTATGGCTGCAATTTCTATTTCTGGTCAAGTATCTGCCGATGCAGCCAGTGACTATACGACAAACTGTAATAGCTGCCATAATGTTGCTATTGCACCAGCGCTTCAGGCTCCGGGAGTCGGGGATAAGGCTGCTTGGGCTCCCCGTATTGCGAAAGGTATGGATGCGCTCTACCATACGGCTTTGAATGGTTCTTCCGTGAATCCTGTGATGATGCCTCGTGGCGGTTCGTCCTTGGGTGATGATGCTTTGAAGGCTGTAGTAGATTATATGGTCTCCCAGTCCAAATAAGAGTAGAAGTTCAGCGGTTACCCTGGCAGGCCTGTAGGTCTGTCAGGAAATAAAAATAAAAAATGGATAATTTTTTCTCTTGATCAATCTGCTTGAAGGGTTATATCTCTTACCTCAGACAGATTTGAATTGAAAATTAACCCATAATAATTAAAGTGAGATTTATACTATAAATCTCTGAAATAAAAGGAGCTGTAATCATGTCACTGAGTCGTCGTGAGTTTGTTCGATTAATGGGAATGGCAGGAGCTGCGGGGCTGGTTCCTACAGCAGCAATAGCCGATCGTCAGCCAGCAGAAACTCTCTATGACCGCCCGATGAAAGGTAATGTTCGCCTGCTTCATATTACAGACACCCACGCCCAGTTGTTACCGATCTATTTTAGAGAGCCCAATGTTAATCTGGGATATGGCTACGCCTTTGGAAAAGCTCCTCATGTTGTGGGTAACCAATTTCTTAACCATTTTGGTATTGCAGGAAACCCATATGAAGAACATGCCTTTACCTATCTAGGCTACGATGAGGCTGCAGAGCGTTATGGAAAGGTGGGTGGGTTCGCCCATTTGAAGACACTGGTCGACCAGCTACGTGCTGAGGCCGGGGAAGGAAACAGTCTGCTGCTTGATGGGGGTGATACCTGGCAAGGGAGCGGAACATCATATAAAACACGTGGAATGGATATGGTGAAAGCGTGTAATCTGCTAGGTGTTGATGTGATGACGGGGCATTGGGAGTACACCTATCTGGACCATGAAGTATTGAAGAATGTGAATGCTTTTAATGGTGAATTTGTTGCACAAAATGTTCGAGTACGGGATGAAGCACTGTTTGACTATAACTACGCTGATTTTGATGGGTTTGATGAAGATAGTGGCCATGCCTTCAAGCCATATGTCATTAAAGAGGTCAATGGCGCCCGTATTGCGGTGATTGGACAGGCCTTTCCTTATACCCCGATCGCCAACCCGGGCCGCTTTATCCCTGACTGGACCTTTGGTATCCGTGATGACACCATGCAGGAATTGGTGGATGAGGTGAGAGAAAACGAACGTCCAGATGCGGTAGTGGTAATCTCTCATAACGGCATGGATGTGGATCTGAAGATGGCCTCGGTTGTCTCTGGAATTGATGCAATTTTCGGGGGACATACCCATGACGGGATGCCTGCGCCAACGCTGGTTAAGAATCCGGGAGGACAGACCCTAGTAACCAATGCGGGTTCCAATGGAAAGTTTGTCGGGGTTATGGACTTCGATATTCGTAACGGAAAGGTACAGGGCTTCAACTACTCTCTGCTACCGGTTTTCTCTAATCTATTGACACCAAATGCTGAAATGGCCCAGTTGATTGAAGATGTGCGTAAACCCTATAGTGGTTGGTTGAACGAAGAGTTGGCAACAGCGGATCAGCTGCTCTATCGTCGTGGCAACTTTAACGGTACTTTTGATCAGGTGATCTGTGATGCACTGAATACCCACTATGATTCTCAGATATCACTCTCACCAGGTTTCAGGTGGGGAACAACCGTGATGGAAGGACAGAAAATCACCATGGACAATGTCCTGGATCAGACCTGTATTACCTATCCCGAGACCTATGCACGAGAGATGTCGGGTACGGATATTAAAAATATCCTTGAAGATGTTTGCGATAACCTGTTCAATGTTGACCCGTACTATCAACAGGGAGGGGATATGGTTCGAGTCGGTGGACTCGACTATGTCTGTGATCCTAAAGCCCCGATGGGGCAGCGCATTAATGAGATGACGCTTGATAATGGGGTCAAAGTTGAAGCCAACAAGCAATATAAGGTATCTGGTTGGGCAACCGTAGGTTCTCAATCTCCGGGGCCAATGATCTGGGATGTGGTCGCTGGTTATCTGCGAGATCAAAAAGTGGCCAAGGTCAAAAAACTCAATGTACCTGCATTGAAGAATGCGAAAGGTAACCCAGGGTTAGAGAGATACAACGGCTCAGTCATCAGCTAATCTCTCATTGAAAGATTCGTATTAAACGTAGTATTGCTACTTATTACAGTTCCTGTATGGTGAAAGGAAGGGTAGCCTAATAATAATTTCCAATAAAAAAAAGGAGTACGAAGGAGTATGAAAGTAATCAAGCGGATAACGGGGGTCTGTCTGACCGTCTCTCTATCAGCGCTCACAACAACCTCTCTGGTCTATGCGTCTGGACATGGAGAGCACTCTGGGCAGCAGCTAGATGAGTTGATACATGCAGCTCATGAGGCAGTGCAGGTAGCGAACAGACTGGGATTTGAATGGAGGGATTCAGGGAAAATTCTCAAGCAGGCTGAAAAAGCGGCTTCTGAGGGTAATGTCAAAAAGGCAAAAGCACTTGCCAACAAGGCCAAGCTACAGGGGGAGGCTGGGCAAGTACAGGCTCATGCACAAGCAAAAGCGGGGCCTCGTTTTGATGAAATTGTTTCCCATATTCGAGCAACAGAACTGGAGTTAGCCAGGGCACAGCTGGAACGAAAAGAGGCTGCCAAGGTTGGTTTTGAGTGGCGTGATACAGGAAAGATTTTGAAAAAGGCGAAGACTGCTGCAGCAGGTCATCACTATGACAAAGCGATTAAACTGGCCAGCAAGGCCAAAATGCAAGGGATAGCAGCACAGGCTCAGGCAGCAGATCAGATGCATGCGGCCCCACGATTCTGAAAATAATAAATAAAATATGATCTGTTTTAAAGGAGAAGAGAGAATGATGATGAGAAAATTGATTTCTTCAGGAGTTGCTGTTGCCGGTATGGTGATGGTCATGGCGGGATCTTCTGTTGCAATGGCTGCAAGTTCAATTGATGAAGGAAAAGCGATTGCCTTCGATAAGAAGAAGGGAAATTGCCTCGCATGTCACCGAATTGAAGGTGGTCGTATGGCGGGTGATATTGCCCCTCCTATCTTATTGATGAAAGTGCGCTACCCGGATAAAAAGGCACTACGTGATCAAATCTGGGACGCCACTGCGGCAAACCCAAATACTGTGATGCCTCCTTTTGGTCGTCACCATATTTTGAGTGATGCTGAAGTTGATAAAGTGACTGACTTTATCTATAGCCTATAACCATCTTAAGGAAAAATATTATGAAAAGAAGACTATTCATGAAGGGAACACTCGCGGGCAGTGCAATCACAACTGCATTGGGTGCAGGGCTACTGGCACCACGCGCAGTACTTGCTGCATGGCCTGAATCAGCAATGACATCAAAAGAGATTGGTGACACAGGTATGGCTAGCGCAACGGTCAAAATTAAAGCACCAGAGATTGCTGAGAATGGAGCGGTCGTACCGGTAACGGTTGATGCGACCGGCGTAGACGGCATTGTTGAGAGTATCAGTATTGTTGCTGCAGCAAACGGCGTTCCATTGGCTGCGACCTACAATATGAAGGAGGGAGCGATACCCTTCGTGTCGACCCGTTTGAAGATGGGTAAGACCGGTGATGTTTATGGTGTGGTAAAAACAGCATCAGGCACCGTTAATGCCAAGACTCAGGTCAAGGTTACGATTGGAGGCTGTGGCGGCTAGAGAGCGCCACCTGCTGAAGAATAATTCAATAGAACGAAAAAAATAGCAAAAAGGAAATAGACATGGCAAAAAGTGCAGTAAAACTGAGAGCCAAGGCCAAGAAAGGCATGATTGATATCAAATGTTTGATGAGTCACCCGATGGAGACCGGATTGAGAAAAGATAAAAAGACAGGAGAGAAGATCCCTGCTCACTTTATCCAGACTGTTGTAGCAGAGAAGAATGGTACCCCCTTCATGAATGCAGACTTCAACTCCACTATCTCTAAAAATCCCTATCTGAGAATTCAGGTAGCTGGAGAGAAGGGTGATGAGATCAAAATAACCTGGACCGACAATAAAGGTGAGAGCAGTTCAGGTACAAAGGCATCAAAATAAGATCAACTTTTCTTTAACCACCCTTTGCCAAGGTGTGGTTGAAAAAGAGTCAAAATAAGAAAGAGTTTAAAGGAGAGTGAAATGAAATCCAGGAGTATGAATATCCTGATTGGATTGGGTACAGCTGCATTGATGCTGGGATCAGCAACAGTTCAGGCATCACCAGCCGAGGATCTGAAGGCTTTTCAAGCCTATTTTGCAAAGAAATTCCCAGATACCCAATTTGCGGACTTTAATAACGGAGTCTACTCAATTAATGAGAGCTTTCGTCAACAGTGGGAGTCTATTGAAGAATTTCCCCCTTATGAGACCTTTGTAGAGAAGGGTGAGGAGGAGTGGAACAAGCCTTTTGCCAATGGTAAAGGATATGCAAGCTGCTTCGGTGAAGATGTTGCTGCGGTCCGTGGCTTCTATCCTCATTGGGATGTCAAACGTGAGCAGGTGGTCACTTTAGAAGGTGAGATCAATCGCTGTCGTACAGAGAATGGCGAGAAAGCATTGAAGTGGAAAGTGGGTACATTGGCTCATCTCTCTGCCTACATCTCTTACGAGGGGCGTGGACAGAAGATCAATGTGGTCATTCCAGATGATCCGAAGGCAATGGCTGCATATGAGGATGGAAAACGTTTCTTCTATGCAAAACGTGGACAGCTTAACCTTGCTTGTGCAGATTGCCATGTTTACCAGTCTGGACAGCATATCCGGGCAGACCTGCTTTCACCAGCCATTGGACAAACCAGCGGGTTCCCGGTGTTCCGCGCGAAGTGGTCTGGTAAATCCAAGTCTGGAGATGGTATGGGTACCCTTCATCGCCGTTACGGTGGCTGTAACAAGCAGGTACGAGCCAAACCATTCAAACCTCAGAGCGAACAGTATCGTAACCTGGAGTTCTTCCATACCTACATGGGTAATGGCTTAGAGTGGAACGGTGCTTCTTATCGTAAATAGACGGTAAGTTACACGTGGTCAAAAGGTGCAGTGATCGGAAGATCCTGCACCTTTTTTGTAGGCTCGCAAAAATAGAGAATTAGTGAATAGGAAAATCTATAGTGACCTCAAATCCATCTGGGCTGGAGCAATTTTTTAGAGCGATGCTTGCTCCATGTATTTCAGCAATTTGCTTGCTGATTGATAGCCCTAATCCAGAACCGCTTGCTGTTGTACTGTTGCGGTAAAAACGTTCAAAAATTCTCTGTTGCAGCTCCTGAGGGATACCGGGACCACTGTCTCTGAGGCTTACTCTTAACCGTTGTGGTAACGGTTTAATATTCAATTTGATCCATCCTCTCTCAGGGGTATAGCGGATCGCGTTATCGATTAAGTTTCTCAACAGGGTAGAGAGCAGTTCACGATTTGCCATGATTTCAACAGAGGAGTCAGTGGCATGTTCAAAGATGAGACTAATCTTTTTGTCAAGTGCCCGATGAGACAGGATATCAATATTTTCCTGGGCAACCTGGTTAAGATCGACTGCAGTTGCACGACTATCCAAATTACTGATTCCATCAACTTTGGCCAGAGTGAGCATGATCACGATAAATAGCAGGCACATGTTCACAATTGGTGATAAGCCTCAGAAGCCAAAATGGCTGAAATCAGGTTGATTCCAGCCATCGATTTTTTGTTGATCGAAGCGTTACTTGATCA
>Ga0257127_1000021_pt1 | contig 174587 bp, 166 predicted proteins | sample SI060_135mmetaG_FD_190152 | JGI IMG/M metagenome (GOLD analysis project Ga0257127, IMG submission 190152) | Marine microbial communities from Saanich Inlet, British Columbia, Canada - SI060_135m | ecosystem: Environmental > Aquatic > Marine > Inlet | place: Canada: British Columbia | collected... | reverse complement strand
ATATTGAATTAGATTATAATTTTCACAAATAAACTAATTTTTGGCATTTTTTCCTTGTTTTAGGAGTTTTTCATGATTTTAGTTCTCTTTTTTAAGTTTTAGTGCCTAATTTTAAGTCTGGATTTTGAAATCAACAAAAATATAAATCGTTGATTTTATACGTTAAACCTTAATATGGTCATATAATAAAAAATATATGTCATAAAAAATATTGTCAGTAACAAATATTGAATCAAAATCGTTTTTATGTTTTATAATATTTGTTATCATTATAAATAACAATTATTACGATAGGTTATACATTATCATCACAAATTTTTGTTGAAATCATTTCAACAAAAATATTAACTATGTTTGTTACCTATTATGGTATAATTTAATTTATTAACTGTTTCATTGTGTTAACTAAAAAATTGAGTTTGAAAAATATTTTTTGATACTAATTATATTATTATGTTAAAAAGCAAAATTCTGGATTTATTATTGAATAAAGAAAAGAAAAAAGAAATGAGTGAATTAATGAAATATAGAACATGTTTTAGTTCTAGAACCTGGTTTGGCCATAAATTGGATAAAGTGAAAAGTGGCATCCAAAAATATTTAAGGAGAAGAGAAGAGAAAAAAATGCTATGGTGTATCGCGGAAATTTATTTGTTTGAAGTTTTTGCAGAAAGTCAATCCGAAAAAAGGGCAACGAAGGGTATTGTTACTAATATGATTAATAGGCTTATAATAATGTTGGATGAAGAAATGTTATTTGATGAGACCGAAAATTATTTAGTAATTAGAAAATATATTGAGAATTTTGAAAAAAGTGGGCGAAAGAATTTTATGGATTTAGTGATAGCCGCGAAAATTTTGGTGAATTCACGAGAATTAAGAAGAAATAGTGATATTCGAGGATTTTGGGATTATAGAGTAAGAAATCTTGAAGAGCCTGAGGAAAGTGATGAAGTTTATTTTAAAAAATTTAAGGATTGTTTTGAGAGAAAAGATCATGAATGTTTTAAATGGATGTTTAAAATATTTAATAGGGGTGCTGTGGGGGATAAAGCAAGATTTCGGCGGAAAGAAAATATTTATATGATTTGGGAATATTTGTTTAATTTGAAGAAAATTAAAGAAAGTCCGATTTTGAAAAAATGTATTGAATATAGATTACAGGATTTCTATAATAAAAATAGAAAGGAAAGATTTATATTTCTTAGTGCTAGTATAGACATAGCATTAAATTCCGAAGCTAAAGATAAAGGTACCTGGGGAAATGTGGATAATTTAAAAATTATTAATGAATTGAAAAAAAAATATGATGAAGAGTATGGTGATCATGATATTGTTTTAAGGGAAATTTTTGAAGATAGAATAGACCTGGAATTTGATGATTATGTGATAGATATGCATTGTAGTGAAGGTCGAAAAATAGGAAAGAATAAAAAAGATTTTAAAAAAGAGGGTTCTCTGATTGTAAATGAAGATAAGGAATATTTTGTTAAGGAATGGCGAGATGTCTATAATAGTTTTGATGGTTCCAAAAAATTAACAAAGGGAGTTAAAAAAGGAAAAAAGGCTAAAAAAGTAAAAAAAGTTAAGGGGTTACCCTTCAAAAAAAAAGTGATTCCGGAAAAAAAAGCGGTTGTTCCTGAAAAGAAAAAAAAGGGAAAAACGGATAGAGAAAAATTGCGATCCGAAAAATATAAAAGAATTAAGAAGATGAGAGGAAAGCCAAATTTTGAGGACCTGGAAAAAAAGTTGGAGAAAGCCGATGAAATAGATATTCATAAAATAAAGCTGTGTACTGAAAATACTTGTGGAAATAAAGTTATGTGTTTTGAATATGGGGGGGAAATCTGGAAAGAAGGGCGAAAAAGCATGAATTATAATAGGGATTATTGTGTGTTGGATGAATGTAAAGAATTATTTGGTTTAAGGAAAATTGGAATGAAAAGAGTATTGGCTGATTTTAGAATGGAAAAAATGGATAAAAGTAAAAAAAGTTGGAAAGATAATTGGCAAAAAGTGATGATTAAAAAAGATGACGAGCTAGTTGTATATTGTGTTATGGATAGGATTAATCCTGGTATTGAAATAGGAAAAAAGAAAGATGAATTGTTAAAAAGTAGAAATTTGTTAAAAGAATTTGTTAAGATTGGAGTGTTCCGGGGAATTTTTAGAGTTAGTGATTTTAATGGGAGGAATGTTTTGATAAAAGAAGATAATAAGTTGGTAAGTATTGATGAAGGAGATATTGGAAAAAGATTGGATATTTTGGGTGGCAGTGGAAAGAATAAATGGTTGATTAAAACACTGAATAAAGATAAGAGTATTATTAATGAAATTAAGGATGAGTGTTTTGGTACTGTTGGTAAGGTTGGATTGGTTATTCAAAAAATGAAGGAGTATAAGTTTAGTGATGAATTGTGTGATGAAGTATTAAATAATTGGGGTAATTTGCGTAAAGATTTGGAAAGTGAAGGTGTGTTGTTTGTGTAAATAAAAATATTGTTGATTATAAAATATATAAAATTTTTTAATATATTAATGAATAAGTATTTGAATTTTAATCTCAACATTGAGTTTATAAAAAATTGATTTAAAAACAATCTATTTAAATAGAGTATAATTATGTCCTCGAAAATGATGAACTATACAGGCTTCTTTTTAGGTGCCGCACGAGATAAACCACTTACTTTAAATCAAATTATTACTGAGTTAATAGACAATGCGATCGATTCTATATATAAAAAATTAGCGCGAGAAAATGCTAATTCCAATTACAAACCAATTATTTTAATAAAAATTCTTGACAACGCCCTTGCTATTTACAACAATGGGAGCGGTATCGAAAGAAATGACTATCAAAAAATATTTACCTTGTTTAACCTTTCTGAAAATAATAATAAAAAAAACGGAAAATATGGTCAAGGATTTGCTATCGCTTATAATAAGCTTACAAAAGGAAATGGTAAAGTATGTTTCATTTCAAATTTGAAAAATATAGCAGATGATAATAATACACATTTCAGTGATATGAGCAATCAATTCACTAGTTGTATAGTAGATCATGCCGAGACTATTAAAAATAATAATATCAAATTAGATGATTCGGGTGCCATAGCAGGCGAAACGAAGAAACTATGGACTGATAATGTACCTAATAATTTACAAAGAAAAGAAGGTGTTTTAAATATTATTGATCTGCACCCGACAGTTTATGATGAAATCAAGCGTAATTATGATACATCGATATTTAAAAACAATTTGAGAATGCATATTTGCAGAGCCTATGAAAACTATATGACAGATGATGATAATAAAATTACATTTAAATTTGATTTTAATGATAAGGTTGAAGTTTTAAAACCTATTTCATTGTCAATAAATATTAATGAAAACACTTCAGAACCTGAAAAGGCTTTGACAACAAAAGAAAAAAATAACATTGAAACATTATTTTGTTCGCATAAAGTAATTAGAAATAATAGTTTAGCAATGCGGGATTTAAAGGAAAAAAAAAGAAAAAGCAAAAAATATAGACAAGGAAAATTTACGCATTTAATTGAAAATAATAATGAATATGAGTTGGGATTCAAAGGAAGGCAGAAATCAACCATTAAAATTAGTAGTTCAGATCAAAGAAAACTATTCGATGAAAATAATAATGGAACACCCAAACAAGAATTATTTTCAATAGATACAAATTATATACCAGAATGGAAACGAGAACGAGGAGAACTTGCAAACCATGTAAAATCACACATCAAATTGTATTCTACGGAAAATCCATCTGAAAGACAACTAAAATGGTATATACGTGATTTTGTATGTGGTGTGTATTATAAAAGACATAATCGCTTAATAAAAATAAATATGCCTGCTGATTATATTGCGGATACAAGGTCAAAATCAGATGGATGGGACACCTATTATTACGCTAGAAATATTATTACACCAATAAACAATAACAATGAAACAGACAAACTGCTAGGTATATTTGCCGATAAAGACGTCATGTATGAACATATGATTGAAGAAATCATGAGAGATACACTTGCTGTTGTTCTATTAGTGTGTAATAAAATCCGGTTGTGTAATTATGCTCGTATACCTCGAACAAAAAAAGAAAAAGAAAAGTGGGAAGGGCCACACGCAATTATTATACAAAAAATCGCACGCGATTATATCGAACGACAACGTATGAATGATGGATTTAATTTGCAAAATGATCAACCACAAGAACAAGAACAAGAACAAGAACAAGAACAAGAACAAGAACAAGAACAAGAAGTTCAAGAACAAGAGTTACAAGAAGAAGAAGTTCAAGAACAAGAAGTTCAAGAACAAGAAGTTCAAGAACAAGAAGTTCAAGAACAAGAAGTTCAAGAACAAGAAGTTCAAGAACAAGAGTTACAAGAAGAAGAAGTTCAAGAACAAGAAGTTCAAGAACAAGAAGTTCAAGAACAAGAGTTACAAGAAGAAGAAGTTCAAGAACAAGAAGTTCAAGAACAAGAGTTACAAGAAGAAGAAGACATACACACCAACGAAGAAGATAATATAACACATGTCTCTGCGCACAATAGAAGAGGTAGCAGACAATGTAAAGATATAAGAGAGGAATTTGTAAATTTAAATGGTAAAATGCTAAGTGATACAACAAAAATAAAGACAGGAAAAAAATACGCAAAGGATTTAATCAGTTTAGCATTTAGAATGAATATGGACTATAAAAATTTTATAAAAATGATGGAGCCTGTAATTTTACAACTAGTAAATCAATATGGTGACAATGATACAATTCCTGCTGGAGCAGATTTCATAAAACTTTTCGAGAAATATAATTAATTTGATTATAAAATATATAAAATTTTTTAATCAAACATGTTTTACCTGTCCCCAAAAATCATAATGATGGGAATGGGTATATTGAGCAATTATTTTTGCAAATATAAAGAAAAATAAAGCTGTATGATTGTAATTAACGCCAGGTTTAACCAACATCATTATAGACGCAATAACCATAAGGGTGGCACCCAACGCAAATGGATCCGTCAATATTGTATTATTACTATTTGTCAAATCCATATATCCTGCTATCGCTAACATACTAAACCCAATTATTTTTAATATTATTGAATACTTTTCTGTTATACTATTCTTTTTTTTTGATACCATATACTATATCTAAATAATATATTAAAGATATCTTTAAATAAAATAACATAATGTCTGAAATGAAAACTGAAGAAGAAAAAGTAAGAGAAGTTGTCGAAGATATGTGTCACGTTGACTATAAAATGGGTATGAAACATATGCATGATGATTGTGTATTTATTCGTCCATCCGGAAATCCTTTGGATAAAAAGGGATGGGAAGAAATGATGACCAATGCTGACGTGAAAGTAGAATCAAGCAAACTTGTTTCTATTAATAGATTAAGCATTTGTGGTTGCTGTGCTTATGTATGTTATACACAACACGGTAGATTTAATTATAAGGGAACAGAAAATGATGATGTTGCTGTATTTACATCTGTGTTGCGAAAATTTGATGGAAAATGGATGGTTGTTCAAGGACAACGATCTACTGGAAGAAAACCCGATGATGCGCAACCACAATTTTAAATTGATATAAAGTATAAATATCTATATATAGCATATAACTATGTTGGCAACTGCTAAAACAACAATTCAATGGTTAAAAATGACGCATCTAAAAAAATGTAATATTAATAGCTGTAGTTGCGTTAAACAACTCACACTATTATATGTTACAAATCCAAAAAATGAATATGATGAAAAAAAACTAGAGCGTAATATTAAAATATATGAACACGTTTATAAAAAGTGTTTTGATAAACAAGTTAAATAAAAACAACTTATTTTATTTATAATATGAATAAAATAAGTAAAACACAATATATTCTTAATACGATTGATTTGTTAAAAAATGAATTTAAAAATGAACCGAAATTTGTTTCGTCCTTTAATAACATTAAGGATACGGTTTGTCATAGCGCACCAGAAATTGTTTCTCAACGATGGAATAAAATATATTTTTTTTGCGTAACATACTGTAGAGATAACAAAAATCCGGCTCACTTAAACGCTTATAAAATTTATCATGACCGAATAAAAGAATATTCCAAATTATATCCTGAGAATTAATTAAATTGACAAAAAAGTATTCATTGTTTAAAATAAATCAAAATATGAATACGATTACAAACATGGATGTAAAATCGATTTTAGATGAAGTAAGTAATAATCGGATTTACATTAATTTATTGAATAATATATACGAACTTAAAAAAGAAAATGAACTATTAAAAATAAATTTTGAAGAAAACAAAAATTTACAGAAAAAATATGAGAAATTAAAAGAAAAAGATGAGAAATTAAAAGAAAAAGATGAGAAATTAAAAGAAAAAGATGAGAAATTAAAAGAAAAAGAAGAGGAATTAAAAGCAAAGGAAAAAGAATTAGAGAAAGAAGAGCTGAGGAAGGAGAAACAATTGAAAATGATAATAGAACGCATGGGTTGGGTAAGTGACCGAAATGTGGTATTAAGGAAGATAAATGAAAATTTACAGAAAAAATGTAATATGTTAGAAGAAAAAAAAGAAAAAGAAAAAGAAAAAGAAAAAATATATGAAGACTATTTCGAAGAAAGAATTATTAAAACAGACGTACATAAAGATAACATTAAAAAGAATAGTGTTAGAGACGATTTTACTAATTGGATGGATAATTTGGAGTTATTGAAGGTTGAACGAGAACGAAGGCGCACAATCGTTGGATTGAACAACAAAAAGCCGTACCCAATAGGATTATGGAGTTTTATACAAGAAAAAACTATGACTTCTGAAAATCCATTACGGGGATATAAATTTATTGATGATAAAGAAAGTCAATACTGAGAATAATTAATTCAATCTAATTAAATTGAAAAAATTATTATTAAATTTTTTATTTATTTATACTTAAATATGAATACGATTACAAACAATGATATAATAGATGATCTAATTAACAATCCGATTTACATGAATTTAATGAGAAATATATATGATCTTCAAACCAAATTAAAAGAAAGTAAAAATGAAAATGAAAAATACAAGGTTCTTCTAGAAAATGGGATGCGTAAGAAGGAAAACAAAAATTTACAGAAAAAATATGATATATTAGAAAAAAAATATGATATATTAGAAGAAAAATGTGATAAATTAAAAAAAAAAATATAAGAAAAAAAAAGTAAAAAAAAAAAAGAAAAAAAAAAAAAAAAAAAAGTCGATGAAGAAGAAAAAAAAAGAATTAAAAAAGAAAAACAACAAGCAAAAGAAGATGAAAGGCTTAGACAAGAAAAGCTTAAAGAAGAAGAAAAAGAAAAAAAATTTAACAAATATTTCGAAGAAAGAATTATTAAAGCAGAAGTTGATACAATGATGTTTGGTAAACCGGAAGTGTTTGATGATTTTAGACAATGGTTTAGTGAAAATTACGGTCGGTTGAATATAGTTGGACAAGAATTATATGAATTCTTAAATAAAAAAATTGGTCCTTATAAAAAGAAAGGATGGTGGGGTTATAAAATTAATTATATGATGGAATAATTAATTCAATCTAATTAATTTTGCTTCATAGTTCCACACTGTAAAATACTTGTAATGAGCTCCAAACATTATAAAATGCGATACTAATAACAATCCTGCTCCTATCGCTATTGTATAAAACTCATTATATAAACTACCATAATCATAACAAATTTTTTCTGCATAATCAAGTAGAACACTATAATATTCTACTTGTTTTTCTGTTTCATATATCGATGAATTTAAGGTTGATAATACCGATCTACCTTCTGCTATTTTTTGTAACGGGTTAAATTCTCCATTTGTCAAACCCCTCCCTATTTTTTTACTCATACTCATACTCTCCTTGAACATTTCAGAACCCGGATTTGTTATCGTATCTTTTGTTGTATCCACTTGTCCCATACCACTATCCAAATACCGTTCTTTCATATTTACTATACCATTATATTGACTCAATATCATCAATGCTACATTATCCGCACTATTTACATGTTGTTTTGCTTCGGCTATATAATAAACAGACTGATTTTTCGCCTGATCAATCATCCTCGAAAAGGCATCGCATGATTGTTTTGTATAATATGATGTTCCTACTGTCATCGTAGATGTCACAAATATACCTATAGAAAATCCATAAAATAAAAACATCAATACGGTTCCGACAACACCCCATACTATTTGTGTTGATTTTTGACTACAACTCTGGAATATTCTACAACATTTTCCCATTCTTGTCTTCTTATTTTTACAACAACAATAACATCCTATTTCCTTCGCACCACATTCTCTAGACGTTTCCAAACTGGTTATACTTAAACCATGAAATAATACACACATATGTAATACTATAAAAAATGCCATTGACATTGTATAAAAATATTCGAAATTTGATATTTCAGCTTCTGGAACATATTTTGTTATAATCCCTGAACAATTTACTAGACCTGTTGATATAAAAAATGAAGAAATAATTGTTAAAATCATTCCTAGTATTGAACCGCCAGGCAGATTATCTATTGATACATCATAAAACCAGGATAATGTACCAAAACATTCTTTACAATGCATAATCGCATCATTAATTTCTATTTTACCATCCAAATCCCAATCCATTAACTTTTTTATTTTTGCTTTACCATTTTCTAATCCTTGCTCTATCTTATCGCTTAAACTTGAATCATCCGATTCAGTCTCATAAGTCGTAACTGGTACTACTGTAGACATTAAATTAAAAAAATATTTTGTATTTAAATCTCTTTTGCTAAGTGTTTGTAAAAAATTGATATGATATTATACCAAATTATACCAAATTATGATGAAAACAAATAAAGGAATAGGTGCTGGCGGCGCCCAAACCAATATCAATGGAAAAAAGTTGGAGAATAGAGTTAGAGATATAGTATCTAATGCTTCAAAAGTAAAAAATACTATATATACAGGGAAAACGAGCAAAATAACAGGTAATACTCCAAAAATAACAGAAATAGAAATTAATGATAAAACATTTATTCGTGCACCCGAAACAATGTTTGAAAAGTGGGAAAAAGAAAATGGTAAGAAAGACATTAAGAAACTACACGGTAGCAAGCGACCCGATGATTGTGTGATAAATTTAATTGATAAAGTAATAATTTGGTTAGAGTGTAAAGTACAAAAAGGAGCAGGTTCCAAATGTGAAGTATTGCAATCGTCCACAAAAAAAATTAGAAATTTGAAGCGAAGATTCCCCGATTATACAATTAATTATGTTTATATATTGGATACTTATTATAAAAAGTGTGCCGAAGCAGAGATTGCTGATTTAGATGAAGATGGTATACCATATATATTTGATACTGACCCTGAATTTGAAAAAAAATTATTAAATTTGATAAAATGATTAATTATAAATAATAACCTCCTTCGTTTTGGCGGCAGGATTTTTAGAATTAATTGCTCTCCTAGCATCTATTTCTTCAATATTAAACTTTTTTAATGCTTCTTTAACTGTATCTGTATTTGAATTACTCAATACCCATTTACATTTCATATCATTGCATAATTTGAATAAAGCTTCATGTTTTTCTTTGACAAATCCATTTTTACTATAACTTACAAATCCACTCTTTTTCTCTGGAACATATGGTGGGTCCATATAAACAAAATCCCCTTTTTTTATATTTTTCACATCTTCAAAATCACAACAAATAAATTCAACATCCTTTATTAACTCACTTACCTTTTTCAAATGTTCTTTATCAACTATTGCTGGATTTGTATAATGACCATACGGTACATTAAATCCACCTGAACTATTTAAACGAAATACACCTCTGAAACCAGTTTTATTCATATATACAAATTCCGCTACCCTTCCTATTTCCGTGTCTGTTCTACTATTATAACTATTTCTTATGTAATAATAATATTCTGATTTATCACATTTTTCTCCGGCTGTCTTTATTTTCATAACCGTATTATAAAGTAGTTCATAATCGGTTTGAAGATATTTATAATATGCTATCAATATTTCATTGGAATCATAAGCATAAATTTTTCCATTTATTTTTATCTTTGAATTTTGAACCATATCCAATAAGCCCAATAAAGCACTTCCACCCCCTACAAACAATTCGTGGTAATTATTAATTTCTTCTGGATAATAATGTGATATTTTATTGAATAATTTTGACTTACCGCCTACCCATTTTATTGGAGATTTTAACATATATATTATATTTAATCGATGATCATTTAAATCAATTTTAAATCTGTTTGAATGTAAATGAGTAGAAGTTAAAGGACAAATTGTGAATGTGTATAGATCTTAATTTTAGGATCTAATTATATTAAAAAAATTGATTTAAAGAAAACTCTATAATATAGATCATAAAATGGCTTCGATTATTGAAACTATGAATACTTCTGATCTAAATATCAGTAGCTTAAGCAATTTATCTTCTTTAACAAGAGAAGACCTGGAAAAACTTGTAACTAAAACTCAAATAGAAATGGAATTTTATAAGGCTCGCATGGGTCATTATACACTAACACCAGACCAAGAAAAAATAATATTTGTATTAAATCACGACCTAGCACAGTGTAAATCTAAGACAGAATTGGCTTTACAGTATATAGCTTTATATCATTATCATAATTCAGAAAAATATAGGTATAATAATAATAATGAAAAACCAGTAAAATTAATATCAATAGTTTTCACTAATAATTCACTATTAGAAGGGAAAGCATGGAAGTCTAGAACAAGTGCTAAATTTAAAAATCAAAATATTTTAGTTCAAAGATTAGCATCTGATGTTGGAAAAAACAGCGATGATTTTTGTAAAGGATCTGAATTATTGGCTACTTTTGCAACTTACGCAGGAAAAGAAGAAAAATCACAATTAGGAGATGTATTAATTATGTGTAATCATCCTCAGCGAATTAATGATATGATTGATGTATTACATACTATGAATGGATTAGGAAGTAAAGTACATGATGTTACATTTAAATATAATATTTACTTTGATGAATGTGATGCTGGAATGTGTCAGTCTAATTTAATTAGATTTGTATCAGCACTATATGAAAAAGAATTAACACATTTAATTGATGAAGTTCAATTAATTACAGCGACTCCAACAGAGGAAATGCATCGAAGTTTAATTAAAATTTCTCCGGATGCTGGAAAATTATTAAATTTAAAAAATCGAATTCCATCTATAGAAAAAGGTTCTACAACTAGAATTAAAGATTATAAAACAATTTTAGATCAAGAACATATCCCATTCGAGGGACCTGTAAAACCTACCAGTTATGTTCTATCATTAAATTCTAGTAAACCAGAAATATTTAAAGAGGGAAAAATTTACTTTATTCCGGCACACCATTACTGTAAAGAGCATAATAAAATGGCTAATTTGGCGTTGTTTCAAAATAAAGGTTACTGGAAATTAGTTTTAAATGGTAAAGAAAAAGGATTTACAAGTCCTCTAGGAGAGAAAAAAAGCATATTACCTGATTTAAAAAAAGGTGGAGAACTTAGGGATGTTTTGAGAAAATGGAGAAAAGAAAACCCAAAAGCAGGTTTAGTTATTACTGGTAAAACAGTTTTGGAAAGAGGTTTAACATTTCTTACAGACGGATTTTGTTTTGATTATATTATATTATCTGGATATTTTGCCAAGGATATGGCTAATTTGGTACAAACACTTGGAAGAGGACAAGGAAATAAAAAATATGTTGGAAATTATAAATTAGTCATGCCTCAATCATTACACGATAAAGTAAAAAAGTATTTGGAAGATTGTGAAGAGATTTTAGAAAATCAACCTGAATATTATGATTTAGATATGATAGCAAAAATTGGAGCGATTGATAAATTTGCCTGTATAGAAGAACCTCATTTTGAAAGTTCTATTGATGAATTAAATGATTGGGTAAAAAATAATATTGTAAAGAGAAATGGTAAATTTGCTAGAATACAGGTATCACAATGGAAAAATAAGGAGATAAATGAAGAAGGTTTTATATTACATAAATTTGGTGAGTCAGAATTAAAAGTTTGGAGCGAAGAAGAAGCATTACAACAACGAGGAGGAATTACTCCATATAGTAGACGAATATTTCCGTGTTATACAGATACAAGTGATGTAACTACATTAAGATGGTATGTATTTTATCGTCATGCTTAATTAATTGTTTATAATTAAAAAATTTTTTTTATTAATTATAAATTGATTAAAAAAATGTATTCTTATTATTATTAACTACATGAATCTATTACAATCGGAAATACATTTTCCTGATAATGTTTTACGAAATATTGCCAGATTTTTACAACCCATCGAAAACAATATAAAAATCAAGATTGAACAATATAGTGGATGCTATTGCGGCACGCACTCTTTTAGTGCTGATTGTGATTTGTGCCAAAATATTTATAAAGAACCAAAAGTTTACTTCTATTTATTGAAAAATGGCAATAAGAAACTATTTAAGGATTTTATGGAAACAGTGAAAAAAATAACACAAGATGCCGATTTTCCCCTTAAATCTAATCTCGAAGAATGGAATATGCCCCGAACAAAACCCTATTGGACTATGCAACATTTATTTGAACAACCTGTGTATAAAGTTATATTTAAAAAAATAGATATTGTCGAAAATCTACTATATGATGAAAAATATGTTATGTCGGGTACCTATTTCGCATTATTCAGCACCTATATTCGAGAAATCGTAAACCATATATCGTATAATATTAAAATACGTGACCAGAGAGCATCAGTTCATTCTTCATCTCAATTTTATATTTTAAAACATGAGAACCTTTATCTAAAAAATAACCTGGCTATTACTAACAGAATGTTTCAAAAATATACTTTCCCTCAAAATCAATTTAACAATTAAATATTGTTGATATATATAATGGTTCAAGATCATTCAAAAAAAACAACTTCTATCTACCTAAATAATAAAAAAGCAACTTATTTCAATATCAACAATTTAAAGTCAAGAACAACCAATAAACCATCTGGGAAATTAATTGTTTCTTTAGAATTTCCAAACATGAAAGATTGGAGAACATATCGTGTAAAAATTAACATAGAAAAATTTAAAGAAAAATCTTTCAAATATAAAATTAAACAACGTGATTATATTGAAGAATACAAAGTGATGTTACAAGAATTAGGCGATATTACACCAAAAGAAAAAAAAGAGTTGAATAAAAAATATAACAAAGAAATACAAAGAATTAAAAAAGGTTTATATTTAACTTTTGTACAATAATTAAATATTTATTATAAATAAATGAGTAACAGTAGTAGAAAATGATATAACTCAAATTAAATGAAATAAAAAGAAGGAAAGAGGTAACTGAATGTTTCAAAAATATACTTTCCCTCAAAATCAATTTAACAATTAATATTGTTATTTTATTATATGATTGTTCAAGATCCTTCAAAAAATTCCCTAGAGTTATCTAGAAAAGAAGCTTTACAACTTGAATTACGATTGAATATTTCAGAATATGGTAATTTATGGTCTGAATTAGGTGATACATTATATAATTATGCAATCGATAAATCTACTCCAAAAATAATGTCCGTGTCTACTTTCCAATTTATTGTATTAAAAAATTTTTATAATGAGCTTTTCCCACAACCTCAATAAAGTTCTTTTTTTTCAGTTCTTTTTTAAATGTTTGAAAATATATTAAGAATTTCACGTATAATCTTATATCTTCATTTTTAATCAAAATTAAAAATTGATTAAAAATACAATATGAAGTATATGAAATAATTAATAAAATGATAACAACAATAGTGATAAAAGAAAAAAACCGAATATATCAACGAAAATATCAAAAAACAGAAAAAGGAAAAGAAACAATACGAAGATATCAAAAAACAGAAAAAGGAAAAGAAGCAATGCGAAGATATCAACAATCGGAAAAGGGAAAAGAAGCAATGCGAAGATATCAACAATCGGAAAAGGGAAAAGAAACAATACGAATATATCAACATTCGGAAAGGTTTAAAGAGATAAATAAAAGATATAAAAATAAAAAAAGAGAAAAAATATTAAAAGCTAGAGAAGAAGAAGATATAATACCAACAGAGGTGGGAGGGGCAGGAGAAATATTATCTTCAGGCAAATATAAAAGAAGGAATTGGACAAAAAAAGAAGAAAATATATTAAGAGAATGTAAACGTAGATGTAAAAGTCCATATAAGGTGTCTATGCCATGGAAAGCGATAGGAATATTATTGAATAGACCACGGAAATCAATAAGAAATAAATGGAGAAGAATGATAGAAGATGAAGAAGAGATAATATTATTACAACCGAATATAGGAATAAAAAAATGCGGTGGAAAACATAAATGTTTGAAAATATATTAAGAATTCCTTACTTAATATATTTAATGTCGCGTAATATTCTTTACTTATTTCATAATAGTTCTACCGCCAATAAATTACCTGAAGATATCGTTGGTCATATATATACGTTTTTACCTATTAATACTAGGTCCGTTCTGGAAAATAATGATTTAATGCATTATATCAGGTCTTTTAATTCTTGTGAATGGTGTAGCAATCAAATGTCCAAAAATAATACCACTGTTTGTTCTGATTGTTACACTATTGAATACACAGACGTATATGAAGACGATGAAATAGCCTGGTATTATGGTTCTGAAATTTAATGTTTTTCCTGGGCATACATTAGTACATTTTTTCCTTTCATCTTAGGCTTCTTTAATTTGGGTGCTTCCATATGTATTGAATCACACGTCAATGTCAATAATAAAATACCCACACTAATCAACACAATACCTATGAAAGGACCCCATTCAAATTTTGCGGTTTCGAAATAATATAAAGATGATAAATATACAAATACAATTGTTAAACTCATAAATGCTGTTACATAGCCAGGATTAGGAGCAAATTTAAGACCCCTATTAAAACAATAATCTCCCAACACATGAATCAACAAAACAACTACACATAATGTCAATAAATCATATTTTCTTTGCGTAAAATTCTTAAGTTTGTCATTATAAATCAAATATATTATACCACCTATCCCATAAATAACTCCCAACCAAGCTATTAAATCTGGAACAGACATTCCTTTATTTAATATGTATTTAACTAATAATTGATAAATACCATATATTATAGCACCAGTAGCTGCATAAAATGGCCATCTTATATGATGAGGCATATATATTTTCACTATATTTTAATTATTATATATACTATCATAACATACCCGATCATCTATATTGGCTTTAACTAGATATTCATACTCTCCATCATCATCCAATATATTACATTGACTTTTTATACAAGGCGCGCAACAACAACAACAACATTCTACAAATTTAGATAAAATATTACCCATTTATAGTATTGTTAAATATAATATGTTTATCATTATTATCTAATTTTATACTCGATAATTCTATATAATTTGAATGTGTTATTTTTGTCAGCTCTACCGATTTTTCCTTACATTCTAAGTAATCGTGTATCATTAAAGATATTACCAATCCCATTTATATTATTGTTTTATTAAAAAATCAATAATATATTAATTATAATAATCATCGTTGTTTTCATCATAGGCTGCTATTTCTCCTGAACTATCGCCCATCGTTTGGAAATTTGAAACGGATCCTTTCATAAAATAAAATTTAAGGATAATTGCGACTATTATTGCTACAAGAAGAAGCGCTCCAAACATCATTAAATGTGCTTGTTTTACGGTTGCATTCGGTCCTAAGAATGACGCAAAAGCACCATCTTTGTCCATTTTTGAAAAATTCATTCCAAAAAATCCTATCATTGCTCCCATTGGTAAAAATATCGCATTTGCTATTGTAAGGAAATTTAAAGAACCAGATTGAGTCGATTGTTCTTGCATTTGTATATCTTCCTTTAGTATATCCATACTCTGTTTTTTCGATTTTAAACGTTCTAAATAATTTTTTAATTGTTTCGTTTTTAAATTTTTTGGGGCTAATCCATCCTTTTTGTCATTAATTATACTCTCCGATTTCAACAGCAATTCCAAATAACTTTTATACAATTCATTGAATTGTTTAGTAAAATCTCCCTTCGCATTCTTATCACCTGCTATAAAATCAGAATTTAAATTACTCCACGTCTCATTAAATTCTTCTATATTGAGTAATAATTTACTCACTTCTTCTTGTGTCAATTCTGGACGAATTACTTTCCAACCTGAACCCAATGCTTTTTGTTTTTGTTTATATGCTGTATATTCGTCCATTTTTATATATACAATTTTTACTATTAAAGCTGATAAAGCAATACCTCCAAATAAAAATGTTAACATTTGAATATGATTATATTCATTAGAAGCCATATAATATATAAATATATATTTATTTAGCATACAAATATATTATTTACAATATATATATGAAAGTAGGTGTTTATACGGGAACAAGTAATGCCGCGCCTTTTGTCATTAAAGAAGGAAATAAATATTCCGGAATCGCTATAGACATTTGGGAACGGGTAGCTAAAGATTTAGATATTGAATTTTATTATATTAAAGCTGAAGATGATTTAGAACTAGCAATTGATGATTTAAGAGATGGTTTATATGATATTTTGATTGGTCCTATTAGTATGAATGAAAGTAGATATGAAAAAGTTGACTTCACATACCCATGGTTTTTATCAAATGTATCCTTATTAAAAGAAAAATCCACAGGTGGTAAAGAAATTACTATGGAATTAATTAAATTAATCGCTGTTATTTTTATTCTTACATTTGCGTTAACCACAATTAATGCTGTTTTTACACAGGTAATTAAAAAACGAAGCACTAATATTATTTCTACAATCCAAAATATTATTTATTTGATTTTTGCCGGGAAAATCTCAAAATTACCTAAAACTGCTGAACATAGCTTCTTAAAATTTATTAATATTTTTGTTATTATTTTAGGTATTCTTTTTGTTTTGAAATCATTTAAAACAATTATGTATCCAACCGAAGAAACCATCGATCCTAAACAATATATCAAAAACAAAAAAGTTGTTGTAGAGTTTGAATCTACACCATTAGAAGTATCAAGAAAACTTAAAGCCGTTCCAAAACAAGTTTTCGTTGACCCAAAAAAAGTAAAACCTGGTAAGGATTTAAAAATAGACGAATATTTACAAGATCCTTCTGAATATGCAGGAGTTGTCGAACAACAAGCATATTTAAAACATTATCTAGATAATGGTGATAAAAGATATGATAATTTAGAAATAATAAAAGGCGATTTAGGATTGGAAGTGTTGGCATTCCCAATACAAAAAAACTCACCAATTCTAAGCAAAATTAATCAACAATTGCAAGAAAATCAAAACTCAAGGATTCATGAAATTATTGCTACAAAATATTTGGGCGCTGAAATGGCCAGAAATGCAAATTTTTAATTACTATATAATATTAACTATTTATATAGTAATATGTCTACTAATGAAGAAAATAATAATGAACAAGATATGGTAGCTATTGTTGATATGGGATATGATGCCGCTTTACAACCTGACGCCGATTGGATGAATACTGCTTTACCTACATCACAAAATGAACCAGAAACCTTAGAAGCCGCTGTCAAACGATTGGGTATTAATGAACATTGGGATAATAGAGATGCTGATATGGGTGTAACATTAGGATCTGATGATATACAAGGTAATAAATTTGAATATGGTCGATATGTTACTTTAACCGAACCCGGTTATTTTATTGCATCCAAATGGAGTTGGTTTGATGACAAGTACAAGAATGCCACATTAAATATTAATTATATTAAACAAGAACTTTTACCTCCTACTGCTGAAACAGGTAATTTATGGACTATAGGACCTCCAATGTATACTTTTAATGGTTATAGTGATGAAATCGGTGAAGAATTTATAAAAGAATATGGGTCTATACCAGATAAAAAATTTAATATTGATGATATAGAGCCAGGATATCATCTAACTGTTAAAACTGATAATGGTGAAATGATATATGGTAAAGTTAGTTCGATAGAAAATGATGATGACATAGTGATAATTTTTTACGATGGTTCTGAATCTTGGAGTGTGGATATCAAAAATGTAAAAGCAATAAAATGGGACCCATACGATGACACTGATACAAATATTTTGGATATAAGAGGTTATGATAACATAAAAAATAATAAATATAAAGATCAGGATATACCAATAAGATATGGGAATGTTGTTAAAATTGATGGAGATGCTGACGATTTCGATTATATTGTTGTTGATGGTTTTATCGCACGAGATGAGAAAACTATGCGATGGACGTTACAAACTGTGATTGTTCAGGAGAGACGTGATATGTTAAATCAAAATTTTAAATATAAAAAAGTTGATCCTATGACGCTAAAATATAGAACTTTATTAGCATTTAATTCTCCATTGTATACCGAAAAACAAGTATCTAATACCAATGATCTAGGTTATTTATTACCAAAATCTGAAGAATACGAGGACGAGATCACACGCACAGGCGGTAGATATGCTGATATTTTACTTCCTGAATCAACTTTGAATCGTTATGATCGGTACGAAGGGGATAATATGGATTGGAATACACCAGATTTTCGTATGTTAAAAGGCGATATCGTTAAAAAAAATGGTGAAAATGACTTATATGAAATATTGGAAATATTGACAGGAACTGGACCTCCAAATGTTAAATTATTAAAATTAACTGACATTAAAAGAGATGGATTGGAAAATACTATCTATAATAGCGATACAAAAGATTTTCAACAGTTCGATTTAATATTTGTTTCTAGGCAAAATAAGTGGGTCAATTATTTATCAGAACACTCTAACAAACACAGAGATCCTGAAAATTTTATAGCCAATATAAATGATTATGTAAAATACGGAAAAACATTAGTATCTGTTTGGAAGCACAATGCTGCAGAACCATTCTATATGGTTGGTAGATTATTAAAACAAAACAATTCAACCCGTCCACGATTATACACAATTTATCCTCTATTTTCTTTTGGAAAAGCTATTGCTCCTGATAATAAATTGATTGAAACGCCCGAAAGCAACCAGACCGTTGCAATTCAAGATGAACTAGATTTTCATTATATTTTTCCAATTGAAATTCAAAGTAAACAACTAATAAAAATACACTTACAAGAAGTTAATGCTGTTATAGAGGAAAATAAAAGAAGAGAAGATTATTTAAAATACAAACAGGTTGCAATTTTTTTCCAAAAAAAAATAGTTGATTATTTCGACATGATTTTTTCGAAAAATGTTTATATCAAATCAATTAACAAAAAGAAATCATTATACGAATTGTTATTTATAGAAACTGTCCATAGAAAAGAATATCATAGGGAACTAAAACATCTTGAAGAATTAATTGGTAAAGTTGTAAACGTATTCAAAAACCCAAGTCAAATACAACACAAACAAAATAGAGACCCACAAGAATTAATAATAGATTTTGTTAATGTTCAAGAGGATAACACACTAATATTAAATAATATTTCGGAAAAATATGATATATCTGATAAAAAAAATAAAGAAGAAATAATGATGGAATTCATAAATTCATTGGCTTCACCAGGAGAAGAATTTGATTATGAAGGTTGGGTTGCAGATTTTGGTATAAATAAAGGTTCTATGGATCAATTAAGAGAACATCACGAAAAAAAACGCGAACAACACGCGGAATGGAAAGTAGACGATTGTCATCGCTTTAATTTAAAACGTAATATATTATCAGTATTATGTGAGTTAGTTATACATTTCCTTAAATTTGTAGAAACAATAAATATTACCGGTGAAAATGTTATTTTTAGTATAGGAAAAAAATTTATGTCATTGGTTTTTAACTTAGATGATTGTAAATTAAATTCGGATAAATTGAATAATAGTTTATGTGCTTGGTTTAATTTTGCTTACAAACATACTAAAGAAAATAATGCTCTTGCAGATATAAATTTCAATGTCGCAGACTCATCACGCAGTAGTATTAGACTTGATGAAGTTCTCAATACAGGAAGATTAAGTCAAATTGCTAGAGATATACGAAGACGGGGTGAATTTTATCATAATTGCGAAGACCCAGGGAGTATTATGGCTTTTAATGAAATAAATAATACAAGAAGTGTTGAATTTGCAGAAGCTATAATGACGCGATTGTCTCGAGTACTTTCACCACAAATAAGACAACCCGGGCCCTGGGGAGAACCTCAGGCAACAACTATTATTCGCGATGCACAAAATGATATTAATTTTGCTAGACAACAAGAAGATATGGAATGGGAAAATAGGCGCCGTCCTAGGGCACCATCTTACTCCCCTATATCACCATCACCTATTTCTCGTAGCAGTTCACTAGCATCCACTGTTGATAATGATAATGATAATGATAATGATAATGATAATGATAATGATAATGAGGATACTATAACTGTCACGTGCGAACAATGTGGTAATTCTATATACGTCGATAGACACCAAGGCGATACCGACATTCGAAGTAACCTATTTGACCAGGATTGGGAGCTTGATGATGAACGATATCAACATGATCAATTCACACAAGGTTGGTATTGTGGTGATTGTGGCCTTCCTGATGATACCCGAACATGGGAATGTGTTGATTGTGGAGAAGAAATAGAAGGACCCAATGATGATTATCCAGATGGTTGGACTATGGATGAGGATGGAAATGAAATATGTGAACGATGTCAGGACAACTACAATACATGCAACACTTGTGGTAGAATGAGTGAGAGAGATGGAGAGAATGGACCGGATGGTTGGGAGGAAGATGACGAATCTGATGGTTGGAATTGTGAATCATGTGCAACTAATATAAGAATAGGTAGGGAAAGACTGAGAGAAGCCGAAGAAAAACAAAATGTTGGTGACGATGAGACAAACGAAGGTGGTGCTAGTCATAAAAAGAAAAGAACACGTAGAAAAACACAGAAAAAGAAAAAGAAAAAACAATCAAGAAAATCTAAAAAATGATAAATTTATAATCATTATATAATATATAATGCTTTATAAAGTAGGTGTATTGAGTAATAGCAATGATGCTCCATTTTCAATAAAAGATAATAATAATGATAAATCGGAGAAATCTTTAGATAATTGGGGAAAAGCTATTGATGAACAAAAATTACCACATTTAATAACGGGAAACGATAATAGATTTTCCGGCATTGCTGTAGATATGTGGAAAAAAATAGCATCTGTCTTAAAAATAAATTATCGGTTTATTGATGCCGGAATTAATCATAAAGAAGCTATTGAAAAATTATCAAAAGGCGAATATGATATTTTAGTAGGAAATTTGAATAAATATTCCAAAATGAATTACAATATCAAAGCTTCTTCTCCATACTATTTATCTAAAAACGCTGAAGGTATTTTCAATAAAAAATCATTTGCGGCATTACAAGGCTTTTTTCAATTTCTTTCTTTTTTTTTAACATTTGTCATCGTATCTAGTCTTTTACATTATTTCATATTAAAGGATAAATCATTTGTTCATGCTTTCAAATTTACTATTAGTAGCGCACTTGTAATATTCCAACAAACAACCAATAAACAATCTAATACTGCTTTTATGTTTCAATTGTTTAATACTTTAATAACTATTGGTATTTTTAGTTATTTTGCTTTTGATATTTTAAAAGTGAAGAAAGAATCGCCAGGTGAAAAGATTGTCGATCTAAGTGGTAATTTTGAAACATTACAATATATATCAAAAAAAAATAATTATCCTAATTTAGATATATTACCCACTAACTGGAATACAAATGTATTTTTATTAAATTCAGATGTTCCTATTATTGACGATATAAATCGAACTATTTTATATTTCCGTGGAATAAATAAAGGACATATAGCTGAAAAAATTTCCAATAAATATACATCGAACAATATTGGACACGGGTCTTTTTAAAATATTTATTATATATATATGATTAGAGTTGGTATTATTAATGCTTCGCCATTAACAACTACAACTGATGATATGTATTCTGAAGGTTATACTAGAAAAACTGGTTTATTAGTAGATATATGGGAAACTATAGCAAAAAGAGAAGGAATTCAATTTGAATACGTACCTACCGCCGATTGGATTGACCAAAATATGATTGACGAAGAATCGTTTTTTAAACATATGGCAAAAGATGATTCGAAAATTGATATTTATTTGGGAGACTCTCAATTAAACGCAAAATTTAATCAATATGTTGATTTTTCATACCCATTTTATTATTTAAAATCCGATATTATGCATTACGAAGAACCCGTGTATAATAAAATTGTCGCATTTTTAACTAATTCATTGAAATTTTTAGCTATTTATTTTATTATTGCATTGTCTATTAATAGTTTTATTATTAAAGATGAATACAAAAAAATGATTAAAAATAATCTAACCGGAACTCTATTTTTATTTACACTAAGCACTACGTTTTCTTTTTTACATAAGACGGATGTATTCTCAAATCCTAAATCACAATCGGTTAAAATACTAAAAACTATTTATACTATCATCGGTTTCTTATTATTGGTATATGTTATTGCCAGTATTATCGAAATTTTTAAAAATAGATATAGTAAAAAAGTTGTCCCTGATAAAGAAATACTAAGTTTTGATTATAATCCACAAATTGATATCATGCAATCGTTGAATTATCCTTACAAAATGTTAACTGAAAAAAAGTCATTTTATACTGGAGGAACCGGAGATGCAAATGATGATATGGGTATGGATGTAAAAGCTGCAGCGGCAGAAGATGCTTATACAGCAAGCCCTGAAGAAGTTAGGGGTAATTTAATTAAATTTTATCTAGGTAAATCTAATGAATACAGTGGTATTGCTCCTATTCCAAATATGTATCGTAAATATCAAAATAAACAAAGCAATGACCCTAATAATGCCAAATTAAAAAAATCCCCTTATTATTTCCCTGTGTCTAACGTGGCTATCGCTATGAAAAAATCTCTACCATATTCATATAAACAAAGTATTAATAAACAAATTATAAGAATGGCTGAAGATGGAACCTTAAAACGATTGGCTAAAAAATCTGATATTGGTGGTGGTCTGGTAGAAGATAATGAAATTTTTCAAATTCATAATCCTAAAAAATAATCATTCGTTTGTTAAACTCTCTATTGCTGTTTTTATATTGAGATTTTCTCCAATTTGTTTCATTATTTCTTTTTTATCCTTTTCTCTTTTTTCCTGGTCTTCTGTAGCACCAGTTATGGTTTGAATTATTTTATGCCATTCTAATAATAACTCTTTATCTGTTTCATAATTGGGATGCTCGTTCTCCCAATTACGTAACTGTTTTACCTTTTTAATAGTAACGTCGTTTATAGCTTTTTCTACTTTACTACCTCCATCATCTTTTTCCCAGGCTCCTTCTTCCATAACGTAAAATTTTTGTCTTTTGGGATCGCTACAGTGTATTGGCCTCTCTGTTGTAGGCAATTCTTTCAATCCCTTTAATAATAAATTTGTATATCCATCTACATATCCTAAATGATTTGTTGTTTGTAAATCTTGTAATGTAACTTGTAAATCTTGTATGAAATCCGTTAAATTCATTGCACCTTTACAGTGTTCGTTTAAAAATACATTTATTGATATTTTTTGATTGTTGTTGGTCGTATTTGTTATATTTACATGTTTTGTACTTTCAATTACTTCCAGCATTTTTGATTGATTTTTATTCATCAAATCAATCATCTTTTGCATTTCTTTTTTATTTTGCTCTTTTTCTTCTTGTAATTTTTCTTTTTCTTCATGTAATTTTTTATGACGATAAAAACTCGAATGATGTTTATATCCTTTACCACAATAATCACAAAAATATAAATATGTTTTTGTTTTTTTTGTTTTTGCAACTTTTTGTTGCAAATGTGTAGCATTTTGTAGCATTTTATGTTTCTGGGTTGCTAAATGTTTGTTCCACGAAGATTTCCTAGACGTTGAATAATAACATTTAGTACAATTAAATTTTTTTGCAACTTTTTGTTGCAAATATGTAGCATTTTGTAGCATTTATTTTATAATGAGATTTTTTTTCTAAATCGTTTTTAGTGCTGTTTTTTTAGTTCCTTTTATTTCTTACCATAAACTTCCTACATAATTTTTAGGCATTAATTATATATTTACCTACATTACCTAGTAATATGGTATTAAATTCACATATTTTCACAAGCTTTTGTCATATTTGCAAATATGGACAAAAATATTTGTCCAAAAAACAAAATTCCAAAATACTTTTGAAAAAAAAAGAAAATTGCTTAAGTATAAAAATCAATAAATACTTTAAATACACATTCGAACTTAAAGGATTTATAGTTGAAATATATCATGAAATTTGATTAAAAACACTAAAATAAAAATTCCTTAAGTATCATTTTTATATATTATAATTTGAATACTTAAAGAATTTTGTAATTATAATTAAAAAGATAATAAAGTATTGTTATTTATTAGTACTATGACATGTAGAATATTCTTATTTAGAATATTTCTTTTTTTATTTATATGCGTTCAATCCGAATCCGAATCAACATTAACAAAATCATGTACTGGTCACGATGGTTGTAAAAACGATGAGTGGGTAGGATCATATGATATTACCTGTAATGGTGGTGAAAGAATTTGCCACAATACAGTATTAAAATGTGGTAGAGAAAGTTGTTCAATTAAGGTAAAAGGTGGTGGTCATGATGCTTATCAAAAAAGTATTGTATATGCTCAAAATATTAAGAAAGGGGGGAAATTTAAATTATCTTGTAAATCAACTGGTTCAAGAGAATGTAGAGATAATATTATATATTGCCCAAGAGAAGTTGGCACTGAATGTGAGTGCGAAAATTGTCATTCATCAACAATAATGTATTATAAATATGGAACCAGATACATATCCGGGGGTGCAACGATAAAAAGATATTGGGACGAACCGGTTGTATGCGATGGAAAAATTGTATGCGATGTTGATAAAAGAACAAATGATTTAGATTATGGATCTTATGCCTATTGGCAATATATATATCATTATACCTCGGTATCAAATAGTTATACTTTATATACAGATATAAACGGAAATACTTTACAAGATTTTTCAATGTTTATTGCCGAAGATTATAAATCATGGTCATATAAATCACTAGCCGGTCAAAATCCTTCTTATACATATGAACTTATCAATTATACCCAAATATATGGTACGATGGGAAAAATATGTAGAAGAAGAAGTTATGATGATCCGACCAAGTATTATGCGTATAGAGGATATTGTGATAAATATAAATATGGAGATCCTTATGAAGGTTTTTGGATTTTGGGCGAACCAGCGCAAAGTTGCACCGATGCTTGTATAAATTATAATATGACTTGCGATAAACAACAACATTTAAATCATTTGCCTGAATTAGAAAGTGGACCGGATTTTGGAGGAATACTTCATAGATTTAATGCAACGTGCGATAGTTATACTATTGAATATCAATATGGAAAAAGAACACCAGTATATAATGCTTTAACAAGGGAATGTGTTTTATCAAACGCCTCAAGAACAGGTAATAATTGGTATTGCAATGAGCCTCCGTGGACCAATGGTGTTGCCGATGAAGATAAACGTAGATTATGCTGGTGCGCTCCAACAACGACAAAACCACAAAAAATTTGCGATGTAAATAGAACAAGATGGATAAATACTACACGTTATATTAATACTACACGATGGATTGATAAAGAAATGATAAAGTGGGTCGATATACGCAGATACATTAATATAACTAGATGGAACGATAAAATCAGGTGGAAAAATAATACACATTGGATCAATAAAACAAACATTATAAATAAAACAATTATATCTTATAAGATAAGGTATATTGATAAAATACGCTGGAAAAATGAAACTATGATTGTATCAAATAAATATATATATTCACAAAACCATACAGAAATAGATAAAGAAACCCAAAATAGTATTATTTTTGGATTGACAAATCAAGATATTATTATATTATCAGGAAGCATGGGGGGTATCGCGTTTCTTTTTTGTATGTTTTATATAACCTGGGAATATTGTGGTTTGAAAGATAAGGTATCGTCTTGTTTGCAAGATATCATATTGGATTATTGTTGTTTTGGCATCGGTGAATATTTTTTATGTATATTGGATATCATTGGTTGTATAAATACGACCAGAGGAAATGAAGAGGATGACGAATCATCGAATAAAAATACAACAAGAATTGCAAGACAAGCCACTCAAGAAATTGTTGATGAAGTACATAAAAAAATGGATAGTATTGGTATAGAAATAACTGAACCAAAACATTATGTAATTCATCATAGAGAAATTTTCACGTCAGATGGGACACGAGAAACACGAAAAAGAATGTCGGTTTAACCGACTAAATTAGCCTGTATCCATTTACGAATGTTATAATTTAATGGTTTTAATAATCTTTGTAAACCTTCGGCATAATATTTTACGGATTTATCATCTTTTTCATTTTCCATTAATAATAATGTATTGAAAACAATCTGTAGAATTTCTTGACTGTATAATATTTTAATTTTTTCAAATACCACATCAATACTAACACCATCTTCATCATTGGCTGTTTTGAATAATTCCGCATTTTCCATTTCCAATAAATTTTTGTATAGAGCTAATGTTTGTGTAATAGTATGACTATTGCTATACGAATACGTAGCAATTAAGTTTTCAAGTCCCTTAATTGCTCTTAATAAAAAATATCCAAAAATTTCATCGGTTTGCGATTTATACCATTTGTAATAACGCCTAATAGCATGATATAAGTAATACAAATCTTCTTGACTATCAGCATTATACCATCTCCATACTCCCTGGTGCCATTTTGGAGTTTGCAGTGTTAAAATATTATTATCAATACTCATTTTTGTTCCTACTTTTAAATTTGATAAAATAGCCAATTGAATAATAGTTTGTAAAGGTTCTATTATCATTGTGGATTTTTCCTTTGTTCCTTTTTTTAAAGAATTTATACTCGCTAGATTAGTTAATAATTCCATTGTATATAATAAAACAATTATATTTAAATATTTCAAATGTATTTAAATATAAATTATTTGCCATTATTAATGAACCTTGTAGAAGAAGATGAAGAACAAAAAGACTTTTGGTTTCCAAAACAAGATAAACGTGTTAAAAATTTCGCTTCATTAACAACTAAAGAACAATTGGATGTTATTGAAATTGGATTTATTATGAGAGATATTGGACTTAATGAAGCTAAAAGGATCATAAATGGTGAAAAACGTGCTGAAATGAATTCTGTTAAAGATCATTACGAGAAATTATTGGGAGAAAAGGTAGAAAGAATACAAGAATTAAAAGATAACAATAATAAACTAAAGCGTGATAAAAATTATGAAATACAGGAAAAAACACAAGAAATAAGAAATCAGACTGAGAATAAATACAAAACAATGTATGAACGTGAAATAGATACTTTAAGAAATGACATTAAAATCCTTAAAGAAGATGACCGGAAACAGCGTGAAGAAAAATTGGATTTGATCAATAAACATAATAAAAAGGTAATGGAACAGTCAGAAAAATATTCTGATAGAATAGCTGAATTATTACAGGAAAGCTTTCAACAATCATTAATGAATGAAAATTCCAGTAAAAAAGGAGATGAAGGAGAAAATTGGTTATATAATGAATGTCATAGGCAATTTAAAAGTGCCTGTGTTGAACATGTTGGTAAACAGGGTCATATGGGTGATTTTACGATAAAAGAAGACAATACAATGGGTATGTTAGAATCTAAAATTTATAGTAGAAATGTTAAACAGAGTGAAGTAGATAAGTTTGAAAAGGATATGCGTGAGAATGATAGTTTTGATTATGGTATATTTTGCAGTTTAACCTCTGGTATTGTGAATAAAAAGGAAAATGTTACATTGGAATTTGTCCTGGGAAAACCAGTGATATATCTTACTAATTTAAAAGATAATCCAAATTTGTTATATGTTGCAAGACTAAATTGTTTATTTATTTTGAAAAATAAAGATGATTATAATATAGCAAAAGAAGAAGATCAATCGAAATTACAAGAAATATTCAAAAAACGAACCAAACGATTCAATAAAAGAAAGAAAAATATTGAAAAACGAGAAAAACAAATAAAAGAAGATAAAAAATTATTGGAAGAGGATATCAATGAAGCTTTGGTAATTAAGGAATTAATTAATGTTATCTATTAATATATGTGGTACTTTTGTAAATTTAAGGATTTTTTCGGTAAGCCTGGCGAAGGATTACATAGATATAGAATATTTAATATGGCTATGATAGATATATTTGCTACTCTTGTTTTAGCGTGGGTTTTACATAGATATTATTTCATGTATACTCATTATTTGAATGTGTTGTTATTTACTTTTATAGTGGGAATTTTGTTACATCGTTTATTTTGTGTAAGAACTACTGTTGATAAATTTTTATTTAAATAATTATTAATATTACTTATTTATATATGGCTAGTTTAACTAATGATAATAAAGATATTGATATACCTGAAGGATTAATTACACCACATATGAAAAATAAACCATATTATCAAACTTTTATAAGTTGCGAAACACAAAAAACATGCTTAGATAAATACGATGCTGTAAGTGGTACAGATGCTTTGATAAAAATAATAAACATGTTTAAACGTTCAGATGGAATACATGATTTTACTAAATCAAGAACAAATGAAGATACTAAATCTCTTGTTATGGAACATTTCAGTTCCCAGAATATAAGTAAAGATATGCTGATTAATAACGAAGATGCTGTTGGAGAATTTTTATTTGGTGAAAATGAAAACATCCCCGGATATGAATATAAAGAATTTGATTTTGGTAATAAAACGCATGGTACAATTGTATTTAATGAACTCTTTAAAAAAGATGAGAAAAAAGGTAAAAAAAAAGGTAAAAAAAAAGATATTTGGTCAAATTCACCTTTTAAAGGTAAACAATTATATTTTTTTATTGATACACATTATGGTTTTTTTAAAAATTTATGGGAAAATAATAAAAAGATAGGTCTAGATTTTCCACCAATAGTAGTAAACACACGTTCAACATTATCAGACCCATATAGATCATCTACCATGATAAGTCAAAAAAAAGTATATCAATCAGGTAGAATAGTATATGGGATAGAAAATACAAAAAAGCCCATTATTGAATATAACAAATTCAATAATTTTGAAGATGATATTAGTGAATTATTAAAATTAAATGATAAACTATTATCAACATTAATAATAGATGAAAGTGCTGGTCAACATATATGGGAAAAAACTAAGTCACATTTAATATTTAGAAATGATGATAATAAAATCTTAATAACAGATGAAAATTACGCAAAATGTAATGACACGCATACATATGATATAACAACTAAAAATTCTATTTTTGATTTTTTCAAAAAAAAGATTAAAAAAATATATAAAACCATTAGACGTTCAGAAGGGTCTTTATCATCACATTTGGTTGCAAAACGATTAGGAGATTGGTTACAAGCCTTCATAATGATTTTAAATGAAGATATATATATAGATTTATACAAATTTGATGGACAAGAAAAAATTATCAAACAACAAACTGATGAAGTAGTTAAATATAATGATATTAATTCAATGAAATGTTTACTTACGGGCGATAGAATGTTAAAATTTTTTGCTTTATTCTGTGGTGTTCCAAACATATTTTTTTTTAAACCAAAAGGGAAAGGAATTTTTGGAAAATCAGCAAAACTGATTGTATACACTCGTAAGGATCAGTTTAGTGAAGCAGACCAGGAAAAAATTAAAGCAAAAACTAAAGAAAAAAGAGACAAATTAGATATTAGATATGATAAAATTATAAAAAAATATAAGAAAACAATTCAATTACATGAGAATATAAAACAAATAAGACCTTGGTTAGAAGAAGAAATTAAAAAAGTTAATGACAATTTAAAATTAGCCAGTAAAGAGTTAATTGATTTACAAAAGATGTTTGATTTAACTGATTTAGAACAGATAAATGTTACATATAAGACTATGTTAATTATAGCAAAAAATTTTTTAAAATATATTCATTTATTTAATTTTTATGAAAGGTTCAAAAAAATAAAAGAAGACGACATTTTTGATTTAGATAAAAAAGAAAAAGAAAAAAATACATTAAAAAATAATAGTGAGTTAGAAACATACTTAATCAAATTAGAAACAGAATTTATAGTTCTTAAAAAAAAAGAAAAAGAATTTAAAACATTATCCCGACAAAAAATAAAAATGAAATTCAAATACAATATAAAGGGTGAAGTAAAAAAAACAAAACAGATAGATTTATTTAAAGTACCGGAAACAGAGAGCAATTTTTTCTCTATAGGAAATAATTTTAAATGGAAAGAAACACATATTCAGAGTATGATTGGTTGGGATATATTAAAAATTACATTTAATTATTTGAAATTATATCGTAATGGAGACTTTATAGAAGAAAAACTTTATGATAATTTTAAAGATACATTTATTGATATGATTGACGAAATAGAATCAAATACTAAGGTTGAAGAATTAAAAAAATATTATAAAAGAGATCTTACCCATCGTAATTATGTAAAATACAATATAGAAAAATCACCAAAAAGTATTATAAAAGAAAAAATTAAATTAATCAAACAAAACATGTATGTTATAAGTACTAATAAAAAAGGAGGAAGAAAAACCAATACATTATTTTTTGATAATTTTAAAAATATTAATACGAACAATACACCGTTAAATGAACAATCATTAATGGAAACTATAAAAAAAACATTTGATTTAAATAATAACTATAGCTTGTATAACAAATTATATGAAAAAGCAGATATAGATACAGATGTTGAAATAGATACAGATGTAGAAATAGATACTATAGATACAATAAATAACATTGAATTATATTTAAATTTATACAATTATAGTGATATTTTTATGGATAGAATATTGTTTATGTTAATGGATTGTAGTGTAAATTATAATGCGATTCAAAAAAATGACTATATTTCATCTATATTATTTTATTTAAATAATCCCAAAGAAATTAAAATACCTGATGAATATACATCCGTTGAAAAAATATTAGATCCAATGATATATGCTTATCATATAGATAGTAGTTTCATGGTTAATTACGATAATATAATTCAAGAAGGTGGAGAAAAAGATGATATTGAAATAGATTTGGATATATTAAAAAACGTTAACAATTATGAATTATTTTTACAATTATTTAACATTATTGTTGATGATAAATATGAAGATACAAAAAATAAAATAAAACTAATAAAAAGCAATTTAGAGATATATAAATTTTATTTATATTTAAACTTTATAAAAAATAGAGACCAAAATATTTTTATTCATGAAGAAGTATCAGAAGAAAAAGAAAAAGAAGGATATACACTAAACAACAAAATAACAAAATGTAATAATCCATATTTATTTTCACCGCCTTTATATTATGTTTATTTGGAAGACAATATGTATGTTGAATGTGATTATAAAGGTTATAATATTAAATTAGATGGTGATGTGAGAGTTGAAATAGAAGCAATTATAAATGAAAAAGTTGGTTATATAATAGACAAATTAAAAAAGGAAAATCCCGTTTTTAATCATAAAAGTATTACTCTTGATGAAATGTGGAAAATTCCAACAACAAATATATATAAAGAAAGAATGATTCCAAAAGATGAATTTGATAATATTAATATACAAAATGAATCAACTAATTTAAAAAAAGGAGGAAATAAAAACACCCGCAAAAGAAAGAAAAAGACTACACGTAAAAAAACTAGAAAAAAATAAATAATTCTATTTAGACATATCTAAAAGGATTTTTTCTAGGTTTTTCAAAAAATCATAATTTTCGTTATTGATTTTATTAATAAAATCATTAATTTTCATTGTTTTAATACCCATTTCTACAAATATTTCAAATAAACGATTTCTAGATGACTGTTTATTGGATAATTCTCTTACCATGAAAATATTATTCAATCGCAATCTACGAACATATTCTTTTTCCAATTCTTTTGCAAGTGATTTATCCTTTAAGGTTTTAAAGTTCACTTCTCCATCGCAATAATACTTAAATATTAATTTTTCTTTATTGTCTTTATATTCTGTGAATTCAATTAAGTTTTTTAAATTTAATCCTTCCATCTTATAATATTTTATTATATTATATTTAAATGTCAATCAACTATATTTTTAAAATAGTAATCGCCGGCGATACAAATACGGGCAAAACATCGTTTTGTGATCTTATACAGGGAAATAGTTTTAAACAAAAAACCGTACCTACAATAGGCATTGAATTTTTTAGTACTATGATTTCTATTGATGATCAAATGATAAAAACTCAAATGTGGGATGTATCTGGAGATATAAAGTTTCGTAGCATATTGAAACCATATTTCAAAGGAACCTGTGGTGTGATTTTATTCTATGATGTATCTGATATTGATTCATTCCACCATCTTACCGATTGGATAAACAAATTTATAACAAAAGATAGTAATATACCTGTTATTATAATTGGTAATAAAACGGATAAAACACGCTCAATTAGTAGAAGTTATGCAGAAGGATTTGCCAAAGAAAAAAATTATTATTATGATGAAATGAGTGTAAAAGATTATAATAACGTTAAAAACCCATTCCGATATTTTATTAAAAAAATATACGAAAGAAAAAACAATATTGATGGAGTTAGAACAATAATTCCAGAAAAAATGGAACAAGAAGATGAACTTGTTAGTTTAAACTGTGGGAAATGTATGATAAGTTAATATTTATATAAATATTTAATCTTTAAAGCAAAAGACCAGTTCATATCATTCAAATTTAATGGTATACCTTTATCATTTAATAATTTTATATGCAATCTTCTTATTCTAACAGGTCCAAAATATTCTCTTTTATTTTCACCTATTTGATTTTGTCCCATAACTACAACACCAAAATTATTAGATTTATTTATTGGTAATCTCGCCAGGATATCTGAACTTGTAGGACTATAATAACGATCTTGATTCAATATATTTTGAGCATGTTTAATTTGATTTACAGTATATTCTTGAGCCTGTGTTAATTGATTTTTTATTGGTGTTGTTGAAGCATTTGTACCTTCGCGAGATTGTATATCTTCTGTTTCATCAACACATGCTTTTTTTTTAAAATAATCAGGTAATTCAAACCTATCCTTATTATTTGTCAATGATACCAAACCTTGGGTTACCCTATTATTTATATATTCATCAACGTATAACAAAACATATCTACTGCCATAAACATCTACCAAAGATTCTGCTTCTAGTGTTTCTACCACAACGTTTGCAGCACCAAAACCGATCGGGCTACTATCTGGATGTGCTGTTATTATATATTCTTTTTTTCTAAAACCTAATAACCAGCCTAAGTTATAGTCTATTTTTCCACCTCGACCATTGTTTGAACAATTAGAATTATTATTATCATAAAATTTTATTTTTACCCATTGAGACATAAGATCTGGAGGTCCTGTCCAATGTTCAGGCCAGTAATCATATTTAAAATGTTCCCAGTCCACCATGAATATAACTTTATTTGTTCGGTCATTCCATGATAATCTTATACGCCAATTTATCCCACCATTGGTGGAAGGAAAATCCGTTTCAAGTTGTTCATTGATATCATTAACCAATTGTTCAACTGTATAATTGCCATTGGGAATAGTAAGTTTATATTTATTATTTGGTAAATTATACAATCCCAAATGATGTACATTTTCTATAACAAAACTATTCGTACCGTAATCACTTGAAAATGTATACCAACTATGTGGCAATTCAATACTATGTAAGGACATTTCTAATACATTCGTTAAAGGTTCTGATAAATCAATAATAAAATCTTCTGAATTGTTTACATATTGACTATCGCCAGGCCCAATATCAATACCATTTGTACATAAAGCACCACTATTATCAAAAATACGCCGATATTGACTATCTATATTTACAATTTGTGTCATAACAGAATGTTCATTTTGATTTAATGTTCCCATTTTAACTGGATTATTTTGTGAAAGTAATTTGCTTCTATCAATAATATTGTACTTTTCCATTTCATTTCCAGAAACAAATGTATTGCTTGTTGGTGTTTTATAATTCATTTCTTCCTGGGTTATTTCAGCTTCTAACATAAATTTTGCTTTTTGAAAAAATAACACATAACCTCTATGATTTTTATTCATATAGGTTTCTATAAAATCATTTGCTACCGCATCTAAATCAGTTTTTGAATATGGTTTTTCAAGGTTAAATATTTTTTCCAATTCTTCTACTGTATAATCACCAGCATTAAAGTTGGTTTCATCCATTATAATAATAATATTTATTTTTTTAATAGAAAATTTGTTAAATTGATGAAAAATCATATGATTTTAATATTAATATATACAAATTATTATGTTAAAACAAAACGAAGAAATGACAGATTGTCCAATATGTTGCGAAGAATTTACTATAAAAGCAAGGGCACCTATTAAGTGTGGTCATTGTGATTTTACTTCTTGTAAACAGTGTGTAAGAAAATTTGCCATTAACCCAGATACATTCAATGAACCACATTGTATGAGTTGTAATGGTAAATGGGATAGAAGTTTCTTTAAAAAAGCTGTTAATACATCGTGGTTTAATGGCAATCACGGATATAAACAACATATGAAAAATGGACTATTTCATCTAGAAAAAGCAAGGTTTCCTGAAACAATGGAAGCTGTATCAAATTATGTGAAAGTTCCACAATTTCGTCAAGATAACCGAAATATGGAAAAAGAAGTAACAGAGATGCAAAAAAAGCTATGGCAATTGAAACGCCATATACGCATTAATAAACAAAATATTGAACGGTTTACTATGGGATCACCAGCTATTAATATTGAAACAAAAAAAAAAGATAAAAAGGTATTTATCCATAGATGTCCAGCTGCCGAATGTTTAGGATTCCTAAGTAGCGCATGGAAATGTGGTATTTGTAACGTGTGGGCATGTAGTAATTGTGGTGAAATTAAAGGACATACCAGTGACACAGTATCGAAAGAACAATTGGATGAACTACATGTTTGTAAGCCAGAAAATATTGAATCAATGAATATGATTAAAAAAGAAACCAGACCATGCCCCGATTGCGCGGTTCCTATATTTAAAATATCGGGTTGCGACCAAATGTGGTGTACACAATGTCATATTGCGTTTTCATGGAATACAGGAAGAAAAGTTACAGGTATTGTTCATAACCCACATTTTTATGCGTGGGCTAGAGAAAATAATACAAATGCTAGAAGGGTTGTGGGTGAAGTGGCTTGTGGTGGAATACCTGAAAGAGGTGAATTTATGGGTATGGTTAGGGCTTTTGTTGATACACTAATGGTGTGGGAAGTATCCGCTGCGCATAATGGTCGTCGTTATCTAAGTAATCTACAGTCTCAGCGAGTAAAATCAATATTTAATTATAATGATTTCAATTCAAAACATAAAATAAATCTTGCTGATTTAAAAAGTATAAGTAGTTCAACTTGTAGATCATGTGAAGAGACCAAAGAACGCGTCCAAAAAAGAGTAAATAATGTATGGTATTTATTATTCTTGGACTTCTTACTAAATTCTGATGATTATCATAGACGATTAACACATTTTCGTGCTGTAGAATTAGACACATTAAGACGTGACAATCAAAATCAAACAGATAATAAAATGCTAAGAATACAATATTTATCAAAAGAAATAACACAAAAAGTTTTTGAAACAAAATTACTTAGTCTTGATAAAAAGAAAAGAAAGAAAGTAGCATTGCTCGAATTATTTGAATTGGTAAATACGGTTTTTACAGAAACATTTATAGATATAATAAACAAGATGAGAATGATACTACCTATATTTAATATTTGGTCGCAACAAGATGATTATGAAGAAAACCTACTAGGTATTATGGATAATTTTAAAAGAATTGTTAGAATAACATGTTATGCTAATAAACAATTAAGGAAAATATCACACGAATTTAATTTATGTGTCCCACATATCTGTTTTAATTTAAGTATGTATAGAGGATCGTATAAATATTCCAAGGAAGTTGATTATGTAGAACCCAATATAAGTGGTTATATGGAAGAATCAAATAAGTTAAAAAACTTGCTAGCATTAAATCAAGTGCAATCCGTTTTAAATAATAAAGATATTGTATCTCATCCATTGAAATATTTTAAGCGTATTAATAAGGTATTAATCACTGTGTATGGTGGAAATAATAAGTCACATTTCAATATAAATACTCCTATTAAAAAAGATACAATAAAAGCACCCATACCTATAATTGTTTTAAATCTTCTTAAAAATTATTTTATGATAAAATTATCACCTATGATGAAACTTTCCCCAAATGAATATGATATATCAAAAATAAAAATAAGTGACAGGGGGTTTACAGATGATAGTTTCTATCCATGGAAAGGTGTTGACGAAGAACTTAAAGCATATAAGCTTTATAAAAAAGCCATAGCATATATGAGTTCATTTATGGAAATTGTAAATAGTAAAAAAATGCCCTATAATAGAAACATTCAATGTTCAAAAGGTAAAACTATAAAATGGTATGAAGAAACTACATTGCCACTGTTTATCAACAACGAATAAATAATTTATGTAAAAAGTTATTTATCTTATCAGGATCTACAAATTTTTTAATGTCTATTGTATTGATTTGGCTAGGTGATCGTTTGTAATGATTACATCCATAAAACAATCGTTTTTCTATAGATGTAACTATTTCTTTATCTTCCTCTTTTACTTGTGAAATATCTACACGAATATTACTTTGATATGGTTTACCTTCGCTCTTCCAATTGCCAGAATACATATGAACTCTTTGTTTAGGGTGACGGTAATTTTGAATTAACCCAAATCCCATAATTATATTTTTTTGATTATTCATTTCAATAACAACCAATAAACTATTTATAGGTATTTTCTCACTTATAGATTTTCTAGGTGTGTAAATACAACCGGACCAATTGTTACTTTCTCTCCATCTTTTATTTTCACTAAACGTAATATTATTAAATCTAGCCAGGCCTATATAAAATCGCTTATTGCTTAACCGAGATGACATTATTTACTTTATTAAATTTTTGTTTAGTTCGTTTCAATTTATTTTTTGCTCTAAATAAAGGGTTTATTATAGAAACAATTTTTGGGTCTATTTTGTTAGATAAATCCAATAATTTACCACCAATACTTTTAGCAGGCATAGAAGCCAATAATTTATTATCCAAAGGATGTTGCGTATATAAATCTATCAACGTTTTTTCAAACATTCTATATTTCAAATAATATCCTTCTGCTTGTTCTTCTAATTTTTCCTTACAATTGCGGAATTTTTCTGGACATTTTCCTAGTCGTTCAAAATTTTTAGCATATTCTTTTGATTTTTTTAAATGTGTATGCATAACAATAATAGATGGTAAGAATTTATCATTGATTTTCGTATTGATAATTTTATCAAGATGGTTCGCATGACAATTCATAAACGTCCCATATTCCTTTTTAAAAATATTATCAATTCTCTCCCATTTTTTACTTCTTTTTAATTTTAATCTACTAATAGCCGTATTTGATAATGCACATCTAATCATAATAGCACTATGATGATCTCCTATATCGTGTGCTTTTTTAGCCAGCGAATAATAATAACCAACATTATATCGAATACGAGCAACGGTATTTGGTTTACTATTGCCATCTGTTAAAATTAATAAAACCAAATTTGTTATCGCGTTATCTACTGCAACCGGTAGACAGTCTTGTAGAATGTCATGCAATAAAGCAAACATTCTACAACTAGAATATCTTAATTGACGACTATTCCTTGATAATTTTATATCATAATCACTTGTAAATAATTTATGAATTATATTTTTAATACATCCTGAATTTACATTTTCATTTTCATAACACATATTAAATAATTTTATCCCTTCATCGGAAAGCACACGGTCTCTAGGCATTTAAATACTTATATGTCTTTTATTTTAAGTTCTTTTTTTTTGGTTCTTTTTATATGTATTTATTATCATCATCGTCATCTGAGTCATAATCTGGTTTTAATTCACGTTGATTTGGTCCTATTTCTACATCGTCATCATCTGTATCGTCGTCTTCAAAATCAAACGGAATATCAATATCTTCATCATTTTGTCCTATACAATATTTTGAAATTTGTTTTCTACAGGTGGGGAGAAAAATAAAAAAAACCCCTAGAAAAAAAATTACATAAATAAATAAAACATTTCTTATTTCATCATCATCGTCATATGAATGATCTGTATTATTATTTTGATCCATTATAGTTATTTGAATAAATAAGTTTAAATAACTATTTATAATATTTAATAATTTTTTTAACAATTGTTCTATACCATGGTCTAAATTGTTTTATATTTTTTTCTAGTTCTTCAATCGTAAACCATTTCATACGATCTTTTTCATATATACCGTTTTCTTTTAAAACCAATTCCGGTGTGTTTTTCCACGCATCTTCATATATTTTTTTATGTTTTGTAATAATAGATTTTGTATAATAGATTGGAATAACAAATGAAGTATAATGTTTCATTTTGAATCTTTTTATACATCTATTTTCAACCATAAATTTTATATGTTTATGTGATCCTAAAACTCCTTCGGTTTCTTCCCAGCCTTCTCTGGCTGCTGTTTCCATCCTATTCTCCTTCTTTTCGGGTGCACCTCCAAAATCACTCCATAAACTACTCGCTTTATGATCAATGTGTCTACTTTCTCTTCCAAATAAAAAATAAATTTCTCCTCTGTAAATTGCAACTGGTAAAATACCTCCTCCCATTATATTTTATATAGTAAAAAATTATATAAAATATTTAAATTATAATAATTATAATTTATTTAAGATAAATACTACTACTTCTATCTGTTCTAGCACCAGGCACTTTATAATTTGCTAAATATGTTTCCTTTGTTTTATTGTTCGTTAAAGGTACCTTCTCATTCAGCTTGACATAGTTTAAAAATAGATCTTCATTACATGCGTTTTTATCACCAAAAAATTTCTTTTCAGGATCAATAAATATAGTTCCTCCATTTGTGGTTGGATTTATATCTGCGAAATTATTTAATCTATCCGCGCGAAATTCAGCACCAGTCCAATACATTGACATTCTAGGTGGTTCAACATTTGTTATGTCAACTATTGTATAATTTGCATTATAATTGTTTATGTTTCCAGATATATCCGAACTGATACCAGAACCACTACAATCATCGCATAGAGCAGAACCACGTGCTAATTGTAGTAAGGTATTGTAATTTCTTACTTTAGTTATTTTTCCAACTTTATCATATTTTATTGTTCCGGTAGAATTCTGTCCAGATTTCAAATAAAATTTATTTGCTTTTTTTTTTATATGATTATAAATTGTTTTTGATTTTTTATTTAAAATATATTCATTACCATTAATATTGGGAGATGGATTTTCAAAACACTTCATATATACATATAGTAGTATTATTTACTCATACAAATATTCTAATTTAAGACTCAATGAAATATCCATTTGGTTCATATCAATTTTACGTCCATATTCGTCTAAAAATTGAATTTTTAATTTTTTAATATCTACTGGACCAAAGTATTTTCTCATTTTTATACTACTATCATTGGTAGTGCCATTAATATCCCATAAATCTTGTGCGGTTTCTCTACCACCATAAGTTCTTGTAATTCTCGCTAAAACATTGGATGTATTTATAGAATTATTATAAACAGCTATAACATTATCACCACTGTTTCTATTATAATCATCAACTACCATATAAATATATTTGGTCCCAAAATTATCATACACTCCTTCAGAAACAAAACTCACACCTTCATATCCTAATATATTTTCCGGAATTGTAATATAAAATGGCAAATCTTCATTAATTAAATCCGCCGTATATTGTATTTTTTGAATAGCAAAATTAGATTTGATGTCTGCTTCTGGTAAATTTGTACTTTGATAAAAACGAAATTGTGTCCAGGTGCCCAAATCTGTCAATTTGGCGATTTTTCCACAATCAATTTTAACAGCACCATACGTTAATCCTTTATTACCCACACTTGTTGTTGTCGTTTGATTTCGTCCAATTGCTACACCAGTAATTGCGTCATAATCATCACCATCTATAACCACTGTTATATTTTCCCACGAACTCCAACCACTACTATATGCAATAGACGGTTCTGCTTCCCAATCTTCGCTAACATGATATCTAAATTGAACATATAATTTATCATTTGGGATATCAGGATACCCCAAATCTACAATTTCCTCATTATTGATAAAACCATGATAACCACCAGCCACGCAACTAATATCAAATACATCAGTATCTCTCAAATAAAAAGCACGGTTAACGGTAGCATAACGAGTTTTACCATTCTTAAAAACAATATTTTTTGTATCAACATAAGATAAATAATTATCATCATCGTCCCACGGGTCTGTTGAATTGCCTAATCCTAAATGTTTTGTAAATATAACATTACTATCGGCATCATCAATAGTAACCAAAGAACCCATACTTGCTTGCGATGAACCATAATAATATAGTGTTTTTCCCATATAACCATTTGTATTTAAAATGACGTGAGCGCCTGTTGAACCAGGCTCACCCTTTCGAATTATACCATCTGTATACTCACCACCAACATTCCAAGAACCATCGCTTGTTGTACTAAATCTTAATATATGTCCCAAATTAGAAAAATCACTAACATCAAATTTATATGAATTTTCGGTTAAAATTGTCATGGCAGGATGCTGAACACCATCTACAAAAAATTTATTAGATATTGGAATACCTGCACCAGTAATATTTACAATACCACCAATATTTGAATATTTATCTGAATAGTAATACAGAACATTTGGGGTGTTGTCATCTGGTTCAAAAACAACAGAATTATTAACCAATGTAATTTTTGGTGTATATTCAATACCCCCATTCCACGTACCATTTACAATTTCACTAAATTTTAATGTATGAAAGTCCAATGATTTATCATTTAATAAAAATACATATTTATTACCACGAATAACAGATAATGTGGGTTGTTGAACTGTATTAATTGTAAATTTATATTCAATTGGTGAAGTTGCGCCAGTAATTGCAATTGTCCCACCTTTATTTGTTCCAGCTGTATCATAATAATACAACGATGCCGGCGCGGTATGATCTATTGTAAATTCAACGGTTGTATTATCACGAACCACACCGGTTATATATTCGGTTCCATTTGTAGTATGTGTTCCATCAATAGTTTCACTAAATCTTATTTCATGCCCTATCATTGATGTATCTTGAATATCTAGAACATATTTTTCCCCACGAATAAAATTTAATGGCTTTTGATCTACGTTATCGATCATTAGAATACTTCTAATCGGTATAGCTACACCTGTAATATCACCATAACTACCGGTTGCGTTATTATTAGAAGTATACCATAATCGCTGAGGTGCGTCTGCAGGAACAATAAATTGGACAGTTCCTACTCCAATAGTCAATCCACTATTATAATTATTTTTTAATTCATCATCTGATGTAAGTTTAAATGTATGTCCCAAATTAGTAGAATCACTTGTATCTATTAAATATGTATCTCCACGAACAAAATTTAATATGGGTGTATCAATATTGTCAATAATATAACTATAAAGAAAAGGAGTAGCTGTTCCAACAATATTTATGGTTCCTCCTTGTCCTGGATAACTAGTGCTAAAATAATATAATGTTGTAGGGGCATTACTAGGGACTTCAAATACTACGTTATTAATTCCTATTGTAACTTGGTTTGTATACAACGAACCGCCCCCATGAGTACCATCATTTGTCTGACTTATTCGAAATCCTTGTCCAGACATTGAACTATGATTTGTTGTAAAAACATACGTATCTCCTCTTTTTAAAGATAATGTATCTTGTTCAACTCCATCTATTGCGAATTTAAATGTAACTACACCTGTGATTCCTATATCTGCACCCATGCTATTGTTTTCATCGGCATAATAATATAAATTATCTGGTGCGTCTTTTGAAACTAAAATTGTTAATGTATTATTGATGGTATCTCTGGTTACTCCAGAAGAATATTCAGTTCCATTATTATGGACCCCATCGGCAATTGTTGTCAATCCAAAAGTATATCCAGTCATTGAACTGTCACTAGTATTAAAAACATAAGTATTACCACGAATAAAAGATATTGTTGCTTGTTTTACACCATCAATTTCATAACGCATATTAACTACACCTGTTATATTAATTGCTCCACCAGTCAAACTATCATTACTACTGAAATAATATAATGTATCCGGAGCATTTGGAGGAACTGTAAATGAAACTTGACCCGATGTCGTTGTTATTCCTGTAGTATATTTTTGAGCAAATCCAGCATTACATTTATCACTATATTTAAATAAATCTTCACCACCCATATAACCGTCGTAATAACCATAAATACTCATTGTTCCAAAATCACCCAAAACAGTAACTGTTATATTTCCATAATAAAAATCATAACTTATACCTCCAACCAACTTTGTGACTTTTTTATTGGCATCACCAACATAGGTTAATAAATTTGTTTTACCATCATTCAAAAATGCTATGGGATGATTTTGTGTAATCGATTTTAAATAATAGGTTCCACGATATAAGCCCCATTTTGTAGCTGGATTATAACTTACTTCACTATTAAATGTATATTTATTCTCCCCGGCAATATCCAATACATTAACAAACTTATTGGTTTCTATACATTTAACATCTGAATCTATGGTTTGATCTACAAATGTCCCATCAGGAGATTCACTAAATTCAAATGGTAAATTTAAGGAGGTTACAGATGTATCGCTTGTATCAAAAACATATGTATTACCTCTAATAAGCGTTATTGTATCTTGTTGGACACCATCAATAATAAATTTATCACTCTGTAATCCCGATACATTAATTGTTCCTCCACCCAATGTTTCTGCAACATCATAATAATACAATGTAGATGGCGCATCTCTAGGAACAACAAATGTTATTTGGTTAGACGCAATGGTTATACCAGTCGAAAAATCTTGATAACCACTTGCACCTTGATGCGAACCATCATCAATTGTACTAAATCTTAACGCATTATTACTCATAGATGTATCTGTAATATCAAATATATATGTATTACCTCTCAGAAATGATAATGTAGGTCTCTCAACGCCATCTATTTCAAACCTTTCAATAACTGTTCCTGTTATGTTTATTTGACCACCCATATTTGGAGAACCTTCAATATAATAATACAATGTATCTGGTGAATATTCACTCAATACTAATTGAAATTGTGTTTGGTTGACAGAAACACCTACGGAATATTCAGATGATAATACACAATCATTTGCATAAGTTAGTAAATCTTCACCACCCATATAACCATGATAATAACAATATACACTAACAGTTCCAAAATTACCGTTAACATTTACAGTAACATCGCCGTGATAAAAATCATAACTCACATTATCAACATCTTTTGTGAATTTTTTAGTTCCATCACCATTATACGTAATATTAGCATTACCATTATTTAATATAGCTATTGGATGTCCAGCAGGAACATTTTTAAATGTATATGTTCCTATTGAAAAACCCATTTTTTTAGTCGAATCATATGTTGAACCTCCATTAAAAACATACTTATTCCCACCCGAATTAACAATATTTACAACCGTTTGAGACGTTGCACAAATAACATTGGGTGTAGTAGTTGCAGCTGTGGAAACAATACAACCATCTGAATATTTCAATAAATCTTCACCACCCATATAACCATGATAATAGCAGGATACACTAACCGTTCCAAAATCATCCGAAACAGTAACCTGAATATCACCGTGATAAAAATCATAACTGATACCACTAACCGTTTTTGTTAATTTTTTTGATTGTTCTCCAGTATAAGAAATATTTGAATTTCCATCATTTAATATTGCTATGGGATGATCTATTGGAACATTTTTGAATGTATAGACTCCAGTTGCCATACCCATTTTTTTAGACGAATCGTAACCAGAACCACCATTAAAAACATATTTATTTCCAGAACCAACCGAAACTATATTAACTATCGAGGTTTCTTGCATACATAATGTATCTGGTTCATTGTCGGGTGAGATGGGACCTGCTGCGTCAATTCCTTTTGCTAATCTGAAATATTTTCCAACCATCGTAGCATCAGATATATCAAAATTATATGTATTTCCACGTATTAAATCTAATGTCGGTCTGTCTGTCCCATCAATTTCTATTTTATCTTCAGCAGGAAAACTATTTCCAACACAAGTTATTGTCCCACCCATTAATTCATGAGTTGGTGTATAATAATATAAATTCGTAGGTGCATCACCTGGGACCGTAAATGTTATAATATTATTATTTTTTACCACATTTGTAGTATATTCCGCATCTAAACTACATTCATCGGTATAAACCAATACATCTTCTCCACCAGTTCCACCGTGATAATAATTATATATACTCATTGTTCCAAAATCGCCCAATACAGTAACCGTAACATCACCATAATAAAATTCATAGCCAACACCATTTACGAGTTTTGTTAATTTTTTTGCAGCATCTCCAGTATAAATTAATTTATCTAATTGTCCATTATTTAAAATAGCTATAGGATGGGATTGAGGGACATTTTTTAATGTATAAACATTATTATATATACCCCATTTCTTATTAGAATCATATGATAATCCACCATTTAAAACATATTTAAATCCATTACTAGAAACAACATTAACTACTGTAATATCAGCAACACACGATGTATCAGCATTACTATGTCCTGGTGGACTTAATAATATACCATCGCTGGAGGTTGCAAATTTGAAATCATATGGTAAAAGACTATTGTCTGTCAAATCAAATGTATAAACACCTCCTCTATTTAATGTTAAATTGTTTTGTGCGATATTATCAACGGCTAAAAATGTATTTACAACGCCTGTAACATTAATTGTTCCACCCATTCCTGATGTATTTTCTTCATAATAATACAATGTCGATGGAGCATTTGTATCTACAGTTACAGTAATACTAGAAGCGGTTGTAGAAACACCAGTTATATACTCAACACCACCAGACCCATGTGTTCCAAATTGAGTTGTACTAAGTTTAAAAGGATGAGTTGACAATGAAAATTGATTAGCTGTAAAAATATATGTATTACCCTTTTCAAATGATAACGTAGATTGTTCAACACCATCAATAGCAAACTTATTACCAAATGAAGTGCTTATAACCGTCAATGTATGATTGATTGTATTACCTCCTCCACCCATTTGTTTCGCAGTTATAACATGATTTGCCCCGGCGGCACCTCCTATTGATCCTATTTTAACAGTATGTCCAACGCTTTGTGGCGTAGGAATTAATTTTGAAGTGACCGTATGATTAACGGTTTGATTGCCTCCCAATGTAGTAGCTGTAACCGCGTGGTTGAATGTATTTCCACCACCTTCCTGGACAACTTTTACAGTATGATTAATTGTATTTCCTCCACCATATGAATTTGCGGTTACAACTTTGGCAGCGTGTGTTGTTCCTCCACCGGTAATATTCATTTTCGCGGTTAAATTATGCGTTATTCCACCACCAGTTGTCGTAGCTTTTACAACCATATTTGTGGTAGGGATAGTTGTATCTGGATTAATAGCTGCAACTGTATAATTGGTGGTTGTTCCGCCGCCAGTATTTATAGTAGTTATTGTCTTATTTATAGTTTCAGAGCCGGAAATATCCCATATATTTATAGGATTACCACTCGGATCGCCGGCAACTCTATCCATCAATAATGCTTCTTTTCTATCAATTATATCTTCGCCATATAACTTTCCTGCTTTTCCAGTATATTGTGCAAAACGATATCCTAATATCCAACCTAATTTTAATTGAATAGGATAATCTTCAGGATGGGTATTTTCCCAATCTGGTAATCCATCGGATGTTAAAATGGGTTCTGGTGGCAAATCAAATCGAATAGTTAAATAATCATCGGGACTAAATGGTCGCACTTCTATTCCAGAAGCATCTGTACTTCCACTAATATCTGTTAAACCGAATATTGTTCGATGAGAACGCTTATCTATTGCACATTCAATTAATGTATCGTTTGAAGATGGGTCTGATAAAATAGCAGATTCCAATTGTAAATTTATTTGATTTTCCATATCTTGTAATGTATAATTGCCATCTGGAATAAAAACACTACCTTTAAATTTACCTGTAAATCTATTATTACTTGCATCAATTTTAGAATTAGAACAGTCGAGATAAAAATAATTATTGTTTAATTTTCTTGAAATTTGGAAATAAGTTGTAGGCATTTCTAATGATACTAATTCCATAGAAACCACATTTTTTATGTCGGTTGGTAAATCATATGTTACATCACTACTAGATGTTTTATGATAATTTTTCCTAAATCTAGTATCTAAACTCAATATCTTTGTCATAGTATCTGCTTGATATATGTCTTTCTGTCGTGTATTACTTCTTGCGTTAATTCGTTGTGCAACTGTCATATCAGCACTAGTGTCATTTATTCCGTAACCACTATTGGCTTTTATAATCATATGTTCATCCGTTTCAATGATATTTGAAACTTTTAAATTGGTTGGTTCTTTTAAATTTTCTTTTAACTTCTCAGTGACATTTTTTACAAATTTAATAATATTTCGTTTTTTTGTTTCACTAACTGTGGGGTCCAATAATATTTGATCACGCATCGTATTGGCTTTTTTTAATATCATATCATTTGTATATGGCTGTTTCAAGTCAATTAGGTCTTCTAACTCAGTTATATTATAGCTATTGATATCTAACTGAAAATCCGTTTCACTCATATATATATAATTATCTTTAAAATAATAATTATATACTAATTTACCATAAATATATATCGTAAAATCAGGTATCTGAATTATACAACTTATTAAATCATGATTTATTATTTCTATTTTTCAGCTCTTGTTCAAAATCTTTTTTTGTCAATTTGTAACCCCAATGTTGTAATGTTTGTCTTATAGCAGGGCTAATTTTATCATTATCCCAATCGTTTCTTGTTCCTTTTTTCATTATCATTGTAATTAACCATTTTCTAAATCTTCCATTTGGTCCTGCCAACATTTTCCATCGTTTTATTTGTCTTTCATCGTCATTGCTTCTTTTTCCCGAATAATAATCACAATACCACTGAACCCAACCATATGGATGACTATCCTTCATCCACCCTTTACTTTCCCAAAACTTTAATGTCGTCCCAACTTTCTTATTATATTTATTTAATTTTTTATCATAATCATCAAATGGTCTAGTCATCATATTATCTGGTATATTTTTCAAGAAATTATATTTCTTATGTTTATTCTTTAATGTTTTATCGTGAAATTTTGATTTTATTGGTCTCCAATATGTTCCTCCAAAACTACCCATTATAAATATTTGACGTGGTGTTAAATTCGGCTTAAAATCTTTATCCATTTTATTTGTACCTTTTTTATATTTTTTTGTTTTGTTTTTATATTTTCTGTTATATCTTCTAGTCCATTTCTTTTTACCTCCAATTTTAACTTGTTTTACTCTTTTTCTGCCTTTATGATATTTCTTATATGCTTTTTTGGCTAATTTTAATGCTTTGCTATTTTTTTTACAATTTTCTTGTAAAATTTTGTAATCAACCGCCGAAGCTTTACCTCCAGTAATAGCACTAGCTAATCTAGCATATCCCCATGAATGACCGCTTTGATTTGGTCTACTACCACTAGAAAAATACGCACCCTGGCCTTTATTAAACATTTTTTTCAAACCCTTCAATTTACATCTTGTTTTTTTTGATAATTTCATGGATGGTTTTATTTTGTCTATTTTATACATTTTTCGTGCTTTAATTATATGTGGCGATACTTTTGATTTAAAAGATTTAATTTTTTTTCTGGTATGATATTTGCCAGTCTTATACATTTTTCTAGATTTTTTTAATTCTAAAGATTGTTTTTTTTTTATCACGACGCGTTAAATTTCTAGGAACATATCGTTGCGGAACATTTGTCATATATTATATAATAATATTTTATGCCAATGTGATAACTATTCTCCATTTACTTTCTTTTATCTTCATATTAGTATTTACAAATTCTATATATGGATTATTTTGATACATTGATGATAATATTGAAAACTGATTTAATGGTGTACCCTCTAAATTGACTTTAGTTCTCATTTTAACAAAAATACTTATTTTATCGCCTGATTGAAATGGTATGCTATATTCAGTATCATCAACCCGATTATCAAAACGTGAAGAAACTTCGTTTTGCAATTGTTCTACAACGGTTTCTGCAATTATATTGGATTGATAATTACTAGTAAATAATCCATTCGTTAATACATTTGTAAACTGTTCATATAACTTACAGTTTTTAACTTCAGTTATAATGCTAAAATCATTTTTTATCATTGCTTGTCCTAATGGATGACCCGTTAAAATATCTGCGATGTATTGTAAATACATATCATGTAAAGGAGTATTCGAAGTATTGTTAGAAGATACAAAATTATCACTATCTAAAGATAAATTTACATTTTCTAAATCGGATTTCATAGAATTATTTATGGATACTTTTTGAGAATAATTATATTGAAATGTATAATTACCATTATTTGTTTTATAAGTAAGTAAATTTGATAAATCACTGGCGGACATTTGTACTGCTGCTAAAGTAAAATTATAACTAGAATCAATTATGGAAATAAAGTTAGTTGAATTATCCATAACTTTTCCCTGGCTGTCTAAATATACAGGTAAATACATATATTTTAATTAAATATTTATTATTATAAATAATAACAAATAATTAACTGATAAATTCTGCTAATAAAACCGGATCGAAAATTCCATCTGTAGGTGGTCCATATTGTTGCATATACAACAGATAACGATAATCTAAAACAGCACTAGCTTCAACATCAGCTTTCAAAGCAACATTAAATCCTTTTGTAGTTGTGAATGTTCCAGATGCGATTGTATCTTCTAATTGAACAACCTGTGTTTGTAATTCTTGTTTTTCCTCAACAATTGTTGTTGTTTTTACCGCTACTGTTGCTAAAAATGGATTTGCAGCAATACTGGAAAATTTATTAACTCTTGATAATATTTCTTGATATGCAGGTGTCGATGGGTCAGCTTCAAATAATTCTGTCACGGCTTCTTCCATTTCAATTTGCGCTTCTTCTTCTTGTGTAATAACATTCAATCCTGCTTGACCAGGAAATGGATGCGATTTCATAGATCCAACAGACGAACGTCTAGGCATAATATATAATAGTTTTATTCTATTTTATATAGAATATTCGTAAAACTATTATTTGATTTATTATAAGCAGAGTTGTATTTCTCTAAAACTTCTGATAATTTTTTGTTCATTTTCATAACTTTTTTATTTTCATATCTCAAATCTTTTACTTCTTTCATTAATAGATCCATGCGAATACGATTTTCATTGATACGCTTAGTCTCTTCATCTTCCCAATTTGCAAATATATTTGATTCTTTTAATAACATATTACTCATAGATAAATTTGCAAATTTCAAAACATCATGGTTAAACATTCGATCTCTTAATTTTTCATACGTTATATTCGCGTCACCATTAATTACTAATTCTTTTATTACTCTAACAAATTGCTGTGTAAAGACAGATAAATTTTGCTTTTTGTGCGGGTACCATTCTTCTACACTTTTTTCTCTATCTAAACAACTAGAAATAGATATAATTTTTTTATCCGTCAAATTATTGTCATTTTGGTTTGATAAGTCAATTTCTAATTTATTTGATTTAATAGGATAATTATAATGTAAATCTGTCATCGTCCCTGAATGACAACAATCAAATATGAGTAATACTGGACATTTTGCTTCTTTCAATAATTCATTAAACAAATCATCGTTTATAACTGCTGATTTTGTAAAATTTGATGGTAAAAATACTTCATCTTTTTTATCAATTTCATCTCCATTTCTATCCATTACCTGTTTTCCATGTCCAGAAAAATATAAAACTATAAAATCATCTTCACTACTAATTTCTATTATATTTTTTATATTTGAAACAATATTGAAAAATGTTGCATTATACAAACTTTCTTCTATCTTATCATTTAATTCAACTATATTATCTTTATTAAAATTATAGTAATCAGTTAATAATTCTTTCATTAATTCAACATCATTGTATGCTGCTTTTAATTGGTATTCCGGATATTTTTTATAATTAATACCCACTAATAAAGCCCGGCTTGTCATTTATATAATAATTTGATTTTATATTTTTGTATTTGGCGTAAATTTTTTTGGATCTTCAATAAATGTTGTTAAATTTTTGGCATTATCTGGATCAAAAAAGGTATAATCATGCGAAACTTGCTTTGGACAACTACAATTACCTTCTATTTTATATGGCCATCTAAAATAATCCACACTTACACCAGTCAAATCTTGTTTAATATAATTGTAATCAGATATTTTTCGCGGTTTAAATTCATCCAATTCATCATCCATATAATGATTCCAACAATTTGTATGTGTAGAATCTTTTGATAAACAATTATAATGTCCGTCAGTAATATTATACAATGTTTTGAAACTATCCGTAGATTTAATATCTCCATTAGATTTTAAATTAACATTAAGTTCCTTATTTTGAAAAATATTGGAATTTCTAACCTTATTAATATGCTCAGAGGCATCTTTTGGTTCTTTTAATTTACTAAACATCGAATTCATATTTAATATTATAAAATATTAATTATAAATAAAAATAATTTAATTTAATTTAATTTACGAGTCAGCCGAAATTTTAAGGTCAATTCTCCATGTTCCTAATTCCAACATAGAATGAGCATATGTATAACCTGTCATATCACCTAGAGCAGCAACATTATGCGTTACCACATGATCAGCATTACTTGCATGAGCGTAAGTATGGCGCATTCTTTTGAATTGAGAAGGAGGGAAAATATCAGTTAAAATAGCGGTGGATGGTGTTGCGTTTCCTGCCAATACAGTAGAATCAACTTCAGTTTGAACATCAATTCTTACATACAATACAAGAACATCACCAGCAACAAAAGGAATACTAGTAGGAAGTTGATCACTCACTCCACCCATCCCCCCCGAAATGTCTTGACTATCACCACCAAATCGTTCTGCTTTTTGACCTAACATTTGTTCATAAATAGAAGCAACAATCGAGTTTGATGCAGGTGTAGCATGGGTGGATGTAACAGAAGCATTATAAGCAGCATCAGTATTACCACCACTCAAACCATTACATAAAGCGTTAACAATTTGTTCTGGCAAACACGCGTTAGCGGCAGAGGAAGCCGAACTGCTTTTTGCTGGAACGATGAAAGATTCTTCTCCTTTTGTTGTAGAATTAATATTCCCACCAACACTTTCATCTACACCACCGTTTAATTGATTAATAAGAGCGGTATCATTTTTGACAAATGCTTGTCCTAAAGGATGACCTGATAAATGTGTAGATACATAACGAATAACTGCTTGACCCAAACTTTGTTCTGATTGTGTAGCACTGGTAATAGAACTAGCATAAGCAGTATCATTTTGTTTTAATACAGTTCCATTAATACCAGCACTACCAGTGATAGCGGCGATTTCAGCAGCGGTAGGCATCTCAGAATTACCAACCAAATGAATTAAATTACATTCTGTCGTATCCGCTGCGTCAGCAGCTTTAGTTCCACATATAGCTTTTCTTAATCCAATTAATAAAGCTTTCTTTTCAGCCAAACCATTATCAGTTCCAGCATGACCAATGGAAAATAAAGCAGTTCCTGAATCAGCATCCTGAAATTTCAGTAAATTTTTCAATTGTCCAATCGTAACACCTTCTGATGTTGCGCAATCAACTTTAAAATAATGTTGAGCATCGAAAAAATTTGTTGCAGCCGCAACTTTTTCTCCAAAAACTTCTACATTACCGGAAACATCGAGTAAAATAGGTACATGAATAGTAGCCATTATAAATTAATGTAATATTATTTTTAATCCAGAAAATTTAATAATAATATTTTCCTTAATATTCATATTGTACTTCTAACTCTAAAGCGAATGAAAAATCTTGATTATTTATATTTATATGTTGTCCATATTCGTTTATTAATTCTACATGTAAACGTTCTACATTGACTGGTCCAAAATATTCTCTTTTCTTGGTTATAGTATCAGAACCGTCATCAAACAATACAATATATTTACCCTCGCGTATTAAAATACGCGCTAATATATTTCTTGATAAAAATGAATTCTCATAAACACCTAATACAGCTTGATTTACTGATTTTTGAAAATCATTAATGCAAAAATAAAAATATTTTGGACCAGCCAAATCTACTAAACATTCACTGACATATTTATTTTTACCTTTATATTTTATATTTCTAAATCCTAATATCCAACCCAATGAAAGCATTGGAGGCGCGTTATCCTTAGTTGTATTTGTAAAATCTAATTCAAAAGGATCGCCATTGGTCAAATCGGTTCTTTCTATTATACATCGACCACTTACAGTATCTATTTTTATTTCTATATCGCTAAATGGTTTATCTCCATTTCCAGTTTGATAAGCAGTTAGTTGTTCATTTACAGCGGTTTTCAATGTATTTGATTGATAATTTCCAGTGGGTAATCTTACGGTCATGGTTCCCTGTCCTAAATTTGAACCAACCCCGCTTATAATATTAAAAATATTTGTCCCCTCTAAATCTGTTATGGTATAAATTGAATTAGTAAGTTCTAAAGAACTTAACTTCATAGATAATACATTTTTGAATGGAACACTTAATTTTACGCTAAAATTTGCAGGATCTGTTTTGAAATAATCTTTTCTAAATTTTGAATCTATACTTAATAATGTATTTACAGTCTTTTTTTTAACATGTTTTGAACCAAAACGTTCATTGGCAAAATTATTCATATATATATATATGAAAATCAATAAATAATCATGTTTTTACTTCAATAAATCTTGACATGTTTCCAATGCCCAAAATTGAATAGCGATTGTAGGAAAAATTTTAATATAAGTTGCAACTAACCCTCTATAAAATCCTTTAATACCTTCATTTTTCCATATCTTTTTTATACAATCATTGACACTATTATATACTGGAACGGAAACATCAAACCCCTGTAATTGCATTCGTCGTCTTACTAAATCGGTTGGGTATGTTATTGATACAGACGTTACTCCAGTTAAACCTCCGCATAATAATTTCTGTGAGTTTTTTTCATAATCCGAAAATAACGTTTTGTATTTAAAATAAAATACATAACTTAAACCAGAATATAGACCATATCCAAATAATGAAGATCCACAACCCTGGTAATATTCTCTAAATTTCATTTTTTTTATACAATCAAATAAATTTTGATAATGTGAATAGTTTGTCTGTAAACTAAAACGAGTTCTAATTGTTTCAAATGGATAAATACAAAAAACAGCACTAGAACCAGCTATAATCCCACTGTATAAATTCTTGTAATTTTCATTTTCAACATCTTTATATATATTATTTTTTGCATAGTTAAAAACGGCAAAATTAATAGAATATTGCGGTGCTAATCGTATGCAATTTATTCCATTTCCTTTCCATAAATATCTTATTCCCTCTTTTTCAACAACCGCTTTTATTGTAGAATGTGGGATAAAAGAATTCTGTAATTGCATTTTATATAACTCTAATGGGGCGGTCAATGTTCGTGATAAAGAACCCGCAATTGCACCAGAAATCAAATCATTAAACATTATATATTAATTGTATAATGTTTTAAATACATTATAATAATAAATTGATATAATAATATATAATTTATTATCATTAAATGTATAAACTTTATTTTGATGGTGCAAGTAGATCAAACCCCGGTCCAGCTTCTTATGGTGTAACCTTAATTGACCCGAACGGGAACGAAATTGATACAGATAAAAAATATATTGGAAAAGCAACTAATAATGTTGCGGAATATATGGGCGCGATTGCTTCTGTAAATCTAGCTTTAAAACACAATCTGGATAATATTGCGATTTATGGAGATTCAAATTTAGTTATTAAACAAATAACAAATCAATGGAAGGTGAAAAGTGATAATTTAAAAGAACATTTTAAGGAATTGAAAAATGTTATTTCAAAAAAACAATGGAAACATATCTCTTTTAATCATGTTTATAGAAAACATAACAAGAGAGCCGATCAATTAGCCAATGAAGCATTGGATGAACTATAATTATTTCTTAACGCGCTTAGTAAATTTTCTTTTAACCAACCATAATAACATTTTTCCTGACAAAAATAATATTTATTATTCCCAACTAGTGCGATTTGCGTTGGAATATATACACGATTATTACAAATTTTTTTACCACAATATATTTTTACATCCTTTTCTACGTCAGTTGGTGAAGTAAATGGAATACTTTTTCTTTGACTACAACATTGAAGGAAATTCATTGTATAAAATATATAAATACTTTTTATATATTTTTCAAAAATATATAAACAGAATGGTAGTAATATTTTAATGGAAAAAATATATACAACTGAAATAGAAATGAAAGAATTTTTAAAAAATAAACATTATTTTGTTGTTTTCCCCGATAAAAGTACAAAACTATATAAATCATTAAGAGACATTCAAGATGAAATATTAGTAGATTCTTCTACTATATCAAAAAAATTAAAATCATTTAATAGTTGTTATTGTATAGCTAAAAGTTCAGGATTTGTATTTTTTATAAAAAAATTTAATAATTAATCTCTTTTTTTATCAATATCAACTGGTTTAAATGCGTTTAAATGAACATCATCATCGTCAATATCATTGATAAAATCTAATAATCCTGGAGGAGGCATTGATGGATAAAGATTGGTATTAATTGGTAAAGTAGGCGGTGTGTCTACATCATCGCAAAAAGCAACTCTTCTTTTTTTTTCATTATTAGGTTTTTCATCCATCAACATTACTGCCATTGCAGCATAATTATGTAAATCAATTAAGGTATCTCTAACACTTTCATCGTTTACCATTGTTATACCAGTTCTTGTAATACTTGATAATCTTTCTATTTTGTCACCCAATCGAACTATTACTCCTACTGAACCATATTTGGCAAATGAATCACCATAATCTTTATTTTTTCTTGCAAACAATTCTAAACTTTCGTCTTGAACAGCTTTCATTTGTGCAACACGCGTATTTGTAGTGGAACCATTCGTTGTATACATTATAAATTATATTATGAAAATGTTCATATATAATTTATTTGTAAATATATTTATCATTGACAGTCATAATTCATATTTTCTATAATATTTTGTTTTAAACGCATTATATAACGATCGTATGAACCATGTTTTTTATCTACACCATAATATGTTTTACCTTTAATTTTTTCTACGGATTTATCATAGTCTCCAGGTCCTCCTACACCTACACTAATAGATTCCGATGGAAAATCGGATGAACACATTTTTTTACCTACCAATCTCATACTACTAGGTAATCCAACCGTTTTATTAATCAAACTCATAGTAGTTGGTTTTGTTGATGTATTTATTTGTAAATTCATATCCCAATAACAATCACTGCATTTTCTAGACATTATATATAGTAATTATAAAATAAATTGATACAATATAAAAAAAAATAAACATTATTAATTGATGTCAAATAAAGAATTATTGTTAAAAATTAACAATAATATGTTGCTGGTATTGGAAAAAATAAACGCGATGGAAAAAAGACTAAGTAATATAGAAATAAAGAGAACATATAAAAAGAAAATAAATTGGATAGATTATTTAAAAATTAATTTTCCAGATGAAAATAATTTTAATATTTCTAATTTATTTAAAATGAATATAACACTGGATGATATAGGCATTATATATATGAGTAAACATACAGGATTGATAAATATTATCCAAAATAAAATACAACGAAATGCGCATATATTCGAAGGTATAAAAAGTTTTTCAAAAACTAAAACAATCTTTATTAAAGAAAAAGATCAATGGAAAGATATGGAAAAAGATAATATAATATCTATAATCAATATGATAAAATCAGTATTATTGATTTGTACTAAATCATTACCTTTTAATACAGAAAAAGAAAGAGAAATTGTTGATAATGTGGATAAAATTATTTCAAAGGAAACTATGATGGGCAATGATGTAATTATAAACGCGACTAAAAAGGCTATTTATAACGCAGTTAAAGAAGATTTGTAGTATCTATATATTATGTCAAATAATATAACATCTGTTATTGGTTTTATTGCTGGAATTTTTGGACTATGTATTCAATTACCACAAATATATAAAATAATTAAAACAAAATCCGCTGCCGATTTATCATATGGAACTATTTTTATAATGACAACTAACCAATTTTTTTGGTTTAGTTATGCGTACCTCGTAAACGATCCTATTTATATGCTTTCATCTGTTGGGCATTTTATTATAGATGTTATCGAATTAGGGTTAAAAATATATTATGATAATCGTAAAAAACTTAATGAAAATGAGTTAGAAATATAAAATTATTTTTTTTATGGAAAAAATAATTTCAGGAAGTATTGCTGGTGTAATGGGTGTATTATCCTTTACACCTCAATTAGTACACGCTTATAAAAGCAAAAAAACCGATGATATTTCGTGGTTATTTATTTTTAGCACTTTAGTTATGAGTATTGTTTGGGCAATTTATGGGTATTATGCCGTAGATTTGGTTGTTATTATTACAGATGTTTTGATAGGTATTCAAGTTCTTATATTAATTGGGTTTAAATATCATTATGATAAAAAAAATAGATTGAATACAACAGTTATTAATGATTTATGATATAGAAATTAGTGGAACAATGTTAACATTATATTAAAAAAACCAGCTTCAAATGGATATAATATGATATGCGCAATAATAAAAAATATAACTGAAATGATAGGATAATTATATGCAAATAAAAAGCCTAATAAACCACATAATATATCTCCTATAATATTTACTATACTATCGCCTTTATATCTACGGTAAGTTTTTCTAAATTTTTTTATAACAAATTCCATATTTTCAATTATTTCAAATATAAATACTATTATGATTAAATATAACAAAGCAGTTTTCAAACGTATATTTAAAACCTTATATAAAAAGAAATATAATAAAATTCCTCCTTGAATATGACTGATAGAATAAATATCAAAAATTTGTTGTGATGTATCATCATCGTCTAACCCAAAACTAATCAATTTTGGTGGATCATACCACAATGGTCTTCCCAATATAGTTAACATATATAAATATAATAGAAAATAATTATGATACAGAAAATGTTGCACCACATCCACAAGTACCATTTGCCAATGGATTGATAAAATCAAAACGTTGACCCATATAATCTTCTTTCCAATCAATTTCGGTTCCTATAATTAAAAATTGAGAACGACCACATATTGCAAATGGAATACCAGATATATCGACAACTTCATCTATTTTTTCAATATTATTAGTGGGTTTAATTAAATATTCAAAACCTGAACAACCACCGCTTTTTGCACCAAAAAATATGGCTTTATGATTGTTCAATATTTTTTTTAATATTGGAAAAGCTTTTTTTGTAATGGTTATCATTTATACTACATTAAGATATTTTTTCTTAAATTCATCTAGTGTTATCAACTTATTTAACTCTCTACCTTTTTCTGCTTTTGCGGTATCTTCGTCTTTATCGTCAACAATTACAAGAAAGGTTTTACTGCTAACAGATGATCCCATTTTAGCTCCAATATCTATTAATTGTTTTTCAAAGTTTTTATCACGAAATCCCGTGATAACAATTTTTTTATCATATAAAGGATGATTTGTATCCATTTTTTTCTTTTTAATCACCAATTTATACTCCAACTGGTTTTCTTTAATAAAATCCATGAATTTTTCTATATTTTCCACAAATAATGTTGCCGTTTTTTCAGCAAAACCATCCATTTCCATAATTTTTTTAATTTTTTTCTTTTTTGTATCTTTTGATTGTAAAATATCAGAATACATATCCAATATTAACTTCATTCTTGATTTTCCCATACCTCTACCGAACAAATTTGTAGCAGTCATTAAATCTACTAGTTCAATGGATGTGATTTTTACTTGAATGCTGTTATATATTTTCAATGCCATCTTTTTCTGGAAACCATCAATTTCTTCCAAATCTTCAACTTTAATTTCCAAAATGTCTTTTACTGTTTTATAACCAGCTTTCATTATTTTTTTCAAATTTCCTTCTGCTAATCCATCGACACCTATTGTTTTAAAGAAGTATAGAATATTTTTGAATTTTACTTTACTATTATCTTCCTTATTAATAAGTTCAAAATCAACATTTGTTTCATTCCATTTATATTTTATCCAATGCGGAGGTAATTTTGGTTCTAATGAAGGTTTGATTACTTTTGTAATTTTTGGTATAACATCTCCACTTCGAATTACTTTAATAATAGAACCTATATTTATCTTATTTTTTACGATAAATGATGCGTTATGACCCGTGGCGAATGATAAATTAGCTCCACCTATATTTACTGCTTCAAATTGAACCTTAGGCTTTAAATAACCATGTTGACTAATTTGCCAGGTTACATCAACCACCTTAACCTCTGCTTCTTGTTCATTCAATACCATTTTAAAAGCAAACGCATGTTTTGGGTTCTTATCTGTTCTATCATATGTTTTATCATTTGATATAACTATACCATCATTTAAATATTTGCTATTTGTTCTCCAATGAACCAACTTTTTTGATAAATAATTCATATTTATAGATTTAACTATTTCATGTTCAACATGTTTGATATTATGTTTTTTTAACCATGCAAATTGGTCGGATGGTTTCAATTCTGGTTTAATAACTTCATAAACTACGAAATCAATTTGGTTCCATTTTTTTAGTTCTTTTTTCTTAGAATTAATTACGCCACTTACAAAATTTCTTGAATTGGCAAAATCACTTGAAAATAATTCTTTGAATTTTTCTTCTTCAATAATAAATTCACCTCGAATTACTATATTGGGTATATTTGGCAATTCAATATGCCCTACGAAATGACTAATGTCTTGACCCTCTTTACCATTGCCCCTTGTTACAAGCAACTTAGTATCATTCTCTGTAGAATATAAACCGCTAATTCCATCCAGTTTAATACTTACTACTTTTTGACCTTTATATTTTTTGATCCAATTATCTACATCTTTCTTTGTTTTCTTCTTATTTTGAGAAGGCATGATATATGGAAGTGTAATTTTATTTTTTTGTATTGGTGCACCAACTTCTTGAATAGTCATATTATCAGGGTATTTTTCTTCAATATATTCTTTAATAATATCGTATTGTTCATCCGTGACTAATGGTTTTTTATTATAATACTCCGCATTCAAAACACGTATAATAGACGACAATTCTAATTCAGTTAATTCATCCAAATATTTTATACCATTTTCTAAAAATTGTTTAACCTTTTTTTTTACTTCCAATTTTCCAATATTTTTCAATGTTTTATTTTTTTTTACTTTAACTTTTATACTTTTGGCTTTTGGAGTTTTTTTTGTAAATAAAACTACTGAACGACCATCAATTCTATCTTCTGGCTTTTTATATTCCATACTCAAGAAATCAAATATATCTTTTTCTTCTGTAAATGTTTTGTTTAATTTTTTCCCCTTTTTACCATTTTCCATATGATGAAAACTATGTTCATTCATTGTAAAACCAATATTTAAAGCACGTTGTCTCATAAATGTATTAAAATTTTTACTTCCTGTAAAATATAGAATAGCAAATGGATACTCTTTTGGAGGACTATACATAAAATCTACACGTCTAAACGGCTTTCCTCTTAACTTGCCAACTGCCAAACATTTAACTGAACCATGGCTTAATGTTTCTACAATCACTTTTTTCTCGATTAATAATTCAATAAATTTACTGAATATATCTTTATTGTTTTTGGTATTAGATACAATAATATCAATATCTCCAGAATTTTTTGCACCTCTACGATATGAACCAACAATTTCAAAAGAAGATGTATCATCATTCAGTTCATTGAATATTTTTTGAAATGTTTTTTTGTAATTATCTATCTCTTTTCTAGGTATTCTTTTAAGGATATCTTCATAATATTTTAATCCTTTTTTTTGAACATCATTTAAAACCTCATTTTGTTTTTCTCTTAGTTCTTTTATCGTTGTTATTTTATGTTTCTCTACTAATTCTTTGGCTTTTTTTGGACCCACACCATAAATTTCCTTGAAAGTATATAAAGGACTATTTTTATACTTTTCAAGTATATCTAACTTTCCGTCCTTTAAAAACATTTTTAATTTCTTAATGACAGCATCGCCAATATTTTTTACATGTTTTATTTCATCTGGTTCATTAATATCATTTTGATATAAAATAATGGCTTGTTGTGCCCTTGAATAAGCCCTTGCTTTAAAAACATTTCCTTTCAAATACATCAACTCTTCCAGTTGACGTAGTATTTCAATAAATTGTTCGTTATTTCTTTTTTGAGACATATTGTTATTATGTTGTAATTTCAACAAACGTTTTTTTTTCAATTTTTTTAATGTTCTAATTTTTTTTCTTGAAATTTTTATAGTTTTACCAGGCATAAATATATTATAATTTAATATATTTATTTGAAATATAAATCTAGAAATTTACCATCCAATATATCATCTAAATGTTTGAATGTTTTTTTACTTTTAATATCATCTTTTTTTACTTTTTCTGTTTCAATATACTTTTCATACTTTATATTCGGTAACTTTTTTATATCAACGGGCATTTAAAATATTTAGATATAAAATTTTATAATAAAATAATATATTAGATGAGTAAAAATATTTTTAATGTAGAAAATCTATTTAGATATGATTATGGTGGTGAGCCAAAATTTGATAGAATGGTTAAACCTGGTAGTAAATTACATACCGTATTGAGTCAAACTGGAGAAAGAGATATTTTATCAATATTGCAACAAAAATATCCTAAAAAAAATAAAAGAAACAAACCAAAAACACAGCGAAAAAAAAAGAAAAACATATCTATTAGAAATAAAAGTATGAAAAATGTAAAAAAAAAAGTAAAAAAAAAAATCTAATTAGTTCTTTTATTATTCACCTGGTCAATAATAATGGAATATTTTTCTTTAAAAATACCTTTTTTTTTATTATTTAAATAGATTTTTACATATTCTTTTTCCATCATATTTAAATATTTACTCGATGCATATAATAATTCATGATTGTTATCATCATAAATAGATTCAATATAAATATTATTTTCTGATTTTATGAATTTAATAAATTTAGCAACTAACTCTTGTGATGTTTCAAAAAAGAATGTTAATACATAATGATTTCGTTTCATTGTTCTATTTACACACGCCATCTCAAAATTTTCATAATATCTATTTGATTCAAATTTATTTGCTTTATTTATTATAAGATTTTTTGTTTCTGTGAGATTCGCGCGCTTTTTAAGATTAAAAGAAATTTCTAGTTGATATGCCATATATATTTACTAAACATTTAAATGTAGGTAGTTTTTAACATACTATAATTTTTATATTTACATATATGTAATGTAAATTTTTGAATAGCTTTATCCGAATATTTAAATTTTAAATGAGTTTTTAATATATTTTTAGTATATAAATGAGTTTTAAGCAACAATATGGTAAAAAATTTAATAGAAATTTACATATTGATAACCTAACGTTAAAAAATATAAATTGGACAGATAGAATGTCCTACGAAGATAGAAAAGTTTGGCCAGGCGGTAGAAGAGATAAAGCCGAAACGGATTCCAACGAATATTTTATTTGGGATTATAGTGGAAATACTATATTTGCCGAACATACATTTGTAAAAGTTAATCAAAAAGCAACTGGACTATCCCAATTAAATGTAGGAGGTGATTCCGCAACTATGGATATTAGTGGTAGTTGTCGTATTGGAATGGCTACTGGTGAATTCGCATTAGAACCAAGAATTGCTGGTTCCTTGGTTTTTCAAAAGCAAGGTGATGTTGGTAAATTTTATGGTTTCGATGGTTCTTCATGGCAACCTTTTGTAAGAAGTACGCCAGATGATCAACTTATTTGGGCATCCAATGCCGGAGATTATAATGAAGTTTGGGCTTTAATTACTGGATTTGTTGGAATAGGTGGACCACAGAGTAGTGGCAATACTACCAAAAATGAGTTATCATATGATAACAATGTATATGCCATAGATGGTGTTGATAATAAAACTATTGATGTTTATCGTTTTGAAAGATATAAACTAGAATTAAAGGGTTTTCTTTATAGTGCCCATCCATTTAAATTTAGCATAACGCAAGATGGAGAAAATAATGGAGGTGTTCCATATACAACAGGATTTTCACAAAATAATGATGAAATAGCATTAGATGTTGATGACAATACACCATCTACATTATATTATTATGAAGTGGGCGCACCAGGTAAGGGTGGTCAAATAATAGTTAAAAATAATGCTCACGGATTAAGTGAAGCCGGTGGTGGTATTCAAAGATCTCTACATATTCAAAATTTACGTGGAAATGATCCGCGATTTGATAATGGTCGATGTGCGCTTAAAATAGAAAACGGCTCAGGAACAGAAAATATAAAAGGAACTTGGGAAGGCCACGCTGAATTTGGACATAAAGATGGTGTAACTGATATTGTTTTTACTTCATCATCCTCTGGAAATAATCCAACATTTAATATTAAAGCTGGAAATGGTGTTGCTTACGGTGCAGCTGACAACGAATTATATAGTCGTTTATACATTGATGCTAATTATGGACCAAATGGGTCGCAATCAAAAATGGGTATCAATACAATTACCCCAAAAACTGTTGTAGATATTAGCGGTGGAGATTTATATGGATTATTAAATGCGGGACAAAATAATAAAAATAATGGATTTTTCACCAATACAATTGGAAGCGATAATGATGTAAGTGGGAATTATTCAACTGCTATTGGTAGAAATAATAAATTAACTGGTATAGGAAATACCGCTATTGGTAAAAATAACATTATTGATTCCGCCAATGTTAATAATGATATGCATGCTTTTATTGGTGGGTCGGATTGTTCCAATAATGGTCATCATTCTTTTACGTTTGGAACATCTTGTTTTTCTTCTGGTAGTAATAATTTTTCATTGGGTAATAAATCAAAAATTAAAGGAAGCAATAGTATTTCCTTCGGAGAGAATGAAGTAGGTAATGATGCTTTAAATAGTAATATTTCTGTTGTAATGGGAACATTGAATGTCACCAGAGAAGATGGTTGTATTGCGATAGGTAAAGGTAATCAAGGATTAAGAGGGCATACTATTTTATTAGGTGTCGATAACAGTTCTAATGAATGTATGGGTATGGCTATTGGGGAAAAAAACGCATCTCATGGTAGTCATTCAATGGCTATAGGATATTTAAATGAAGCATATGGCGATCAATCCTTTGCTCTAGGATTGGACAATTACGCAGCCGCTAATTATTCATTTGTTGCAGGAAAAGATAATTCAGGTAATGTTAATGGAGCAATGGCAATTGGTGAAGAAAATGATATTTCAGGTTCTTATGCCGGTGGATTTGGTATGTATAATAAAATATCAGCAGGAACAGCTTTTGCGTTGGGAACTGGAAATATAATAGATCCTACGGCAGGTTCATCAATGGCATTTGGGTTACAAAACAAAATAAGTAGGGGTTATTCTATTGGTATTGGTTATAAATCACATATTAATAATACCGATTATCTTTTGAATTTAGCATTGGATGTCGCCAATTCGGATGCAGCTGTTAATATTGTTCCAAATACAGAACGTGATATTCGTTTTGCTTTTTCAACGGATATACCTACTGGTAAAATTGGAAACAATCATAATAAATTTGTAATTGATAGGACTGGTTCAGTTGCTTTTGCTCATCGAACAGACCGGTTAAATATTAAAAATAATCCCAAATTATTAATTACAAATAATGTACCCGAATTAAATGTTTGGAGAAATATTAGAAGTAATTTGGGAAATGGCCAGGAAGGGACTGGAGAAAAAACATTGAATTATTATGCAACCGATGATTTTACATATGGAGCTATTGGTGCCATTAGTTATTATGACCCAAATAAACCTGATTATGCAGTGAAACAGGGTGGTTTAGTATTTTATACACAAAATCGTGAAGTAACTGGAACCAATGCTCATTTTGCGTTAGATGATCCAGTTGATGGTAATGATAAAACTATTCATGAAAGAATGAGAATTGATAGTGATGGACGAGTAGGTATTAATACGCCAATCCCACGTCAAGATAGTAGGGGAGTCACTCTCAACATAACCAATGGATACCCCTTCGACAATGATAAATTAAAATTAAATTTAAATGGTGATATGTATATTTATGATACGTATAAAATATGGTCTGGTAAACGTGAAGATGCTGAAAATACACCCAATGGTAAAGAAAATGTCGGTGGTTTTCTCGAATTATACGATACTACAGGAAGAACAATGGTTCAAAATAATATGAATGGATTTCAATTTCAAACAAGAACTGTTCCAAATACTGGAAGTTTTTACGATAGAACTATGGCGAAAAGATATTGGTATGAATCATTATTTTTAAATAATGAAGGTGAAGTTGGTATCGGACTAACAAATATTGAAGCGCAAACAAATGTTCATATCAAAAGCAACTATGCGGTAACTCCTGAATCTACAGATACTTATGGTGATATTATGCCAGGTAATACACATCCTTATTTTGCCAAAATGATTTTGGAAAATTACCACGCAACTATACAGGGTTCTTCTACTATGCAAATTACTAGTCATACTAATGCTAATAAATATATTAGTACAATGGTAACACGTTCCGATGGTGATTTTGAAATACACGCAAATGATCATAATAATAGTGTTTTTATCAATCATACTGGTGGACAAATTGGTATGAATACGAATACCGCACCACACGCGGATGTGGAAGTTGAAATTGTTACTGATGTATATGATTCAAATAATACAACATTACATCAAAGAAATACTCAATTAAAACTAACACAAAATGAAACAACCAAATTGAATCAAATTGAATTTAATACTGGTTCCGGTAGAGATCAGTTCTTTTTTGGTAGGTTCAATGCTTCTGCTCATGGAACAGACCAACACAATACTGGTTATATCCGAACAAATCTTGGAAAAATAATTAGTTTTAAATCACACACAACAGATCCATTTGTTGGCGTCAATACAGAATTACCTGAATATCCATTACATATTCATGCTCCAAATGACCGTGGATTAGTCATACAGCGACGAGGTGTTGGTGGTATTGCTTCTATGGGTTTTATTAATGCGGATGATAATAGATCACAAATATTGTGGGATATAGAAGAAAATATGATATTTAATGTCAATGGGACAGACTGGTCTTATCATGAAACTGGCGCAGGTGTTGCACAAAAAACCGCTATGACAATAGATAAATTTGGTAAAGTAGGTATCAGTAAACCACCCGAACATTTCTTAGATGTTAGTGGAGATTGTATCCATATTCGTTCTAATGAAGGTGGTTCTATGATTCGAATGAAAGATAATAAAGGAATTGGAACAACGGTAGAATATACTGCAACGCTTGATTATTTGGATAAAAATGACAGTAACATCGCAAAAGTAGGTTATATTAATCATGCTGATTTAAGTGATGTATCAAGACAAAGTGTAAATGATAACAAAGATTATTATATTGATGTAAAAGATGGTCTACGATTTTTAGTGAATCACAATGAACAGCAAGGTATGTTTATTGATCATACTGGAACCGATGACCTGGCTAGAATTGGTTTGAATCAAGTTGAACCTGAAAATATATTACATATGAAATATGATAATGCTACAATTATTATGGATGGTGGTGATGATGCATTAACTGCCGCAAAAAGGGCTGAAATTTACAGACATGAATTGGGATTGGGTATTGAATCTAGGGCATATAATGCTGCACATACATATATCCGTGGAATTTTCATTGAAAATGATGGAAATGTTGGAGTTGGGATGAATGATCCAACCGTCCAATTAGATGTAAGTGGGAATGCTATACAAATACAAAATACAAGCGGTGGTTCTATGTTTAGAATGAGAGATACTGAAGGCGATTATACGCAAAGTGATTATGAAGCTTTTATGTCTTACTTAGATAAAGATTTGAATAATATTGGGGACATTGGATACCGAAATACAGCCAATAAAGATTTATATATGTATACAAAATATGGTATTCGATTAATTGTAAATCACGATGAAGATACAAATGCTATGGGACTTTTTATCAATGAAAATGGCGACCATAATGGGACAACCGGGACCGCTGCTAAGTTTGGTCTAAATGTAGAAACTCCTTCAAAATTATTACATATGAAATCCATAAATGCAGCGATTCTTATGGTAGGGGGTGATAATAAAGACAAAACTGCTGAAATTTACCGTTATGAGACAGGATTGGGAATTGAAGCCTCTGGTGCAAGTTCAAATCAATTTGTAAAAGGTGTATTTATTAAAAATGATGGTTTTGTTGGTGTTGGATGTAATGACCCAGGCAAACAATTAGACATAAGTGGAGATGAAATTAGATTAACTAGTAAAACCATTGGTCCAAAAGTAACTATTCAACATGGAACATTAGAATCATCGGATAATCAATATTTGGCAGGTATAGAATTTCAAGATAAAACTGGTAATTTGGCTGGTGAAGTAGGTTACATTAAAACAGATGATAATGATTTCTACATCAAGACTGAACAGGGTATTCGAATGATGGTTAGTAGAGATAGTAATAAAGATGCATCTGGTGTGTTTATTAAACCAAATGGATATGTTGGCATAGGTACGGATGACCCAGGTGTTAGATTACATGTAATCGGCGATGGTTCTATTAGAATACCTAATGGTAATAAAGCGCAAAGACCTTTCTGGGATGGTAGTCAAACCCCAAATGTGGCAACACACGAAGGATATGTTCGTTTTAACAATGAATTAAACTCTTTTGAAGGTTTTGGTGTTCAAAATGATTCAAATGTAAGAAAATGGGTAGCATTAGGAGGAGTAATTGATGGTGATGGAGATACAAAAATAATAGCAGAAAGAGATTTCGGTGAAACAGATAATGACTTTTTGGAATTTTATACTGGTCCTGGCGCAGGAAAAACAGGAGATTCAAAAAGAAGAATGATTATAGATAATTCAGGAAATATTGGTGTCAATATAGCAGATAATACATTTGCCACTGCTCGAATGGATGTTATTGGAAATATTTATTATAGTAATCAATTTCCAACAAGAGCATCTTTAACAACCGACCTCGCTACAAAATATCCAGGTATGTTTTATCATTCAGATGATACAAAACGATCTTATGTTGCATTCGATGGTTCTTTCAATGCTTTATTGGATCAAGTCAATGACTGGACAAGAGTAGATAGTAGCGATATTATGTATTTTGATAAACCAAAAGGACGAATTGGTTTGGGTGTTACGCCAGATGATATTACAGATAGTGATATTTTATTTTTAAAACAAAAGGCTGCTCATGATAATTTGGTTAAAATAGAAAGACCTGCCGGTAAAAATGCTGAAATACACTTTATTGAACCTACATTTACAGCTAAGATTAAGCATTTAAATAGTGGTAAAATGCATATAAGAACCTCAGATATTGGAGGTATTCAACCCGACCTTATTTTACAGGGTCTTGAAGGTGGTGGTGTTGTTGGTAAAGTAGGTATTGGAACAGATACCCCGGTATATCAATTGGATGTAATGGGTAATATTGGTATTGGTCCAGGAAACTCCTTTAAAAGTTATTTGGTTAGAAATGGTGATGCAGATACATTTTTCGAATTCGATACAAATAAAATAACAATGAATGCACGTGGTGGTTCCACAACGACCGGTGCGTCTGGTGCAAGAGTTATTGTAGATAAATCAAATAGTAATTATCCTTTAATTCATTTAAAAACCAGTGAAGATGTTGAATTATTATTGGATAATGATGGAGATAATGGTGTTAAATCGATAACTATGACTGGTGATAATAAAACAAATATGTTATTATACGCAAAAGACGGTATAGAAAGAAAGGTAGATATCCTGGCTAGTGATAAAATGTTTATGAAAATGAATCAAGAAGAGGGTGTAGAAAATAAGATTGAATTGAATGTTAGCGATGATATGTTTATGAAAATGAGTGAAAAAACAGCTGAAAAATCTATAAATATAACATTAACAGAAACGAAAAAATTTGTTATGGATGATAATAAAATTATTATGGATTGTTCAAATACTTCCATTGAAATGACTGAAGCAGGAAATATTAATATGAAAATTAAAGATGTGGAAGCATTCAAAATAGATGCAAGTGGAAATGTTGGAATTGGCCGTCCATCTGGTAATTACAAATTAGATGTAAATGGATCTTTAAATGTGAAAGAAAAAATAAGATTAGAAGGAACTGGAAACATTCCAAATGAAGTAATTTTTACATTTGATAATCAAAATATTATAGTTAATGAAGAAAATTCGCCAGGAACAGATATATCATTAAATGACTTAGTAGTTTTGGCTGGTAAAAAACAAACGTTATTTCAAAAAGATTTATCAGGTGGTTGTGTTATAGGTGGAATACCAGTAGAAGATATACCCAGTGTAAATAAAGAAAATATATTTACAATGGATAATACATTTGAAAAAACATTAACATTAGGGGTTGATGCGTTGGGTAAATGTGTATTCGATATAAGTAATGGCAAATTAAATATGGATATTTCAGGAGGAGGTTTTGATTTTTTTAGTGTTGATTCAACAAATACAAAAACAAAAACATTATCACAAACGTTTGATGGTAAATTATATAGTAAAAATTTTGTTGGTATTAACGTATTAGATCCAAAAGTTAGTTTAGATATTACAGGCAGTGATGCCATAGCGTTACCTTCTGGTGATAACACAACAAGACCAGGTATGTCAATTGCAAAAGTAGGAATGATAAGATTTAATACAGAGGATAGTAAATTCGAAGGATATTCCGGAGATACTACAACAGATGGAAATGGAAATACAATACCAACCTGGGGACCATTAACAATTACCTCTACATTTATTGAAAAAGAACAAGTGAATAGTACAGATACAAAAGTTCATATTAAAACAAATGAAAAAAGACGATTTACGGTAGATGCTTCTGGCGTTGTAGGAATTGGCATTGAAAGTCCTAGATATATTTTTGATATAAGTAATAGTGGTGCTATGTTAATACCAAAAGGAACAACTGTTGAGAGACCAACAAATGTAATTCAAGGTATAATGCGTTATAATAGCGATTTATCAACATTTGAAGGATTTGGTAGTGGAGATCAATGGGTTTCTATTGGTGGATTAACAGATAATTCTGGAACACAAATTACGATTCAAGATACACCTGGCGTAATTGATTCAACATTGAAAATGTTTACAAATGGAGAAGAAAGAATAAGAATTACAAATGATGGTAGAATAGAATTAAAATCAGATATATATGATAAAAATAATAACATACTTCAAAAAACGTGGGATATTTCTAGTAATACTTGTATAACATATCCAGAAAGTGTTGTTATTGGCGCCGAAGATTTAAGAAATACAAGTTACAAATTAGATGTTCATGGTGCATTACATTGTACGTCGTTACATATAAATAATACACAATTAGGTATGACTTCCCAATCCATTGCTGCGAATACGGGAACACCATTGGGAACTGGTGATTTTGCTATTTATAATAGCACAGCGGATGCTGTATTAAATTTAGAAGCAGTAGGTACTACAGCATCCGTTAGTCACAAAGCTAGAATTCAAATCATTTCAAATAATAGAATTTCAAATATAGTGTATGATGATAATGAAGATGGTGGATTTATTTTTAAAGAAAATTCAAATGAATTAATGCGAATGACAAATAATGGAAATTTTGTTGTTGATGGCAGTGGAACATTTATGGGAAATATGGGGATAGGAACAACAACTCCAGAATCAATATTACACCTAAAGGGTGGTAAGACAGGTGAAGACCACGATATAATTAAAGTTAATTATGATGATGATGTTATGGCTTTAAATACATCGGTTGGAGTTGAATTTAAAACTAATAATAATACAAAATTAGGCAGAATAGCAGCAAAAGTAAATAATTCAAGTAATTTTTACATGTCATTGGAGAGTAATTTTGAAGATGCTTTATGTATAAGTAAGGATGATGGTAAAATAGGTATAGGAATAAATGAACCAACAGTTGCTTTAGATGTGTTGGGTGATATCAATTTTACAGGTGCTTTAAAACAAAATGGTTCGGCCTTTAATAATTTTCCAAATAATTTGGGTATAAATGATGCAAGCCCAAGTTATCCATTAAGTGTTAATGGATCCTCACAGTCACCAGACGCGGTTAACATTACAAATGGTTATTATTCCTGGTCAAATAGCAATCAAATATCAAATAATAATTTTATTACAAATGAAAATGAACAAGTATCTATTTACTCCCAACATACTGTTTGGGCTAGCAAATATATGGTTTCTAGTGATTTAAGAATTAAAGAAAATGTAGAAGATGTGCCCGATGATGTAGCTTTACAACAAATAAGAGATATACCTTGTAGATACTATAATTATCGAGATACAATTTCCAGAGGAACAAAAAAAACAATTGGTTTTATAGCTCAAGAAGTAAAAGCTATTTTACCCATAGCAGTTACAACCGAAAAGGCATTTATACCATCAGAATATAAGGTAGTAGAACCTATTTATTCTCCATTTGAAGAAGGATATAAAATGTTTATTACATCTTTGATGGATATAAAACATAATCAAAAAGTAAGATTTTATGTTGGTAAAAATAATACAGAAGAAATGATAGAATTGCCTGCTTTAGAAGATGGAAAAAGTTTTATAGTTCCTCAAGAATATACTTATGTATTCGTTTATGGTAAAGAAATAGATGATTTACATATTTTAGATAAGGCAAAAATATTTGCTATTCATCATGCTGGTATTCAAGAATTGGACCGTCAATTATTATTAGAAAAAGCGAAGAATTCTTACTTAGCTGATAGGGTTTCTGTTTTAGAAGAAAAATTAAAGCAATACGATTACTTGGAAGAAAGAATAAAAAAATTAGAATCTAAATCCAAATAAATATAAATAAATGTTCTATATAAAATAATTATTTATATATATAAATGTACGCATTTTCCTCATTAACATTTGGTCAATCTACATCAAAAAAATCATTTGCGTCGGCATTAACATCAGGTGGAGGTGGTATTTCACAAGCAGCTTTAGCCCGTGCTGATGCTGTTGCCTCTCAAACGGCAGGTGGTATTGATAAAGATTTGGAAGACAAAATTAATTCATTACAAAAAGATTCTGGTTACGATGGTAATGCCAAAAAATGGACATTACAAACCTATAAATCATCTTCTTTTCCAGAAGGACCAGATCATCAAAAAATGATGATTTTTGCAGCTGGAACAAGCTTATTAACTGATATTACAAGATTTTATGTTAGTCATGTTGAATATAGTGATGATGTAAATGTAAAAAATTGGTTAAAAATTTATGAAAGAGATGATTACTGCCAGGTTCGTCTTTTAAATAACAGAGAAGTTATTGGTTTTTATAGGATTAAAAGTCGTGAAGATTTTGACGAAGGTATCAATGGGTCAAAAGGTTATTCATTATATCGAGTTGAAATGTTATATGCAAATGATAAAAGAATAGCAGATAAAGCTGGACAACAAGTAAGTTTTGGTTTTGCAACAAAAGGTCATTGGAAATTGGAAGGTAATAATTTATATTTCAATGATGGTTCAGAAGCATACAAAGGATTTATAGGTGTTGGTACAAAAACTCCAGAAAATTTAGTTCATATTAAAAATGTTCATTCTGATAGAAAAGCCAATTTAATTATTGAAAATTTTTCAACAGATGCTTCTGGAGCTGATGCTGGAATTATTTTTAGAAATGATGTCAGCGGTAATTCCGCGGTGGGAACTGGTAAATACGAAAATCATATTTATACGGGTCGTGATGGTAGAATGGTAATGACAACCGAAAATGATAGGGATTTTGTCCTACAAAGAAATGGTGGATATGTTGGTGTTGGTATATTACAGCCAGAAGGGTTACTACATTTGAAAAATATAGACAATACAAAAACAGCAAAAATGATATTAGAAAATTCCAGTACAGATGCTGGAGATTCAACAATATTTATTTTAAGAAATGATGTTAATGGTAATGTTTATAATAGTAATATTTTAACAGCAGTAGATGGTCGCATGGAATTGGCTACAGAGAATGATAGAGATATGCTTTTACAAAAAACCGGGGGTAAAATTGGAGTGGGTATAGCTCAACCCGAAGTATTATTTCATGTAAAAAATAGCGATAACGCAAAAGAAGCAAGAATGATAATTGAAAATTCTTCAACAGATGCTTCAGGTGCAGATGTATATTTAACATTGCGAAATGATGTTCATTCTACACAATACAATAATAATATATATACTACAAGAAATGGGCGATTTGTTATTGATACAGAAGGTGGTCGAGATTTATGTATACAAAGAGTTAGTGGAAAGGTTGGCCTGGGGATTTTACAACCAGAGTCATTATTTCATATAAAAAATACAGATGATTCATTAGAGGCTAAGATGATATTAGAAAATTCATCAACCGATGTTAATGGGGCAGATACTACGTTTATTCTTCGCAATAACAATTATGGAACGGTTTATAATAATAATATTTATACTACAACTGAAGGAAAATTTGTAATGGCCACAGAGGAATCTAGAGATTTAATCCTACAAAGAGAAGCTGGTAGAGTGGGAGTTGGAACACATTATCCAGAAGCATTATTTCATATAAAAAATGTGGATGATAATAAAACTGCTCAAATGATACTTGAAAATAAATCAACGGATTTATCTGGCGCAGATACATATTTTACCATAAGAAATGATGTCAATACAGTTCAATATGATAATCATATTTATACTGGAAGAGATGGTCGTATGGTAATTACAACTGAAAACAAAAGAGATTTAATCATTCAAAGAGATGATGGATTTGTAGGAATTGGGTTATTGGAACCAGATAGAGTATTGCATATAAGAAATAAAGACAATCAATATGATACTACGGTAATGGTTGATAATATAGCAACAGATCATGGTGGTAAAGCAATGATAGAATTAAAAAATACCATAAATTATGATATAGTAACGCAAACAGGAACATCATTTACTAATTATATTTATACCAAAAATAATGGAAATCTAGTATTAGAAACAGGAGGTTCAAATCATTTGTCTTTCCAACCTATCGGTGGATTTACTGGCGTAGGAACAGAAAATCCTGAAACCATTTTTCATATTCAAAATTTAGATGATAATTTAAGAGGTCATATGATAGTAGAAAACAAAACGGCTTATGATTCTATAGGTGATGATGCTATACTTGAAATTAGAAATACAACTTCTGGATCATCTTATAAAAGTTTTATTATTGGAGATGAGAGTGGACGATTTATTATTAAAACAGAACATCCTGCTGAACCGGTTGTATATCAGCCCGACGAAGGTAGTGTTGGTTATGGAGTGTATGATCCCGAAGCGACGGTTCATATTAAAAATATTAATGAAAATAAACGTTCTCATTTGATGATACAAAATACGGTTAATAATCCAACCGGACAAGCCTTATTTGAATTAAGAACCACAACGACTACGCATGATTATAGAAGTTTTATTTTTAATAAACAAGATGGTAAGTTGGTATTAACAACAAATTTATTTGGGGTTTTTATAGAAAAATCTGGCGAAATGACAGTTGTAAATGATTTCATAGGAACACAAACTGCAACAATAACCTTTTTAGAAGAAGAAGTTGAATCTACTACACGATCATTAACACAACCAGAAATTAATGAATTATTAAAATATACTGGTGGTATACCAAAAAAACTAGATATTGATAATGGTAAAATTGGTGTTATGCGTTTACCAGATATGTATGAAAAATTTATGGATAAAAATAAAGTAAAATTAACAAAATCTACTGATAAATCTACATTTGAAAATACATTAACGTTTGATGTTGTTGATGGCACAAATAATAGTGTGGAACAACAAATTGATTTTGATTTACAAAATTATGCGCATACTAGGATTTTTGAAACCGTTTTTTCTGATCCAAATATGGCCTTAATTGAAAAAAAGACTGCACCAGCTAATCAAGATTGGAGTTATACGACAGACCCTACCGGTAGTCATAAAAAATTAACATTTACCAGAGTAGTAGAAGACGAAACTGTTATTATAAAAGATCATACAACTGCGTTAGGAACGGTTACATTTAAAGCAGTTATAGCTAATCCAACTGGTTATGAATATTTACAAGGTAATAATAAGGCAGAACGTGCCATCAATTTTGCTGCCAAAGTTAATGAAACAATCAGCACATATATGACAGCTGTAGCTAATAATGGTGTGGTTACGCTAACATCTTTAACAGCAAATCCCCCTTCAAATTATCCCGATTTATGTATGCAAGTGACCGGAGGTAAAGTTGGCCTGGGGACAGAAGAACCAGAATCATTATTTCATATAAAAAACATAGATGACACATTAGAAAGTAAATTTATATTTGAAAATAAATCGGTAGATGCCTCAGGTGCTGACACAATGTTTACTATCAGAAACGATGTTAGTGGTAATGTATATAATAATAATATTTATACAGGAACCGATGGTAGATTTATAATCGATGCAGAAAATACAAGGGATGTTGTTCTTCAACGAAACACTGGTAGAGTTGGCATAGGGGTCCATCAACCAGAATCGCTTTTACATGTTAAAAATACAACAAATACAAAAGAAGCTAGATTTTTACTACAAAATAAGGCAAATGATGGTGGGCAAAAAACCGTAATAGAACTTAATAATATCAATGGAGTGTCCAATGAATATAATTTCAGTAATTTGATTTATACAGATATTGATGGAAAATTTATAATGAAAACAGGAACAAATAATAGAGATTTGGGTATTCAAATTGATGGTGGTCAGGTAGGTATTGGAACAAAAACACCAGAAACATTATTCCATATTAAAAATAGTGACGATAGTAAAATATCAAAAATGATTCTTGAAAATAATTCAACAGATGCAAGTGGCGCAGATACATACTTTACAATAAGAAATGATGTGAGTGGTAATAAATACGATAATCATTTGTATACAGGAACTGATGGTAGAATGGTTGTGGATACCGAAGATAGTAGAGATTTGGTATTCCAAAGAACTAGTGGAAAAGTTGGTTTGGGATTATTACAACCAGAATCATTATTTCATATAAGAAATACAGATGATAGTTTGGAATGTAAAATGATACTTGAAAATAAGTCTACTGATGAAGGTGCAGATACTTATTTAACTATCAGAAATGATAATGATGGAACCAAACATGATAATCATATATATACAACCACAGATGGTAAAATGGTTATGACCACAGAAAGCATTAGGGATTTAATTTTACAGAGAACAGCAGGACAAGTTGGAGTTGGAACATTTGTTCCAGAAGCTTTATTTCATATAAAAAATAGCGATGACACAAAAATAAGCAAAATGATATTGGAAAATTCATCAACCGATGATGGTGCGGATACACAATTTACCATAAGAAATAACGTAAGTGGAGTGATTTATGATAATCATATATTGACTCAAGTAGATGGTAAATTATTTATCAAAACGGATGGATCCAGAGATTTAATCTTACAAAACAGTGGTTCAAAAGTAGGTATCGGAACGCAAACACCAAGTGAAATGCTTGAAATTAATGGACAAGTTCATTGTCAAGGATTAAAGGGCGATGTAATTAGCGATACATTCCCAGGGACACAAGCACTGGCGTTATCCAATAAAGTATTATCGTCCAGATGTTTATACGATCGCATTGAAACCTTAATTGGAACTGCACCGGCTGTATTAGATACATTGGGTGAAATAGCATCTTATATAAATCAAAGTGCTAGTTTAACAGGATTTACAAATTATACACAAACACTTACAACGGTTCAAGCTAATTTACAAACAAATTTTGATAATACTGGTGATATTGTTACATTGAATACTCAAGATAAATCGACTATTGTTGGATCTTTAAATGAAATTCATGATGAAGTCGGGACATTAGACGGTGGAACGAATGATGAGTTGATTACAGATACCAAACAAACTATTGTAAAAGCTATTAATGAATTACATAGAGATATTTGGAGAGATTTTGATGATGACACAAATGATGCAACAAATATGGTCGCTTTAAAAACTGAAGAAAAAGTAACCATAGTAAAATCTATTAATGAAATTCATGATGAAGTAGGAACATTGGATGGTGGAACAAATGATGAGTTAATTACAGATACCAAACAAACGATTGTAAAAGCAATTAATGAATTACATAGAGATATTTGGAGAGATTTTGATGATGACTCAAATGATGCAACAAATATGGTCGCTTTAAAAACAGAAGAAAAAGTAACCATTGTAAAATCTATTAATGAAATACACGACGATGTTGGTACGATTAATACATTAACAACAACCGACAAAACTACTGTTGTGGCAGCAATTAATGAATTAGATCTCGATGTTGGACATAGAACGGATTTAAACACAGAAACCCAAGTAAATATTGTAAGTTCTATTAACGAACTACACGATGATATTGGAACAATCAATACCTTAAACACTGAAAACAAAACTACTGTAGTTGCTGCTATGAATGAAATTCATGATGATGTTGGAACTATCAATACTTTGAACACTGAAACAAAAGTAACTATAGTTGCCGCTATGAATGAAATACACGATGATGTTGGAACTATCAATACTTTGAACACTGAAACAAAAGTAACTATAGTTGCTGCTATGAATGAAATTCATGATGATGTTGGAACTATCAATACATTGAACACTGAAACAAAAGCAACCGTAGTTGCTGCTATGAATGAAATACACGACGATGTTGGTACGATTAATACATTAACAACAACCGACAAAACTACTGTTGTGGCAGCAATTAATGAATTAGATCTCGATGTTGGACATAGAACCGATTTAAAAACGATAACCCAAGTAAACATTGTAAGTTCTATTAATGAACTACACGATGATGTTGGAACGTTAACTGATTTAACCACTACAGTTAAATCAACCATTGTTGCGTCAATTAATGAGTTGGATGTTGATGTTGGACATAGAACCAATTTAAATACAGAAACACAAGTAAACATTGTAAGTTCTATTAATGAAATACATGATGATGTTGGAACTATCAATACCTTAAACACTGAAAACAAAACTACGGTAGTTGCGGCTATGAATGAAATACACGATGATGTTGGAACTATCAACATCTTAAACACTGAAACCAAAGCAACTATAGTTGCTGCTATGAATGAAATTCATGATGATGTTGGAACTATCAATACATTAACAACAACAGATAAAACAACGGTTGTTGCTGCAATAAATGAATTAGATACGGATATTGGACATAGAACCAGTTTATCTACTACGGATAAAACCAATATTGTTACTGCTATTAATGAATTACATACAGAAATTGGTGATAGAAGTGCGTTGGGCAATGGAACAGAAACTAATTTAGTTTCTGCTATTAATTCGGAAAAAACCAGAGCAGAAACAGCAGAAACAAATATATCACAGAGTATTACAGATTTAAAAACAGAAGAAATTGATTGGGGACCTTATTCAACTACGGGTGATTTGCCTAATGCAACAACAAAACATGGTATGTTTGCTCATGTTCACGGAACTGGTGCTGCATATTTTGCTCATAGTGGAAATTGGGTAGAATTAACAAATAAATCAGATACGGGTGAAATAACAAATTTGGATACTACTGATAAAACAAATGTAGTTACTGCTATAAACGAATTACATACTGAAATCGGTAATAGAACTACACTAGCCAATGGGTTTACCAATAATTTAGTTGATGCAATTAATGCTGAAAGAACAAGAGCATTGGCTGTAGAAGGTCCAGGATTATCTAACCTTACAACAACCGATCAAACTAGTATTATTGATGCAATTAATGAATTGGATGAAGATATTGGAAATAGAACAACTTTAAATACTACTTCAAAAACAAATATGGTTTCGGCAATTAATGAATTACATACGGAAATAGGCGATAGGTCAACATTGGCAAATGGCAGTGAAACAAATTTAGTAACTGCTATAAATACGGAAAGAAGTAGAGCCTTAACGGCTGAGACTAATTTATCAACAACTATAACCAATTTAAAATCAGAAGATATTGATTGGGGACCTTATTCAAGTACTGGTGATTTACCATCAGCTACAAATAATCATGGTATGTTTGCTCATGTTCATGGAACAGGTGCCGCTTATTATGCACACGGTGGTAATTGGATAGAATTATCAAATAAATCAACTGTTGATAGTATTACAACAACTTCAAATAGTAATACAAGCAATATTTCTAGTGTCACAACAACCGCAAATAATAATGCAAGTAATATTTCTACGATTACAACAACCGCAAATAATAATACAAACAATATTTCGACAAATACAAGCAATATTTCGACAAATACAAGCAATATTTCGACAAATACAAGCAATATTTCGACAAATACAAGCAATGTATCATCACTAACTACTACAGTAAATAATTTATCATCAAATTTTTCAGGAACATCATTAACCGCGACTTCGCTAACAATTAATGGAACCGCTAATAATGGTTCAACAAAAGATCTGAATGTTACAGGTGATATTAATTTTACTGGAAAGCTTTATCAAAATGGTAGTGAATTTACTAGTGGTGGAGGTGGAGGTGGTGGTGGAGGTTCAGGAACAGGTGTTGATAGTAACAATGTTTTAGAAATTCCTTTATGGACTGGTAGCGGCGGAACCACTTATAAATTATACAATCAAGGTGGAACATTGAAATTTAATGGACAAGAAATCGGAACTGGTGGTGGTGGTGGTGGTGCTGGTAGTAGCAGTGGAAATACTGGTACAGTAGCAATGGGTGGAGCTAGTATTAGTAATACTTCGACTACTTCTACTGCTATGATGGGAGAGACACCAGTTTTTCACACGATTGGTTCTGGTGATTTTGTTGTAGAAGGCGCTGGAGCGGATGCTAATTTAGACATTAAAGCAGAATCAGGCAATTCCAATATCAATTTTCAAGTTGCTTCTGGTGCCGTAGGAACATTAAATTACAATACAACTCAATTTGGTTTAAATAAAAAATTAAAAGTTACTGGTGATTTGGAGTTTACTGGAACATTATATAAAGATGGTGTCGAAGTTGGTGGTGGAACTTTCAATGGTGTTCAATATATAAGTGGTTCAAATGTTTCCATATACATCAGTGGGGATGATACTACGCATGCGAATGCAACGGGTCAAGGCAATGTTTCATTGGGAACCGGATGTTTAACCTCAATTGCGTTGGGACAAGAAAACATTGCCATAGGCAAAGACAGTTTGAATTCGGTGACGAACACAAGTAATAACATAGCAATCGGTAGCGAAGCATTGGAATCTTGTATATCCAACTACAATATTGGTATTGGTTACCTATCTGGAAGATATATAACTAGCGGTTCAAACAACATTGCCATTGGTTTCAGTTCGATGGACCGACAGGATGTAGGAGATTCAAATGTGGCAATCGGAGAAGAATCCCTTTACTATTTCAACAATGGTTCTGGAAATGTAGCATTGGGGAAAAAAGCCCTGTATGGAAATATGTCCAATTCTGGTGGAAATCATAATATCGGCATAGGAAGCCTTGCTGGACTAGGTGTAAAAAATGGTAATAAAAATATTTGCATAGGGTATTTTGCCGGACCCACGGATGCCATGAAAGACTACCATGAAAGATTGTACATTGACAAGGGAAGAAATGGCACCGATTCATTTATCTATGGCCACATGGACGCAACAAACCCAATATTAGCATTTAATGCAAACGTAGGAATTGGAACGACGACTCCTGTTTCAGCATTAACAATAGGGGGAACAACAACAACACTAAGTGATACTATAATAACATTGGCTAGTGCTGGAGGCAGTGCTTATAAACAAGGCATAAAAATGATTCATTATGGAGGAGCTCCAAATGGTGGAACAGACGGCACACAACATGGTTGGTATATGTTTGGTAGTGATGTGACTGATAAATTACATATTGGTAGTTACACTGCTAGTAGCACTGAAAGCGATCATTTAGTTATAACACGTGACTCTGGAAATGTAGGAATTGGAACGACGAGTCCTTATACCAAATTAGATTTCGGGGACGCTGGTGGTGATATTAGAATAAGTCAAATATCAGGACTTGCTGCAACCGGAACGATAACCAGATATATTGGAAAATATTATACTGGTGATCCAAGTTCACCGTGGTGGTGTGCTATTAAATTTGGAGGAGAAACTACCAACGGCGAAGATTATATATCTTTTATAACGCAACAAAGTGGAACAGTACATGATGAAAGAATGAGAATAACTGGAACAGGAAATGTAGGAATTGGAACGACGAGTCCTGAAACAACACTTCAGATACACGGAGGAAACACCGGTTCAACAGCTTTTAATGATACCGTATTGCTTTTAACAGGAAATAGTAGCCAAAATGGTGGTTCAGTTGGGATACATTTTTGTCCTCGCGCAAATCACACAACAGCATCTTTATTAGGTGCTAAATCGGCTATTTATTGTAAAGATTATGCTGGAACTTGGAATAGAACTTCTTTAGTTTTTTGTTGTAATAATGATCAGTCGCAGACGCCTACATCTTTGAGTGATGCTAAAATGGTTATTAGAGAAACAGGAAATGTAGGAATTGGAACGACGAGTCCTGATAATACATTACAAGTAGAAGCAACAATGGGGGAAATGGTTGAATTCAAAAATACATCAACATATTGTCGTATGGTTTTAAATGGCGCTACATCTACTGGAGGCGATATTATTTTTAGACAAAATGGGGCATCTAAATGGGGTATAGCCAATATAGGAGATGACTTATTTTTTATGGGAGATGATAGCACAAGCCAAAAATATATGACTATATTAAATTCAGGAAATGTAGGAATTGGAACGACGAGTCCTGTGTCTAAATTAACAGTTGATGGGAATGTGGGTTGTGGTGGTTGGTCGTCTGATGGCAATACTTCTATGTTTTGTGTTGGTGCTGATACTAATTGGGGAATGAAATTTGTTCACTCAGGCTCACAATATTATACCCGATTCGGAATTCATGGTTCTGGTGGTAATAATAATAGAGGTTTTGATTTTTATGACTACCAGCCCGCAGGTGGCTCAAGAATGTTTATTAATGGAGCAGGAAATGTAGGAATTGGAACGAATAGTCCTCAAGCAGGACTTCACGTTCTAACGACAAGCACACAAAACGCTTCTGTAAATGGTTCTCCCGCTTATTACAATCAACAAGCTCAAACGGGAACATACAATTATGGAAACCAACCAATTGCTATCAGAACCGAAGAATATATATGGATTGATGGAAATGGAGGAGGGAGATTTATCATTAGTAGTGATGAACGAATAAAAAAAAATATTGTTGATGTTCCTGATAATCTTGCTTTGGAAATGGTAAGAAATATTCCAGTAAGGTATTATGAATACCGAAATAAAAAAAATGGAGAAGACAAAACAATAGGATTTATAGCACAAGAGGTAAAACAAGTATTGCCGATGGCGGTAGGACTTCAAACCAATATTATTCCAAATGAAATGAGGAATTTAAGCAATATAAGTTGGAACGATACAACACTTTATACCGATTTAAGCGATTGTAGTGGAATAAAATACCGCTTTTATGTTAATGATGATGTTAGTGGTAATGATGAAATAAGAAAAGAAGTGATAGGAAATGCTGATAATTCCTTTACCTTTGATACATCGTATAACAATGTATTTTGCTACGGAAAAGAAGTAGATGATTTTCATACTCTCGATAAAAATAAATTATTCGCGTTGAATTTTAGTGCAACCCAAGAATTAGATCGACAATTACAAGACCAAATAGGAAAAAATAATGCCCTACATCAAGATATGGAAGAATATAAACAAACAATAGATGATAAGATGGACATGGTTTTAAATCAAATGTCAGCATTAATGGAAGAAAATAACGCATTAAAATTAAGAATTAAATGGTTGGAAGAAAAATAATTATAAATAAATAATAATAAAAAAATAAAGTTATTATTTATTAATAATGTCAAATCAAACAGGTTTTAGACAAGGAAGATTGGGTATCGGTAAAAACCCGATATTTCCTTTGGATATATCAGGAAGTACACGTATCGAAGGTGATTTAATTTTAGGAGGAACAATCGCAGATATCAATGGAACTCCAATTGAATTTGGCGCATCATCCGCTACTTTGAATGTAGGGACAAATATGCCAATACCAGAAATGACCGTATCACAAGTTCCTTCGTGGTCAAATAATGTTACGGTTGAAGGTGCTGGTAAATTTGTAGACGCTGCTACGGCTGGTGACATATATTATAATGGTGGAAATATAGGAATTGGAACGACGAGTCCCGACGGACCACTTGATATAGAAGGAAATACTAATGGTGGTGTGAGAACATTTCACAAAAATTTAAGCACTGGAACAAGTTCACATGTTGAAAAAGTTTTTAAAGCAGGTGATAACGAATTAAGACTAGGTGTAAGTGCCGATAGTTATTCTGATGGTAATTGGGATAATGGGTGGGTATACAGTGCACATAAAAATTTAAAATTAACTACTCCTTATAATATAATTTTTTGTGCTGGTGGTGCAAGTACACAAAGAATGATAATTAACAGCAGTGGAAATGTAGGAATTGGAACGACGAGTCCAGGTGAAAAATTGGAAGTAAATGGTAATATAGAAATAAGTGGTTCCGGATCATTCAGGGGGGGTAGTGTTAATAGTTCAACTAATGTAGGTGTTCATCTTGGTTCTTTTTCATCCGCATACGGACATATTCAAATTGTATCAAGTAATGATAATGGAGGTTGGATTGATTTTATCAAAAGTGATAGTGGAAATGCGGACTTTAGAGGCCGTATTAGATATGGAACTGGTAGTTCTACTCCAGGTATGAGATTTTATACCGAAACATCAGAAAGAATGATTATAGATAATACAGGAAATGTAGGAATTGGAACGACGAGTCCGGGATCACAATGCAAGTTACAGGTTTATGAAACAGGAACAGAACAAGCTTGGAAAGGACGCGGAGTTTTTGGTAATGAAACCTGTGCTTTTGTTTGCGGAGTGTATCATAATAAAATTCAAATTGGGGGACATAACGGAGCTCTAAATGCTTGGTATGATATTGCAATAAATCCGGGTGGTGGAAATGTAGGAATTGGAACGACGGAACCAATGACCAATTTAGATGTAACCAGTAGTGGATCTGAAGGAAAAATAATGATACAAAATGATACATTAGCATTATTACAATTAAGACAACCAACTTTAGATAAAGTGTGGAATTTAGAAATAGGAAGGACCGATGGTGAATTTTCAATGAGGACTGCTGCTGGTGAAAAAATTAGAATAAAAGAAAATGGAAATGTAGGAATTGGAACGACGGGTCCTAACTATGCTTTGAGTTTTGGTCAAAGTCACGATGGTGATGCGGTGTGGAATGCTGGTAAAGGAATAATCGCTTGTTATGAAGAAACATCTACTAGTAAGTATTTTTATGGAATGGGTATCGGTTCAAGTGGATCAAGTCCAAACAGCACTGGTGGGTTGTGTTTATGGGGTGGAACAGAAGGACACATCCCTTCAAACAGTAATTGTCATCTGTTTATAAAACGAAATGTGGGAAATGTAGGAATTGGAACGACGAGTCCCAGTATATCTTTAGATGTTCACGGAACGTATTTAGGTAGGTATTATAATTTTGGTTCGAGTCATGACGCAGATAAAAGAAATAGTTTTTATATCGGTAGATGGGATGGAACCACCCAGTCCGGTGCTTTTCTTGGTATGCAATTGAAAGTTGATACACATGGAAATATGGGTTATGGTAGTTATAGTAATCAAGCTTCTATTATATTCCAAACATGGGGCAATAACTATTCCACCTCTCGGGAAATTATGGAGATTACTGCTAATGGTTATGTTCGCGGCATTAATGCTTATCAAAATGATTCAGATGATAGAATAAAACATAACGAAAAAAATATAAATGCGGGATTAAATGTTATTAATAAATTACAAGCAAAAGAATATTTTAAAACAAGCACTCTTTTTGATGAAAATGGAAACATATATGATTCAAATCATAATTTCAATTTAAATATAGATGGATTACCAATTGATGCAAGTGGAGAAGTATTAACAGATGTTAATAAAGAAATTGGATTTATAGCACAAGAAGTTTTTGAAATAGATGAATTAAAACACGCGGTTCGAGAAGGTAATTTGGTTTCCGATGCAAGTGGCAATAAGTATAAAAATAAATTTGGATTATCCTATGAAGAAATTTTTGTTATGAATGTTGTTGCAACACAGGAATTAGATCGACAACAACAAGCGGATAAAGATAGAATAGTACAATTAGAAACTACCGTTCAATTATTAATGGAGAGAATTACAGCATTAGAAAATAACGCAACAAATTAATTATTATAATTAATAAATAAAAAAATAAACTTATTTATTAATATATGACATATAGAACAGGTTTTCATGATGGACGTTTAGGAATTGGTTTATCAATTGATAATACAATGGGTATGGGTGATAATACAGGCAATCCAAGGTATCCTCTTGATGTTAATGGGGATATTCGATTAACTGGTGCGATTGTAGATGCAAGTGGAAATCCGATTGAAATGATGGCACAACAACGATCCTTTCCCGAAGCAATAAGTACTGAAGATATCGATATTGGCGATGGAACCGCATTTTTTGAAAGTAATGTGAAAATTACTGGTGATTTGGATTTTACAGGAACATTAAAACAAGATGGTGTTGCGTTTGTTGGTGGAGCTACAACATTAAATGAACTATCCGATGTTTTGGTTGAAAATAATTCTATTTGGTTAGGTTCAGATCCAAGTGCTACTACAAACAATGCTCAATCCAATGTAGCTATAGGCATAAATGCCTTAGACTCAATAACCGATGGGGGTAGTAATGTATCGATAGGATATGAAGCATTAACATCTAATACATCTGGCAGTTACAATGTAGCATTGGGTCGCAGCGCTTTAAAATCTAATACATCTGGTTTTCAAAATGTAGCAATTGGTGAGAATACATTATACAATTGTGTTGGAGCAGCGTATAATGTAGCTATAGGAAGAGAAGTATTAACATATACTAATTCTGGACGTTATAATATTGGATTGGGTTACAATGCTGTACAAACCAATACAACAGGTTATTTTAATATAGGTATAGGATACGAAGCTTTAAAAGGAGACAACCCGCATACTGGCGAATACAATATAGGTATAGGACATAGTGCTGGAAAATCCAATAAAACAGGTGACCACAATATATCATTTGGTAGTTATGCAGGACCATTATCATCAGAAACATCACTTAATAATCGTTTGTACATAGGTTCTAGCGATGCCAGCAAAGGTTCAAATACATTTATCTATGGTCACATGGACGCAACAAACCCTATATTAGCATTTAATGCAAACGTAGGAATTGGAACGACGAGTCCATCAACAATTTTAACTATTAAAAAACCTATAGACAGCGTTGCTTATGGTTCAGGAACGAGAATGATTGATTTTAAATCATATATGACTGGATACCACGAAGCAACCGTTAAAGCATCTATTTATTGTGGTGTTACAGATAAAAGACCAAGTCCAAATACACAAGCGGGATATATGGCGTTTATGACAACAGAAGGAACAACATCTACGCCAACCGAAAGAATGAGAATAGAATATAATGGAAATGTAGGAATTGGAACGACGAATCCAGCGAACAAATTAGAAATTCATGGCGGTCCTTTAGGTTTAAAAAATGGTAATCATACTGCTACTACAGCACAGCAAATTTTATTCGGTTTTGCTGGGGCGACTAACTTGGAATATGCACATAGTATTCGAACAAGACACAATGGTCAATCATCTGCTAATGATACTCAAAATAGTATAGACTTTTATTTATGGAAAAAGGGAGATACAACAACTACTATGGGAGAGAAACATGGTATGTCTATTACGGCAGCAGGGGTAGGAATTGGAACGACGAGTCCTGATGCTAGTTTACACATTAAGGGAACAGATCCAATAAGAGTGGAACATAATTCAAATTCAACACTAATACTCAAAATTAATTATAACCAAATTCTAACAGAAGGAGATAATAATTTATACTTAAATTGGAGCAACTCCAAGGATGTTATTATGTGTGGTTCTGGAAATGTAGGAATTGGAAGGACAGATCCAACACAAGTATTAGATGTAAAATTTCCAGACGCAACATCTGGTGATGATCCTCTTTTTATACAAGCCACAAGAAGTGGATTAGGTCATGCTGGTGTAGGATTTAGAGCCGGTGATGCAAATTGGCACGCTTTTTGGGAGCATACACACGGAGATCCTGATAGAATGAATTTTGGTATGTATCGTGCTGGTAGTGGAAAACAAGTATATATGGCGCTTACACATCAAGGTCGTTTAGGAATTGGAACGACGGATCCACAGCAAAGATTACATGTGTTTAACTCAAGCACGAGTTGGAATGGTAAAGCTATTATAAGAATAGGAACAGATGGGACAACTCATTACGGTGAAATAGGATATGATAGAGGCGCAAGTACACCAGCTCACAACTATGGAGAAGGATTGTGTTTCAGTGGAAGGGATTTTTCAAGAAAAGACATGGTTATTCTTTCCAGCAATGGAAATGTAGGAATTGGAACGACGAGTCCAGGATTTCCACTTGAGGTTGCTGGTAATACCTATTATTCAGCGGGTAATACTGGACATATAAATTATAACGACATTACGAGTAGTAATGCTACTAATGACCACATTACTATCAAAGCGAGTAATTCAATTTGGGCGGGACAATATGTGTTTGCGAGTAGTGATGAACGAATAAAAAAGAATATTGTTGATGTTCCTGATAATCTTGCTTTGGAAATGGTAAGAAATATTCCAGTAAGGTATTATGAATATAAAAACACATTAGAAAGAGGTTTTAATAAAACCATAGGATTTATAGCACAAGATGTAATCGGCGTGTTACCTATGGCGGTTTCTCTTCAAAAAAATATTATTCCAAATGAAATGAGGTCTTTGACCGAAATTAGTTGGAACGATACAACACTTTATACCGATTTAAGCGATTGTAGTGGAGTAAAATACCGATTTTATGTTAGTAATGATGAAAATGAAACAAGAAAAGAAGTAATTGGAAATAGTGATAATAGTTTTACTTTTGATATATCGTATAATAAAGTGTTCTGTTATGGAAAAGAAGTAGATGATTTTCACACATTAGATAAAAATAAACTGTTTGCTTTGAATTTTAGTGCAACTCAAGAATTAGATCGACAACAACAAGCGGATAAAGATAGAATATCTGATTTAGAAGCCAAAAATACTGCTTTAGAAAATACGGTCCAAACATTAATTTCAAGAATTACCGCATTAGAAAATAATTCAACAAATTAATTATTGTAATTAATAAATAAAAATATAAACTTATTTATTAATATATGTCAAAAAGTGGTTTTAAAAAAGGACGATTAGGGATTGGGACAGATAATCCTAGATATCCTCTCGATGTTGTAGGAGATATACGTTTAACAGGCGGTTTTCGCGATGCAAGTGGTAATGATTTCAATTTTTTAGCGATTAATAATCAAGATATATTAAAAACACCAGATATTGCTGGAATAACATGTGTAAATAGTAAAGTAGGTATTTTCAATGTTAATCCAAGTGAACAATTAGATGTAAGTGGAAATATTAATTTTACAGGAATATTAAAACAAGATGGTGTGGAATTTGGTGGGGGCGTATTCAATGGTGTTCAATATATAAGTGGTTCAAATGTTTCCATATACATTAGTGGTGATGATACGACGCATGCGAATGCGACAGGCCAAGGCAATGTTTCATTGGGAACCGGATGTTTAACCTCAATTGCGTTGGGACAAGAAAACATTGCCATAGGCAAAGACAGTTTGAATTCGGTGACAAACACAAGTAATAACATAGCAATCGGTAGCGAAGCATTGGAATCTTGTATATCCAACTACAATATTGGCATTGGTTACCTATCGGGAAGATATATAACTAGCGGTTCAAACAACATTGCCATTGGTTTCAGTTCGATGGATAGACAGGATGTAGGAGATTCAAATGTGGCAATCGGAGAAGAATCCCTTTACTATTTCAACAATGGTTCTGGAAATGTAGCATTGGGAAAAAAAGCCCTGTATGGAAATATGTCCAATTCTGGTGGAAATCATAATATCGGCATAGGAAGCCTTGCTGGACTAGGGGTAAAAAATGGTAATAAAAATATTTGCATAGGGTATTTTGCAGGACCCACAGATGCCATGAAAGACTACCATGAAAGATTGTACATTGACAAAGGAAGAAATGGCACTGATTCATTTATCTATGGTCACATGGATTCTACAAACCCTATATTAGCGTTTAACGCAAAAGTAGGAATTGGAAAGGACAGTCCAGGTGAACATTTAGATGTAAGTGGAAATATTAATTTTACAGGAACATTAAAACAAGATGGTGTTGAGTTTGGTGGTGGGAAATTTGAAGATGGTACAACATCTGGACAGATTTATTACAATGGTGGAAATGTAGGAATTGGAACGACGACTCCACGCGCCAAACTGGATGTTTATCATTCAAAAGCATCAGGAAGCAGCACATCTGCTGTAACAAGTGATAATGAAGCTATAATTCAAGAATTAAAAATAAGACAAAATGTTGATAGTTGGGACAGTATTACTATGGCTCATAATTCTTATATGGATAGCGAACATCAACATTACAACATATTGATGCGAGAAGATGGTGGCTTATATTTGGGTGCTGAAACTATATTTTTAATTAAAACAGATGGGAGTGAAAGATTAAGAATTTTGTCAAATGGAAATGTAGGAATTGGAACGACGAGTCCTAATTATAAATTAGAGGTTGAAATGTCTGGTGGAAACGGTGGACTACGAGTAAAAAATACTACAAATTCAGCAGAAGCAGTAATATGGACTGAACCGGATTATGCCTCTTACTTGTATTTTGGTGCTAATAATGCTAATAAATGGAGTATAAGTTCCAGAGCTTCTGGAGAAGGTTATGATTTGAAATTTTATAGATTTAATCCTGGTGCACTTGAAGTGATGACAATGGATTATGCTACGGGAAATGTAGGAATTGGAACGGATAGTCCTCAAAGTCAATTACAAATTGGTGATTTTACAGGAACACCTCATTTAACATTGGCTGGAAAAAATAGTAGTGCTACAAGTTCTGGTATATATTTTACTGATAATGATGCGGGAGAAAATCCTATAAATTATGGGATGGGTATTCAATTTGATTCGTTAAATAATATATTAAATATAATAGGAGATGATAATGGAGATGGAACAACTGATAAATTAATGACCATAATACGAGCAACAGGAAATGTAGGAATTGGAACGACGAGTCCTATATATCCATTAGACGTTGCTACGTCTGCTATGCCTTATACTGTAAAAGGTATAGGAAACAAATACTTCGCCGATTGGGGAACATGGAGTCTAGGTCAATATGATTGGGATAATAACTATCACGCTACTTATATTTTTTCTGCTAGATTTGCGGCTGGTATAGCTGTATTGGGAAATTATCTTGTTTTAGCTTCGGATAGAAGAATCAAACAAAATATTGTAGATGTTCCGGATAATTTATCATTAGAAACACTACGAAGTATACCAGTTCGGTATTATGAATATATAGATAAATTAGAAAGAGGTTCAAATAAAACTATTGGTTTTATAGCCCAAGAAGTAAAGGAACTTTTACCAGAAGCAGTAGTTTTTACATCTAAAATAATACCAGATGAAACGAGAGAGATGCAAAATATATCATGGGAAGAAATTATAGACGGCAGCAATAATACATATAAATTGACAACGGATTTAAACAATTGTAGTGGAATCAAATACAGATTTTATGTTAGCAATGACATAAGTGGTAATGATGAAGTTATGAAGGAAGTTGTTGGAAATAGTGATAATACATTTACCTTTGATGAACAGTGGAATAATGTATTTTGTTATGGAAAAGAAGTAGATGATTTTCACACATTAGATAAACAAAAATTATTTGCTTTGAATTTTAGTGCTACACAGGAATTAGATAGAAAGGTAATTGCGTTGGAAAGTGAAAATGCGGAATTAAAAACAAAAAATACAGAGTTAGAAAATAAAGTAGCCACATTAGAATCGGAATTAGCCGCGATAAAACATCATTTAGGATTGGCTTAATATGAGTATAATAAATTTTAATAAAATATAAATATTTATTATATGTCAAAAACTGGTTTTAAAAAAGGAAGATTAGGTATTGGAACAGACGATCCAGTATATCCATTAGATGTTGTTGGTGATATTCGTTTAACAGGCGGTTTTCGCGATGCTAGTGGCAATGATTTTAATTTTATAGCACTAGCTGGACCAGATATTGCAAGAAGTTCGGATTTAGCAGATGCAACCGTCGGCATCGTTTGTAAAGATAATTCAGTAGGTATTTTTAATAATAATCCCTCGCAATCATTAGATGTAAGTGGTAATATAAGATTTACTGGTGATTTATTAGACGAAAACGGAACTCCACAGGTATTTAGTAATTGGACTATTGGTGTGAATGATATTTACAGAAATAGTAAAGTTACCATAGGTGATACAAGTGTTAATACCAATTATGATTTATTTGTAAATGGTAATTGTCATGTTCAAAGCACGTTAAGTGCCGCTGCATTGAGTGGTCCTTTAACTGGAAATGTTACTGGTAATTGTAGTGGTTCCGCGGCAACTGTTACGGGTGCATCACAAAGCGCAATTACAAGTGTAGGAACATTAACAGGGTTAAAAATATTAGATTACATTGAGCATTATAACAATACAAATACTAAAATTGGATTTTCTGATGACAATACATTTAAGGTCATTGTTAATGGAAATAATGTATTATATATTACAGGAACAACTGCTGCCACTCATAAATTACATGTAAATGACACTTGTAGGTTTACTAATACAGCAACTTTTGAGGGAAACATAACTGCTAGTAAAATAGGAATTGGAGCACACAATTCTGATTCTAGTTACAAATTAGATGTTTGGGGTAATGCTCGTTTTATGAATGCCACATATTTCGAAAATTCAGTTTACTTTCAAACGTCTAATATTTATATGAATAGTTATCTGGTACATAATGGAAATACAGATACTAAAATTGGTTTTCCTACTAATGACAATATCTATTTTTACTGTGCTGGTTCGGTACAAATGCGTATTAATAATAATGGAGTTGGTATTCACACAGATGCTCCATCAAACTCAAGTCACCGACTTGAAGTAGGTGGTAATGCGTATTTTAGTGGACATTTAAGAATTGGAACGACGGATAATATAACTCAATTAACAGTAAAAGGTAGTGATAATGGTGGAATTTCTATTCTTAGAAGTACTGATAAATACCACTGGAGAATTTTTAATAGTGACACCAATACTTTAACATTTCAAGGTAGAAATGATGATAGCACTATGAGTATAAAAAGTAATTGCGATGATTTACTATGTTTACATGATAGTGGATCTGTAGGAATTGGAACATCGGACCCAGGGGAAAAATTAGAAGTCAGCGGTACTGTAAAATCATCTTGTTTTAAAAGTGAGTACGGTGGTACCTGGGCTCAATTACAAATTACTGGTGGAAGCGATGGTGCTATGACAATAACAAATAGCACCGATAAGACCACACAAATATTTACTGCGTTTGGGGACGGAACTTTCAGAATTAGACCACATTCTGGTAGCAATGCGTCAATATGCGATACAGGTGGAAATGTAGGAATTGGAGCAGGAAGCCCTAGTCATAGATTGGAGGTTGGTGGTTATACTCACCCTGATACACCAACTATGAAAGTTTATGGAGATGCTCTATTTGGTAATGATCATGCTGCTATTAAACTAAGATTTAATGGTTCATATGTTAAAAGAACTGATCATCGACGTTGGGCTGTTAATTTGGGTGCTAGTGATACAGGTAGTGGATTAAACGCAAAAGCAAAAAAAACAATAATGGCTGGTAAACTATATTTTAATACAAACAGTGAGACAAGTACCAGTTATTTAGAAACAGGGAACAGTTCCACTGGTTATGATGGAGGTAGTGGTAGTTGGTGGGGTGATTTTAACCAATATATGGTTCGTCCTGTTGTGGATACTGGATCATATGGCATCATTCTTAGTCAATATGATAGTGAATCAGATAGACGAATCAAACACAATATTATTGACCAATCTGGTGCTTTACAAAAAGTATTAGATATCGAATTAAAACAATACAAATATAATAATTTAGGTTTATCAGACAATTTAGTGTATGGTTTTATTGCTCAACAAGTTAAAGAAGTATATGAATCTGCTATAGATTATGGTGATGGTGTTATACACGATATAAATAAATATTTTGATTTTGATTATGATAACAGTTCTAATATTATTAAATTATTTATGGATGATAGAGACAATTCATATAATGAAATAGAATTAATAGTTGAAACCAAAATCGTTGAAAAAGATAATTCTGGAAATGATTACGATAATTATACATCAACTAAAAAAACATACACTATAAAAAATAAAACAGAGAATTACATAGAAATAGATTATACAAATAAAGAAAAATATCCAGACAGAATTTTTGCCACAGGTCATTATATACGAGATTTTCATTATATACAAAAACAAAGAATATTTACACTTCATCATGGTGCTATACAAGATATATACAAAGAACAACAAGCTGATAAAGCAGAAATAGCTGAATTAAAAAATGAATTAAAAGAAATGAAAACAATGTTAAATGCTTTAAAATCACATTTGGGATTGTAACGAATATAATAACTATTATTAAAATATAAATATTTATTATATGACATCTAATGTAGGTTTTTTTAATGGAAGATTAGGTATTGCAAAAAGTGATCCAAAAGTTGCAGTTTATATAAATACACAAGACGCTATAAAATTACCATCTGGTTTTACATCACAACGACCATCTGGTTTAAATGTTGAACCTGGTATGATGCGATATAATACAACTACTGGGAAATTTGAAGGATATAGTGGTGAGACAGGTACTGAAGCATGGGGTTCTTTAGGTGATGGTTCTGGTGGAGGTGGAGGCGGTGGTGGAACAAGTAGTGGGGCTACTGGAGATACTACATTACAAGGTCAAACATTAGAAAGTGTTGATCCAGATATGTCTGGTTTAATGACCAATCAAACTAATGTTGTAGGTGGAGGTGATTTTGAAGTTATGGGTTCAGGAACTCATGCTAATTTAGATATAATAGCGCCTAGTGGTTCTGCTAATTTAAATTTGAAAGTTGGAACTGCTGCTTCAACAGCAGCAACAATTGGTTGGAATGATACAGTTATAGATTTCAATAAACCAGTCAACATAAATGGTGATTTAACATTAACTGGAAATGTTACAGGACATACCGTTACAGCTCAAAACTATGCTGTTGGAGGAACTAATTTTATTTCAGCAACAAGACAAGGAAATTTCAGGGATTTAGAAGTGAAAGACAGTGGAAATAGTGCTACAATTTTATTAACGGGTGACGGTGGTCATATATCTATAGATGGAACATTATCGACAGATACAATAGGTGAGAAAACAAGTGGTTCGGGTGTAACTATAGATAGTGTTTTATTGAAAGACAATACTGTTACAGCACATACTATTAGTGCACAAAACTATGCTGTTGGAGGAACTAATTTTATTTCAGCTTCAAGACAAGGAAATTTCAGGGATTTAGAAGTGAAAGACAGTGGAAATAGTGCTACAATTTTATTAACGGGTGATGGTGGTGATATATCTATTGATGGAACCCTGAGTGCTGATAAAATAGGAATTGGATCACACAATTCCGATGCTGGCTACAAATTAGATGTTTGGGGAAATGCTCGTTTTATGAATACCACTTACTTCGAGAACGCAACTTACTTACAAACTAGCAGTATTTACATAAATAGTTATATTACACATAATGGAGATCCAGATACATTATTTGGATTTCCTGACGCTAACACATTTAAAATTCAAGTTAATGGTAGTGACCGATTATATATTAAAAGTAATGGAAATGTAGGAATTGGAACGACGAGTCCAGGAAGTATATTAGAGGTTTATGATAATAGTGCTGCTGGTGAAGTAAAAGATATTTTACACGTTAAAAATTCCGGTGGTTATGATATGGTTTCTTTGGGCACTTCGTCAAATTTTAATTCAGGTGCTATTTCACTTTATCAAAATTCAACTACAAAGGCTACACCAAGCATCGTTATAAATAGTAATGGTAATACATATTTTAATGGAGGAAATGTAGGAATTGGAACGACGAGTCCATACGCAAGATTGGAAGTAACACGTACCGGGAGTCACTCTGACAGTCATATTAGAATTGGAGATGGTAATCATAATGGTGCCGCATCGCCTGCTATATATCCAGTATTAACCTATTACGCAAGGACAAATGCTGTGAGAAGAAATACTGATCCATTGTTCTCGGGGCCGGGAAATACTGGTGGTTGTACCGCTGCTATATGTTTTACGGATAGACCTGGGACATATACTTATGCTAGTGCTGTTAGAACTAGTGATATTACTTTTTATACAGCATTAAGCACTATTGATAATATTTCTTTAGGACAATATCCAAGAGAACGGATGCGAATAACTGCTCAGGGAAATGTAGGAATTGGAACGACGGACCCAGCTGCCCCTTTACACGTGGATGGTGCTACATCCATATTTTCATATGCTGGTGATTTGCAACTTAAATTACGTGGTGGACAGAGCTCGTCCAGCGATAGAGACGATTGTGGCATTTCTTTTGCTAATCGGTACTCCATTGGTAATACCAATGAATGTTGGTTTATTGGTAGCACTGAATCATCCAGTCATGAAACAAAGTTTATGATATGTCTTGATGATGGTGATGACTATAACCCAGATTGGGACGGCAATGGAAAATGGATGTGTAGCACAAGCGGAACCATAACCAACAATAGAAGTTGGATTGGTAGTGATGACCGTATAAAAAATAATGAAACAAACATAACAAATGCTTTGGATACAATTAATAAATTAGACGTTAAAGGATATTTTAAATCTATTAAAATGCATGATTATGATCATAATTATATATTAGATAATAGTGGAATACCAATTAAAGACCAATCAGGTAATGAAGTAACAAAAAAGGATTACGATTATGAAATTGGTATAATAGCACAACAAGTAAAAACAATTCCAGAATTGGCACACGCGGTTCATGGAGAAGAATATGGAGAACGCTTAAAGGGCAAAGAAGAAGTGTATGATGAAAGTGGGAATGTTATGATAGATTCACATGGAAACCCCATTAAAAAAAAAGTATTTAAGATAGGACCAACCAGAATTTATTTAAATTATAGTGATATTTTCTGTTACAATATAGCCGCCACACAGGAACTACATAAAGCACAACAAGCAGATAATGCAGAAATAGCCGAATTAAAAACCAAAAATGCTGCTTTAGAAAATAAAGTAAGCACATTAGATAATAAAGTAACCACATTAGAATCAACATTAGAAACAGTTTTAGCCAGGCTTACAGAATTAGAAAATACACCAACTGATGAAGTTGTTGTTTAATATGAATTAATAAATAAAATAAACTTATTTATTAATATATGACGCATAGAACAGGTTTTCATGATGGACGTTTAGGAATTGGATTAGAGATAAATGGTGGTGGTGATGGTAGCGGTAAACCTAGATATCCTCTGGATATAAATGGTGATATTCGATTATCCGGTGCTATAGTAGATAGCAGTGGAAATCCAATACAAATGATGGCACAACAAAGAACATTTCCAAACGCAATTACAACTGTAGAAAGAGAAGATATTGGTGATGGTACTGTATTTGGTGCCAGTAATTGGGAAAGACAAGAACCAAATGGTGTTTTCGTTTTAATAGCTACTCCTTATGATATTGGTTTGAAATCAACTGCTGGTGGAACTCTTACTGGACAAATTTATAATCAATCTTCTATTAGTGGTGCATACAGTAACTTTGAATTTGCTTTTGATGGAATATCCTCGAACGGTGATTGGGGATGGATTGGTGCAGGTAGTAACTATAATAATAATTCTCCATATGAGTACAATGGCATCACTGATATAACTGAGAATATTGATGGAACTACTACATTATCCGGTGATTGGGGTGAGATCGATATAGGACAAAACACATTAATAACTTCATTTTCAATGAATCATGCTAGTGGGTATCTGGGAAGACGTCCAAGTAATTTTTACTTATTAGGAAGTTTAGACGGAACAAATTGGACAACTATAGAACATGTTGAAAACCCAAGTTGGTCGAATAATTCGGCCACCTGGAACTTAACTCAAACTCAAGGGCCATTCCGTTATTACAGAATAAGCGTATTAAATTTATCAGGTTCTTCCGATTCCAGAGCGATGATTGGTCAAATAGAATTATTCGGTGTTTTACAAACAGAATCATATGGTGGAACTTCAGTTGATTTATATAGGAATAGTTCAGTAACCATTGGCGATACAAGTGCTGATATAACAAATAAATTATTTGTAAATGGTAATACTAAAATCAGTGGTGATTTGAAATTGAACGGAACGTTAAAAGATGCGTCTGGCAATGAAAGAATTTTTAGTAATTGGGGAATTAGTGGTGAAAATATATATAGGGAATCGAAGGTAGGAATTGGAACAACGACTCCTGGATCAACATTAGATGTGAAAGGAACCATTACATCGAATGGGTTAAATGTCGGTAAAGATTTTTCATTTGGCAAAGAAACCAAAATTACTGCTAGTGATGCGAGTACTAATGGTTGGTTTGGACAATCATGTGCAATTGATGGTAATTATGTTATTATAGGGACAAATCGAACTGAAGATCACGGACCATGGACCGGTTCAGCCTATATATTTAACGCCACTACAGGGGCACAAATTTATAAACTTCTTCCTACGGATATAGCAAGCGATGATGAATTTGGAATTAGTGTAGCCATTTCCGGTAATTATGCAATTATAGGTTCAAAACATGATGATGACGCAGGAAATAGTAGCGGTAGTGCTTATATTTTTAATGTTACTACTGGAACACAATTACATAAATTGACCGCCAGTGATGCTGCTGCTGGTGATTATTTTGGAGGTTTTGGGTGCGTTGCTATAGATGGTAATTATGCAATTGTAGGTGCGACTAATAATGATGATAATGGCACCAGTAGTGGTAGTGCTTATATTTTTAATGTTACTACTGGAACACAATTACATAAATTGACCGCTAGTGATGCTGCCGCTAGTGATTCTTTTGGAGGTAGTGTAGCCATTTCAGGTAATTATGCAATTATAGGCGCTAAAAATGATGATGATGATGGTGAAGGTAGTGGTAGCGCTTACATTTTTGATGTAACTACTGGAACACAATTGCATAAATTGACAGCCAATGATGGTGCTGTCGGTGATTATTTTGGAAAAGCGGTTGATATTCATGGTAATTATGCAATAGTAGGAGCAAATGGTGATGATGATAATGGCGAAAGTAGTGGTAGTGCTTACATTTTTAATGTTACCACTGGAACACAATTACATAAATTGACAGCCAGTGATGGAGCTGCTAGTGATAGTTTTGGAAATGCCGTTGATATTCATGGTAATTATGCAATAGTAGGAGCATATGCGGATGATGATAATGGTTATAATAGCGGTAGTGCTTATATTTTCGATCTCGTTACTGGAAAAGAAATAAAAAAAATAACTGCTAGTGATAGTCAGGTAGATGATAAGTTTGGAAATGCCGTTGCAATTTCAGATAATTACGCGGTTGTCGGCATGCAAATGGATGATGACCATGGTACCGATAGTGGTAGTGCGTATATATTTGGACCAACTGAAGATTCTCTTTTAAAAATAACAAATGATAGTCAAAATTTGATAGTGAATGGAACCGTTGTATCTGACGCAATTACCACCGACGCAATTACCACCGACCAATTATACGCCGGCACAGGACTCCCAACCGATTACACTTTTTCCGTAGAAACCAAAATTACTGCCCAAGATGGGGTGGATGGGGATCGGTTTGGAGAAACCGGAGCCATTTCAGGTAATTACGCTATTGTGGGAGCAAGATTCGATAACGTCAATGGTACGTATAGTGGTAGTGCTTATATTTTCGATGTAACAACAGGTACTGAACTTCACAAACTTGTTCCAGGTGATGGGGCTCAATATCATTATTTTGGACGTTCCGTAGCTATTTCCGATAATTACGCTATTGTAGGAGCATCAGGCGATGTTGGTAGGGCCTACATATTCAATGTCCAAACCGGAACACAAGTCCACAAACTTACTGCTAGTGATGGGGCGAGTAGTGATAATTTTGGAAAATCCGTAGCCATTTCCGGTAATTATGCTATTGTGGGGGCATATTATGATGATGATGATGGAGAAAAAAGTGGTAGTGCTTACATTTTTGATGTCACTACTGGAACAGAACTCTACAAACTTACTGCTAGTGATGGGGCGAGTAATGATTATTTTGGAACTTCAGTAGGCATTTCTAATAATTATGCTATTGTGGGGGCAGAGTTCAAAGATGATGGTGGTACTAGGAGAGGTGCTGCTTACATATTTACATTTTCTGGTATTCAACTTCACAAACTAGTTTCTAACGTCCCGGGTAACAGTAATTATTTTGGATATTCTGTAGCCATTTCCGGTAATTACGCCATTGTGGGAGAATCATCGGGCGATAATATTGTTAATAATGGGGGTTCAGCACATATTTTCAATGTTATAACAGGAGAACACATTTATGTTCTTACTGCCGGTAATGATGCGGCGGCTAATCAATATTTTGGAGATAGTGTTGCTATCGATGGGAATTATGCTATTGTAGGAACACGTTCAAGTGGAGGAGAGGCTGCTTACATATTTGACGTAAAAACTGGAACGCAAATCAAAAAACTAACTGCTAGTGATATCGGTTATAAACTTTTTGGAGACTCCGTAGCTATTTCCGGTAATTATGCAATAGTAGGGACATTGTTGGATAACTCCAACACAGGTTCCGCTTACATTTACGGTCCTAGTAGTGCTACTCCTTCTCTTTTAAAAATAACAAATGATAGTCCAACCTTGATAGTGAATGGAACCGTTGTATCTGACGCAATTACCACCGACGCAATTGTAAGTAAATCAAATATTTTGGATAATTTAAGTGTTGGTAAAGATTTTTCATTTGGCAAAGAAACCAAAATTACTGCTAGTGACGCAGCTGCTGGTGATTATTTTGGAAATAGTGCAAGCATTTCCGGTCATTATGCTATAATAGGATCTCATAACAATGATGATGATGGATCTAGTAGTGGTAGTGCTTATATTTTCGATGTTACTACTGGAACTGAACTTCACAAACTCGTCGCTGATGATGCCGCTGCTAGTGATTATTTTGGAAACGAAGTAGGTATCGATGGTAATTATGCTATAGTAGGGAGTTATGGAAATGATGATGACGGTAATCTTAGTGGTAGTGCTTATATTTTCGATGTGACTACTGGAACTCAACTCCATAAATTAACCGCTAGTGATGCGGCGGCCAATGATTATTTTGGAATGAGAGTCGCTATTTCAGGTAATTATGCTATTGCAGGGGCAAAAGGTTGTGATGATGGTGGTAACGATAGTGGTTGTGCTTATATTTTCGACGTAAACACCGGGATCCAACTCCACAAACTGGTTGCTAGTGATGCCGCTGCTGGTGATAATTTTGGAATGGAAGTAGCCATTTCTGGTAATTATGCAATTGTAGGGTCAGTTTACGATGATGATACTGCTAATAATAGTGGTAGTGCTTATATTTTCGATGTCGTTGCCGGAACTCAACTCCATAAATTAACTGCTAGTGATGCATCAGCTGAAGATCAATTTGGACGAAGAGTTGCTATTAATGGTAATTATGCAATTGTAGGATCAATTTACGATGATGATGATGGTAGTGCTAGTGGTAGTGCTTATATTTTCGATGTTACTTCTGGAACTCAACTCCACAAACTAACTGCTAGTGACGCAGCTGCTAGTGATTATTTTGGTGAAAAGCTCGCTATTTCAGGTAATTATGTTATAGTAGGCGCCAGATGGACAGATGATCATGGCAGTGGTAGTGGTAGTGCTTATATATTCGATGTTGTTACTGGAAACGAAATAAAAAAAATAACAGCAAGTGATGCTGTAACAGAGGATGAATTTGGAATGGCGGTAGCCATTGATGGTAACTATATTATAGTAGGAGCCAGATACAACGACGATGGTGGTAGTAGTAGTGGTAGTGCGTATATATTTGGGCCAACTGAAGATTCTCTTTTAAAAATAACAAATGATAGTCAAAATTTGATAGTGAATGGAACCGTTGTATCTGACGCAATTGTAAGTAAATCCATTACTTCGGATGGGTTAAATGTCGGCCGCGACTTCTCCTTCTCCATAGAAAACAAACTGGTTCCTAGTGATGGGGCGGCGAATGATTATTTTGGAGGTTCCGTAGCCATGTCCGGCAATTACGCCATTGTGGGGGCACGATTTGACGACGATGATGGTAGTAGTAGTGGTAGTGCTTACATTTTTAACGTCCAAACCGGTGCCCAACGCCACAAACTTGTTGCTAGTGATGGAGCGGCGAATGATAAATTTGGATATTCAGTAGCCATTTCCGGTAATTATGCAATAGTGGGGGCATATCAAGATGACGACAAAGGGACGAATAGTGGTAGCGCTTACATTTTTAACGTCCAAACCGGTGCCCAACTCCACAAACTTGTTCCTGAGGATGGGGCGGCGCATGATTATTTTGGATGGTCCGTAGCCATGTCCGGCAATTACGTCATTGTGGGGGCAAAATACGATGACGATGGTTCGACGGATAGTGGTAGCGCTTACATTTTTAACGTCCAAACAGGTGTAGAACTCCGCAAACTTGTTGCTATTGATGCAGGGACGAGTGATTATTTTGGATATTCCGTAGCCATTTCCGGGAATTACGCCATTGTGGGGGCAAATTCGGATGACGACAACGGGATGGATAGTGGTAGCGCTTACATTTTTAACGTCCAAACCGGTGCCCAACTCCACAAACTGGTTGCTAGTGATGGGGCGGTGAATGATTATTTTGGACACTCCGTAGCCATTTCCGGCAATTACGCCATCGTGGGGGGACATTACAATGACGACAACGGTGCGAATAGTGGTAGCGCTTACATTTTTAACGTCGAAACCGGTGGCCAACTTCACAAACTGGTTCCTAGTGATGGGGTGGCGAATGGTTATTTTGGATATTCCGTAACCATGTCCGGCAATTACGCCATCGTGGGGACATACGGTGATACCGCCAATGGGACGAATAGTGGTAGCGCTTACATTTTTAACGTCCAAACCGGTGCCCTACTCCACAAACATGTTCCTGAGGATGGGGCGGCGAGTGCTAATTTTGGATGGTCTGTAGCCATGTCCGGTAATTACGCCATAGTGGGGGCAATGATGGATGACGCCAAAGGGACGGATAGTGGTAGTGCTTACATCTTCGGCCCCCCCTCTCCATTCCTTTTAAACACCGATAATGACAGTGGAAATGTAGGAATTGGAACGACGACACCTGGATATAAATTGGAGGTTAATGGTGGCGTTAAGATAGGAACACATTTAATATTATCCAGTTCAACACCTAGTGTATACGATGAGATTAGGGAATATCCATATGTGATAGAAGCAAATACCCCTACGTATGCTATGACATTTTCTAGTGGAAATGGTACAAAACAGGGGATTTTTAAATCCTATGGTGTTTATGGCGATTCAGGGTCTAATACCAGTGGATGGGATTGTACTGTATATTCGTTTCGGTCTGGAGGGGCGTCGTCCTACGGTAAGTTATGTTTTAATAGAATAAACAAATATGGAAATCGTATAGATGATTGTGATAATATATATTTTTATGGCACCACAGTATATGCTGGTTCACATCAGATATCATCTGATGATAGAATAAAACATAACGAAAAACCAATAAATAATGCTCTTGATACGATTAATAAAATAGCGCCAAAACATTATTTTAAAACGTCAAAAATGTATGATGTAAACCATCATTTTGATTTAGATAATTCAGGAAAACCACTTGATAATTCAGGGAACCGATTAAATATTGATGAAGAATATGAGATTGAGACAGGTATAATTGCCCAAGAACTACAAAAAATACCTGAATTAGCATTCAGTGTAAGAGGCGAAGAATATATTGAACGGACCGTGGTTGTTTATAAACAAGATGATAATGGAAATGATTTATTAGATTCTTCTGGTAATAAAATAATAGAAAATGAAAGTATAGAAAAAAAACCATCAAAATTATCGGTAGATTACAATAGTATTTTTACAACACATATTGCGGCAACCCAGGAACTACATAAAGCACAACAAGCAGATAATGCAGAAATAGCCGAATTAAAAACCAAAAATGCTGCTTTAGAAAATAAAGTAACCACATTAGAATCAACATTAGAAACAGTTTTAGCCAGGCTTACAGAATTAGAAAACAAATAATTATAAATTAATAAATAAAAATAAACTTATTTATTAATATAATGTCAAACAAAACAGGATTTAGACAGGGTAGATTAGGAATAGGAAAAGAGCCTATTTTTCCCTTAGATATTTCAGGCAGTATACGAATAGATGGAGATTTAGTTTTAGCAGGAACCATTGCAGATGCTCAAGGCAATCCTATCGAATTCGGGGCGACCAGTGCCACATTTAACATGGATAAAACTTTCCCTGACCCAACAATAGCAATAACAGAATTTCCAGATTGGTCTGGAAACGTTGTAGTGGAAGGTGCAGGAAAATTTGAAGATATTGTAAGTAAAAATGGAGATATTTTTTATAATGGTGGAAATGTAGGAATTGGAACGAATAGTCCTGGTTATAAATTGGAGGTAAATGGAAATACTCATATTAATGGAACTCTGAGTGCTACAACATTGACTGGAAATTTAGCGTGGAGCTATATAACATCCCAACCAACGACAATATCATTTGATCAAGCTAGTAATATTACTACTAATAATGCTAAGGTTGGAATAACCACTACACAAGCTAGTAATATTACTACTAATAATGCTAAGGTTGGAATAACCACTACACAAGTTAGTAATATTACTACTAATAATGCTAAGGTTGGAATAACCACTACACAAGTTAATAATATTACAACTAATAATGCTAAGGTTAGCAGTCAATGGACGACGGCCAGCAGTTCTAAAATATATTACAATGGTGGAAATGTAGGAATCGGAACGGCGAATCCAGAATATAAGATTGATTTAGCAATGGATAGTAATATTGAGAATGACATGCCAGCTGCTCAATTTATTAGGTTTATGGTCATGAACGTTCCTGGGTATTCTTCTGGAGGACTTATATGGAAAACAAATTATGGTTCAGGTTATACAAACGTATCAGCAAAAATTGAGGCAGTTAACGAAGCTAATTATTTTAGAGGTGGACTCGCTTTTTATACTAATGGAACTGCTAATACCACAAGTGATGCCACTGAAAGAATGAGAATAAAATCAAATGGAAATGTAGGAATTGGAACATCATCTCCTGCGGCGCGCCTACATATTAAAGGTATCGGCGATGGAATGCTAATGTTAACCAGTGGTAATGACAAAGATTCATTGATTTATACTGATAATACTTCCGGAAATTTACAATTAAGACCATCTAGCGGCCACAATATTACATTATGTGATTCTGGTGGAAATGTAGGAATTGGAACGACAACTCCTGATGCTAAATTAGATATTATGACTGGATACTACTTGGATGGATTTCGTATGCGTCTTACTAACTCACCAACAGTAGGTGTTTCAATAGGAGCACTTGGTATTACAACCCTTGATGGGAACAGCTTACAATTAGGTTGCAATGGTTCTGCCTATATGCATATTAATAGTAGTGGAAATGTAGGAATTGGAACTTCGAGTCCTACCTCTAATTTATACGTTGCCAGCCATCAAACTAGCTCAGGAAGCGCGCACGAAATGCAAGCGTCTGTTACTTTTTCTAATGAAAATTCATCAAACTCAGGCCACTCAGAATATCATACACTATGTGGGTACGGTTTGCATCATATTGATAATTATAAATCAAGTTCGTTACAACCATATGGCAGCACGAGTGATGGAAGCATTATGCATTTGAATTATTATTCACAGGGTAATGTAAATATTTGCCGGAGTTGTCTGGTAACGCCGTCAATAACGACATTTAAAATACCAGCTAATGATGGCGGAACAAAACCATATACTTCGGGTCAAATTGAATTGGGTAATGAAAGTTATTATGCACCTGCAATTTTAGCTGTCCGACACGGAACCTGGGCCGACGGTGTTAGTTTAGAAATTCATGTATCATCTACAAATGCCGCTCGTTCAAAAGCTTTTTGGGTTGCCGGTAGAGAGAATCACGGAAAAGTTTATGCGTCTGGTGCGTTTTATGATAATTCGGATGATAGAAAAAAACATAATGAAACAAAAGTATCAAATGGGTTGGAAATTATAAATAAACTTATCGCTAAAAAATATTTTAAGTCCGTTGATTTAAAAGAAGCATCATTTGATTATGAATTAGATAATTCTGGAATTCCTATTACAACAGATACTTGGATGGAAGAAATAGGATTCATCGCGCAAGAAATACAAAAAATACCAGAATTAAAACACTGTATTTCAGGTGAAGAATATGTTAATGAAGTCAAAAAAACCTATCAAAAAGATGCGTCTGATAATTTTATAAGGGATGCTTCAGGTAATAAGATAGTCGAAAAAGAAGATATAATAAAAAAACCAAATAGTTTAAGTTTAAGATATAACGATTTATTTGTTTGTAATATTGTTGCTACACAGGAACTACATAAAGAACAACAAGCAGATAAAGCAGAAATAGCTGAATTAAAAACAAAAAACACTGCACTAGAAAATAAAGTAGCCACATTAGAAACTGAATTAGCAGCAATCAAAACACATCTAGGATTATAAATAAATTGAAATAGATTTAATAACTTTTTATTAATTAAATCTATTATGGAACCGCCCACTTATTTAGCAAAAAAACACAAACATCCGCGTGATAAACGCATTGTATTTGATGAAGGACCACACGTTTATTATATAGATGGAGACGATAGTTTCACATCTTGTACAACCTGGAACCATTCACACTTTCCTCATTTTAATGCTGACAAAATTATTAAAAATATGATGAGGAGTAAAAAATGGCCAAATAGTAAATATTTTGGCATGACACCCGATGCTATTAAAGCATTGTGGAGTGAAAATGGACGCCTAGCTTCAGAAGCAGGAACTAAAATGCATTATGATATCGAATGCTTTTACAACGATGAAGAGGTAGAAGTTGAAGAAGATTGTATTGAATGGCAATATTTTGAAAATTTTGAAAAAGAAGTTGGACAACATTTAAAACCATATCGAACAGAATGGACCATATTTGATGAAGAGATGAAAATAGCAGGTAGTATAGATATGATCTATGAAAAACCAAATGGTCATTTATTGATTTACGATTGGAAAAGATGTAAGGAAATTAAGAAAAGCAATTATTTTGAAAGCGCAAATAGAGAATGTATTAGTCATTTGCCGAATTCTAATTACTGGCATTATGCTTTACAGCTTAATACTTATAAAGCTATATTGGAAAGAAAATACAAAAAAAAAGTAGATGGACTTTTCCTTGTTTGTTTACATCCAAATAATTTCAATAAAAATTATCAAAGAATTGAAGTTCCTCATTTAAAAACAGAAATGGATAATTTAATAAAAGAACGGATCGCCGAAATTAAGCTACAACAGTCATTGGTTTGTGACACTTGTTATACAGACAAAAATGTAAAACAATATAATAAAAACTCTTACGGGGAGAGAGAATTGTGTGGTAACTGTTTAAAAATGTAAAAAATTGAATAACTTATTAAATTTTTTAATTATGATAAATTACAACAATGACTAGAATGTACTCGCATATGGAAGATATATACTTTGAAACTGCTGAAATGATAGAAAATGATTTGATATCCGCAGCTATGTTTATCTTATTATTTATATTATTTATATCATACGCAAAAATAACCTTGTTTGAATTAGGAATATTTTATATTCTTTTTAGACTATTTCTATTTGGACTTGAAGAATATAAAAAATACAACAAAGATTTGAAAGCATATGAAGATGAATTAAATGATTATGGAGATGATGCCGACGATGAAGGAGAAGACAATGGGGAAGATGGGGAAAATGGGGAAGATGGGGAAGATGGATCATATGATTTATTAAATTTTGAATTGAAAGAACTTAAAATGAAAAAGAAAGAGTAATATATATAATGCAAAAAATTTGTATGGACTTTTACCACCAAAATACTGAATATCTGCCGTTAAATTTAGGGCAACAATTTTTTATTTTATTAGGCTTGATGACAACTGCCTTTTCAGTGCCCTGTTGGGTAATTGCTAAATTTATTCACCGACCATGGTGGGGTGACAATCCTCCGTTGGACATTGATGATGAAGATACACCCTATGAAAAATTATACAATTATAAAGATATTCAAGAAGCAAGGGAAGAGAAGGAATTGAAAAATTGTATACTTTTTGAAACCACACCTAAAGGTGCAGTATTTATGAAATATGATGATGAAGAAGAAGGCTTTTTATATTGGGCAGATAAATCTATTGATTATAAATTTTTAGAAACTTGTGCAAGAAAATTTTGTAAAGTATATTTTTGTAAAGATGTTTATATTTATAATGAATCCGATACAGAAGAAAGCGAAGAGGAAGAAACAAATGAAGAATTGGAAGAAAAAACCGAAGAAAAAGTGAAAGAAGTAAAAGAAGAAAAAAATGATAGTGTTTTTGCTAATTTCAAAAATTATAAAACAAATACAACAATACAAGAAAAAGCCACTGAAATTAAAGCAAATAAATATATACATAAAGGAAAAATAATAGATTTTATGATAATTCAAACCAGCAATTATTCTTCCTTGAAGAAAAAGGAAGGGGATAAAAGTTGGTTTAGTTGGAAAAATAAAAAAGAATAAATAAATTATTTAATTGTTAAATAAATAATTTATTAATCGTCATCGCCACCCATTTTTTTAGCAATAAACTCATCCAAAGCTACTTGGAATCTATCTGTTGTTTTGGGTGTTTTATCATAAATACCTTTAAATTCTTGTAAAGGTTCTTTTACTTCATCTGTTACTTTTTCCATCATTTTATCAATTTTAAAATAAGGGTCTTTTAACACATTTTGCGGCATATATTTAGTAACAGTATGTTGTATCGCTTTTGGTCCTAATAATTTTGAAGATTCCATCGCTGTTTCAGCATTCTTTATTAATAAATTAATCCCTGCTATGGTTGGTTTTTCTAATGCTGGTTGATACATATTTTTAATAGATCGCTTAATTTTTTTTGCGTCTTCCTTTACTTTTTCCCATGACGTATTTGGGCTTTTTTTTTGTAATTTTTCAAGTGCAGGAAAACAAAAAGCAAATGGTTTACTACAAATTTTTGTAACCAATAATATAATTATTTCATTCATTAATTTTGTCACTGACATTTTTAATAAATCTCCGGTGCTATCGGATACTTCAACGAATGTTCTTCGTAATCCCTCTTCCAAACGTTTTGTTAAATCTTCAAATTCGTTTTTTCCGGCGTTGAGTGCACCACTATCTCGTATCTGTTTATTTAATACTTTATTTTGAACTTTCAGGCCTTTTTTTAAATTAAATATTACGTCTTTAGCGGCTATTTTTACAGTATCTTTTATAAAATACATTAATATATCATTAATAAATCCTAATTGTTTCAATGTATCTTCGGCAAAAACATCTTCTATTCTATCATTCACATCATATTTTGTTAGTTTTTCTAATTTATGTTCATTTTTTAATTCAGCTGTATATGGTACCACAGCATCAATATCTTCGGTACCTATTTTTTCACCGTGTTTTTTTATCATACATGATAATCCACATAGCTTTCTATCGTCTTCTTCTTCATCATCGCCTTGTTCATCGCCATCGCCTCCCCCTGTTTTTTTATTTGTGTTTTCTTTTACCCATTGTTTAACTTCTTTTTCTCTAGGTTCCAATACATTTTTTATAAAGTCTTTTTCTTTTTCAGCTTCTTCTTTTGCCTTTTTTTCTGCAGCTTTTCTCTCTTCTTCATTTCTGGGTGAATCACCAGCGTTATCAGCATTTTTCATTAATTCAATTAACTTTTCATGTTCACGTTCCCATACTTCATCACCATACTTTCTTCCTTTCATTTTTTCAATTACATCAACTACTTCTGACATTTCGCTGTAATATTTTTCAAATAAATTTATTTCATATTCATTTGTAATTATAGCGGAGTTCTTTTGTGTTATAATTAAACCTATATTAACAAGTATTTTTACTTTATTAATCATTTGAATAATACGACCAGCTACTTCGGGGAATATAGCAAATGCTTGATTAATCATATCGAAAACTCTTTGTTCTAATCCAGCTACTGCATCAACTTTTTTTAAAAAATTTCGCAATAATCGCGATACTGCAACAGCTACAAATAACATATTAGCACCAGTTGCTTGATAGTTTCCTTCAACAAGAGAATATATCCCTTTTCCTTGTGCGTATGATAAAAATTTAGCATCCGCAATAAAGCTGTAAAATCCTTTAATTATTGTTTCAACAAAAATATTAATTCTTTCTAATAATGGATCAACTTGACGTTCTAAATTTTTAACTGTATAAGTAGATGTCTTAAAAATAACCGCTACAACTTCATCTAACAAATCATTTACAATTTTAACCAATACTTTTTCTTCTGGCGTTGCTTTATCTTTATTTTTTACGGCTTTAACATATACTGGATAAATTTGTTGCCACTCATTTTCATATCCTGGCAAAGTTGCAAAAGTTTTCATAATAATTTCTGAAGCAGGTTTTATTAATTTTAATATCATATTAGAAACGGAATCAGAAATACTTTTAATATCACAACCCATTTTTTTTTGATAATCGCTCCATGATTTAGGACGTCTACCACATTTATTTAAACTGGATAATTTATTTTTTAACGAAGTTAATTTAAAACCCATAGTATCTTGTATTTTTTCTTCTTTTTTCTTTTCTTTTTTCCATTTTTCACACTGTTCTTCATCATCTTTTTTCATTTTTTCTCCGCATTTTTCTGTTATTTGTTGTTGTAATTCTTTTATTTTATTTTTTTGTCCTTCTATTTCATTTTTTTGTCCTTCCATTTCATTTTCTGCCGAATCTACCGCGGCATTTTCTTCCTCTTCTTTTTTCCTTCGTTCCTCTTCTTCTTTTTCTATTTCTTTTTCAAATTTTAAAAACTCATGCTTGTTTTCTATTTCATCTTTAAATATTTCTTTTATCTCTTCCAAATCACCATTCAATGGATGATATTTTTTTATATTTTCCACTATTTCATTTGGATCATATATTTTTTTAAATCCTATAGCTTTTGCGGTTTTTCTTGTTCCATAATAATTTCGATATTCCAAATCTTTTGATTCAACATTATATTTTTCTTTTCTAGTAACTATTATTGGTTTATCTTTTTCTTTTAACACTTCAAAAAATGTTCCATCATCATTTATATTTATAGTATGTTCCAACCAATGATTATCTCCTTCTTTTCTATAATTTGTTATATGATCTTTTGGTGTTTTATAATCTGCTTTAATCGTCGTATTATCTGGATCAGATATAAATGTATATAACGATTTCGTTGGTGGAGTTAAAGGAATTGTTTTTGAACTTACACCAATAAACGCGTCATTTATTTTTAACGTTCTACCACTTAAATCTTTAACTAATTCTCCCTGATCATCTTTTATTAATGCTACACCCAATTCTTTTATAATATTTCTAAGAACACCTACTTCCAATGTTAATTTATCGTGTATTAATGAATTTCCCGCGCCGGGTTTTTCTATTTTACCAATTCTACCCTGGCAAAATTTATATAATTTGTATTGTTTATCACTACTTAATTTATCCAATAAATTTTTATATGGATTATCATTATTTTTACTACCGTCTTTATCAATTTCTTTTTTTAGTTCTTCTAATTTTTTTTGTATAGTTTTCCATACTTTATCATTTTTTTCAAAAAATACATCTACTATATCGCCTTCTTTTCGTTGTTGATATATTGGTTTCTTTTTTTCCTTGAATGCTTTTGTTGGTAAATTAGTTAAAACACAAAATGTTTTTAATTTTTCCATACCACCTGTTTGTCTTATTTCGTCAAATTTGTTAATAGATCCTTCTATATCCTCTTCTTCAATACTACTTAAACGCAATAAATCTTGATTTGTTTTCTTATCAATTGATGCTATATTTTCAAATATAAAAACAGTATAAGGACCCTTTATATTCATGTGTCGCCAATTGTCAAATTTATTTGATAATTTTTTACGTATACTAGCAAATGTCTTTTTATCTATAATAATCCCTTTTTTTGTTTTACTATTCATTCTATGTAATTTTAACATCTGTTTTGCTATTACTTCTTTTTTTGAACCACCAGATTGCTTTATTATTTCAAGATTTTTTTGTGTATTTTTTTCCTGATCATCTACAATATTTGATGTTTCGTCTACTATTATTTTTTTTTGTTCCGCTGTTAATGACTTATCTATAGATGATACGACTGTATCGGATGCTTCCTTTGCTGTATCCTTGGCAACATCATATGCAGCTTGATTTACACTTTTTTCTAGAGATTTGGTTTTAAATAGGTTTTTACCTACCTTTTTAACTAATTTTTTTCCTTTTTTATAAACTGCTTTTGTTGGATTAACAACTAATGCTTTGCCTAGTTCTTTACCTAATTCCTTTGCGGTTGAACCTACTGCACTTGATGATGCCTTAGCTCCTATTCCTAGGGTAGTTGCTATATTTTTAGCACTTTGTATAGTGCCTTTATTTATTTCTTCTAGTTTTTCTAATTTTTTCATTCGTTCTAATATTCTTTTCTCATCATTTGCCTTATCGCGATCGTCTTTAATCTTTTTAAATTCTTGACTCGTTAAAAAATGTTCCAAAGTTGGTTGAATATTAGCAGCAAAAATACCATTATATAATTTGTTAGAAGACATATCTCGTATTTCAAACAAACATTTATCTTTTCCTGGCGAAGGATCACATTGTTTATCTTTTGATGCTTTTTTTGATTTGTCTGAATTATATATTGATATTATTCTACCTACCAACACTGGTTTTTCTATTGTATCTTTTTTTTCATCTTCTTCATCTTCTTCATCACCCGAACTTTCTTCTTCTTCTTCTTTTTTTTCATCTTTTTTTTTTGTTTCTTTTTTATCTTTCTCTTCTTCAACAACAATACCTTTTTTAAATTCAACCAAATCTCCTATTTTTGGAACATATTTTGCATATAAATCATTTATTATTTCATTATCGGTTTGAACATCAAAAAAATAATCATAAACATCTACAATATCTCCTATTTCCAAATCTCTTTCAGTTTTTATTGCTTTTTTTATTTTATCTGGTAAAATAATTTTAAATTTAGTATTAGAAGTTATATTTTCTACCCCTGTTTTTAATGTTTTTTTTATTTTATTAGTAACAATATTACTCATTATTAATATTATCAGATAATTTTTTTTTAGATTTCAACCAATTTTTAAATCCAATACTTTCTACTATATCAAATGATGTTTCCAGCTTATATTCAGCTATTTCTAAAACAACTTTTTCTTTATCATTCAACGATGCTTTATATTCTTCGATTAGAGAGTTCATTTATTTAATAATACAGTATTATTATTAAATCAATTTATTTTGGATATAAAACAAATAAGATTATTTATTTTTTCGCTAGATTGTTGTAGCATTTTGGTTATTTCTGTATCTATTTTATAACCATTTTCAATTAAAATGGTAAAAAAATCGCCAATATTTTCAAGGGATAAAAACTCATTTTTATTGGATGGGTTCATTATTGCAACGGAACAATGGGTTGATTCATAATTATTACAGCAATTATCATAAGTAAAAGGACTAAGTTTTTCTTTTTTAATTGTTTTTAAATATGGATTTAAATGTACATCGCCAGGATTTTTATTAATAACTAATATTTTTCTATAACAATCATTATATTTATCTAAATAAATTTCGGTTTTAATTGAAAACATATATAGTTATTAAATAATAAAAAATTGATTAACAATAAAAATAACTATTATAAGAAAAATCATGGAATCCAATACTAGTCTTGTTCAACCAATATATAGATATAAATTTTCAGAAATATTTAAAAGAAATATATTCAATTTTGCACAGCACTATAAGCATGTTGAAGATAGGGAAGAATGGGAGAGCAAATTTGACATATGGAAACGCCAAAATATACAATCTATTTTAGAAGAACAAAGACGATTGTCTAACATGGGTTTTAATGGTGATATTCAATTAAAACAGGGTAAAATATATAAAAGTGCCCGATATTATTTTAAAAATAAAGAAATAAACAATGATAAAAAACCAAAGAAAAGAAGAGTATATGTTTCATTGGATAGATCTGTTTTGAACATAATAGATGAAGATATTGTGAATATAATGAATGCAAAAGAGAATACAATTGACAAACCCCATAAAGCATATACGAGATTTATAAAAGATTCAAATTACACTAATATTATCAATGTTGAAAAAGAAAGATTATTAACTAAAAATTTAGAAGCAAACGAGATTGATGATAAAATTAAAAAAACATACAAAAATAGATATTACAATGCTTTTCGTCAATAATTAATTTAAATTTAAAAAATTTTTTATTTGGTTATTATATTATTATGATAGGAGGAAACTTATTGGGTCAAGGAGGTTATGGTTGTGTTTTTCACCCAGCTGTATTATGTCAAAACAGAAAAAAAAAAATAAATAAAGAAAATTTTGTTACCAAAATTCAAAGAAAGAATAATTCTGCAACAAATGAATTTGATATCAGTAGAAAAATAAAAAAAATTCCTTTTTATAAAAATTACTTTGTCCCAATCGACCATCAATGTAATGTTGATATCCAGGCTTTAAATATCGATGTCGATGATTTTAATAAATGCGAAACATTTAAAAAACAAAACAATCCCAAATATGTTTCAATGCAACTTAAAAAGATTAATGGCGTTGAAATGATTGATTATATAAGAGATTTTCATAAAAGAACATTTTTTCTGAAAAATATTACGAATTCTTACGGACATTTATTAATAGGTATCAAAAACTTAGCGGACAATGGTATTATACATTTTGATTTAAAATTTTCAAATATAATGTATTCATTTGAAAGCAACTTACCTTTAATTATTGATTTTGGTTTGTCAATGGATATTACAAAAGTCAAAGAAAAATTAACACAATATTTTTATACGACCGGAATTTATACTCCCTGGTGTCTTGAAATTCATTTGTTAAATTATTTATTAAATAACAATCCAAATCCTACAAAAATAGAACTCCGGGAATTAGCATATAGATTTTTATATGGAGATGAAGATTTGCCCGATGGTAATAAAACTATTTTACAACAATTTTCAAAAAAATTTATAGATAACTATTTCAAGCTATGCGAAAAACAATTATTATCATATATGAATCTGACATTTGAGAAAAAAGTTGAAAAAATTTTAAAATCATTCAAAACGTGGGACAATTATGCACTGAGCATTGCTTTTCTACATTTATTAAAACCGTTATTTAAGATGGAAGAAGGTTTTAAAAAATCCGCTCTTATGATATTTTGGACACAATTATTATTAGAAAATATACATCCGAATCCAGAAAAAAGAAATAGTATTGAAAATACTATTATTATGTTTAATAAATTCTTTTTTGAAAATCATGATTATAGTTTCGATACAATCAAAAAAAGTATAAACAATAATAAAAATGTAATTAGCAATATGAATAAACTTAAAATTGATACTAAAAAAATGGCTAGTATTATTCAAAAATAAATTTACATATAAAAATAAATTTATTTTACTTAACGACGTTTACGGCTTTTCTTTCTTTTTTTACGTTTGGATTTACCGCGGGATTTACCCCGTGATTTACTTTTACGGCTCTTACGGCTTTTACGACTTTTACGACTTTTACGTCTAACAACTTTTGATACTGTTTTACCAACTTTTTTGTAACTTTTTTTAGCAAGCTTTAAAATTTCTTTTAAAGATTTACCGGCATTAGCTTTGCTAATCGTTTTTACGTGATCCATCCATGGATTTCCCATTATACATTTATGTTAGAAAATAAATTGATATAAATTTATAATTATAAAAAGTAATGTATTAATGTTATCAAGATTATTATATTTCAACGACGAAGTAATATGTACTTTTCTAGATTGTTTATTAAAAAAAAAATCATTGGAAGAAACCTATTTTTGGATTTGCGAATATTATTATAGTGAATTTATAGATGAAACCTGGGAATATCTTTTCAAAATATACTATGATTTTTACGCAATATATCATCCTAAATTAGAATCATTCATCGTAGAAAATTACAATAAATATCAAAAGGATAATTCTATAAATTATATTTTGAATTGCGTTAAAACATTATATTATTCAACCCCCAATCCTATTGTATTTTGTATAAGACATATGGAATATAAAATTATGTCTATTTATGTTGGTAGAGTCCCCAAATGGCTAAAAGCATTAAACATCGAAGAAAAAAAACATATTAATTTAATAAGAAGTATTAAAGAATTTCAATGGGATAATATAGACAAATTATTACTTTATTTGAATAAATGTTCCGATTGGGAAAAATGTTATCGTGATGTCATTGTATATTTTAAGACTGTAATAGATATAAAAAACAATACTATACTAAAAGATATACCTTATAACAATAAAAAACACATATTATTAGCTACAATAATTTATTGCTGCATTGACGTGAAAAATATTAAAAAAATAAAAAAGTTACACAATTTTAACAATGACGTTGAAGTTATTCATTCGTTTGATGAAACAATATCAATATATAAAATTTTGAAAAAATATAGAAAATATTATATATCACAACACATCGGTTGTTTTAGTTTGTATAGATATCGTATCAATATGAAACCCAGTGAAATATTATACAATTGGAATTACTATTGTTATAAAACACCTATATGGAATCAACGAATCAAACATTACAATGGTCGTCAATATTCACTTAAAAAAACACTCAAATTTCCAGATGATAATATGTACGAATCATTTTATAATAAATATAATTATGAACCCGACGAACAAGACATTGAAACACAAAAAAAAAGCTTAATTACTATTGAAAAAACAAACATTAAATATTGGTTATCCTCTATATTTGACAACAGTATTTATTATGATAGTTTGCCAGATACTATTTATTATTAAAAAATTGAATTAAACTTTATTTTTTTAATGTAATATATAATACAATCATGGTAAAGAATAAAACAGGTGGAAATAGACATAAAAAGATGGCTCGAAAAAATGTAAAAACAGGATTTATAAAACCAAAGGTCCGTTTGGTGAAAGAAGAAGGAGAAATGTATGGAAAAGTAATAGAATTTTATGGGAGTGGAGCTAAAGTTCTATGTAATGATAATAAAGAACGATTTTTAGTTATACGTAGAAAATTTAAAGGAAGAAACAAAAGGGATAATACCATTGCTATAAATACAATGGTAATGGTTGGTATAAGAGATTGGGAGTGTAGAGATCCAAAAAAAATACCAAAATGCGATTTGTTATATGTTTACGGTAGAGAACATTTAAATGAATTAAAAAAACATGCTCAAGAATATGTTATTCCAGAAGAGGTCAGTAAAGAGGATGAAGAAAATAATGTTGATTTTGACGCAAATGCTGATGAAACAGAATTTCAAAATATCAAGCTAACTAATACAGTAAATAACATTAGTAAAAAAGAAGATGTGGTAGAAGATGTTGTAGAAGAGGTGGTTGAAGATGTTGATTGGGATGATATTTAATTAGTTGGATTGTTGGATATATCTTCTTGTAAACTAGCAATAATTGCTTGTTGAATTTGTCTTTCTTCTTCTTCTTCATTATTTCTTACTAAATTAGTCAATAAACCTCTATAAAATGTATTTTCTAATGGTGTTCTATTTCTCCATCGCGGCGCGGCCAATTGTGAAATATATCTATTGTAATTTCGGAGAGATGTCGTTGCATTATTAGAAATATCTGTTTCATTATTAGAAGTGTCGCTCAATGCGTTTTCTATATCTGTCACAAAACTACTCCATAAATTATCAATGTTTTGCGATACATCAACGTTTTGTGATATATCTATATTATTGCTTGATTGGTCGTATAATGGATTGGATGTCCATACAACATTAGAAGGTAATTCATGTTCATTATTTCCTGATATATCAAAACTTTCTATCAATGATGGTATATCATCATCGTATAATTCCGGCAAATCATCTAACTCATCATCATCATTATCATAAAAATTTGTATTCTCTATTTTTACTTCCTTATGAGGTAATTTATACCTACATACAGGACATACGGCATTTTCATTGGTTAACCATTCCATTATACTATCTTCATCAAAAACATGTTTACACGGCAATATAGCTATTGCATCATTCATTTCAAATGGTCCTTGGGTTATAGGGCATTTATGTGTTTTATATTTTTCTGGATCAAATTTATCAAACACAATTAAATCTTCGCCTTCTTTTGATAATACATTTTTAAATTTACTTTTTTCTGAAAAAGATCGTTGAATAATTGAATTCAAATTTCTATCCCAATTTAAAACTGGTGGTATATTAGATAACGAATTATTTATTAGAACAGGATTATGAAATAAATTTTGAAAAATATTCGTTGTATTATTAATATTGGAAAAATTTGACAAGGGTAGTGTTTGTTCAGTATTCATCATTGAAAATATATTATTGGTTAATGTATCTACGTTTTCATTTAGTTGACTGAGAGTCATTCTTTCCCCACTTATAGTCAAAAAATCATTATTATTATTGTTGTTGTTCATTAAAATATATAATAGAATAATATTTATATATTTTATTTTACAATTAAAAAATTTTTTAATGTTTTTATTGTTTACCAATTTTGTTGTAAATTATCACTATATCGTTCATTGTTTAATATTTCCATAATCTGTTGGAATGAAGTTGTGTTTTTTAATTCATCGAAACCTTTATTACAAAACACATTAATCAATGTTGAATTATAACCACTGAGCATTGTCACATTTTGCTCATTGCTTAAACATGGAAACCCATTCGTTTTTCTAAGATTCCAAAATAATATATGAGGAACATTATAAGGTTTTTTATATACAGATTGTAAACCTGCTTCGGAAAATTGATTTTTAATACTCTGGTATTGAGTATCCCAACCAGAAGCAATATTATAGTCAAATTGCATATCTGAAAAGATTGCCAAAACCATTTTTTCAACCGCATCTGGTGGAATATTATTTCTCACAATTGCGTCTAGAATCATTTCCAACGCCCTTTGAAAATTTGTACTGCCACCCCATGGAATATCTCTTACTTTTTTAACAGTATCTACGAAATCATCGGTTTCATCCAAATGTATCCATCTAGGTTCACTTTCAAATGTTAAAATTCTATTGGAAAATGCCTCACTATTCTTTTGCGCGATACGAATACCCAACGCAATTGAATTATACAATGGCAATCCTTCATCACATTCCATAGAACCAGAAGTATCTACCATAGGAATAATATTTTTTACATTAAATGTGTCATTGGAATTGTCTTCCCATTGTGCATTGATCGTTGTTTTTATGGCCAAATCTTCTCCATCATTTCTCGCCCTATAATTATACATAATAGCATTTTTTACTAATTCATATGGATGACATCTTTTACCATGAACCTTCGCATTTCCTTTATTCAAACGAACCTCCTCCATATGCTTTTGGAAATTTTCGGCACCTCTAACCCTATCATCTTTTTCTGAACGCGGTTGATTTTTTTTATCTTTATTATTAAATGCTTTCATATTTTTTCTCATACATTGTGTTGGAACACGATTATAATTAATCTTTGAATAACCACCATCACTACTACACATAAAAATTTCGGTAGTTTCTAATTTTTTATTTAATTTGGACAAATTTTGCCTAAAATTTTTTGCTGCCTTTTCATAACTCGTTTTATATAATTCATTCGTATTCATATGAATGGTTCTAACATATTTTTTAAATATCCATCCAAATTTCTTTGACTTTTCACGGGGCATCCATTTGCCAAATAACGTAAACTCATTCTTATTTTCTTCAAAATTTTTCATATCATTTTCATATTGATTTTTATATAATTCCAAACAATACATAATTATTGGATGATTTTTATCGTGTGTTTCTTCCCTTACATAATTACACAAATACTTCAAATCTTTCCAACAACCCAATGGATGTACTTTTTCACCTTTGTTTGTTTCCAAATAAACCAACTGTTCAATCATTTTTTTCCATGGCTCTTTATACGTCGAATCTACCATCAATGTTGTATGAGATGTATTATACCAACACAAAATCATCATCAATGATAAACTATATTCTCCCTTACCATATACATCTCTTGTATTCATGAACATTTTATATAATGTACTCCTCCAAAATAAAGATTCTTTCGACTTATCAACCGTTTTTCTCAAAAAGCTATTCAACATTTCCTTCAAGTCACTATGATCTTTTGAACGAACCAATTGAAAATAAAATTGTGATACTTTTTCTTGTGATAATGTTTTGTAATCCCAGGCATGTTGAACATGTCCGTTTTCACCAAAATTCAAAGCTGCGCTTTTGTCTAAACTAGATATTATTGCACTCATTCTTGTAATATAAATATAATCTCTTAAGTGGTTTTAATATTAATTCAATTTTTTTCGGGTGCGTTTTTTTCCTGGTTTATTTATAAAAATTTTTTTGGTTTTTGAGTTGGATTTCTTTTTTTCATAAAATAATATATGTAAACTATTAATATTTTGAAACAACGTTATTGTTTTTTCCCACGATATCTGGTCTATCATTGTTTCAATGAACATAAAATCATAACTATCCGAATTATATATATATTCTTGAACTTCATCCGGTTCCAATAGAATATTGTATTTGATTAAACTAATTGGTTTGTATTTTTTATTTTTGATAAACATGTTTTTTTTTAATATTTCAATCAATAATGATTTTGTTAATTTATTTTCATCCAAAATAAATTTTTCTTTTTTTGTTCTTATTATTTCATTATCTGAATTTATGTAAATGAAATATATATTCATATTATCCTGACTTTCCTTATAAAAATCTTTATATGGTTGGTCATCTATTTCAAACTTTTCTTCCCAATTATCCAGTTCCATTTAATATTATAAAAAATAATATATTATCATATTAAACTCATCCTAAACTAGGAAAATCATCATTATTAAAATTAAATTCTGGTTTCTTTTCTTCTTTTTTTTCGGTATAATTCATAAAATTATTTCTATGATTATTTGGCATATTTGGTCGATTAAAAGAACTATTGTTTTTAAAATTATTTTCCATTTTTCTAGTATCATTACTTCTATCATTTGTTTCTTTTGTAGATTTTCTACTATCATCACATTTAAATGTGTTGGTTTTTAACACCGCAAATCTATTATTATTATCCATTGTATATTTATTAACTATTTTTTTAAATAAGTTAAAGATATAACTTAATTATTATTTGGGTAATCACCCGGTTTCCTCACAGCCATAATATCCGGTGTTGGATTGTGTATTATAATTTCCCAAATAATATAAATAAAAAGTATTTGGTATTTGTTAGAAATACTAAATACGATTAATACAGGAAACAGATAAATTGACTTATAAAATGTCTTTTATAATTACTATATAAATGACATTCACAATGTGTATTCCAAGAGTTCATAAAAGCATCAATAAAGAAAAAGTAAAAAATGTGTTTGAACAATATAATTTTGGCGATCTATATAAAATTGTAATTCTTGAAAATAATTATTTTAATAAAGTATTTATACATTATAACTCCTTATACAATAACAAAAACACACAATCAATATTAAAAATGTTAGATGAAAATAAATATTTCAATATTATTTATGAAAACCCATGGTTTTGGAAATGTTATAAATTTCATGATAAATCTAATAGATAAATCATTTCCTTAATTTTTTTTTTCTCTTCTTTTCTTTTATAATTTGCAATTCCTTTCATTTTATTATATGTTTTATGTTCTACTGGAAATTTGATTAAATTCCCATATTTTTTAAGTATTGTTTCTAATTTATTTGGTGGAATAATACCTGTATTATTGTACGATATCATAATATTTTTTGCGTTTGTATTTTTAATTAAACTTTCAAAGGTTTTCTCTGCGTTTTTTGTACTATTATATGGTGATAATACCCAATTTTTTGGTTGTCCTCTAAATGTGTCCGGTATATCTTTATTTATATCCCATTCGTTTATTATATCTAATAAAAAATAAAATATCGAATATGGATGTTTGTTATAAGGTGGATCATAATACATAATATCAACTTTGGGTATTTGTTGAACCCATTCATTTACATCCTGGCGATAGGTATGAATTTTTGCTTTTTTTTCAGAAAACAAAGGCATTTCTAAAATAATCTTTTTAGTTATTCTTTTAATATCCGTTCCTGTTTTTCCTCCATATTTCCCTTTGTTATTCTCCTTATAATAAGCTGCAAAATGACCACTTGTATTCGTGTGAACACTACATTTAACCAATAACGGTCCTAGTAAAAATGGTCGATATTTTTTGGGTAATTTTTCTATAAAAAATCTATAAGCATCTATTCGTTTTCCATTTTCATATGTAAAGTATACCCTGTCTGTTTTTTTTATTGTTTTAGAATTAGGTGCCCAATATTTCTGGATATATTTTGGAACATCATTTGATGGATTATCAGCAAATTTATTTGCTTGATCTATATAATTTTTTATTTTTTTTTTGATAGTTGTAGATGGATTCGCCAGGTAACAATCGCTCAATGTTTTACTATAACCGGCTGTATCATTAACATATAATTCATTGCAATTTTCCTTTAATAATCTGGATACTATACCAGAACCAGAAAAACCCTCTGCTATTTTTATATTTGAACCTAAATTTAATATATCTATTATATCTTGAATATCGCCGATAACTTTGCGCTTATTTCCCATGTATGTTATTATTTGCTTTTTAAAATAATCCTTATTCATTATTATTATACTTTATTTTTTTAAACATAAAAAAATGTATTAATTTATTAATCCATATATTCATCCTTTGTTAGTGTTGTTAATCTAATGTATCCTTTTTTTGCATCATAATGTATGTGATGTGGTTTTATTTGTTTATCTATGTCTATTTTAATCATATGTAATTGTTTGGTAAATAATTTTTGTTTGTTTCTATAAATATTTAATCTAGCTAAAGTAGATTTTGATTTTGCTTTTTTTCCGGTTAAGTTTATCAAATATACAAATATATTTTTAGGTTTAACTGGTGGTTTTGCTATATGTTCGGGAATATCGTGGATTTTCATCAAGTGATTTTGTAAATGTGCTTTTTGTGAAAATCCCTTTTCACAAAAACTACAATGAAATGGTTTATTACATTCTTGTGTGTGTTTGGCATGTATATGGTTTTCCAATATACATTTCGGTCCTGTTGTTTCATAATTACAATGTGGGCAACAATGAACTGTTTTTCTTTGTTTTTTGTTTTTTCGATAATAAGCTGTGTTTGCTGCAAGTTTTCTTGTTGGCTTTCTTACCTTAATAGATATCATTAATTGTTGTATTTAAAAAAGTATATTTTATATTCAATTTTTTATTACTACTCCTATAGAATACTTTTTTCCGTTAATACTATTTGGATTTTCTATAACAATATAATTCATCTTTTCAATGGGCTTTATTTTTATAAAGGATATAGGTGTAATTGTTGGGATAGTTGATATAGGTATAACTGATGTTGTTCTTATGGGGGAACGCGATATTTTTTTTAAAATAAACTCATAAACTTTAATACAACATAATATTGTTTCTCCTGTTATTTTTAATAATAAACACGCAGCAAATACTACAAATATTATTATCATTGTTCCAATAAATGCTTCAGCCCAAAAACTCATCTTTAATTGTAATAATAAATCTATGGTAAACTATTTTCAATTTATTTTCTTCTAGAAGACAAAGATATATTATCATATATATAGATATAAATTATGGATAAATGGGATAACGATGATAAAATTTATCATGCCAAACAAGAAATATTAATTTTAGAAAATTTATTGAAAGACGCAAAATATAGGTTATCGGATGTTCAAGGATATGACGATGATAGTTGGTGGTATATGTCATTTGTTAATTGGATGTGGGAATATTTAAATAAATAATACTTATTCAATATATATATATGAAATTTATTAGTAATAGTGGTGAAGTAAATAAAAAAAAAGACAATACTTTTAATATAACTTTTAATAAGTACGATCAATACTCTTATTTATGGGATAATTTATATTTTACGGATATAGTTGAAAAGAAAGCAATAAATAAAAAAATTACATATACAATTAAAGCACATGAAGTAATGACGTTAAAGGTTTATTTACAAAACAATTATTTTTCTTATTCCGATGGGTTGCTATTTTTTAATATGATTTCACAACAATTATTTACTTTAGATAAAAATAATGTAGGTATTTCTCATTTTGATATTGAAGATATTGTTGTTGTAAAAGATGTAAATGAAAATAATTTATTTTATTTTGTAAATATTTCCAAAATAATACCTAAAAAAAATAATTTATTAGAAATATTGAGCCCCTTTGATAAAAAAACCCCATTTTTATCACCAGAAATGAAAAATATTAATACAATACCAAGTAAAATTACAAAATATTCATCATGTTATAGCCTGGGGATTTTAACTATATATGGATTTTTAAAAGATAAACATATAACAATAAATGAAAATACATTTGATGATGCAGTAGGATTTTTAGGATTAAACAAATTGTTTTATAGTTTAAAACGATCAATCAAAAATTTACCAAAAGATAGAAAATTATTATATATTTAATTTCTCTTATTAAATTATAATATGTCTATTGTAGTATTGAAAAGAAAAGCTGAAAGAATGAGTAGAAACGCATCTAAAGGTAAATTTCGTTTAAATATGAGTAATCAGGGTAAGAAATCAACATGCGCACATGCTTTATCCACCCCCAAACCAGCCCCACAAAAATCATATAATAATTATTTAAAACAAAAAGTTCGTTATTGTACTTGTCCAGGAGATGATGTTGCTGTAATTGATAAATATGGTCAGAGAGGACAAGTTGTTGTAAGAAAACCAGAAATGACATCATCTGAATATTTAGAGAACAAAAAAGCAACTCACTTATCTTTAGGTTGTATGGATGAAAAAACCATATATAATGTTGCGGTTGCACCAAACAGTCAAAATGTAAATAAATTTTTTATAAACAATACAGTTCAAGGAACGATTGAATTACAAAGAAGTAAATTGTATGAATTTAAATTTCATCATAATAATGTTTCACATCCATTTTATTTAACTCTTGGCGCAGCTAATTCCACAGATAAATATATTGATGGTGTTATGGTTTATAATAATTCAAGATTAGTTATAAAAGTTCCAAATGATGCACCAAATACATTGTATTATAATTGCGGTAGTCATGCTGGTATGGGTGGAACTATTAATGTCATTACAAAAACGGTTGCCAAATGTCAGGAACAACCACCAGCTACGATTTCAAGTATTGTTCAACGACCACGGTCACAAGAACATTGTGTTACAAGAATACAACCTGCACCAGGAAATGGAAGGAATTTTGTTGGGAAAGGTGCAAGTAATAAAAGAGTTTGTTTGACAACCAAAAAAGGTTTAACGGTTATGTCGGCTAGTGATAAAATTGCCAGAGTTAAAGCCCGTCGCGCGTGTTTATTAAATAATGAAAGTTATGAGCAACCATTGCCAAAAAAAGCAGGATGCACAACATCAATATAAATTGAATTGATTTAAACAAATATAGTTTAAATAAATTATAATGTTTGAGCATAGATATGACCTAAAAATAAAAATTATAAATAAAGACGTTTATGAATATTATAGAAATATTGTCAAAAAATATGAAAATAAATATAAAAATCATCCAGATAGTGGGTTTGATTTGATTTCTCCATATAATACTACTGAAACTCATAAGGATGTTAATACTGCCCTTATAGATTTGGGAATACAATGTAGCTTGACAAAAACAATTCCTTTGGAAAATGGCAATGTATTGAAATCACCCTCTCCATTTTATTTATATACAAGATCAAGCATATATAAAACTAGCTATCGTCAGAGTAATAATGTTGGTATTATTGATAGTGGTTACAGAGGAAATTTGATGGCAGCCATGGATTATCACCCAAATTTGGGAAAAAAGGCAGAAGATGGTGAAATTAAAGCAGGTAATAGATATTGGCAAATATGTACTCCTACCCTAGAACCAATATACAATGCTCAAATAGTAGTCTCATTGGATGAAACATATAGAGGTAGTGGTGGACACGGTTCGACTGGTTTATAATCAATGTTTATAGGATTTAATTTATTATTTTTTACCAACTCGTTCGTTAATCTTTTTTTATTTATAATTATTTTTTTTTCATAAAGTTTTTTACAAGATTTACACAAATAAGAATAACATAAATATTTTTTTCTTCTTTTTTCGTGTAATTTACATAAAAATATGGTATGAGATGTAATTTGGTCACAATTGTAACAAGATTGTAACCATCCTTTTTTTGGTAAATTACAATCCGTTCGTGGTCTATATAAATAAATTTCTTTTGTTATTTTACTTCCCATAATTAAATTATTATAATACTTTACTATAATAATTTAGCGACAATAACGCGACAATCCATATCCAATTGCGTTTCCTGTTATTGCAAAATATGTTCCCATGGTTGTTCCTATAATGCCCATAATAGCCAATTCTTTCCAATCTAACTTATTGCGTGTTGTTCCCAAAATACCAATAGCACTTGAAGCGGCTGCTGATATCCCTACAATTATAGGAATATAGGTAAGAGTATGGAGACTTGATTTCAAATGTGTGTTCATCATAGTATTAAATTTTATTTTATTTTCACGATTTTAAATTTATTTCTGCTTTCTGGTTGAAGAATTGGTTTTATTAATTTCCATAATATGGTTGTTAATTTTGATTTACTATAGACATAGCAGATCTCCATAATTTCTTCTGGGAATGCCTGGTCTAAAAATTTATTAACTCGTTTGAAAAATGTTAGTGAAAAATTATCACGGGTAGTTCCCACCATATTCACGTGAACAATTATTTTATTTTCATTGTTATACTTTTTACATATTTCCAAAGCTTGTAATATAACAAACATGTTATATTGTATAAATTCAGGTTCTTTATTTCTATATTGTGGATTATTAAATTGCGTTAAATCTATAATAATATGTCCTTTTTTATTGCGTTCTTCTACCGACATAAAGGTGTTGTATTTATTTTTTAATGATTCATAATCATTTTTATTGTTCATTAAATATTGAAAATATTTTATAAACTCATATTTAACTAAATATTTTAAAATTTTTTGTCTATAATTATTATAATGTCTGAAAAAAAAGCTAAAGATTTAGAAGTTGAAATAACTGTTGAAAAAAGTAGTGAAGCAAAAAATGAATTATTTGATCAATGTTATCAACTTTTGAAATTAAAAACAAATAACTCTGAAATTAATATTGCCAATATCATGAATATTGTTAAATTTTCTATGGAAGTTGTAGAAACAAGTAAAGCAAAAGGAAAACAACAAAAAAAATTAGTTATAGAATTGGTTGAACAAATCGTGAGAGATGCACCTATTTCAGATGATAAAGAAAAGTTTTTATTGGATATGATTAGCAATGGAGTTTTATCACATACTATTGATTTAGTTATCGATGCGTCTAAAGGTAATCTTAATATTAATACAGTTGGTAAATATGCAAAAAATGTAGGAAATTCCTGTTTTTCTGCTTGTTTTAAAAAATAAATGATTTTTAGTTAATATTATAATTATTTTATAATATTAATGAACTACTACACTATCATGGAAATATCTGTTCATAATAAATTGGATGATTGTTGGATATATGCCAGCAATAATGTTTATAATGTCACTACATTCATTAAAAAACATCCTGGCGGTTTAAAATCTATAATGAAATATGCAGGAAAAGATTGTAGTATACATTATAAATTTCATACAAAAATAGGTCAAAAAATATGGGACAAATATAAAATTGGGGAAATTAAAAATAATAATTGTTGCATTATTAACTAGCGTATAAATTGGTCCAAGCTAAAGCCGTTTTGTCATATAAAAGACGATTATCTTTATATTGATCTGCAATTTCTGGTACCAATGGATCATCTGGATTTGGTTCATCCAATAATGAACATATTGAAAGTAAAACTTTTGATACCGTTAAAGCAGGACTCCAATTATCTTTTAATATATCCAAACAAATTCCGCCACTACTATTTATATTTGGATGATATATTCTTGTTTTAAAATACACTTTCGGTGGTTTAAAAGGATAATTCGATGGAAAATCAATTTCTAAAAAAAACACACCACCATTATAAGGTGTTCCTTCAGGACCCATTATCGTCGCGGACCATTTAAATAAATCATCGCCCTCTGGTCCTGCACTACAATTTGTTGGAGGGTCACATTGTATATCTTGTAATTCTCTAGATATTCTTTTAGATGCCATTGGTAAAATTATGTTTTTATTTTTATGTCCTTTTTTAAATATCAAATAAATTGACTTTAAAACATAGATTTTAATTATATTAAATGTTAAGTCTTAAAAGCGAAAACGCATTAGTAAAAAATTTGTTTGTTGAAAATATCAACTGTCATTATGAATTTCAATATTATAATAAATATAATCAATTATATAGTTTACAATGTGTGAAAGATCTAGAAGATCAAAACAAATTCACATTCACATTCCCTATAAAAAACAAACCATATAGTTATACTGCCTCTATTTATGGAATCGATAACGCAAAAGAATATATTGATGATATTGTTCAGAATTATATTTGTGAATAAAAAAACAAAAAACAGGTAATTACATCCTGTTTTTTTATTTTTATTTAATTACAATTATATTCGACCATTATCTTACGTTTCATATTTTGGACCGCTAAACAATAATTATCTATAGTTCTCCAATCATCACTAAAATTTTCCATCGCCAAATGCCATACACTTACCTTTTTAGCTTTTTGGCCTATTCTATGCGCTCTAGCAATTGCTTGGTCTTCAATGGCTGGATTCCAATGTGGACTTGTGAAGAACACTTCTGAATAATTTTGTAAGTTCAATCCCTCTGCTCCTGCTTTAATTTGTATAATCAAAACATCTGGTTCCAAATATTCATTTATTTTTTTATATAAAACTGTTGGTAATGATGATTTACATTTGACAACCGCGCGAGACAACCATTCTGTATTAGGACTCAATAACATACGTTTCTGTTTTCTTTTTGTCTGTCCATTCAAAATATCGGTTGTAAAACCCTCTTTATTAAGCATCCATTGTATCATCCTAATTTCATCTGTAAAATTACAAAACACTATTTTTCGTTTCTTTTTACCCCGCTCTTTAATGATTTCTACTAATTTATTAAGTTTACTACTCTCAGGCATTGGTTTATCAAAATCTACATGAAATGGTATTTCGCCAATCATTTGTTTTTTCAAAACAGCATTTGTAAATAGTCGTGGCATTATACAAAACTGCTTCGCACGAATACATTGACCGAAGAAATATTCTCCTACCAACATAGCTATAATTCTATCTACATTTTCTGGTGTAATTGCGTTAGGTAGATCTGAAACAAAACTATGAACTTGTTTTGCCATATTTATTTCATTATTATTCCACGCTATTTTAACATGATTAACCTCTAATTCTGGCAACTCGTCCGCCAAAACATCTGCTTTTCTACGGCGCAAAAGCCATCTTTTAGTTAAACGATCAATACCTGCTTTTGTTGATGCACAAAATTCACCTGGCGAAATACCTATTAAACTACATAATGTTTTAAAATCACCGTTACAATTTTGTATTGGTGTCCCTGTTACCATCCATTTTATAGGACTTTTTAACATAGAAATACCACGGGTTGTACTTGAACGACTATTCCGCATGTTGTGTGCTTCATCAAATATAATGCGACCCCATCTTGTATTGCGTAACGCTTTTTTATGATATGGACAATTATAAGTGGGTTTACCAAAATTTTTATGTCTCATTAACATACCATAACTAGTAACTACTACCTGTGGCTCATCAAAATCATTTTTTTCCGGTAAATTTCTAATATAATTATTTACACTAGTGTAACCTTTTGTAATGCTAGTTACCTTTACAGCTTTAATTCCACAATGTTTTTTCAATATATCTACCCATTGTTCGACTAAAACTGGCGGAACAACAATTAGCGTTTTTTGTTTAAAATTTTTTAAAATGGCGGCACACATCAAGGTGGTTTTACCCAATCCCATATCATCACCAATGATACCGCCCATATTTTCATTCAACTCCTTGTTCATTACCCACTGATAGCCTTCAAACTGATGCTGTTTGAAATCCCATCCAGTTTGGGTTATGAAATTTTGGAATTGTTCTTGTTGTATTATTGACATTTTATTGTATTTTCAATGCTATGTCTATAGTATAATGTGAATATACGATAGACAAAAAATATTTTTTGAAGTCAATTTTTCAAAAATGGTATAAAATCATATTTAACGCCTTTTTGTGCGCTTTTTGCGACGACGACGACGTTTCCTTGATTTTTTACCTTGTTTATTTTTTTTTGTTTGTTCTTTCGTTTTAGTATAATCATTTTTGTTCTTATTTTGTTTTTTGTGCTGTTTTTTTAATTCTTTATTTGCTTTTGCTATCGTTGCTTTTACAATTTCTATTTCATTATCTACCATGGATGCATAACGATCGTTTGCTAAGTACATTTCTCTGTCATATTCAACACCGTGGGCATCTTTTGGCAAATCTTCACTCATATAACTCATTATATAATAACTAAAGAATATTAATTATTATATTCATTTTCTACGTTTCTTTATAGTACGCTTGCGACGTTTAGTTTTGCTACGTTTACTTTTGCGACGTCTTTTTCTACTTTTTCTACCATATACTGTGAAAACTGTACCGCGATTGCCAATCACTTTTCTTTTTTTTGTTTTTCTAAGGGATAGTTTTGAATCAATCTTTTTTTTTTTTGTTTCGCTAATTCTAAACGTTCTTCCTGCAGGTGTTACATGTATAGATTCAACATTTTCATTTTTTTTCAGTGTTTTGTTTGCTACTTTTTTAAGCATTCCATCTATTTTTTGTATCATTTTATCTTGAGTTTTTTCATCTGTTGGTAAAGATTTCTGACGCATAATTACTGGAAGATATCCAGGTTTATTTATTGACATAAGATATGTTCCTTTTGAACTTCTATCACTTTTTATTTTAATATCTATGGCTGTTTCTGGATCTTTCCATGTTTGTCCTTTTTTCATTATATTTTTTGACATATATATATATATATTATCTAAATAAATTAAAAAAGTGGGAGAGGTTTCTTTTTTTTTGTTTTTTTGTTTTTTTGTTTTTTTTGTATGTTTATATAAATAATAATAATTACTACGCACTTACCAGGCACTATTGTCGGTATATTGGTGACCATTAAGATCGTAAAATACGTCGCCTTCGCATTCATCTTCATCTTCCTCCATTGCCATATCTCCCCAATTTTGACTCATCATTCCGGTATTCACTTTTAAGGAATCCATTGCCACCATTTGGTCTGTTTCATCTTCTTCCTCTACTAAATCCTCCGCGTGGTCAAATTCACCTTCTTCCTTAACCGCTGCAGCTAAAGGCTGACCCCACACTCCGGTAGGCGCTTTAAACTTAACAACCGCAGGCATTGCTACAACCACACGATTTTTCTCCGGTCGCGATAGGACCTCGAATTTGTTTTGGCTACGCCGAATCATACTACGATGCCGTGCTGGTGTGCGCATAGTAATATTTTTATTAGATACCAATGTAGTCCAACCATCATTATCCACAATCTTTCTACATTGTTTTGGGACAGATTGAGCATTGGAGATATAAGCTCCTATGCTATTGCGCTGTTCAAATGTAGAGGTAACTGGACGTTTACTACGGTTGAAGTTACGTCGTCCTCCTTTAAATGAGTTGCGGTTAAACCTACGTGGTCTAGTAGGCTTAGAAGAACTATTACTAGTTCTGGTAGTGGTCGCGTTAATACGAATTGGCATATTTGTAAATAGTTTTGGTTTGAATAGCTGTTTAGAATAGTTATTTCGTTTGTTATTGTTGTGTTGAATACTTAATAATAAAAAATATTTTTCTGAATCAATTTTTTGCAAAAATCAATAAAAAAATATTTTTTTTATAAATTTTCTATATTTGTTATTCTATTTTTTAATATTGTCATGAATTGATTTTCAGGTTCCCAATTGTCCCATCTGTCATAAATAGTATTAAAACAATTACATACACCACAATCATGTTGGCTCTCTGTGAAATTATTTGTTTCATCATCTTCATCCATACTTTTTGACCATTCAAGCTCTGACTCATCTATATGATCCAGACTTGTACCATACAATTCTTCCTTGATTTTTTCTATATCTTCTTGTTTTTGTGTTCTATGTGCAAATAAAAATGATTCTAACATTAAACCACGTTTAATGTCTTCGGTTGTTATATATTTTCTACCAGCATGTTCTACATAAATAGCCGCTGATTTGGCAGCGTTTTCCATAAAATGCAACATAATTGAAACTATATTTTTTTTTAAGTCATCTTCATCCATTTCCATCGTATCAAATCCACTTTTCATAAACGCAAAATCTGTATTTTCCATTATATAATTAAAATATGTAAATTATCTTTAAATTATAATTAAGATTTCCAAAAATGTCCACGATTCGATGAAAACATTAGCGTTTTCCTAGGACGTTCTATTGTATATCTGATATTAATATTCAAATATTTATGATGAATATTTACATCAAAAATATCAGATATTAATAATAAAAAAGAATCGCATACGGAACACAAATGTCCCTGGCGAATTTTGTTGATATTGTAATCTTTTATATGTGTAAAATGTTCATCTTTTTCTTGTTTTGTTAATATTTCATTGTTCCAATTTGTTTTCACCAATTTGTTTTTATTTTTCAATAAATTAATTAATTGTTCCTTATTTAAACGATTGTTGCCACCTATATGTTTATAATCGCTTATATCAAGAGCTTGAATTATACCATCCCAAAAACATGTCATATATGTTTCCTTGATAAACGGTGTTATAATTAATTTTACGAATAAAATAAATATTGTAATGGTTCAAAAATATTTTTTAAGATATAGGTTATTTATATGATTCTGTATATTTTTCTAACTATTGGTATTGTGTTTTTTTTATTTTTTTTATGGATGACACGAGAATTCAGATCAATTAATGTAGATTTAAATAATGATTGTTGTGAATTTTTTTTAAAAATCAAAAATGTTGAAGAAATTATCCAACAATTACCTTTTCATGGAAAAAATTTAGATTTAGATAAGGTAATACCAAAAGAAATTAATATTGAATTTTATAAAAATAAAGGTTGGGGGATAAAAACAAATGTCGATTTAAAAAAAAATGATATTATTTATAAATATCCTATTACTAGATTCCCAGTCGATTATAAAATAAAAGCAACGTGTCATTTGGGTGAAAAATTTATAGAAAGAGATATACATTTAGACTATTTTTCTGATAAATTTAATGTCTTTTCATCGTGGCATTCGTTTATTAATCACGAAAATGATTACAATTGTTATTATGATAACAAATATGAAATTAAAAACAAAAAAGTATATGGCATATTAAGAGCGTATAAAGATATAAAAAATGGTGAAGAACTTAATATTGATTATAAAAATGAATATTATATTTATTCTTCTTTTTGGGATTTATTATAATTAGTGTTTTCCCTGTCTATTTTTAAATAATCGTTGTATAATTTTACACATTGTTTTTGGTCAAATGTATAATTTTCTACACCAGTTTCACATAATATCCATTTTAAAAGAGCCAGGTTTTTGTTGGTTAACTTCTTAGATTGTGGTTGCGATTTTAACATTATAAACAGAATAAACAATTATGTTTAAATTTTTATAAGTTAGATATTAAAAAATTTTATGATATAATTGTTTATATGATAAAAATACTTATGGGCATTGCTTTTTTAATTGGTATATATTTTTATATGCAAAAATATCAACAACAGCAGTCACAACCAGTCCAATATGGAAATCGAGTAGAACCTATGAAAAACAATCAACGTCAATCATTTATTCCTAGTGATAAGTTTGCTGGTGCAAAAAACGGTTATGTCTTTAAAATGGATTCGCACGGATTGGGGTATTATTTAGATAAATAATATTATTCATCATCACTTTCATCCATAATTAAACATTTCCCTGTAAATTCAAATTCTGATACACTCTCTTCCTCAAATCCTCTTTTTGTATATTTTTTAGATAATTCATTATTATAATTTACAAAACAATTTTTACATAATAATCTTCTATTATCCATCTCAATGGTATCACCCGGGTAAAAAATTCCATTTGGGTTCCAATCACCTTCCTCAGTACACCATACATAACAATCACATTTAATGCATTGTGGAGCAAATTCGTCTACTTCACAAGGTATATTCTCTAACCACCGGGATTTTTTGATTAAATCTTTAAATAATTGTTTTCTTTTAACCATTATGAGTGGGTAATTATAATTATAAATTAAATTATCGCATTTAAATTTTTCACCTTCGTTATATTCTTGATAAAATTTACAAGGTTCTACAATATTTTGTAACCCCAATCCCAATTCATCTACTATATATCCATGTAATTTGTCCCAAATATTTTTTCGCGAACAACGCCAATATACTTTATCTTTATATTTCATAATATCAGCAGGTATTTTACAATTGCAAAATGGTCTGTTAAACTCTTCTTCTTCTCCAGGATTATCGTGGGGCCTATAACCATTATGGTATTTTCCACCATAAACACTTTTCCATTTTGGACCCATCGCTTGCATATACATTTCTGTTATTGTATTTTCTAATTTTCTTGTATCATTTTTATTTTCATCCAAATAACCAGTTTTATACATATCATGAGCAATTGTGTCGCCCTCCAATAGTAAATAATCATTTGAAGCTCTATATAACCCCATTAATCTATTAGGATAAAAATCGCTTGTAGTACAAGAGCCTACACTTCTTACTGTATGTTCTCTTAACCTGGTATATAGTCTGGTTGTTTCACCAATATAAATTTTATCATTATGTCCTTTACTTGTATTTTCACAAGCGTCTCCTGTACAACGTAAAATATAAACCCAATGAACCATTATACTATTAATTAAAAAATAATATTTAAACCCTATTAAATATTATTACATTGAGCCCGACCTGGGACTTGAACCCAGAACCCCCAGATTAGAAGTCTGGTGCGCTATCCGATTGCGCCAGTCGGGCAAAGCCACCATCCGGAATTGAACCGGAGACCTTGTGATTACAAGTCACACGCTCTACCAACTGAGCTATAGCGGCGCGAATACGGTATCCGATAATCGAAACCGTTGCTGGAGATTGGAGGAATCGAACCACACATATCGCACTAAGCATAAGTGCGCGCATTACCAAATGCTAAATCCCCTTTAAAAAGAATAAAAGAATAAAAAATAAAAAAATAAATTATTTTTCAGGTTACTATTCATATATTCTTAAGCATGATGTTTGTTTGCTGTTAATAACCTATGATAGCGACTCAAGGGGTCGAACCTTGGACCTCCCGGTTATGAGCCGAGTACGCTAACCTCTGCGCCAAGTCGCTTAATAAAATAAAATATTGTTTTGTTTTCTGGTTTCATAAATACGGTGCTCTTCCTCTGAGCTACGTTCCCAATTGGGATACGGATGGTTTCGATCCATCGACAACCGGCTTATAATGCGATTTTGTGTTGCTGTTAAAAACCTAAACAAATGCCCACCGTGGGGCTCGAACCCACGACCACGTGCTTAAAAGGCACGCGCTCTACCAACTGAGCTAGACAGGCGAATAAAATAAATAAATTACAGATTGGTGTTAAACACTTTGTTCGGGACAATTATGCTGAATAAACCCCTCCTCCTAATTACTCAAATTATATTGGCATTATTTACTACTAGCTCTCCAAATAATTATAATAAATTAGTAATAATTTTCTTCATGTTTGTTATTTGCTGTTTCCAATCTTAGTTTTGACTTATATGAATTCTTGCAAATTCAAGTCAGATCCGGACAACCTGAATCGAACAGGTGACCAATTGATCTACAGTCAATCGCTCTACCAACTGAGCTATGTCCGGCAACTACCTCCGCTACATACCCTCTGCTACATACCCTATATACGGTTTGATGTTAAACAATGCTGTTTGAGGGACAACTATGCTGATTATAAACCCTTGATAACTTAGTGTTATCATTATTCGCTGATTATAAATATATTGCTGTTTTCAAACCTGGTTACTGTATCCTTATTATTATTCGTTTATGATATTATTGCTGTATGGATACAATTTGTGTTTTTAGAAGGACACCTCTTCATGCGCTCAAAACAGGGATTGAACCTGTGACCTCGCGATTAACAGTCGCACGCTCTAACCAACTGAGCTATTCGAGCAAGTTTGCCAACTATGGGATTCGAACCCATGCCTCCTAAGAGACTCGATCTTAAGTCGAGCGCGTTAGACCAACTCCGCCAAGTGGGCTTATTAATAACTACTTCCATTTTTTCTATTATTCACATAAATTTACCTGTCATCGTATTTATTTGTAGTAATAGAATTCACTATTATAAAGTCAATTTTTTGCTGTAAGGAAGTAAAATACTCAATCTGGGGTTTGAACCCAGGACCCTTGGCTCATAAGACCAATGCTCTACCTACTGAGCTAAATGAGTATCATATTTGATGACCTTCTTAGAAGATAGTATATTTAATTGTTTATTCTTTAAATCAATTTTTTAAAATGTTCTTTTAGTTCAAATACTTAAAATGATAATATCAATATATATTAAATGAATATTCCGCTAGATAATGATGAAACATGTATTATTTGTTTTCACCAACTTCCAAAGAAAAAAAAATATATAATTTGTTATACGTGTGACAAAAAATATCATTACAATTGTGTGATGGAATGGTACAAACAAAATAAATACAACGAACGTGTTTGTCCGCATTGTATGACGAATGATTTTTTATATCTTTTCGATGATAAATGGTATTATGATTATTGTTCTTGTTTTGGTTATGCTAAGTATAAACCAGTAATAAATATTAAATAAATCAGTCTTTTATAGATAACTCACATAAAGATGTCAGTAATGAGAATAATAATAATAATAATAATATTATAATTGTTGGTCCATCTGGTTGTTGTTGTATCAAAGCCAGACATTCTTCGTCAGATAACTCTAATTCCATTTCACTACAATGCATTATATAATTACGTTCTGTTTTTGTTTAAATAATAAATCAATTTATTATTTAATGAATACATACTCTTTTTCAACACAATTAAAACAAAATAAAATTACCCAATACTGTAATAATAATATACCTATTGTAATATTTCATATTGGAAATCAAGACTATCTAAAAAAATGCTTAGAATTTAATTCAAAGAATAATCGTGTTTTTTTATTGGGAACATCTGGCAATAAAGAATTTATTAATATTAATAATGTTATTCATATCGATGTTAATAAATTAAACAATAGTTCAAAAGTTAAAACATTTCAAGATCATTTTATAAACTTTTCTTCAAATCCTCACGATGCAGAATTTCTATGTTTTTTACGAATATTTTATATTTATCAATTTATGACACATTATAATATCAAACAAGTATTTCACCTGGACAGTGATTGTGTTGTTCTTAAAAATATTAATGATATATCTTTTAATAAAAACGTAGCATATTCTTATCACGAATCTAAAGAAAAACATAAAATGAGGGCCTGTATTCATAATGGATTATTAACATATGACTTTTGTCAGAAATTTATTGATTTATGTTTTGATATTTATGTCAATAAAACAAAGTTACATTTAATTAAACCCATCATAGAATACTTTTTTCAAAATGATATTGACGGTGGTGTTAGCGATATGGTATTGTTTTATTTATTGAGAAAAAATGTTCAAAATTTAAATATACCTTTTGATGGTGGAGTGTTTATGCATAATTTAAATATTGGAGAAGGGTGGTTGGGTAAAAGTCAGTACGAATTAATGGAAGATTTAAGCGGTAATTATATTATTAAAATAACCAAGAAGGATAACGAATACCAAATTTATGATATTATAAACAAAAAATACTATAACTTATATAGTATTCATTTTCAGGGAGAAGCAAAAAAACATTTGAGAAATATTGATACGTTTTTAACTTAACAAAATAATATAAATAAATTGTGTTTGATAATATAATGAAAAAATTATTTTTCTTATTTATAATTTTATTTACAATGTTGAAAGTAAATGGCCAGGATGGTAGAGCAAGGTTATGGAATAAAGTTCCAAAATATCATGTATATGATTCTATTGATTCATTTTTGAATACACATCAGATATATGATTGTTTTTATTTTGTAGAACAACCTACTCAATTGCGATTTAAATGTTTGCGTGAAAATAAATTAATAGATGTTAGTTTGGAATTAAAACCTATACGAAAACAAAATATACTATTTACGATGGTAAGAAGTGGTATGAATTGGATTTAATATCTACAATATAAGTTTAAAGATTTTCATTGTTATAATATAATGACAACATCTGTATCTCTTTTGAAACGCGAATGTTTCGTTTGTAATAAATTGGTTAAACCATCTATTGTTATGGACGCACATATTGTTTGTTATACCTGGCAAAAATCATTTGAAAAAGATAATAATATGTTATATTTCAATAAATATAACGATTATACATGTGTTCCATGTGGAAAAGATTTGATGAAATGGGATAATTTTAAAAATAAACGTGAATATTTATTGAATCGGACATTAGAAAAACAAAATATAAATATAACATTACCATTACCTAAAAAAATAGAACTATGCGTTACATGTAACGGTTATACACAATATTTGACAAGCGATAGTATTTATATTCGGTTTGGTTATATTGAAGGCCTGGGTCAATTTTGTGAAGATTGTTATAGTAAAACCATCGATAATAGATTTATGATGAGAGAATTTCATCGTGACTATTTATTTTAAATTGAAAAGAGTTTTTAAAATAAATAATAGTTATTATAACAATATGGCATCTTTAACAAGAGAATTTAAAACCAAACTTATGTGCTTCAGTTTAAACTGTAGCGATAAAACACAATCGGTAAAAGACCAGGTAAAATTTAGTAATAAAATATTTTTACCACCTAATGTTTTACACGAAATAAAAGATCAAGAATTTCCTATGTATTTTAATCTTAAAAATACAGACAATCAATTATCAGCTGTTTGTGCAGTTCAGGAATTTTCCTCAGCACCTGGTGTTATGTTTTGTCCGTGGAGAATTATGGAAATGTTAGGTATTGTAGAAGGGCACTATATTGAACTTTCACTGTGTTTTCCACCAAAAGGAGATTACGTAAAATTTCGGTTACACGAATCTGCTTTTGCTGAGTTATCTAATCCAAAAGTCGTTTTGGAAAAAGGCATAAATAAACATTATCCAGTTCTTTCAAAAGGCGAGACAATTGCTATTGAATATCTTGATAAAACATGGTTGATTGATGTCGTCGAAACAAAACCTGCTGATGTTATACAGATATTGAATGTTGATTTAAATGTTGATTTTGATACCCCCATTGATTATGTCGAACCTCCACCGAAACTTAAATCTCCAGAACCTGTTGCTAATGTCGTTTTCAATAATGAAAATAAACCATTACAACGTCCAAATCTAGAAAAATTTAAAAAAAATAATGCCTTTGTTCCATTTTCAGGCAAGGGTAACACATTGGGGTCAACTTGATTGTAAAAAGTATTTAAAAGTATTTTAATTATTAATTTAAAAATGTTTAATTTTTTTACTATCTGTTTTAAAAACTTATCTTTTTTATGTTCTCATATAGGATCAAAAATGAAAGATGATTTATTAATTGGAACCGAACATTCGCGTAAAATAAATCCAGAATGTTGGACACCAATACATGGACAACCTAAACGACTCGCTACTGTATTGGCTGCAGTTAGCGACGATGAAAAAAAAGAAATTATACTTACTGACCCTAAATTTGGTATGTTTAGTTTAATGAAATATCATTTTAAAAGAGGATATAAAAATGATATATTAAAACAAAAAAATGCGATGTATTGTAGTCATATTTTTTCATTGTTGGCATTCTTACCAATAGTAATTACATTTGCTCAATGGTTATTTTTTGGTATTTTATTAGCGAACGAAGCGCAAGATTTCAATGGTAGTGTTTGTCCAAACCAAGGTACTATTCTTGAAAAATTAATGATGTTGGGTGTTTCAATGATTTATTTTGTTAAAAGTTTCTTTTTCTGGGATAACTTAACGGACCGAACCAGATTAAATAAAATGCAACCTGCAATTGATATGTGGGTTATGTTGGATACGTTTCAAGAATTTGGATTTGGTTTATTGGTATATGGTGCAAATTTATGGGTTATTTTTGTTGAAAATGATATTAAAGATATGGTCCTGAATAGTTTGGCATTTGAATTTATTATGAACCTGGATAATGAATTTGAAGAGATGTATTTCAATTATTTACCAGAAACAGCTGTTGATATTTATGATAATGTATTTGTTACTTATAGCGGTAATCAAGAAAAATTAGAAAAGAGAAAAAAATCTTGTGGTTTTAATTGTATTCGTTGCGTTGCATATGTACCTTTTAAACTATTGACCATTAGTTTGTTAATTTTTCCCATATTTTGTTTTTGCATGATGTTTTATGGGCCATATTGTAAATAATTATACTAATAATGGCTTATTCTCCTTTTTTTCCTTTAAATATATCGATAATATTGGAATACCGATGAAACAAAAAAGCAATGTCAATAATATTAATATAATATAAACCAATTCCATTACTATTTTGTATTTTTTATTTCAATCGTTTATACTCAATTCTATAAAATTGATTGTCATATATTTTATTCTGATTATCAACCCATAGTGCTAAAAATTTTTTATTATTATAATTTCTCCAATCACCATAATGATACGTTGAATTTGTTTTATCAAACCAACTAACACGAATTTTACAATTATTCAAATGTTTATGAATAATTTTACTACTAAACATAATTTGTTATTTATATTCTCAATAACAAATTATTCAATTTAATATTTTTATAACATCATTTTCCTCACTCATATGAATTAATTTTTTTCTAAAAAATTGTAAAGGTTGTAAATTTTGAGAACCAAATACATATTCCTTTTTTTTGTTAAATATTTTTTTGTTGCTTATTTTCCACATTTTAAATTTAAATAATTGTGAAATTTCACCCTTCCATATTGGCTCAAATGTATATTTATGTATATTTTTTATTGTCCTACACGTCTTATGTTTTTTTATCATGTTCCAATGTTCTATACTGTTATTTTTTATCTCGAAAAATCTTTTTCTCCATTTATCTTCAAATAATGTGTTGTAATTTATATAAATAATTCCCATTATTACATTATTCATTTTGAATGTTTTTTCTTCCGAAACTTTTATTTTTTCTGATTCCGAATCTTTTTTATTTATAATATTTTTGTCCATTGCAATGATGTAAGAAAAAAATTTTATTCTATTATTTATTCTCGAAAAATGGATTGAGTTTTTACGTATCCCAATGTATTTGGCGATGCTGGTTTCAATTGGTTTAACTCTTCTGTTAATTTCGTTATTACTGTCTTTTCTAATTTTTTTTCCTCTTTTGTCAGATCCTTATTATTCTTTATAAATATTCTAACAACAATTTCTTGATAATTATAGTGGTTTGTTACTTCAAATTCGGTTTGTTGTTTCGTATATCCTTCTGGAAAATCCGTTTTAGAATTTATATCGTAATAAGGTATGTTTAAAAAGGGATTATTACAATCGCTTGAAAATCCAATTTTAGCAATCGAAAAGTAAACCTTAGATGAACTATTTATTTTTTTTAATAATTCCAATGTATGTTTCCTGTCACATTTAAATTGTTGTACTTTATTACATATTTCTTTATAAAGTGTTGGTGCAAATACTATTTCACTTAACATACTAGGTAATTTTCTCGTGTATATTTCTTGTGAATTATGGTTTGAATTCATAACAGAAGCATCTGAAGACATCATATTTGGCAATTCGGTTTGTCCTTCGGTTAATAAAATTTCTATCGCCTTTGTTGTATGATGATTGTAAAATCTCTTGTGTAATTTATATCTAGTCTGAAATAGACTATAAATTTCATCCTGTAATTTTTCTGGCCAACCCAACACTTTTTTTCCTTTATAATTTACTATTTTAACTTGCCTTATTAATCTCTCATATTCTCCACCACATTTTATACCCAAATGATAGCTATCTCTCATTATATAATCTATTTTATCTACATCTATATCGCATAATTTATTTGCAACAATCTGATTATGCCATTTTATATTACCATCAAATGTTTTTTTACCAGGAACAATCATTTCACATATTCTTTCAATTCTCCACTTGGGTATAATTTCTTCTCGTCTATTTATTTCTTTTACCAGTCTCACAGATCTGTCTTCATGGTCCCATTCCGATTGATAACTTGATAATTCACGTGACCAATTATCATATAAATGACTAAACGGACCGTGACCTATATCATGTAATAATCCCGCCAATCTTATATCTTCCCACAAAGTATTTCTAACTTCATCCTCACTCTCCGATGATTTTGGAGATAAATACAATGTAGGAAATTGATTATGTATCGTTTCCACCATAATACCTGCTAAATGACTTACGCCAATGCTATGTTCAAATCTACTATGCGTGGCACTGGGAAATATAAAACTAGCTACTCCTAATTGCTGCTTCCATCTTAGTGCTTGAAATTCTGGTGTATCTATAAATTTTCTCATATTTTCTGTTATTGTTATATGTCCGTGTATTGGATCGAATATTGTTTTTAATTTACTCATTGTTAAATAAATTAAAAAAGTAATTTTAAATCAATTTATTTAATAAAAAAATTTTATATTATTATCTTATTATTATCTTATTATTCCATTCAATTATCGTTCAGCTACTCTGTTATACGATTGTTGAGCCGTATTTATATAAGAGGCTGGAACATTTTTAAGTTCATTTTCTTGCGTCGTCCTCATTCTTTCATATCGTTCTCTGGTTTTTTTTCTTTCATTAAGATATTGTAAATAATATCCGGTTCGCTTTCCACGACGCGTTTTCCAAAAATCCGACCACGAATTTGGTTCAACACTGTAATTTACTCCTGATGTTCCTGATTCGGTATGAAAATATTCACCTTTTGGATCATCATTTGGGTTAACTAGAGGATGTTCAGTGTTTCCATTGATTTTTGGAAACGCAACCGGTAGATAATTGGAATAATCTTCGCATTCTTCTATCTTAATCTCAGTCAAATACATCTGTTCTGTTTTCTTTCTATCCTGCGAATTCTTGAATGTTCGCTCAATTTTACACTGTTCAATCCATTTTTTACTACCAGGAGCTACGTAAGTTTTGAAGTCAGACACCGACTTAGGGTATTTAGTTCTATTATCAAATACTGCCTTTTCTTCCTTCTTATTTCTACGAAAATTTCGTCCTCTTCCTCGTCCTCTTCCTCGTCCTCGTCCTCGTCCTCGTCCTCGTCCGCGGAATCCTCCTCTCTTCTGTTGTGTTTTGTTTTGGTATGGCATTATTGTGTTATTATAAGTATGTTGTCTTAAGTTGTTTTTTTGTTGTTGTTGTAAATATGTCTTATTTATTTTATACTTTTTCTTTTCAATTTTTTTTAAATTTTGCAAACTCGTCATATATATCAGAACTAAGGACATTTTCCTTGTTCTTTTTTTTTGATTTTCTTGTTTTATTTTTACTCTTTTTTCTTCTTTTTCTTGTTTTTGTTTTTGTTTTTGTTTTTGTTTTTGTTTTTGTTTTTGTTTTTCTTACCATTAATATTTGTTCTGATTTTTATAAATACAAATATTTATATTTAAACATAATTATTATACATTTATTATAATGTCTGAACAAGAAGAGAATAAACAAATTGTTAACGACACTCGAGAAGAAGTTGATGAAGAACCCGAACCAGTATCAGAAGAAGTTGATGAAGAACCCGAACCAGTATCAGAAGAAGTTGATGAAGAACCCGAACCAGTATCAGAAGAAGTTGATGAAGAACCCGAACCAGTATCAGAAGAAGACAATGATATTCTCAGTCAATATATTAAAGATACATCAAGCGACGAAGAATCTATTGATGAAAATACCGAACTACTCAATGAAAAAATATTAGACGATTTAAAAACTGGTGATTTATTATTATTTAATGATAATAGCCCAGGACTATTTGAATGGTTTTCAAAAATGATTAAATGGGGAAGTCATAGCAATTATAGTCATATTGCTATGGTTTTAAAAAATCCCACTTTTTTAGATAAACCATTGGAAGGTTTGTATATTTGGGAATCTAGTTGGGAAGATAACCCCGACCCACAAGATGGAAAACGTAAATTAGGTGTTCAAATAACTCCTATCAAAGAAGTGATCGATGCATATAAAAATGGAGATATTTATGTTAGAAGAACCAATACCTGGGAATTTAACCCATTTACTAACTATAATTTAAAACATATACATGATGTTGTTTACAATAAACCCTATGATATTTGTCCACTTGATTGGGTAGAGGCTTTTTTGAAAAAAGATAATAATCCTCAAAAAACAAACCGTTTTTTTTGTAGTGCATTAGTTGGTTATATTTATACAAAGGTTGGCCTATTGATTCCTGAAACCGATTGGAGTATATTAGCTCCAAATGATTTCTCTTTATCTGGTGAAACTGTCAGATTTATGCCTCCATTTAGTTTATTTCCATACGAAGATAAACTTCAATAATTAAAAATTCATTTGATATATCGCTTTACACGTTTTTTTATCAGCGAAATCTATTCCAATAAAACCAGGTTTTTCATTCCATTGTTTAATTTTTTTTACATTATTACGAAACCATAAATTTGTGAAAAATGAAGCTATCCCAGGAGGAATTACTCCACCAAATGCTACATAATTTAATTGTATTTCAAGCATCTTATATTCTTCATCTTCTTTACATTCTAATAAAAATTTTTTAATATTGGATGTTACACTACACAAACTTTTTAAGCTCCAACTATTATTAACTATTAGGTTATCATAAGCATTTAATTTTCCTTTACATAAATGATTAAATATGAAATACTCAGGGACAGGAACAATTTTACCTCTTAAGCTACCTACGATTGAATTATTATTTATTGACTGTTCTATTGTTTTATATCTATTTATCTTTTTCCAAACATAACGTGTATCTTTTTCGGTCCATTGTTCTCTAGTATTCCATTCTCTTTTAAAAAATAAAAAAACTATTTCGCTAGGATGTTCTTCTAAAAATTTATCTATTTCTATTAATACTTTTGTTAATGTATAATTTGATAAAAAACAATGTGGTATATTTATTGTACCATTTTCTAATTTTCTAAATCTTAAATCAAAGGCTCTTATTCCTACCTTTAATTGACCAGTTATTGATCTATTTTGACATTTTGCCCATTGCCACGGCAAACATTCCAACCATTTACCAGGATGTACCGCTCCAGAATCATGTGATTTGGGTATTGCATTTAAATCTCTAATACGTCTATTGTCGTCTAATTTTTTCATCCAATCCATATATATTTAATAATTATTATTAATATCGATATATTTCGTATTCGTTAATCTATTTAATTATTTTTACTTGATTAATATAATGAGTGAATTGGAAAAATATAAAAAACAGACCAAAAAATTAAAAAAAGAAAATACCAAAGTTTATAAGAAATTACATACTTTAATTAATAACGTTGAAAAAAATGTAGAAAATACTATGAACAATAAAGAAGATGATGTAAGGCCGGCATCCCCACCTCCTGCAGGTGCACCTTTACCATTACCGTACCGTGATAATTCCATTAATTCCTGGGTAAGTTCATTGCGATCCAATATTTATAGATAAATACATTTAAAACCTAAAAATATAATTTTTTATTATTTTAATGTTAGAGATAATAAAAAATCATATATTTCATTTAGATGAAATATTATTGATGCTTCATTATAATTTTACAAAACAATCACACGAAAAATGGTGGTTAACGGATATACGATTCGATGCCGATGTTCGCGATGATATTACATTTTGCTATGATGTATTAAAAGATGTTTCCAGATCATTTGCCGAAGTAATTTGTCAATTGCCTAATAATATTTCACTTGATTTTGTTATATTATATTTAAGAGCGCGAGCTTTAGATACCATTGAAGATGAAACACCGATACTAAACGATGATTTGAAAAAAAAGAAAAAAATACTCAAACATTTTCATAAAGAAACAAATGATATATTATATGAAATTAATGATGTAAAACATCGGCGATTGATACATAATTATAGTAGAGTTATGAAAGTAAGCTCTGTTTTATCCAATAAAAGCAGAACATTAACCAATAAAATTATAAAAAAAATGGCGAAAGGAATGATAAAGTATTTAGATTCAAAGATAGAAACGGTTGAACAATATAATGATTATTGTTATTATGTGGCTGGACTTGTTGGGGAAATATTAACACAATTTAGCGTTGTAAACGGTTTTGAAGATGCTAATTTTATCAAACAAACTATCAAAAATAAAAATGTTTTTTCGAATCATAGAAAAGGTGGATTAGATAAAAGTATGGGAATTTTTTTACAAAAAACAAATATCATTCGTGATTACAAGGAAGATATTGATTTGAATAAACAATGGTGGCCGAAGGATATTTGGGGAAAATATAGTGATGATTTTTCACGTCTTCCCGAATCTCCAAATGCCAATCATTGTATTAATGAACTAATCAATGATAATCTCGAAAATATACCCGATATCCTTGAATATTTAAAATTGGTTCAAAACGTTGATTATTTTAAATTTTGTGCAACACCACAAATTATTGCTATACACACACAAGCACTATGTTATAATAATGTTAAATTATATCAACAAAAATTAAAAATCCGCAAAGGTTTAGCTATTAAAGCAATGAAAGCCAATAGTTATAAACATGTTTGTCATCAAATTAGAAATGCTCTCAATATTATAAAATCCAAAATTGATAATAAAACTGAAATAGGATTGGTTACTGAAAAAAATATAATGATTATTGAAACTATTATTTCAAAAGAAATAGGACCTGAAAAAACTATTTTTGAAAAAATAAATCAATACTTATTTCTACTTATTGTTTTGGTTGTTGTTAATTTTCTTTTTTATAAATTTTCTACTTACTTTGACCCGAATAAAACGGATATAAATCCTCCCAATATAACGAATACCAATCCTCTTGAAAACCCAATTAATAATACCGAAATTCTATCTGGTAATAACGAAGATTTCGATATAAAAGAATTGGCAAAAACTGCAGGTAAATTATTTGGATTAAATAATGAGGATATTGAAAAAGCTATGGCATCTAGAACCAATGGTATAATGGAGAGCAATAATAATAACACAATGTCCTCCATGTTTAATATTAATTCGGCTGAATTACCCTCTACTATGGGAATGCCTATGATATTTACATTATTTGGGACAAAAATATAATAAAAAAAAAAATTTAATTAATATAATGCTCAAAAGTCATTTTGCCAAATTATTACAAAAATTAAAAAATAGTAAAAACAAACAAGGAAACGATGAACAAGAAACAAAACAAATAACTAATATTATTAAACGCAGACATCGTTCACAATCCCCACTGAAACTTGATAATATTTTAATAAAATTGAATTAAATAATCAATTATTATAATTAATATAAATAATAATAATAATGAACGTATGGTCCGAAAATATATTAAGCGATGATGAAAATTCCGATTATGAAATTGTAGTATCGGACAATGATAGCGATAGTGATATGTCTATGCCTTCATTGGAAGATGGGGAAATATTACTTGAAGATGAGGAAATGTTAGTTGAAGAAGCTACGATGCCAAGTCCTAACTATATTGCTGGTAGTATCATTAATAATGGAAATGCTAGTCCATATAATTTTACTCTTCATCATTATCTTGGCGGTCATGATGTCATAAACCGTGAAAATTTACTTACTCCAACAGGATACCAGGATTTCGGTCGGGGTCAGAATAGAATTCTTATGCGAAATACATCTAATGTCGTTCCACGTAGTCAAATAAGAGAAGTTCAAAGAAATCTACTTATTGAAATAGATACACAAGACTGTGTTGATAAAATGATTGAAACTCTGGAAATTGATTATCAAAATCCTTTTGCTATTAAAATTCAAACTATTGTTCGAGGATTTCTCGCACGAAAAAAAATGATTTATTTGAAAAAAGTTCAAACTGCTAATAAAACTACGCATTCTTGTTGTGTTTGTTATAATGATTTACATTCATTAAATATGAGTGTTACACCGTGTGGACATTATTATTGTTCAACTTGTTTGTTTAAATGGATGAATCAAAAGAATACTTGTGCAATGTGTAGAACAGCATTGTATAAACCAACTTTCGACATTGACCGATTGGATAGGTCTACTCGTAGATCGGTTAGATATCATTCTAGATTACAGCGAAGAATATTGGATCTAGAAATGAATAAAATTAAACTTCGAGAAGAAGAGACCAAAATTATTAGAAGTGCAAATCAAGCCATGGCACGACAAGTTAGAATGCGTGGTATGTTGGTAGAAACACGACGACAAATTGAAAATGAAGAATATGAATTTGATGGAATATATGATGATTATTTAACGCTCATTAATGACTGTAAAACCAATTTTAATATGAAAATAAAATTAGAAGAACATTTAAATAAAAAATTAAATAATAGTATTCAAAAACACAACTACTATAAAAATATTAAAAATAATAGAAAAAGAATTGCTGAAAAAATGATTGATAGAGAATATAAAAAAAAAATAAAGGCAACCAACCAACCATTACCAATAGTACTTACATTAGAAGTATCAAACGATGATACAGATTATAATGCGTTTGCTTCTTTTTGGGATAATGTAGCTCAAGAAAATGAAGACCAATACGAAATAGTTGATGAAGTTATGCTTTAAATATTTTACAATGTCATATAAAATATTTAAACTTTTTTATTTTTTTGTTTTTTCCTATTTCTATTTCTATACCATGTTGAAACCATATCTATTTTTTTAGCCACATATATTTGCGATTCAAGAAATCCTTCGGCAACTGCTATCACTCCCCCCATCTTTTCTAATGATTCAATCGCAAGATGAACTGGTGCTATTGTTAATGATTGCGTTAATGATGTTGTTAACGCTGGACTATTTTTTTCGTAAATAATATGTCCGTAAAATTGTGAAAACCAGGAACACGAAACCATTAGCAACGAATACCAAAAATGATTTGGTAACATCAATGTATATATTTTACTTGATGTGTATATATTTCCTAGAAATCCTGCCATAAAAACGGCACAACAATCACTGCCATACAGCTTATAATATAAAATATAAAACAAAAATACTATAAAATCAACTTTTATAAATGTAGTATTAAATACACTCAATAATGCCATTGTATAAAATATGTTACTTATTAAGGCCATATAATGAATCTGTTTATTTGCTTTATTTTGATGATATTTTTCATAATTGTTCAAATCTTTTACTACTTTTTCTCCCAACGTTTGTTTAAATACTTCCATTGTCATTTCATTTAATGGGGTGTATATACCTGTAGGAACAAAAAACGGTATATCTTTCATCAAATCTTTTAAATCTACTGATTTCTCTGGATATTTTAACATTTCATCTACTTTATTTAATGTCTCTGCCATCTTTAACGCTAAATTTTCTGTCGTATTTTCTACGGAAAGTTCTGTCGTATTTTCTACGGAAAGTTCTGTCGTATTTTCTACGGAAAGTTCTGTCGTATTTTCTACGGAAAGTTCTGTCGTATTTTCTACGGAAAGTTCTGTCGTATTTTCTGTATCATCAGAACTTGTCGATATTTCGTCATCATTTTTATTATATACATCATCTTTAAAGCCATCGTTGGTTGCTTCACTCATATACTAATAAAAAAAGTTCTATATTTAAATAGATTTGATATATGTTTTCATTATTGTTTGTTTGTCAGCGTTATTTTTAATTTTTTATTAGCGGTCTGTTTCGCCATATCTGCTTCTTTTATTCTCATTCCTCGAGATGTATTTTTACCATATTTTTTGAAAGTATTTTTTTTCTTATCTTTTCCTCTACTGCGAGGCTTGAAATCTTTTCCGTTTTTCAGTTTACCCATTGTTTATGTTATATATTAATACTTAACATAGTTTTTTGCTTTTCACAATCAATTTTTTTATTTAGCAAATTACTTATTTACAATCTAGTGCTATTTTTTTATTTAGCAAATTACTTATTTACAATCTAGTGCTATTTTTTTATTCTTATAATTATGTATCTATATGAATGATAATTATGAAAATTATGATAATATGTCCATGTCAATGATGTTGGAAACACGAAAACAGATTTTTGATACATCTATTCCAAAAATATCTCCATCTATATGGATCCCAAGTAATAACATAACACATTGTTATGGTTGTTCTACTCAATTTACTATGTGGAATAGGAAGCATCATTGTAGAATTTGTGGTCGAATTTTTTGCAATGCGTGTACTACATCCAGAGGTCGTATTTCTAGTTTGGTTAATATTACAACTCCCCCAAATAAATCATTCTCATTAAGTAATCTATTAGAAAAAAATGAAGACAAACGTATGTGCGAAGGGTGTAAAAAGAAAACGGATTTTATAAATAAATCTTCTGAAGATATTTATATTTTTGCCAATCTCCCTATCGTAATTGTTGATTTTTATAAGCTTAGATTAGTTTGTAAAAAATGGTGCAAATCTATTAATACTATCATTTCTTTTTATAAGGGCATTCAATATAAATTACCATCTCAAAAATTCTCAAAATTAGAACGGACAATATTATGGACACATCGTAAAGAATTCTCCGGACACTATCATTTGATGACCAGATGTATGTCAAGTATTACACAGTCATATGATATTTCAAATGTAGATAAAATTATCGATTATTATAGAGGTCACGGCCAGTTATACACTTGTAAAGAATTAGGTTGTAAACGGAATTGTTCCTCTGTTCCAAAAATAGAAGAAATATTGGAACTGACGTATCGAAAAAATGTTATGGCGAATAGAAATGCACGAATATGGATTATTAATGAATTAAAAAAAAGAACTTCATATGAAAATAAAAATAATATGCCATGGTTAGTTAAAATCGCCAGGGAGTATAATGACATTGGTTCCGAATCTATTATTCCTAATTGTGTAATTGATATACAATTAACATTTGCCTTTTATTACGAATGTAAATTTCAAATGCTTGACCCATATATTGAAAAAAAATTATATCCACTGTTTAATCGTTTTTATAATTTATTGGACAAAGAAACTAGAATGGAACTCGAAAAATGTGATAATTTTATACAATTTATTAATTCTCATGTTAAAAATAACGTAAATATAAATGATTTCCATCAAAAAATTATTCGTTGGTTTGATAAATATAAATATGTCTTATTACCGTGGAATCCTGAAATAAAATGTATTAATATTCTTACTGAAGGTATTACTATTATTCGTTCTTCTACCAAACCGTGGAAAATTCCATTATTAGTTATCGATGATGAGAAACAAAGAATAGTTAATTTATTAGTCAAATTAGAAGATGTTCGCAAAGATAAATTAACTATGATCGTTGCTTCGTGGATTGAACGAATATGTGATGATTATGTTAATATAAAGAAATATGATGTTTTCCCTATTGATACTGATACTGGATGGATTGAAATGGTTGACCATACTTCCACATTATATGATATTAAACATAAATATCAATCATCACTTTTAAATTTTATTATGGATTTAAACCCTAATTATACCGTGAAACAATTGCGGGAAAAATTTGTAACCACATGTGTTTCTTCCTGTGTTTTATGTTATGTTCTAGGGGTTGGTGATAGACATATGGAAAATATCCTTGTCACAAAAGATGGCGAATTGTTACATATAGATTTTAGTTATTTATTAGGAGATGATCCTAAGCATGTTCAAGTTGAAATGAAAATAACCGAAGATATGCTTGATATGTTGGGTGGTAGTGGTTCTATTACATTTAATCAGTTTAAAAATAAATGTAAGGAAGCTTATAAATTAATTAGAAGAAGAAGTAGTTTATGGTATATTTTACTAACTTATTTATCATTCTCCAGGCCCGGAATTAAAAATTATCAGAACGATTTTTTAACTATTAAAAATCATGTTATCGAACGACTTATTCCTGGGGAAAATGAAGAAGAAGCTTCTATGCAAATTATTAATATTGTTGAACGTTCTACCAAATCTGATTGGGGGGATCAACTTTCTGAATGGACACATGAACTTAGCAACCATGCTAAGAGTTTTACTAATGTTATGAAAAGCACTATTTTTACTATGGATTAACGTAATTAACCCGTAAAAAATTGAAACGTTTTATTAGAATTAACACGACGAAAACAATGACTCTTTTATGCCACAATTTAATGAATAATATTTTGGATTTTATACCAGATAATTCAAGGTATTTAAATAATTTTCAACAGTCTTGTAAATTATTTAAATCTACGGTACAGTCCAGATTGGATGATATATTTTGGACAACACTTGAAGAATTTTTGGGAAAAAAAAATTGTGAAGGTTTGAAAAATAATACATTGAAAAAACTTATTATACCACGTTATAATGTTTGGGATAAAAGACGATGGGCACGATGTTCACCCATAGAATGTTCACCAATGCATCTCGAATGCTTATATTCTATCTTAAAACAAAATACATATATTGAAGAAATAGAATTTAGTCAAGGAACAAGTTTCAAATATAGCGAAGATAAAAAAGTGGCACAAATTTTAAAAACAAATACTACGTTGCGTTCAATAGAATATAGTAGAATGTATGTTAGTGTTAAACCATTTTGCGATGCTTTAAAACACAACACAACCTTGAAGGAATTAAGTTTTTATGGAAATGCTTGGGGCAGTATGAATATATATGCAATTTCTCAAATGTTGAAAGTTAATTCATCTTTAGAATCTCTATGCTTATCTGAAAGTGGGGTTGATAATAATGGTCTTAAATTATTAGCATCCGCTTTAAAGGAAAATTCTTCATTGAAATACTTAGGATTAGGTACCTCTGATGAATTTGGCATTGAAAGTATAATTGAATTGGCAAAATCATTGAAAATAAATAAATCCCTTACAAGTTTGTCTCTTGGATGTAATGAGAACGGTTTTGGAGACGATGCCGATAAAATTGCCAATGCTATGGCTAAAATGTTACAATATAATTCTACACTAGAATATTTGGACTTATCGTTGGGTCGAATAACTGGTGTTGGTGTGACTAAATTAGCTATAGGGTTAAAAAATAATAAATCTCTAAAAGATTTACAATTAAGATATTGTAAGGCTGGTGATGACGGAGCTAGAGCTATTGGTTGGCTTTTAAAACACAACACAACATTGAAAAGCCTAGATTTATATGATAATTATATTGGAAATAAAGGCGCTATGTATTTATATCATGGAATGGTAGAGAATAATACCCTAGAAAGCATTACATTTTCACCAGAAAGTGAAGACGCTCCTGAGATAGAATGGCAAACATGGAATTTATTACGCGAATTAGCAGAACAAAAAGAAAATTTAATTATTCATCATGGTTTCGGACATGACCCTATATAATAAAAAAAATAAAAATAATATTCAAAGTTGATTTAAATATTATTTTTTATTTTTTATATGAAGCACCCTGGAAAATTAAAAGAAAAAATTAAAAGAAAAAATATAAGCGGAACATTAAAACGAGATGTATGGTTAAAATATGTGGGAAATAAAGCTATGGCAAAATGTTTTTGTTGTTATAAAAATGAAATAATGTTGTGTGGTGGTGTTCATAATACATGGCAAGCAGGACATATAATTTCTCATAATAATGGCGGTCTTGCCGAATTGAATAATTTACATCCTATTTGTAAACAATGTAATAATGATATGAGTGACGAAAATTGGGATGATTTTGTTGATAGACATACAAATTTACATAATTCGTTGCCTTTTTTATTGGAAAATTATTATAAAAAATATCAAAAAGGAATAATATGGTGGCAGAGTTTATATCGAATGCATTTATCACGAATTAATAAATAATATTCAAAGTTTATTTAAATATTATTTTTTAACATATTGTAATGCCTGTTGTACGAACTTGTTTTCATTGTAATAAAGGTTTTTTAGCTTCTAGTTATCAAATGATACGCCATGCTGAAGAATGCAAACAAAAAATTTTGTCAGGACACAACCGTCCTATTTACCTAGAAAAAGGGTGGAAAGAATATTGGGTTAGTAAAAGTTTATATACAGAGGGTTAGACAATGTGGGTAAATTAATGATGATGACCTATTGAAATAAATTTTTTGTTTTGATTTTTTTGTGATAATTCTAATAGTGCTTCGGCCACTGTTTCCTCATCTGTTTTTAATAGGGAAATATAACCGTAATCTATTAATACTCTTTTCGGAAATTTTGTAATATCAGTAGTGAAATTTGGAGTCGTTTTAGCAAAAGCAACTTTTGGCAATACTATTCCTATGTCTTTTAATTTGGCTTGATATTCCACCGTATGTTGGTCGAATTTTCCACCTAATGGTAATTTCATCTTAAATGTTTGTTTTCCAGATCGTGATTGTATTTTATAGCGCTGCTGTATGCGTGGTAAATAATGACCGTATGTTCTAGTATGGCAAAACTGATAGGCCATTTTTCCTGACGGCCATTCGTAACCAGGTAGACCATAGCACATACCTAGTAAGTCGCTCTCATGCTTTGTTAACCCTAAGTATTCATCTGGATGATAGGACATTACCTTACTAATTTTAGTAGTGTTAAAATTAGTGATAGGGCTGATAAATGCAGATAATGATGGGCTATCCGCTATTTCATGTGGGGTATGCTCGTCCCATACTATTAGCATAGGGTGAGTATTACAATCTACTGTTACAACCCTACGTCTACCACTATAGTGCTGGTTCATGAATGCTGGTTCAGGCTTAGTCCAATGTTTACGTCCGGCGTTAACCCAGTAATCGTATAGCGGCTTTAAATTTGCTCCGTTCATATCCCAGAATACGAATTTTCTTAATCCTGCGACGCCTACTATTGTCGCCTTCTCGCCGTGTGGTGATAGGATTATTTCGCCCGTTTTCTCATCTTTCAAAAATATCTCCTTGCCTTCTATGTGCAGGCTATTGTCATTGTAGCGATTTTTATTGTTCATCCTTAATCTATTTGGTGCGTAATTACCAGACCATTCCTTACCGTCTTCTGTTTGATATAGCTTTACCATTGCTTCTCTGAATGTATCGTCATTTTGAATTAAGATATTTAAGGGCGTTGCGTATTGGTGTATCATACCCTGTGTAGCGTCTGGAACTTTTGGCGCCTTAAATTTTCTAGGATCCTTTTTCATCTCCATAGTAGGCTCTACTACATTTTCGCTTTTTTTAAAGACCCGGTTAGCGTTGCTGTATAGCTGAGTAGCTTTTAATGCCGCGTCTCTTTCTGCCGTAGTAATAGTATTTAATGGTATTATTACTACACCAAATTTCCTTAAAATTTTAAGGGCGTCTTCTCCTCGCGTAGAGGCAGTTACGGTTGGTATGTTAACCTCGGTAGGTTGTTGATACTTTGTTCTTGGCATTTTATTATATGCTGTGTGTTGTTATTTATTCTATACAAAAAATATTTTTTTAATTCAATTTTTTATAAATTTTTCAAAAAAATATTTCTACAAAAATAATTATATAATTATATCAATATTCTAAATTTATTTAAAAAGAATAGTAATTTATATATAAATGTCTAAGAAAACAGATAATTCTAATAACATAATAGAAAAATTTACTGAAATTGTTCCATATACACCATATATTTGTTCAAGTATTTTAGGTTATTATTCATACGATTTGCTTAAACCGTATATTCATGTTGGACAAACCGGAGTTGATTATTACGCCGAAGCTCATTTATCCCCGTGGAACGCACGAATTCATACTATGGGTATGCCTTTTACTATTTTTGGAATATTACAATGGATCCCAACCTTATTAGGTCTTAATTATAACCAATCAAAAATGCTAGCGTATAATTTATATACTCTTTATGCCGGTCATTATTTCCGAATTGATAAAAGAGTTTTTTTAATGTATTTAATATTTTATTATCTTCCTTTAAAATACGCAATTAATGAATATAAAATACACGACCCTTCTAGTCTACGATGGTGGTTGTTTAAAAAAGGTTTTATTACTTCTTTTTTAGCATTAGGATTTCAAGAAGGTATTGGTCATTATATTGGTGGTGATATCCCCAGTCGTCCAGAAGGCGTGTTGAATGCGATTGTTTACGCAATGTACTTTTCCGTTTGTCATTGGTTTTAATATTTTATTATTATATATGGGTTATTTTACCATATTTTTAAGCGTTTATTATGGGTTATGGGGGTTTATCGGTATATATGAATATTATTTTAATATAGCTAGTAAAACATTATATATAAGAGATCGCGATGGAAATAGATATCAACAATTATAATTATATAAATAGATATTGATATATTTATTTATATGAAAATTTGTGTAACTGGTGGAACTGGTTTAGTTGGCAATGCAATTAAAATTTTTTCGGATATGATAGACTATCATACGTTTTATTATGTATCGAAAAGTAATGCAGATAATAATTATGGAAAAGGTTTGGATTTAACTGTATTGAAAGATGTTGATGATTATTTCAAACGTAATCAATTTGATTATATTATTCATTTAGCCGCCAATGTAGGTGGTTTATATAAAAATATGAATGGGAATATTGAAATGTTTAACGATAATATTTTAATAAATATGAATGTATTAACTGTGTGCAATAAATACAACATCAACAGAGGTATTTTTTGTTTATCGTCGTGTATTTATCCTAATAACCCAAGTCGTTTTCCTATGGACGAAACTATGATACACGAATCACCTCCGCATATTTCCAATGAAGGATATGCTTATGCTAAACGGATGTTGGAAAAACAATGCTCTCACTATAACAAAGCATTTAATAGAGAATATATTTGTCTTATTCCAGTGAATTTATATGGAAAACACGATTACTTTAATTTAAAAAATGGTCATTTTATTCCTATGATTATGCATAGATTTCATAGAGAATTATTATTGGGGAATGAATTAATTGCTTATGGAACCGGTAAACCATTAAGACAATTTTTATATGTTGAAGATTTCGCCAGGATAATTCTTGATGTTTTATTGGGGGATCACTATAATGTAACCACCCCTCTTATTTGTTGTAATGATCAAGAATATACAATAAAGAATATTGTTGATATGATTGCTTTTTATATCGGCATTGATAATGACGCAATACATTGGGATACTACAAAAAGCGATGGTTGTATGAAAAAAACGGTTACCAATGCCAAATTTAAATCTTTTTATCCTGATTTTCAGTTTACACCAATCGATAAGGGATTGGAGAAAACATATAGTTGGTTTAAAGAAAATTACCCCCATATTAGAAAATAAATCAATTATCAAAGAATAAAGCCAATACAATAAATCCACCAATTATTGTTATGTTTTTCATGAAGAAATAAAATTCCACTCCGTTTGGTGGAAAATGATATAATAATGTTGCAAATAAAGTAAATATTCCTAATCCTATTGCTGATAAACTTGCTAAAAATTTTAAGTCGGTATTAAATATCGCCAGGATAATTAGTATTGGTGCCAATAATTCCAATACTATTACACCCAATAAAGATAATTTTGAAAATAGTTCAGGTAACATCTTGAATATTGGTTTTTTACTTAATCCCGAAGCTGTTGCAGAAAAATTTTGTATCTTGTTTATTCCTGAAAAAAAATACATCGTTGTTAACATTATAACACCCACTAGTAAAATTATTTTTTTTATACTTAAATTTTCCATTCTATATATATAAGCATGGAATTAAAATTAAAATTTTTTGATAAAGAAGAATGGAGTATGTATGGTACTATAAATGTAATGATTCCTTTTTTATTATTGATTGTTTTACAGCAAAAAATTAGCTATGATACTCTGATTTTAGCTTCTATTATTGGTATGATGAAAGGAGACCTAATACCTAAAATTATTTTCACTGGATTCTTGAATTTTTTAGTATATGAAAAAAATATTGAATGGATTTTTAGAAGTATACTATTTGTCGTTTCTACATTTATTATTCATTTTATACCTTATAATAATATTGTTCATAAGACTGTTATGAATAATAATATCCTACTATGGATTATGCGAAGTATTGTTTTAATTTGGATGTGTTATATTTTCTATTTATTTATTTGAGTATAAATTATATGTCTGATAACAACATAATTTATACTAAAAATTATATCAATAATAAACGTATCTCTAATTTGGAAAATAAAATTATTGATTTAGCCGAAAAATTTGAACGAATTGATGAAAAATTAGATCGTATTATCTGTTTTTTTGAAAAAGATATCAAAGAAAATTGTGATAAAATGGGCGAACATATTGATTTTGTTGAAAATGTTTATGAGAATGTCAAAAATCCCCTAGGCTATTTATGTAATAAATTATCTTATGTGTCTGGAAGGAAACAATATAGTCTTGAAAATTATGATGATGAAAAATGTGATAGTGATGGTCGTGATAGCGATAACGAAGAATCACAAGAAGCTGAAGTATAAAATTAATTGCTATTATTTGATATATCTGTGATGATATTATCTACTGTTTCAGTTATAATATTTTCTGTTGGTTGTGGTTGTGGTTCTCTTTCTGGAATAGTTTGGTCGTGAATGGTTATTTTTACATTTTCTTCTAACGGGTCTTCATTATCATCCGATGACGAATCATCTATTAGAATTTTATTGAATTTGGTCATTTTTTTTGTTAATGATTTCAATGTCATATTTTTCTTTTTTTCTTCCATATTTTTTTCATATTGGGTTTGTTGTTCCAATATTTTTAGTTTATTTTCTAAATCATATTCACCTATTATACTATTTCTTTTCTTTTCATGATCTTCTATTGCTTTACTAATCTTATCCTGTTCTTCTTTTAAAATTTGTTCCTTGTATTTCTTCTCATCGTCTTGTGCTTTTAATAATTTTACCATTCTTTCTTCTTCATCTTTTTCTGTTCTAAAAACATCGATTGGTTCTAATTTTAATATAGCAGGAACTGAAAAAGCTGGAGTTATACCCATTGGATTTTTTTTACTTACATTTAATATTGATGAACTGAATGCTTTTAATATTTCTGGTGGAACTGCTGGACTCTGCTCTATTAATCTATCTATATCACCTCTACATTGTTTTATGTATTCAATACCAGACATTGTTCTTTCATCCGCCGGCAATGATAGCTCTACTGCTATATTTCTACTTAATTTTGAATATGCTATACTTGCTGCTCTATGACCTTCTAAAAGTTCCGATACACGTAAAAATTGCGATATAGTCGTAATAAGACCAGCTGCTAAATTCAACGTTCCTATCAATAAAGGTGCCCACGTCTTAGCTCCTTCTGGAAAAGAACCCTGAGCAAAGTTCGCCGTTCCCGTAACCGTGGATATTATAATAACTGGTATTGCATATCGCATATTTTTTTTATTGTAATTTTGATAAGCACGCTCGTGCATCCATCTATAGCAACCCGCCTGTTCACTCCAATCTTTAAGTATATCTTCCTGTTGGCTATGCCACGAACGCTTCATTTCTTCAGGATTTATTTTTTTTTTGTCTGACATCTATATGATTTAATATTAGAAAAAAATTTTTATTTTGCTTAATATTCTAATATCCCGTCCAAAATTCATTAATTGATGTTTTGTTTTTCTTCCAGTTATTGTGAGATCTTTTGGTTAATTTTTCAAATTTTTCTATATTTACTTCTTGTTTTTCAAAAGCACTATTCAACTTATTTCTTGGTATATGGTTTATATTTTGTTTATGTTTTATTATTTTTTTACCTAATTTATACAAACGTCCATAATTATTTACTATTCTTACAAATGACATTATACATTAAAAAATTTTTTAGTTTTAAATTGTTTCAACTTATTTATACTTCAACCGTGTTTGGTGTTAATGGGTCATGATCATCTATTTCTGTATCTAAATTATTTACTTAATTTACAACCATTACCATCCAACCATTGATTTGTTGCAATAAAATATATACGATATCCCCACCAAAATACCATAATCAATAACCATGTTATACCTCCATATTTTACATAACATCTTGATACCTTCTCTACTAATTCTCCTTCGTGGCGATCATTCTTTTTTGCTGTATAATATCCGCAACAACAACTACTACATAACATGAATATACAACCACCCAATGATGTGCTTAACGAAATCGCAAATAAATCCAATCGTTTCATTATTAAATCTCCTATACCTATTATAGCTGTCGGAGGCAACACATTAAATATTAAAGTAGTATAATAACTTTCACCTGTAGATATACATTTATTATCCCATTTGTAACATTCTTTTAATTTACAATATGAATTATTATTGTATTGTGTTAAACAATCGCCAGGACAAACACATATTGCTCTTGATTCTGGATAGGTACACGGGATTTTTTCTACTGGTTCACACAATACTACAGGCAATACTGTCAAAAATATTAACAAATACTTATTCATTCTTATAATATAAATAGTTTGCTGTATTTATATTATTTTCAAATACTTTAGTGCCTAATTTTTAGTTCTTAAAACTAGGTTATTGACAGGTTATGCTAAATGCAATAAAAAAGAACATCATACTAGTGTAAATAATAATCAATATTGGCTGCCTAACTATTATTAAAAGCATTGACGCAATAAAATCCCACGGCATTCACAATAAAACCTCTGGTTAAACATAGAGGCAATCCTTTCATGAATTGTTTTTTTGATATACTTTCTTTAAGTGTACAACCAGTTTGTATTCTTGTTTTAATTGTATCAATTGGATATGGAATTAGCCAGGATAAAACACCAGCCGTTCCTCCTGACAGAAAACTATTATCTGTTTTTTCTTTTAAATAATAATATGTATTGAAGTATATTGGTATCGCAATACATTCACGCAATATAGTTATGTTTATACCCAACGGTTTTTGTAATTTATATTTATAATTTTTGTTGATTTGTTTTTGAATTTTGAAATAGTCGATAGGTCCTACCATTAATCCAGAAACCACCCCGGATAATAGAGATGAATAGTTATGATAACAATAAAATTGTGATCCTATAATCATTGCGTTTGATAAAATAGGAAATGCAATACCACGATATAAATGTGTAAAATTAAAATTCAATGGTATATTGATTTGTTTTCTCACTTTTAGTGTATCAAATCCATGTCCTGATATTGTTTGCGCAATACCTGATATAGAACCTACCAAAAAATCATTCATAATATACCTTATTAAAATATATTATAATTTAACTTTTAAATGATTGTTCAATTTAATATAGGAAGAAGTCATCTTCAGAAGTCATCTGCTAAGTAAACATGATGGTGTATTATCTTGATCATCACGTGTCAATGTATTGTGCCAATAATGTCCTCCGTGTGTCCATGGAACTTTAATCCACGCATTATCTATTTGTTGTTGTGTATAAACTGGTTTGAGATTTTGTTGGACAGGTTGTTGGCTTCTTGTATGATAATATCTATAAGGTTTAGCCGTGATAAGTTGTAAAGGTGCTAGTAAAAAAAAGATGCCAATAAATGACATAACTTTTGTACAGGTAGATGTTTTTTGAGATTTCATTATACTATTTTTATGGGGTTTGTTTTAAGTTATTTAAATAATTATTATAAGCGACCACCAGCACCAGCCAAGCCATCAAGATGTTCAGGACTAGTAGGGTAAATATGGAAGCAATCTTCTTCATCTTCCCCATAGTCTTCTTCATACAATACAAACATCGTACCTTCGCCCATAGTTTTAATTGGTTGATTATCTTGAAATTGAACGAATACAGGACGCTCCTTATTTCTTTCGTGTATTCGTATCCAATCTTTTATATCTTGTTCATACCCTGCATAATCAACTCTATAGTTATTTACAGATTGGTCTTCACTATTTTTAAATTTATAATTAATAAAATCAATAGCTTTTTGCCAAGTAAATCCTTCATCATCACGGTCCCATATATCTTCATTACCTCTTCGCCATTCTTCAGTATTAATAACAGTATAGTATTTGTAATCGTATTTTGTTTCAATTCCCATGTTTAATTAATATAGATTATATTATAAAAAAATATTCAATTTTTTAATAAACAATCTTATTTATACTTGTCCCATATATAATTTACTATTTTCATTAATTGAGTATCACCACCTTTATCTGGGTGATATTTTATTGATAACTTTTTGAAATATTTTTTCGAAGGTTCTTCTATAAATATACAGATATCTTGAGGGATTATTATTTTAAATATACTACTTACTTTTTTCTTTAATTCTTGTGGGGAAACTTTTTCTTTTTCAGCTTTTTCTCTTTCTTCTTTTTCAGCTTTTTCTCTTTCTTCTTTTTCAGCTTTTTCTCTTTCTTCTCTTTCAGCTTTTTCTCTTTCTTCTCTTTCAGCTTTTTCTCTTTGTTCTCTACGGCTTTCCCTTTCAGCTTTTGCTCTAAGTTTTTCTTTTTCTTTTTTAATTCTATTTCTTTCCCTTTTTTTTTCTCTTTCTTGTTTCTTTTTTTCTTTTTTTATTTTTTCTTTATTCATTTTATCTTCTTTTTTCTTTCTCATTTCATAAGTGACGAAATTTTTATTAACATATTTTGATTTTATACCACGAAGCATTATTATATTTAATTTAATATTTTCTATTTTTTCTTTGAGTTCTGGCGATAACGTACAAAAATACTCCTCATTTGCGTATTTTAATTTTTTTAATAATTGTTTGATACTTTTACGCGAATCTTGACAGATATTTTCTTCATCTGAGTTCAATGAAGCATATCGGTTGATAGTCATGTTTTAAATAATATAATTATATCAGAAAAATATTCAATTTTTTTATGATAATAATATAATGGATAAAGATTTAATAATTAATTTTCTCGCAGGTGGATATTGATTGCTATGTGCGGTTTTCTCAGCAAACATTACGGAGGATATGTCAGTGGGTTATTGTATGGTTCAATGCCATTGGCAGCCTATTATCTATATTTTTATAGTATTTATGTAAAAAAAGAAAAGCAAAATGGTTTTAATTTTATTAATGGATCTATAATTGGGGGTATATTATGGGTAATATTTATTGCTTTGTTATATCCATTGCATTATTTACTATTTCGATAAAGATAACCGATTGTCTTTTGAAGTAAATGGGGATAGACGTTAAAGGTACGCAATAATAAGTATCTATAAAATCATATACGGTATCAAGTTAAATATATATATATATTTATATCTAAAATATGGCATATTTAAAGGAAATAAACTCAGTAAAAGGCGTGTATTTAAAATGGAATAATAAACGAGTATTTCCTGAATATAAATATAACTCAGGACCAATTGTTTCAAATAAAATATTAACTCGTGCCAAAAAAATAGTAATAGATATATTAACATACGAACGAAAAAAAATTGAAAATGCCTTTACTTTTTTAGCAAAAAGATACAAGGATAAATCTATCAAAATTACATATAATTACGACTTAGCTTACAAACGCATTCATTCAACAAAATTGTGTCCACCAAATGATTATTGTTATGGAGAAAGCGATGAAACAGGGATTTGGATTTGTAAAAATAAAATAGATTACGCCGAATTAGTTGGAACTATTCTACACGAAGCATTGCATTATTTTGCGTTTTTTAATAATAAAGAAATATGTGAAAAAGATGAACATTATGTGATGAGAATTTTGGGTGATGATTGTTAAGTAAATAATATATAATTAGATAAAATTAAATATTACTAAATATTTTAACGACGACGTTTTCTACGGCGAGATCTTTTTCTCTTTTTACGCGATTTTCTTCTCTTCTTACGTGACTTTCTTCGTTTCTTACGCGTTCTTCTTCTTTTATTTCCACCACCTATATTTTTACTTTCAATCCAATCTCGATAGGCGGAAGAATGGGCACCCACTTCTTGTGGCGCTTTTTTCCATCGTTGATAGCGCGCTTTCTCTTCTTCTTCTCTTTTTTTTTTCTTTTTTTCGCTTGTAGCAACTGCTCTCTCGTATGCTTCTTCTTCTTCTTTTCTTTTTCGAGAAAGCCATTTAGGATCAATCTTGACCTCCTTGAACTCGAACTCGATATTACCTTTATCTTTATAGTCTAGTAGTCTATCGCTTCCTACGTTTATCAAATGGTTTCTCTCTCTCTCCGTAATCCCATCATCCCGAATCCTAGCCAGTTCATCGTTGGTGACAATAACGGCCGCAGAAGTGCCATCATCCCGACCTACCATTCTTTGGAAGAATTCTTTTTCACCCTTATTTTTCATTTTCCCACCACTCCCTTTTTGTTGTTTTCTACGCGTTCTACGTGATCTAAGTTTTGGCATATAATATATAATTAGATAAAATTAAATATTACTAAATATTTTAACGACGACGTTTTCTACGGCGAGATCTTTTTCTCTTTTTACGCGATTTCTTTCTCTTTGATTTTCTACGCGATTTCTTTCTTTTTTTGCTCTTTCTGCGTCTGCCACCATCCTGGCGGTCAGGAGAAGTGTCCTCTTTGAGTGTCATCTAGTGCTGTGTCCTGTCATATATGGTAGGGTGTCATCTAGTGCTATCCCCCGCTATCCCCAATCCATCCCCAGGCAAAACAAGGCATCCGCCAAACAAGGTCCTATCCATTACACTGGAAAACCGGGCGCAGTCTGGAAAACCGGTAGCACTTCATATACAGTATAATACACATATATACATTAAAAAATACTCACTACCTCTATCTCCGTTTTGATTGCATTGGTTTTACGATTTTGTATTTTTCTTACTCTCAACGGTTTGGGAATTTCTTTCCAATACCACCCGCTTATTGAGCCATTATATACCAATTCTACTACGTTGTTTAAAATATATAATGGAGGATGAACCCTCACCCCCAAAGAGTATGCCATAAAGAGGAATTGAACCTCAACTTTGTCCCCGCAATTAGGACTACTCACACCTGCTATGGCTATTAGAAAATTTAATTTCTCTATTAATATTGCAATTAATTATTCTCCTGTGTAATATGCCCCAACCATCGCATATTACTGTGATTAACATCTTGACTCCCATAATCCCCATTTACACAGACCAATTCCCCCTGGAATCTTCTATTATTGCTCATCGCCTATTCTCCATATCGCACCCTTGTCATTTTTTCAACCGCGACTTATTCGGACACCGTGTGCGGTGCCACACCTTCGGTTGGTGCTAGGGGTGGGAGCTACCCACCTGCTATTATACGATATAGGCAGTTTAAAGTCTTACCTAGGACTACGCCGCGTGACAGGTGTAAATAAATTATAGGGTGGATAGTGATGCAAATTGGTTATTTGCTTCAGGTGGAGGGGTCTCTTTTTTAAGTCCCGTCAACTCCCTAGATACTTCGGCTTTAATATCTACCCCTTTATTATGCTCGCGCACCCTTGAAGTAATAGGATCATCTCCCAAGTCCAAGGTTTTCTTACGACCTACTCTAGTGATGTTTGGTCGCGGCTTCATCTTAGGTGCTTCGGTAGGGCGCACACTATCGCTTATCACTACCTTCCAAAACCATGGCTTACCCTCTTCATAAAGCATCTCCAGGTGGTCGCCTTCCTGTAGTGCGGTTAAGGTTTCTCTGGCAAACTTATCTCGCATATTCCACCCTCCTGCCTTAAAGTGAATATAGGCTCGCTTGTGGTCTTTTGTGCGGATAACGTCCACACGCTCTACGAACCCTAGGCGAGCATCACACATGACCTTAAAGATTTGACGATAAGTAATGTTTGAAAATACCCTGGGGATACATAGAGAGACTCCGTGATTGGGGTCCGAATTTTGTTCGCGGATTTGCTCACGCGTTAACTTAGATGTTGAAGTTTGTTTTGCTGACATATTGTATAACTTGTTAATTGATTGTTGAATACTTAATAATAAAAAATATTTTTTCGAATCAATTTTTTGCAAAAAACAGAAAAAAAATATTTTTTCTTTGAATATATGTATAATGGACTTTATTGAGTATAAATATACCATTGCCATATCCTCTATCATTATTTTACTAATTGTAACAATCCATGGTTCCATCAAACCACCTGGCGATAATTCTAATAAAACTAAAAAAAATAATAGTACAAACAATCCAAAACATCTAGCATCTATTGATAGTAAAACTGGTTTACCTACTTTTATTCAAAAAATTATAATGCCCAGATAATGGTAGGGTGTCATCTAGCTATTTTCCTGTTATCATTTCCCAGATAATACCAGGTAAAACAAGGCATTCGCCAATATACCTCTAATCATTACACTGGAAAACCGGGCGCACTCTGGAAAACCGGTATCATTTTATTCTTCTATGGATGATGATTAAAAAATACAAGACCCCTCTTCGTATTATTCCCTCCTTATTATTTATTTATAAATATTCTCCTTGTACAAATTCTCCATCCATCATTTCACCTACACAATCACCATCTTGATTATATATAAAATCGTCGTCCTTGGTTTTATAATATCCTGTATCCTCATCCGCAAACGCATTCAAGGTCACATCAAACGACTCTGCTTCATCTTGTTCATCCTCATAATCTTCTTCATCTAGTTCCGATAATTCTATATCACTCAATACTTGATCATTCCCGGAATCATGGTTGGATTCATTAACTGGCTTTTCCTCCACTACTTCCTCCACCTTTTCCTCCACTACTTCCTCCACATCTTCCTCCACTACTTCCTCCACTACTTCCTCCACTACTTCCTCCACCTTTTCCTCCACTACTTCCTCCACATCTTCCTCCACTACTTCCTCCACTACTTCCTCCACTACTTCCTCCACCTTTTCCTCCACTACTTCCTCCACCTTTTCCTCCACTACTTCCTCCACATCTTCCTCCACTACTTCCTCCACTACTTCCTCCACTACTTCCTCCACCTTTTCCTCCACTACTTCCTCCACCACATTCTTTCTTCCATCTGACCCAAATAACTCCGCAAAACGCGCATGTCCTTCCTCTGTATAATTCTTCTCACTTATCTTCACCGCTAATCCTGACTTCCTAGACACTTGATAACGCAACACTGGACACTGAAATCCCGTTGGATATTTTGTCAAGTCTTTTTTCTTAATCCTCCTCTTCCCCACCATATTCGAACCATCCACCCTCAATAATAGTGCTGCTGTTATAAATTCGCCCTTAGCGGGCGCGGCTTTCTTCTTAGCTGCCTTATCTGCTGATTTCTTAGCTGCTTTAGCTGCCTTATCTGCTGATTTCTTAGCTGCTTTAGCTGCATTATCTGCTGATTTCTTAGCTGCTTTAGCTGCATTATCTGATGCTTTCTTAGCTGCTTTAGCTGCCTTAACAGCTTCCTTAGCATTATTATTAATTCTCTTATTAAATATCTTTACTGCTGCTTTAGCTGCTTTTAAGCCTAATTTTTTTATTTGTTTTTCTGTTTTACCTGAAGCTTTTTTCGCCTTTTGTTTTGGTATATTCTTAGGCTTATCATTCTCTTTTGGAATAACTCTAGTTACCAAATCCTTGATAAGTTGTGGTTGTTCAACTTCTTCATCATCTGTATCCGATACTACAGCTGACTTAAGCTTAGGACGTCCTCTTCGTTTTGGTTTTTCCACAAATTCAATATCTGGAATTACCAATCCTAATCGGTCAGCCTCTTCCAGTGCTGCTTCCTTCGTAATCTTCTTCTTTTTCAAAATAGTAATCAATCTCACCGGTTCTTTGCCAGCTGGAGATCTCCAAACCCAATCCTTTTTTTGTTGCTCCGTAAGATGTGCTGGAGGATTTCGAAATACAACGGAACCGTGTGGTAATTTACCCGTTTCAGAATTCTCAACCGATTCTATACAAGTTTTACATAGCATATATCCATCATGGTTATCACCATCATAATTTGATCCTTCGCCGTGTAGATTATGACATTGTGTATATAATCCGTGATTTACACGAATCGCGTCACAACACTTATCATTAACTACCCCACACCACGGCATAGGAATCTTAGATTTTTTAACTTTCTTCACTTTTTTAACTTTTTTAACTTTTTTAACAATATCTTGTCTCACTGGCTCTTGTGGAACATCGCGACTAGATGTAAGAGCTCTCACAAATTCATCTTCAGTGATACCGGGGGTATTAATTAATAGATTATATCTTTTAAAATATGTTCTTAATTCTAATTCGGTATTCATTTTAGTTGTTTTGTTGTTATTGTTGTTGTTGTTGTTGTTGTTGTTATTATTGTATAATACTTGGTTATTCATTTAAATATACTCTACATCAAAAAATATTTTTTCGATTCAATTTTTGCAAAATTATATTAAAAAAATATTTTTTTATAAATATTCATTGTCTAGATTTTTTTTCTTTACCTTTTTTTCTTCTTTGAATTGTAATACCAAAGATGAGCGTGGTATGTTGCTGCTAAAACACCAAAAATTACAAGTAAAAGACTCATCAACTTAGAAATATTACCAGTTGTAACTCCAATATATCCAATATATAATAACAACAACCCAGATAAAATATGCTGAATCCATACAACAATATTAGGAACACCGAAACTATAAGCCATTATAATATATATATTATTTTTTTTTCTTCTTATTTTTAATTGTTTTTTTCCTTTTTTTATTATGTTTTTTTTTCTTTTTTTTACTTTTTTTACTTTTTTTTCTTTTTTTACTACCTTTAGCATTTCTACTTTTCATAGACACACCAATATCAAATACTTCATCGGTATAATCTCTATATTTTTCTAAATCTTTATATGCTTTATGACAGTTAGCATTCCATTCTTTGGCACTGGTTATCTTATTATTTGTTGGTTTATAATCTTTATCCAATACTTTTTCATCCATTTCACTTAATATTCTACTTATTTCGCGATTTCTCTTGGTATCTCTTATAAACATACCATTAGGACCCATTAATACAGCCCATGGTATAGTATCATCAACCAACCATTTTGATTGATTTTCAATACGTTTACATTTAATCACACGATTTGCTAAATTATCTTTATATGAAGGTTTTACATTGTAATCTAAACGAGGATCATTTAAATCTACCGAAACTGCTTTTTCATAATCATTATCATCATTATCTTTGTATTTTGTAGGTTTTGGACCCTTACCTTTTCTTGCAAATTTCTTTTGTCTTTTTCTAGTTTTTCTTTTTTCTCTATAGTTCTTGATGAAATTCATATATAATTATATCATATTAAAAAATATAAGAATTCTCTTACTATTCTTCCCTCCAAATTTTATATCTATACATTTTCAACTACATGATCATGAAGTTCTTGTGTATATCGCAATAAACCTCTAAGAATTGGTTGCGCTAAAGACATAGACAGTGATGGTGTAGTTTCGCCCGCGGATTCTTGTTCGGCAACCTTTAATAATGTGTCTTCTATACCAATCAGTGTTTTTCCCAATCTATCGTGTATAAGATCCATTAATTCTCTAGGCGCCAACAAACGCTTAATTTTGGTCTTTGCTGGCTCAAAATTAACATTTGGCGCTATTTCTCCTCTACATAACGGACAAGATGTATTGCGTTGGTAATTTGTCAAAATACAAGTGCCACAAAATGTATGACCGCATGCTGTGACAAATTTATTCTTATCGCCAATTGGTTCCATACATATTGGGCAATCGCAACTTACCTTTTTGAGTTTTTCAGCACTTCTTTTTGAGGCGTCCTTAATTAATCCATTTGAACGTTTTTTATTTTTATATATTGAAGGCTGAGGCTTCGCAACCGTATGTCCCTCACCACCAGCAGCAATCCATCGTTGGTTTACTGCGTAATGACGGTCATAGTTTGATAAAGCCCAAGACATATTGTCCGCACGAAGATGTACCGTGGACCAATCTTTAGTACCGCCGTGCTGTGGCCATCGTTCCCCATCGTATGATAGAAACGATAAATGACAATTGCGACAATCATGTCCAAACATAGTACAGTTTCCACATTTACGAGGTCTTCGTAGAGTAGTCATAATTTAGTTTTGTTGTTTAGTTTTGTTTTGTTTTATTTTTAATAGTATTGTGTGTTATTTTGTGTTTAATTACTCTATATCAGAAAAATTTTTTCTTTTCAATTTTTGCAAAATTTTCTTGAAAAATATTTTTCATTTTTTTTATTTTTTAATTAATTAATGCTATATCTATTATTGTAACCATATTGTTATCACTGGGAGTTCATTCTACTTGAGCTTTAAGTTGGACTACTATATCTTCAACCGTATAGTTATTGGCTTGAGCAAATTTTAACAACGACAATACCTTCTTAGCAAAGTTAGCGTGTTTAGCTGCTAAATTTTTAGCTGCTTTTTTAGCTTGTTTCTCAGCTTCCTTAGCCTTTGCTTTTGCTTCCTTAGCTGCCTTTTTAGCTTGTGTCTTATTAGCTTTAGTTAGCAATGGTAACATTTTAAGGACCTCACGCAAATCTTCAACACTTAAGGTTGTGTTAATGTTGTCCATATACAATGAACCACCATCAGTTCTTGAATCGTTTTTCTTCACTATTGTCGCAATAATCTTCTTCTTAGTTGCTAACACCTTAGCTGCTTGTTTCGCTACTTTAAGTTCTAATTTCTTAGCTGCTTTAGCTTCCTTAACTTTGACTTTAAAGTCATCTTCAATCTCATCTAAGCTAAGATTGCCCGTATGCGTGAATAGGGAAGTAGTATTAGGAAGTGGTTCGTGCACTTCTAATTGTTGCACCAATTTCAAAACTGCTTGAATGCGTTTAAGGAGTTTGATTTGCTCCTTAATTTTTCCTACAATACCCGTTCCAATTTCGAAGAGTTGCCAAATTGGCATTCGCTCTGCTACGTCAATGTTAAGACCAATGTAATATCGAATAAGGTTATTAGCATGAACAGCATTCTTTTCCAATACTGTCTCCTTAGTAGTCCATGGAGAATCACTCTCGGTGAAATCTTTAGCTAATGGTATGTCGTGGTGATTTCTATATTGAGAATCAACCTCTCCAAACATTAATACCATAGCTTCATCAGTTCTGCGAAATTCATTCCAGCTAGAATGGATTTGAGAGATTACTGATTCTCGACCGTGAATCAATGCGATTGCCATAATAAATTAGGTGTAAAGTTTTTGTTTTGTTTTAACTGTAAATCTGGTATTTAGTTGTTAATTTATATCACTTGTTTTTATAATTTACTACAAAAAATATTTTTTCTTTTCAATTTTTCACAAAATGTTGCCAAAAAATATTTTTAAAAATTATTTTTTTTTATTTTTTATCTTTTATCTTGAATTTACATCTCTAAGCATATCACATAAATTGTTAGCGACTCTCTCAAAAGTACCCGTATATATATCTGTTATTAATTCACGTTGTTCGACATCTGTTACAATTGCCTCCATTAACGATTTACAATGCGCCTCGACCCGTCCAGAAAGTGTATTAATGTCTTGAGCCCGCGGTAATATCAATCTACGTTTCACTTCACTATGAGATGATGGCGCAATTACAGATCTACACATTGGACAAGCATTTGAACGAGCAGTATGTTGAGACAAACAGCCAAAATGGAATTGATGACCACACGCTGTAGTAACCTTATTTTTTTCTCCTAATGTTTCCATACAAATACAACATTCATCCGCATGAGTGATTTTACAATCATTTTTACAGGCCAATTCAAACGGTGTCTTTTTTATAAAATCTTCAACTTTTGGTTCTGGAAGTGTATGACCTGCTCCTCCGCGCGCAATCCACGCTTCATTCAACTTACAATGCCAATGCCAATGACTCATTGCGTATCTATGTGGATATATTGGTTCATCACTACCATAAATTGTTGTTAAATGGCAGTTACGACGATTGTGTCCAAACATAGTACATATCCCACATTTATAAGGTCTTCGTAGAGTAGTCATAATTTTGTTTTTTTTTGTTTACTTTTAGTTGTTTATTATATTTATTGTTATTTCGTGTTTATTATTTGTACAAGAAAATATTTTTTCGATTCAATTTTTGCAAAATTATATTAAAAAAATATTTTTTAAATATATAATGACAAAAGATTACGCATATAGAAGTACATGGAAACATAAATTTTCTAGAGCAAGAAATTTAGCACATAGAGGTGGGTTAACAAAAAAAGAAATGTTAAAAAAATATGGCAGATTTCCTAAAAAAAATGAATGGTGGGGACCTGAAAACAACTATGAAGAATGGAAAGAAAAATGGATATTAAAAAATCCTGTTTATTAACGTCTTTTAGTTTTACGTTTATTTTTCTTACCTTGTTTTTTATATTTCTTTTTCTTTTTCTTTCTACTAGATTGTTTTTTCTTACCTTGTTTTTTCTTTTTTGTCTTTTTGTTATTTTTCTTTTTATTTTTCTTTTTCTTTTTCTTACTTTTTCGACCAGATCGACTAGGAATAAATTGTCCAAACGCATTTCCAATTTTCCCAAATGCTTTAAACATTCCAACATGTGCCTTAGCATATGCTTTAATTGGGTTTATGGGAGTTCTGTTAATATTATTACCTTTGTTATAAACAACATTTGGTGGTGTTTTCCAATCATCATCCCAATCATCATCATCATCATCGTAAATAGATGACCCCCTTTTTAAAGGACTAAATTTGTCTGTTGTGTTTATCAAATTTGGTGCCGAACCCGAACGTTTTAGTGAATTAGAACTATTACTTCGTTTTAATGACATATATGTTATATATATATTATATTTTACCATTGGTATTTATCCAATTATGAATCGGTTCTCCCAATTGATAAGAAATTCTACAAATCATTCCAAATGTTTCGTTTGAAAATTTTTTTTTATATTTCATTTGACGATGCACATACTCATAAAAACAACGGTTTTCTCTCTCTTTATGTTTCATTTTTTTATTATAATATATTTTGTATGTATGGATTATTGATATAGACGACATTGTTTTATATGATGAAAAAATAATTGTTATAATCAATTTTTTTATAAATTAATTATATAATGATTGAAAATTTAAGATACAAAACACTTTTTTTGATTGGGATAATTTTGACTAGTTTCTTCATTCATAAATACGCATTTATAAATAACAAACTCACTTGCAATAACTATATTTTAAATACATATTTATATGTGATTTTATCAGTATTATTGATGGTAGTGTTTGTATCATTAATGGAGGAAAAAATGATTCAGCTTGTTCCTCTTCTAAATATTCGAAGAATACCATTTTGGTTATTCTTAGGATTAGGTATATTTGTATTGATATCAACAATGAATACGGATCCCAATAACGTATTGATAAAACATTTAGGATGGTTAGGTATTGTTGCGTTTCTATCATTTGCCATGTTACCTGTTTATTTAATATCAAAATCTACTGGTATATTTTATTCTACATTATTTGCAACTTTTGGTATGCTTAGTATTTTGACAGCAATAGCTTTTTATAATCCAAATTTAATTTCTTTATCCTGGGGAAATGGTTTGTTAATATTATTAATAGCAGCAATATTAATACGCCTAGGTTTAATATTTTTAGCTAATCCGGGCAGCGAGACAAATAATTATCACATGATACTTTCACACGCGATTGTGATATTATTTGGTTTCTTTATTTTATATGATACAAAAAAACTTCAGGTTAATGCGACAATTTGTAAAATACCAGATTACATAAATGAATCGTTGGGTTTATTTTTAGATATAATTAATGTTTTTGCAAATTTAGTAAGAGGTCGAATACGTGTTTAATACTTAATAAGTGTTGTAATATTTAATATCTATTGAAAATGTAATTAAATATATATCGTATTGTTTATATATTTAATGTGTGGTATTTTTGGAATATATAACAAAACTCCCAAAAAGAATATGAAAAATATAATAAAATATTTAAAAAATCTCCAACATAGAGGTAGAGATGGCTATGGTATAGTTACTTGCAATAATGAAATATTTTATGAAAATAAATACAAAGGTATTATCAACCCAAAAACTACTTTATTTGATTTTACTCGCAAAATTAAAATGGGTATAGCCCACGCAAGATACACAACATCAACAAAAAATATTGATGGAAATATACCAGCTATCCAACCTTTTAAAAAAAATATTGATTCATTTTTAACATATTTAGTTCATAATGGTAATATTATAAACATTACACCCTTGAAGATTTAAAACGCCGTTTTTTATCTATTGCTATTTAACATTATTAATATACCCCACGCTATCACAAATAGAGGCTGTCCTGGACCATCAACAATATTATGGGTTCGCTGATAC